>JAANMU010001610.1_pt1 | contig 19772 bp, 18 predicted proteins | sample 7279701 | NCBI WGS metagenome assembly JAANMU01 (sample SAMN14094539, study PRJNA606508) | bioreactor metagenome | isolation source: A lab-scale SPAN reactor treating ammonium-rich wastewater day 57 | place: Ireland: Galway | collected 2017-03-13 | reverse complement strand
GGTGATCGCCGCCGTCAGCGTCGTCTTCCCGTGGTCGATGTGTCCCATCGTCCCTACGTTCAGGTGCGGTTTCGTCCGCTCGTATTTCTGCTTCGCCATAATGGATCTCCTTTTGCAAAGAAAAACAGACAGTGATTATTTTATGATTTCTTTCGCCACGGATTCAGACACCGGGGCGTAGTGGTCAAATTCCATCGAGAATACGCCGCGTCCCTGCGTTCCTGAACGCAAAACGGTCGCGTACCCAAACATCTCTCCCAGCGGCACCAGGGCCTTGATGGCCTGCGCGTTGCCAGGGCGGATTTCCATGCCCTGGATCATGCCGCGGCGGCTGTTCAATTGACCAATGACGTCGCCGAGATATTCTTCTGGAACGACCACTTCCACTTTTGTGATGGGTTCGAGCAGGATCGGCCCGCCCTTTTGAACGCCCTCCTTGAAAGCCATGGAGGCAGCCGTCTTAAAGGCCATTTCGTTCGAGTCGACCTCATGGAAGGAGCCGTCTATCAGCGTGACTTTCAGGTCCACCACAGGGTATCCCGCCAGCACGCCGCTTTCCGAGGTCTCTTTCACGCCTTTTTCGACGGCGGGGATGAACTCTTTCGGGATCGCGCCGCCGACGATCTTATTTTCAAAGACGACGCCGCTCCCCCGCTCGCCCGGTTCCATCGTGAAAACCACATGGCCGTATTGGCCGCGGCCGCCCGACTGCTTGGCGTATTTCATTTCGGCCTTGGGGACCGCGCGGGTGATCGACTCGCGATACGCCACGCGCGGGTTGCCGATGTTCGCCTGCACGCGGAACTCTCGAAGCATCCGGTCCACCAGAACGTCGAGGTGGAGCTCGCCCATGCCGGAGATGATCGTCTGGCCGGTCATTTCGTCGGAGCGGACGCGGAAGGTCGGATCTTCCTCGGACAGCTTCTTGAGCGCCTCGCCCATCTTCTCCTGGTCGGAGGTGGACTTCGGTTCGATCGCCACCGAGATGACCGGTTCAGGGAAGGATATGCTTTCCAGCACGACTTTTTTGTTCTCGCACAGCGTATCGCCGGTGAAGGTGTCTTTGAAACCAAGCGCGGCGGCGATGTCGCCGGCGCGCACCTCGACGATGTCCTCGCGCCGGTCGGCGTACATGCGGATGAGGCGTCCGATGCGCTCGCGCCTACCCTTGACCGAATTGGTCACCATAGAACCCTGACTCAACGTGCCGGAGTAGACGCGGAAGTAGGCCAGCCGTCCCACATAGGGGTCGGTCACGATCTTGAAAACGAGCGCGCTCAACGAAGCGTCGTCCCGGGCGGGCAGTTCGATGGTTGTCTCGGGGTTGTCGGGATCCATGCCGATCACCGGCGGAATATCCGCAGGCGATGGGAGATAGTCAATGACGGCATCCAGGAGCGCCTGAACGCCCTTGTTCCGCATGGCCGACCCGCAGAAGATGGGCGTCGCTCGATTGTCGAGGACCGCCTTGCGAAGCGCCTGTTTCATCTCGTTCACGGAAATGGTATCGCCTTCGAGATATTTTACGGTCAATTCGTCGTCAAGTTCGGCGATTCTTTCGAGCATCTGACGGCGGGCTTCCTCAGCCGGGGCCTTCGCTTCATCGGGAATTTCGGCAATCTTGATGTCCCGTCCTGTTTCATCTTCCCAATACATGGCCTTCATTTCAAGAAGGTCAATCACGCCTTTGAATGTGGCTTCAAACCCGAGCGGCAACTGCATCGGGATCGGATTCGCGCCGAGGCGGTCTTTGATGGTCTGGATGGTGCGTTCATAGGACGCGCCGACGCGGTCCATCTTGTTGACGAAGCAGATGCGCGGCACGCCGTAGCGGTCCGCCTGACGCCAGACGGTCTCGGACTGAGGCTCCACGCCCTGCACCGCGTCGAAGATGACGATGCCGCCGTCCAGCACGCGCAGCGAGCGCTGCACTTCCGCGGTGAAGTCAATGTGTCCGGGCGTATCGATCAGGTTGACCTGATAACCCTTCCATTCCGCGGAAACAGCCGCAGATACGATGGTAATGCCGCGCTCGCGCTCCTGTTCCATCCAATCGGTGACGGTCGTGCCGTCGTCTACCGAACCGAGGCGGTGGGTTTTACCGGTGAAAAACAGGATGCGTTCGGTCGTGGTCGTTTTACCAGCGTCAATATGGGCGATGATACCGATGTTGCGGTATCGTTCCAGCGGATGCTCACGTGCCATGATGTAAATTACCTGCTTTAAAATCCCTGAACATTAAACTCGATAATGAGAGAACGCGCGGTTGGCCTCGGCCATCTTGTGCGTCTCGTCGCGCTTGCGGATGGCGTTGCCGGTCTCGTTGGAAGCGTCGATCAATTCGCCTGCCAGTTTTTCGGGAAAGGATTTGCCCGAGCGGTCGCGCGCCGAATCGAGGATCCAGCGGATCGCGAGCGTGACGCGGCGGTCGGCCGCGACTTCCATCGGGACCTGGTAGGTGGCGCCGCCCACGCGGCGCGGACGCACTTCCATGGCGGGGCCGACGTTCTTCAACGCCGCGTCGAACACCTCAACGGGGTTCTTCTGGGTCTTTTCCTGCACCATGTCGAGGGTCTGGTAAACGAGACGGGCGGCAAGGCTCTTCTTACCGCGCTGCATGATGTGCAGAATCATCGTCTGCAGGTTGACATTGTTATAACGCAGGTCGGGCGGGACGATGCGCTGTTCAGGGGATCCACGTCGCATGATTTCTTTTCCTTATTGAATTACTTGGGGCGTTTCGCGCCATACTTCGAGCGGGCCTGTTTGCGATTTTCAACGCCGGTGGTGTCCAGCGAGCCGCGCACAATATGATAACGCACGCCGGGCAGGTCCTTCACGCGGCCGCCGCGCACCAGCACCACAGAGTGCTCCTGCAGTTGATGCCTTTCGCCGGGAATGTACGCGGTGACCTCGATGCCGTTGGAGAGGCGCACGCGGGCGATCTTGCGCAGAGCCGAGTTTGGTTTCTTGGGCGTCATCGTGCGGACGACCGTGCAGACGCCGCGTTTCTGCGGCGCGCCCGCGGCCTGGCGGACGCGGCGCTGTTTGTTGGAATTCAGCGTGTACTGCAAGGCGGGCGACTTGCTCTTGGATTTTTTGGTCTTGCGACCTCGACGAACCATTTGATTGATAGTAGGCATTTTGCCTCCGAACAAAATTCCTGATTGTTTTTTTCCAGAAAATGAGGCCATCACAACGAGCCTGATGGCCTCACGATGTTGACTGCCGTGCGCGGGCGGGATGATGGCCGCCTCTAATTGGCAACGGCGGGGTATTCTATCATGCGCTTAATCCTGCGTCAAGAACTCCGGCTGGTTTTTTTGGAAGGAAGATGATCGCCCAGGTTGAGCAGGCCGGTCTCCATACGCGGCGGATGGGTCTTCTCTTCGTCCTTGCCAAACTTGACCATATCGCCGCCGTCGCCGACCGCCTCCACCGCCAGGCCGAGGCTTTGCAATTCCTTGACCAGTACGCGGAACGAAGCCGGGATGCTCGGCTCTTCAATCGGCTCGCCTTTCACGATCGCTTCATATGTATTGACGCGTCCCTGCACGTCGTCCGACTTGACCGTCAGCATTTCCTGCAGGGTATAGGCCGCGCCATAGGCTTCGAGCGCCCATACTTCCATTTCGCCGAAGCGTTGTCCGCCGAATTGCGCCTTGCCGCCGAGCGGCTGCTGGGTCACGAGACTGTAGGGCCCCGTGGAGCGCGCGTGGACTTTGTCTTCGACCAGGTGGTGGAGTTTAAGGATGGTCATCACACCCACCGTCACGGGCTGGTCGTAGGGAATGCCCGTCTTCCCGTCGCGCAGAACCAACTTGCCGAGGGTCGGGATCGGGGAGCCGCTCGCCTGCATTACTTCCTGCGCGGCCTCGCGGACTTTATCGTCGGCCACTTTTTTGGAATAACCGAGCGAGTCCATCCAGATCCGCAGGCAGGCGCGGATAGTATAGTCGTCGCGCTCCGGCTTGCGGCGATAGGCAATTTCATCGTCCGCGCCGAAGACCTGATCGGGATCGTAATCGCGGTCGACCAGCCACTCGCGGGCCGCAGATTGGCGGACATAGTCCTCTTCGTGCAGGCGGCGGGATTTATAGCCGCGTTCGCCAAGCCGTTCTTTCAGATAGAGAGCGCGCACCTCGTCGTCGTCCTGGATCGAATCCGGGTCGTATTCCTGTTCCTTGATCCAGTCCCAGGCGGCGGCAGACGCGTCCTTCCAGGCCGCGTCCACGATCCAGGCGCGGGCGAGTTCGGCTTCGATCTCCGATTCGGACGCGCCGTCGAAGACGGGCGTCACCGCGCGGTAGCCGAGTCGCTTCGCAGCCCAGCCCAGGTGGACTTCCAGCACCTGTCCGATGTTCATACGCCCAGGCACGCCCAACGGATTTAGAATGAGGTCAACAGGCGTGCCGTCTTCAAGGAAGGGCATATCCTCCACCGGCACAACTTTGGACACTACGCCCTTGTTGCCGTGACGGCCGGCCATTTTATCGCCAGCGGTGATCTTGCGGCGCTGCGCCACAGAGACGCGCACCATCATGTCCACGCCCGCCGAGAGATCGGTGTTTTCTTCGCGGGTGAAGACCTTCACGTCCACCACCTTGCCGCGCTCGCCGTGCGGCATCCGCAGGGAGGTGTCTTTCACGTCGCGGGATTTCTCGCCGAAGATGGCGCGCAGAAGACGCTCTTCGGGCGTCAGTTCTTTTTCGCCTTTCGGGGTGATCTTGCCGACCAGGATGTCGTTCGGGCCGACTTCCGCGCCGATGCGGATGATGCCGTTCTCGTCGAGGTCTTTGATCGCGTCTTCGCCGACGTTGGGGATGTCGCGCGTGATCTCTTCGGGACCCAGCTTCGTGTCGCGGGCTTCGACCTCGTACTTCTCGATATGCACCGAGGTGAAACGGTCTTCCTGGACGAGCCGCTCGGAGATGAGGATGGCGTCTTCGAAGTTGCCGCCCTCCCAGGAGAGGAACGCCACGGTCACGTTTTGGCCGAGGGCGAGTTCGCCGCTTTCGGTCGAGGAGGAATCGGCGATGATGTCGCCGCGCTTGACGATCTGCCCCTTCACCACAGCCGGGCGCTGGTCAATGCAGGTGGATTGGTTGGAGCGCTGGTACTTCCGCAGCTGATAGGTGCGCGATCCCTTTTTCTCTTTGATGGTGATCGTGCTGCCGGTCACCGAAACCACTTCCCCGTCTTCGAGAGCGACGATGACCTGGCCCGAGTCCAACGCGGCATGATATTCCATGCCGGTGGAGACCGTCGGAATTTCGGGGCGCACGAGCGGCACTGCCTGGGCCTGCATGTTCGACCCCATCAGGGCGCGGTTGGCGTCGTCGTGTTCGAGGAAAGGGATAAGCGCCGCGCTGATGCCGACCACCTGGTGCGGGGCGACGTCCATATAGTCCACATTGCTCGAGGTCTGGAACAGAAAGCCCGAGTGGTAGCGGCAGGAAATGCGCTCGCGGACGAATTCGTTTTCGTCTGTCAGGGGCGCGTTGGCCTGCGCGATCACGTATTTGTCCTCCGCGTCGGCGGACAAATAATCCACCTGGTCGGAGACAAAGGGGACGATGGAAATCTCTCCGCCGACCTTCGCCAGCGCCTTCGCCATTTTAGCCGTGACGCGCTCCCCGCTCTTCCCGATCACGTTCCCTTTGGCGTCCTGCGCGTCGCCGCGCAGGGCGCGTCCTTCCAGCCGTTCGTCGTCGCACGGCAGGGACTTGATGACCTTACGGTAGGGAGTTTCAATGAAACCGTACTCGTTCACGCGCGAGAACGACGCCAGACGTCCGATCAGGCCGATATTGGGGCCTTCGGGAGTCTCGATGGGGCAGATGCGTCCATAGTGGGAATGGTGCACGTCGCGGACGTCGAAGCCCGCGCGTTCACGCCGCAGGCCGCCCGGACCGAGCGCGGAGAGCGTGCGTTTGTGACGCAATTCCGCCAGCGGATTGGTCTGGTCCATGAACTGGCTCAACTGGCTGGAGCCGAAGAATTCGCGCAAGGCCGCCACGACCGGCCGGATGTTGACCAATGTGACGGGCGATAACTGCTCCTGGTCGCGGATGGACATGCGCTCTTTAATGACGCGTTCCATGCGGCGCAGGCCGATGCGGAGTTTATTCTGGATCAATTCGCCGACGGTCTTGACGCGGCGGTTGCCGAGGTGGTCAATGTCGTCCGAGCGCTCGACGCCGTTGTTGATCAGGACCATGCGGCGGATGAGGCGGATGATATCGTTCTTGGTGACGGTGCGGTGCGGGATGGGGATCTGGAGATCCAGTTTCTGGTTCAGTTTATAGCGGCCGACGCGCTCGAGGTCGTAGTGACGCTGGTCAAAGAGCTGCTCTTCGAGAAAGGCCTTGGCGTTGTCCAATGTGGCAGGATCGCCGGGGCGCATCTTTTTGAAGAATTCGATCAGGGCGGCTTCGGCAATGGTCTTGCCGCCGGTCAAATCCCACTCCGGCTCCTGGTGGAACGTGGACGCGAGGAACATGCGTTCGGGATTGTTATCCACATCCTGGAACAGCGCGATGATCTCTTCGTCTGAGCCGGTCTTCAGGAGCGACTCCGGCATCCCATCGCCGACTGCTGCCAGGGCGCGGAGAAACACCGTGATCGGCACAGTGCGTTTGCGGTTGAATTTCAGGATGATGTAATCGGATTTGCGCGTTTCAAATTCCATCCACGCGCCGCGGTCGGGGATGAGTTTCGCCATCGCCAGCGGGCGGCCCGTGGCGCGGTCGGTGGGGGCTTCGAAATAGACGCCCGGGGAGCGGATCAGCTGCGAGACGACAACGCGCTCCGTCCCGTTAATGATGAAAGTCCCCTTATCGGTCATCTCGGGGAAATCGCCGAGGAAAATATCCTGCTTGATCGGCTCGGGAACGTCGGGCCCCGCCAGCAGGACGGAAACGTACAACGGGCTGGCGTAGGTGAGGTCCCGCTCGACACATTCTTCGATGGAATGTTTCGGATCGCCGAACCAGTACTTCAATCCCCATTGTTTGGATTCGGGGCTGCGGCTGGGGAAAAAAAGTTTCATCCCCTTGTTGTAGGATTCGATCGGGGAAATTTCATGGAAGAGGTCCCCCAACCCTTCCTTTTTCAGGCGCTCGAAAGAGTCAAGTTGAACCTCGATCAGATTGGGAAGACCAAGGTTCACTGGAATACGCGCGTAATTTTTCTGGGGCAAAGAGGATGCCATTCGTCTCTCCTGACCTTCGACTGACGATTAAAAAATTTGCCCGCCTCCATCGATTCGGGACGGCGACATATTATTATAACGTCAATACGGGAGAATTGCAAGGAAATTTTTCGACAAAAAACGAAATTGAAGCCGACGGAGCGCGTCCTGGCCGCGCAGCCCTGGATAACCGTCGCGGCATTTCCCAAAAAATCGGAATTAATCACCTCTTGACAAAAATCAATTCCTCCATATAATCTAGAACATCTGTTCTAGATTATGAAAAACCCTAACATTTACTCCCTGGCGATGGAAGCCCTGACAGAACTCGTGCCGGAAATCAACGCGGCCGGCGCGGACGTGGGAACGGTCTTGCCCTCCCTGACAGAGGCGCTGACCGATCTCGCGCCCCTGCCCCGCGAGGCGCTTTTCTTCGGCATTGCCGAGGACGGCCTGCCCATCCTTTTAAATCTGCACGACCCCATCCCCGGCCCGTTGCTGGTCTGCGCGGACGCCGGCGCGGGGAAGACCGCTTTTCTGCAATCGGCGGCCCAGGCCATGATCGAAATGCACTCGCCCGAGGATGTACAATTCGGCGTCCTGACAGGTCATCCGGAAGAATGGCGGAATTTCGAACGGGCCGAACACTGCGCGGGGATCTTCGCCATCCACGAGCAGGCCGCCATGGATTTCGTCCGCTCGCTCGGCGAATGGGCGCACACAAACCGCTCGCGGCAATCGGTCGTCTTCCTGCTCGACGACCTATCACGGATCGAGAACGCGGACGACGACGTCAAAGATACCCTGCGCTGGCTCCTCCTGCGCGGACCGTCGCGGCACGTCTGGCCGATCGTCGCGCTCGATCCGTCCGACGGGGAAAGGTTTCTGCCGTGGCTCGACTTCTTCCGTACGCGCATCTTCGGGCGGACGACGGACGCGGCCTGGGCCGAGGCCGCCGCGAGGTCCGCGCGAGGCGGGTTGGATTCCCTCGTAGCCGGTTCGCAGTTCGCCATGCTCGAAGGCTCGCGCTGGCTGAAGTTTTGGCTTCCGCGTCTGGAGGAAGGAGGCTCGTCCCGATGAACCGAGGCATGTTGTGGTTCGACAATAACCCGAAGACCGACCTGGCTTCGAAGATCAAACAGGCCGCCGAATACTACCGTCAAAAATACGGCGCCATGCCAAACCTTTGTTTTGTGCATCCATCCATGCTGGCGGAAAAAGCCGCCGAAAACGGACGCATCGTCATCCGCCCGTACCGTCCGGTTTTGCCCGGCTATCTATGGATCGGCGTGGCTGAGAAGAATTAGCCTTGTGGTTCCTCCCCTTTTGCAGAGCCTCCCGCAGAAAACTGCGGGAGGCTCATTTCATCATCCAGTCCCCACCACCATCGCCACCGCGTGACTTTGGCTGTGACTGATGCTCAGCGACCAGTTCGTCACGCCCTGCTCGCGCGCCAGCCTCTCCGCCGCGCCGTGCAGAACGAGTTGCGGCGCGCCCGATTCGGCGCGCAGGATTTCGATCTCCTTCCAGGCCACGTCGCCGATGCCGCAGCCCAACGCCTTGGCGGCGGCTTCTTTGGCGGCGAATCGCCCCGCCAGCGACGCGAGCTTGTCCTGGTCGGCCTCCAACTCCCGCGCGGTGAAAATGCGCCGCAGGAATTTTTCGCCGTGCGTTTCGATCGCGCCGCGCAGACGCTCGATCTCCAGCAGGTCTATGCCCGTCGCCAGTTTCATGTCACGGCCCCGCGACGGCGATCGCCAACCTGTCGGCGTCAATGAATTTTTCCGCCGCGGCCCGCACCTGCGCGCGCGTCACGCCGCGCACCAGCCCGTCATAGCGGCGGTAGTAATCGAGTCCCAGGTCGAAGCGCTCGATGTTGAGCAGCGCGCCCGCCACGCCGCCGTTCGACTCGAGCGAGAGCGGCAGACGCCCGACGTAATTATCCTGACTATCGGCCAGTTCCTGCGCGGCGACGCCCTTCTGGACGAAACGCCGCAACTCCGCGACGATCAAGTCCACGGCCTTCTGAACGTTGAGCGGATTCACGCCCGCCGAGACTTCCCACGAGCCCGGCCCCGTCCCCGCGTTCAGGCTGCTGGAGGCGTAATACGCCAGCCCCGATTTCTCGCGGACGACGTCGCCGATACGGCCCATCATCCCAAACTGGCCGAGGACGGAATTCCCCAGCGAGGCGGCCATGAAATCCTCGTCTTTGCGGCGCGGGCCGATCGTCCCGATGACGAGATCGCTCTGGCTTTTGCCCGCGATCTGATGGACGCGTTTCTTCGTCTGCGCGGGGGCGGATTGCTCGGGGATGGCGGGACGCTCTTCCTGCGCGGGATTCGTCCACGCGCCGAGCGCGCGCTGCGCCGTCTCGACCGCGCGCTGCGGATCCACCGCGCCGACGATGGCGATCACCATCCCGCGTGGACCGATCGTCCGCTTGTGGAAATCCTGCATGTCCTCGCGCGTGATGGATCGGACCGTCTCGGGCCAGCCGTCGTCGGGACGCGCGTACGGGTGTCCTTCAAACAGCATCTCGTTGAAGATGAGGTCTGCCATGTCGGAGGTATCCTGCGCGCGGATGGCGAGAGCGGTCAACATTTGGGCGCGCAGGCGTTCGATCTGCTCCGTCGGAAAAGTCGGGAATTGAATCGTCTCGGAGAGAACGTCGAGCAGGAGAGGCAGGTCTTCGGCGAGGGCGCGTCCGCTGAAACCCGAAGTGTAAGTCCCCGAATCGTAGCCGAAGCCCGCGCCCGCCGATTCGAGCGCGTCGTAGATTGCCTGCATGTCGCGTTTTGCCGTCCCGCGCATCAACGCGGAAAAAACGAAGTCCGCCAGCCCCAGTTTTTCGTCCGATTCGAAGAGACTGCCCGAGGCGAGATAACCGCTCATCACTACAGACGGGCTGTTGAAGTTGGCGCGGCTGAGGACGGTGATCCCGTTGGGAAGGGTCTCGCGATGGATGTCGTCGGGGCCTGGCAGGCTGACTGCCGCTGATTTTTTACTGACCATGGGAAACCTCCCCGCCGCCGGTTGGGATATACACGCCCACCACCCGCGAGCGCGGGCGGAAGTATGCGCGCGCCACGCGTTCCACGTCTGCGGGCGTGACGGCGGACAGTTTATCGAGATATGTCAAAAACCAATCGTAGGTCGCGAACATTTCCGAGTAGCCCATCCAGAAAGCCTGGTTGGTGACGCTTTCGCTTCCGTAGGCAAAGATGGCGCGCGCCTGCTTGATGGCGCGGGCGATCTCCGCCTCGCTGACGCGCTCGTTCTGCACGCGTTCGATCTCCGCGTCCAGCGCGGCAAGGGCTTCTTCGGGTTTGCGTCTGGGATGCACGGTGATCGTAAAAAAGTAGAGGTGCGGGTCAATGGTCGCGCTCGCGCCGCCGGAGACGCCGACCGCGTATTCCTTTTCCACGAGGGCGCGGTAGAGACGCGAGGTGCGGTTTGAGATTCCGCCGCCGAACATGTTGAGGTTGCTTGGGCCGGCCAGCAGACTGTCGAGGACGGAGAGCGCGAAAAAGTCGGGATGGGACGCGGCCGGGAAGCGGTACGCGGCCTGAACGTAGGCCGTTTCGCCGGGGCCTTCCACGTTGAGGCGGAGTTCGCCGTCCTGGGGCGGCTCGTGACGCGCCAGCCGCGGCGGCGTCTTGCCTTTGGGAATCCGCTCGAATAATTGACGGATGCGCGCCAGCATTTCCTTCGAGTTGAAATCGCCCGCCACCGCCATGACCGCGTTGTTCGGGACGTAGTAGGTTTTGTAGTGCCGATAGAGGTCGTCGCGGGTCATCGTCCGCAGGTCGGCTTTATCGCCGATGATCTCGTGGTGGTAGGGATGGATACGGAAGGCGGCGTGTTGGATCGCCTCGCCGAGGCGGAAGAGCGGCTCGTTCTCGCTGCCCTCGCGCTCCGAAATGATGACCGTCCGCTCCGAGGCGACTTCCTTCGGGTCGAAAATGCTGTTCTTCATGCGGTCGGCTTCGAGGCGCAGGCCGAGGTCAATTTTGCCGGCGGGCATGGTCTCGAAGTAGGTCGTCCAATCCATGTAGGTGAAGGCGTTCCAGAATCCGCCGTCGCGCGAGACGGCCTTGTCCAGCGCTTTGGCGGGGAATTTCGGCGTGCCTTTGAACTGCATGTGTTCAACCCAGTGCGAAATGCCCGTGCGCCCGGTGGTCTCGTCCTTCGAGCCGACGCGGTACCACACCCACGAGGAGACCAGCGGCGCGGTGTGAATCTCTTTCAGGAAAACGGTTAATCCATTGGATAGAACGGTCTTCTTAAAATCTTTTTTCATGGAACCTCTTGTAAGTGGGGCTTTCCGTCCCGTCGCGTTACTTCGGCGGGAATTTTGCTTTCTCGCAGATCGAAACGTTGTTCCGGTCCACGGCGCGCGCGTCGAGCAGGCAGTATAGCGGCTCCAGCACATCCATCAGGCCGGTGAACGAGGCGCCGAGCTCGGTCTGCGCGAGGTCAATATCCACAGGCACTTGCATCGCGACGGGAACCATCTTGTCCACTGGCACGGTCAGCGTCAACCAGATCGGCAGGAGCGTGCCGGCGGGCAGGATGATGTCGGCGGGCGCGTTCGAAATCTCCAGCCCGCCTGTCACCACCGTGACCGTGGCGCCGTTGATCCGCACCGGCTCGCTCAACGCCACCTGGACCTGCTGGTTGATCTGCAAATCGAATTGGACGGGGATCTCCGTCGCCAGCGGGATGGTCGCCCGAATGTGCGCGTTGTTCATGCTCTCAAAGTTCGAATACAGCCCGCGCACCGTATCCAGCGGCATATCCTTCAACGCCAGCAGCTGGTTGTATTGGACGTTCAAGCGGCGGACGTACAACAGCAGGATGATGACGACCGCGATCAGGATCGCGTCCACCGCGAGGCCGATCCAACTGGTGATCGTCCAGAACGCGGGGGCGAGACGCTCCCGCTCGACCTTGAAGCGGACTCCGCTTCCGGGCCGCGTCTTCCCGACGGGAGAGCGCGGCGCGGCGGGACCCGGCGCGGACGCGGCTTTGACGGCGCGCGGCAGCCGGTCCAGAACGCCGCCAGACGGTTCGGGAGGCGGCGCGGACGCGGCTGTCTCATCTTCGGACGCGCGCGGCAGCCGGTCCAGAACGCCGTCAGACGGTTCGGGAGGCGGCGTCGGCGCGGCAGGGACGCGTTCCACTTCGTCGTCTCCATCCATAATAGCGCGAAAACGCGCGGCGGTGTCGTCGTTCAAGGATTTGGTCATGGATGCCTCCGAAATTTGGCTAATCGTAACACAGGATGGAGTCGCCTTTATAAAATGATCTGAAACTTGGCGCGCTCAAAATGGGGAATTCCATGATCGGCGCTTCAGGATTGCGGCTTGACCGCCTGCCTCAATTTGCTTATGATTGGGTTTGGGAGTCCTGGCTCGTCCTCCTTGGTGTGATCGCCTGCAAGGGGACAAGACGCGCTCTTCAATCTATAACTTTCGTATCGCCAAAGAATTAAAGAGCGCCCGGTCGCTGTCGGCGCGTAACGCGCTTGTAAACGACGCCGGCCATCCGATCGGACCTTTGAGGAGAATCATATCATGTCTCTTGACGACCGCTACCGCTCCGAGACCGAGAAGTGGGATCAGATCGCGAAGAAGCAATCTCAACACGTCGAAATTCTGCCTCCAGAATTGGACTTCCATGCCTTCGCGCAGCGCGACGAGGAATTCCCCGGCGTGTCGGAATTCCTGGGCGACATTCGCGGAAAACAAATCCTCGAGCTCGGCTGCGGAGCCGGCAAGATGGCGACCCTGCTGGCAAGGAGCGGCGCCGACGTGACGGCGTTCGACCTTTCTCCCAAAAGCGTTGCCCTCGCCAGGACAATGGCAAGGGCAAACGGAGTGGAGATCAAAGCCCTGGTCTCCGCGGGCGAACACCTGCCGTTTGCCTCGGAAGCCTTCGATATCGTGGTCGGCAAATCCATTCTCCATCACCTCGTCCCGGAAATCGCCCGGCACGATCTCTACCGCGTGCTGAAGAAGGACGGCAAAATGGTTTTTGTGGAACCGCTGGGAATGAATCCCATTCTCACTTTTATCCGTAAACATGTGCCGTACCCTCACAAGGCCGTGGTCGGCGTTGACCGTCCGCTGACCTACGACGACATCAACGCCTGGACTGTGGACGCCAGGCAAACCCGGTATCAGGAGATTCAATTCCTGAGCATGATCGAACGCGGATTTGGCTGGAACAATAACTTTCGGCTGTTGAGAAAAATGGACGAAAGCCTTTTGCGTTTCCCGCTGATTCGCCGTCTGTGCCGATACGTAGTCATCTACTCCGTCAAATAGCGAGACGGGAACCGCGCCGCGTCCACGGGAACGGGCGCGCTCTGTTCGCGCGTCGACCCGTCCCTCGGCAGCCTCGCGATCGGCGATCCTGCCGGGAGCGGAATACTTAATTGGGGAGTTCCTGCGACCTTCGCGGATTTTGCGGTTCAGCGGGCTGGTCCAATATTGATTTGAGGAAGCCATGCGAACGCCGAATTATCGTCTTGTCGGATGGACAATTTCGCTTGTATAATCGGCAGGCTTTATCAGATAAACTTTCGAGGAAAATTTCATGCAAAATCAATACTTTACAGCGGTAGTGGGCGCAGGCCCGGCAGGATTGTTCGGAGCCCGCGAGCTCGCCAGCAAGGGAGCGCGCGTGGCGCTTTTCAACCGGGATATCAAACCCGGCGGGCTGGCCGAATATGGGATTTACTTTACCAAACATGCGATGAAGGAAGGACTGCGAAGGCAATTCCGCAGCGCGCTCAGCAGCCCAAACATTGATTACTATGGCAACGTGACCGTCGGCGCGCAGGGCGATCTTTCGCTGGACGACCTGCGCGCGCTCGGCTTTCAGGCGATCCTCGTCACGGTGGGCGCGCAAGGCACAAAATGGCTGGGGCTGCCGGGCGAACATCTGACGGGCGTCTATCACGCCAAAGACGTGGTCTACTTTTACAACGGGCTGCCGGCTTTCGCGCAAAAAGACTTTCGGTTTGGAAGGCGCTGCGCGGTGGTGGGCGCGGGTAATGTGATGGTGGATGTTTCGCGGTATCTCATCCACGAGCAAAAGGTGGACGAGGTGATCGCGGTCGTGCGCCGCGGACCGGCGGAGGTCAAGTTCGACAAGAAGGAAATGGAGTCCATCATCGCCAACGTGGACCTCGCCGCGCTGGACGCGGAACTGGCGCACGCGACGCCCATCATGCAGGCGGTCGGCCAGGACCCCGAGACCGCGAGAGAAAAAATTCTGGAAGCCCTGCCGCGCGCCGAACCCAAAGTTTCGGAGACGAAGTTCCGCTTCGAGTTTCTCGCCTCGCCCACGCAAATGCTCGGCGACGCGGGCGGGAATCTCACGCAACTGGAGATCGAAGACAACTCCCTGGCTCTCAAAGACGGCGAGACGAAAGCGCGCGGCACGGGCAACAAACGCCTGCTCGACGTGGAGACGGTCATCTTTGCCATCGGCGACAAAGTGGACGAGAACTTCGGCCTGCCCGTCGAATGGAACGAGTTCATCAAGAGCCGGGAGCCGAGGTTCCCGATCGACGGCGTCAATTTCGAATCCACGATGGAAGGCATCTTCGTCGGCGGATGGGCGCGCAAAGCCAGCGAGGGACTCGTGGGCTACGCGCGCAAAGACGGAATCAACGCGTCGAAAGCGGTCTGGCAGTATCTCCAGACGCTCTCCCCCGCCAACGCGGATGCGGACGCGCTGGCCGCGAAAATGCGCGGGCTGGATAAACCCGTCGTCACAAATGAAGACATCAAACGGCTGGAAGCCGCCGAAGCCGAAGAAGCCCAGAAGCGCGGATTGCAGGAATTCAAGTTCAACAACAATGAAGATATGCTGAACGCGATGGGACTGGCAGTGAGAGTGTGAAGACTGCCCAGCAGATGAAAAGAAACTCCGAAGTTTTAGAAACTTCGGAGTTTTCGTTTATGAGAGTTGTATAATTCCACATCATGCCCAAACGCGACCTGTACTTCCGCACGCCCATTCTCAACGCCGCGGGGATGCTGGGATTCGCCCCGGACTTCCGCGAATTTCAGAAACCCGGCTTCTGGGATGACCTCGGCGCGTTCACGACCAACCCGATCTCGCGACGGCCGCGCCGCGTGACCGCGCGTCCCGTCGCGGCGGAATACCCCGGCGGATTCCTGCTCCACACGGGATTGCCGAACCCCGGCTTCCGCGCGGCGCTGAAGAAATACGCGCGCCAGTGGGCGGATTCGTCCCTGCCGATCGTCGTCCACCTGCTGGCCAACCGCCCCGAAGAAACGGCGCGGATGGTCGAGGCGCTGGAAGGCGTGGAAAACGTGATGGCGGCGGAACTGGGATTCGGACCGTCGCCGGTCGAGGACGCGGTCCTGTCCACGCTGGAGGCGGCGCTGGGCGAACTGCCGCTGATCGTCTCGCTCGCGCCGGGAAACGCGGAACGGCTCGCGCCGCGCGCGGTCGCGGCGGGCGCGGCGGCGGTGAGTCTGTCGGCGCCGCGAGGCTCGCTGAACGTCGAAGATGGAACGTTGGCGGCCGGGCGTTTGTACGGTCCGAGTTTGTTTCCCCAAAGCCTGGAGGTCGTGCGGCGGCTGTCGGGCGCGGGAGTCCCCGTCATCGGCGGGGGAGGCGTCTACACGCGCGAGCAGGCCGAGGTCATGAAAGAGGCGGGAGCGCTGGCAGTCCAGTTGGACGCGGTGTTGTGGCGCGGGGGAATCCAGCCGCGGCGGGAGCCATCGTCCGCCGTCATTTTTCCAGCCAGATGGTGACGGGCCCGTCGTTGTGAATTTCGACCAGCATCTCCGCGCCGAAGACGCCCGTCTGCGCGGGGACTCCCTGCTCGCGGAGCAGCGCGGCGAAACGTTCCACGAGCGGCGCGGCGACTTCCGGGCGGGCCGCGTCGATGTAGGAGGGACGCCGTCCCTTTTGCGCGTCGGCGAAGAGCGTGAATTGGGAAACGACGATGGCCTCGCCCTGCACGTCCAACACAGAGAGATTCATCTTCCCCTCGGCGTCGTTGAAGATGCGGAGCGTGGCGATCTTTTCGGCCAGCCAGCGCGCCTGCGCCTCCCCGTCGTCGTGACCGATGCCAAGCAGGACGACCAGGCCGCCTCCGATGGAGGAGACGAGTTTGCCGTCCACGGAGACGCTGGCTTTGGACACTCGCTGGATGAGGGCGCGCATGGCTGGGAAATCGTCCGTTGGCGAACTCAGACGGGCAGCTGCACGGCTTCGCGGACTTCGCGCATCGTCTCTTCGGCGATGGCGCGGGCGCGTTTTGCGCCGTCGTGGAGGATGTCCCACACCTGGTCGGGCTTTTCGGCGATCTCAGCGCGCTTGGCGCGGAAGGACTCCAGGTGTTTGTTCAGGTTTTTCGCCAGGAGCGCCTTGCACTCCACACAGCCCCATGAGCCGTCGCGGCAGCCACGGTCGATCATCGCCACTTCTTCGGGGGAGGAGAAAATTTTGTGCAGCGAGAAGACGTTGCAAACGTCGGGGTTGCCCGGGTCGTAACGATGCACGCGCGCGGGGTCGGTGACCATCTTCATCACGCGCTTGGTCGTCTCCTCGGGCGTGGAGGCCAGTTCGATGTGGTTGTTCAAACTCTTGCCCATCTTCTCTTTGCCGTCAATGCCCAGGATCTTCGGGAATTCGGTGTTCTTCATCTGCGGCTCGATCAACGCCTGGGTGTGGAAGCGATGGTTGAACGAGCGCACGATCTCGCGCGCAAACTCGATGTGCGGCGCCTGGTCCACGCCGACAGGAACCAGGTTGCTCTTATACAAAACGATGTCAGCGGTCATCAGCACGGGATACCCCACCAGCCCGTAATTTACGTTGTCGGGTTGATGGCGCACCTTCTCTTTAAAGGTCGGCAGGTCGGTGAGTTTGCCGAGCGGCGTCACCATCGAAAGGATGGTATGCAGTTCCGTCACCTGCGGGACCTGCGATTGCACGAACATGATCGCCTCGTCGGGGCGGATGCCCGCCGCCAGCCAGTCGAGCGCCATCTCATAGGTATTCTGCCGCAGGTTCAGCGTGTCTTCCACCGTGGTCAACGCGTGCAGGTCCACGATGCAATAGACGCAATCGTAGTCGTCCTGCATCGCGACGTAATTTTTGATCGCGCCCAGATAATTTCCAAGATGCTGCCGCCCCGTGGGACGCGCGCCCGAAAAGACTCTACCTTTTTTTGACATGAAACCTCTTTATTTTTCGACCAACCTGCGGATGAGACCGGCCACCTCGCCCGGTTCGGCGTGACGTTTCGTCTCCTGCTTCGAGAAGACCAACGCCTCGTTCACGCGGACCTCGAAGCGGCCTCCGTCCGAGGGAAGGATTTCCAGCGCTTCAATTTCGTCTTCGAAGTCGCGGAGCAACTCTCCAGCCAGGCTCACGGCCCGCTCGGTGTAGTGTCAGACCGCGCAATATTGGATGGAAATTTTCAACACGGCGTTCCTCGACATCATGGGGATTGGAAACCCGCTTCCGACCGCAAGTTTCGTCTGCGGATCTTTTTCTTGCAATGTAAGAAAATTATAACACGCCCGCGTCTTAATCTTGTCAGCGGCCCATGCCCGCGCTATAATCCGCCCGTTGATTTGAAAGCAAAGGAGAAAGACCATGCCCATTTACGCGTATCGTTGCGAATCGTGCGGAGTGCAGTTCGAACGCCATCAGTCGTTCAACGACGCCCCGTTGAAAACCTGTCCCGAATGCCGGAAGAAGTCCCTGAAAAAAGTGATCGCCCCGGTCGGCATTGTGTTCAAGGGCTCGGGGTTCTATGCCACCGACCACCGCTCCCCCTCGGGACAGACTTCGCACACCCATAAGAAAGAGACGCCCGCCGTCGATTCCAAATCAGGGACGACAGACAAGGAAAGCAAGCCTGCCGCGAAAGAAAGCACGGAATAGACCGTCGAGCGACGCCGCGAGGCGTCGCATTTTTATTTGGCGAAAGCAGAAAGGAATCATTTTCATGGCAATGGACGATATTCTCAAAGCGCTGGTGGATTCCCGCCAGCAGCAAAACGCCCCCTCCCAGGGGCCCGACCCGATGTCGAGCCTGATCGGAAGCCTGCTCGGAGGCGGCGGAGGCCCCGCGGGCGGAGGTCAAGCCGACGCGATGACGGGACTGCTCGGAAGTCTGCTCGGCGGCGGTCAGCCGCAGGCAGGCGGGAGCAGTCCGCAGTCCGACCCGCTGGCAGGAATGTTAGGAAGCCTGCTCGGAGGCGAAAGCGGCGGGGCGTCCCAAACGGTGGGCGGCGGTCAGCAGCCCGGGCTGGGCGGCATGATGAGCCTGCTGGAAATGTTCACCGGGGGCGGTCAAAGCGGAATCAGCCAGTCCATGGCGGGAGCCAACCCCATGATGGGACTGCTCCAGCCGCTGGTGGAGCCGCTGGCGAAGAAACTGAAGATTTCGCCCGAACTGGCGATGATCGCGGTGGCGTTCGTCCTGCAAAAGATGCTGGCGCACCACCCCACTTCGGGACGCGACTCCACGCAGTTCAACATTGACGATATGTTCAGCCAGTTGAGCGCGGGAAAACTCGACCCGAATATGATCAAAAACAGCGGCATGGCGGAGGAACTCGCCCGCGTCACCGGCATGGACAACGCCGCCGCCTCGAAGACGTTGAACGCGGCTTTCACGATGGTGGGACAGCGCGCGCTGCAAGCCGCGGCCAAGCCCGCATCCGCATCCCGAGACTAACGTGGAAGAGCGCGGCGTCATCGGGAGGCGCGACCACGCGTTAGAATTTGCGAAAAAGAACTGCGTCCGAAAGGGCGCAGTTTTGATTCGGGGATTAAAATAGCGGCATAGTCATCATCCATAGTCAACGTCTGCGAAGAGAGGCAAAAATGAACCGCGTTATATTCCTCCTTGCAATTCTGCTGGCGGCCTGCGCGCCGGCCCTCACCCCGGTCCCCTCGCCCGTTGGGGAGTCGCCCACGCCGGCCGCCACGTGGACGCCGGTCCCGCCGACGGCGACGGCGACCGTCACGCCGATGCCGCAGTTGACGATGGAAGATTTGAAGTCAATGTCGAGCGCGGACAAGTTGAAGATGGCCCCGCAGGCGGAGAGCGCGCCGAAGGACGTTGTCTCGTCGTTTGCGGCGGGGGAGAACGCCAAAGACATCGCCTGGAGCGGGAAGTCGCTGACTTTTTGGGAGCGCGTCGTCGCCTATGAGGGGACGACCAAATCGGGCGAGAAGGTGACGATGTATTACGATCTCGAAAGCGGACGGTGGGCGAAGCAGTACGCGGACTTCGACGAGGTGTCGAAGATCCCCGCCGACGAGGTCGCGGAGACGATGGTCATCGGCGGACAGTTGGTGAAGAACAAACCGGCTTTCGTCCGCGAATGGCTCGATCAGACGGAGAAGATGCTGGACGGGAAGATGGTCTTCCGCGACGAGCATGGCAATCCGCTGGCGGTCTTCGACATTGGGAGCGGCGGGTGGCTGGCGCCGGAGCAGGCGGGCGTGGACTTCCCGTTGGAAATTGCGACCGAAGCCAGAGCCGACGGCAAATACCCCAAATACG
>JAANMU010001608.1_pt1 | contig 19777 bp, 12 predicted proteins | sample 7279701 | NCBI WGS metagenome assembly JAANMU01 (sample SAMN14094539, study PRJNA606508) | bioreactor metagenome | isolation source: A lab-scale SPAN reactor treating ammonium-rich wastewater day 57 | place: Ireland: Galway | collected 2017-03-13 | reverse complement strand
CCCTGAGAGGGAGAGGGTGTCAGGGTTTCGCCTTGGCTGGAGTTAACTGCGTCGGCCACCTCAATTCGTTCGATCGTCCCCTCGACGATTTCCAGGTTCGGCGTCCGCGCGAGCAATTCCTGCACGGCCGCCGCGTACAGGTCGCGGTCACACTGCGCCCGCGGCGCCCAAACAGCCGGCCCCTTCCGGCGATTCAACATGCGGAATTGGATGCCCGCGCGGTCGGTGGCAAGACCCATCAGGCCGCCCAGCGCATCGATCTCGCGGACCATCTGCCCCTTGCCGATGCCGCCGATGGCCGGGTTGCAGCTCATGCGGCCGATGGCGTCGCGCTGCATGGTGATCATCGCCGTGGGCACGCCCAGCCGTGCAGCGGCCCAGGCGGCCTCCGCGCCGGCGTGGCCCCCGCCGATGACGATGACTTCAAAGCGGCGATCCATGGATGACATGATAAGCGGCGGGACGAATTAGATAAATGGATCGGATGAAAAGAAGAAGCCGACGGATCGCAATCCGCCGGCTTCAGGGTTCATTTCACAATGTTCTGCCTACATTCCGCTGACAACTTGCAAGGACCGCAGGCAACTGTCCACTAACCACTGATCACTGACCACTGGCCACTGCTTCCATCATCCGCCACTGATGTTGTTCGATCCCTGATTGTTGCCGTAGATGATGTACACCTCGCCGGCGTCGTCACGGCGCTGGTTAGGCGATGACGGATTCACGAAATCCGCCTTGGTCGCCGCGACGCCGATGTCGTCGAACCCGTCGCCGTCGATGTCGCCCAGTCCGCCGACCGAGTCGAGCGGTGCTTCATCGATCGTCCCTTGTGCGAAGCGGCTGACGAAGACGATGCCCGGCAGCGGCGTGGCGTTACCGACCTTGACGCCCACAGACGACAGGTTGAAGCCCTGGCCGCTGTTGTTCGTCAGGAAAGTCGGCGATGCATTGCCGAAGATCAAGTAGGCAACACCCTTTCGCGGCACACCATTCACAACACGCACTTCGCCGGGGCAGGCGATCAGCAGATCACCGTAGCCGTCGCGGTTGAAGTCACCCGCGCTGGCGATGCTCGCTCCGGCCATCGCTCCGGAGTGGGCTCCGACAAATCGCACGCCGGCCAGCGCCGCCGTTCCGACCTGTTCCGGCGTGAAGCCGTTTTCGCCCGTTAACGGGCGATTACCGAAAATGATGCCGACGTATCCTGCGTCCGCCCCGACCACATTGTGGTCGTAGCTCGGCGAAGCGAATGCCACGTCATCGCGCCCGTCACCGTTCATATCCTGGATCGCGGTTTGAATGGCGCCGAAGCGGTCTTCCGAATGCGAACCGCGAATTTCCAGCCGGGGCGGCCCGATCGGAGCGCCCGGGACCGGAGGATTGTCAGGATCAAGTACCGTCAATTGGGAGTTTCCAAATCCGCCGGCAGGAGTGAACAGCACATAGAACACACCGTTGTTGGACAGGATCGGTCCGCCCGCCGTAATGCGTCGATCCGCACCGGGCGCTCCCATCATCACGTCCGCCCGGCCGTCCTGGTTGAACTGACCGGCCGGCCCGGCGAAGCCGAGTTCGTCGCCGGCGGCTGCACCGTAGACATTGACCCAGTTCGGCATCGGAATGGTTGTTCGGCAACAGATTGTCGGTTCCATGCCAATGCAGGCACCGCCCGGACAGATGCCGAAGACCGGGAAGGATCGCACGCCATCGAGCGTCAGACCTTCAGCGATGAAGTTATTGGGTTCGAAAATGACGACTTTTCCGCAACGTGCCAAGGGCGTGATAATCGGAGGGAACCCCGGCAGGCTGAAGCCCGGCGACGAAATCACGAGCGAGTCCAGGTTCGTGTTCGAAAAGGCCGGCAACACGTTTACGGAACGACCGTATTCATTATCCACGGTGACCGGTGGCGCGTTCTCATCGAGGTAAGCCCCGCGAAGTCGCGCGCCGCGCGGAATCGACGCCCCTCCGTGCAGAAATCCTTCGTCGTCAAGAATGGCCTGCGGATCAAACTGCCCTGCCGTGCCTGCGTCCACGAACTGTGGGAAGTTCGTCACGATGTTATTCGTTCCGTCGACCATGACGACCAAGCCACCGAACGTCAGCCCCAAGTCGTCATTGCCGCCCATACTGCAGTTTCCGCCATTGGGGAATCCGTCGTTGTAGGGTTGCTCGCAACCGGCATCCGCGGGATCGTCGTCTCCGTGATCCTGGGCGCCGCCGACATACGGAAGCCCGAACACCAGGTCATCGATTCCGTCCAGCGTTACGTCAAGCCGAGTAATGGAAGTCAGTCCGGCAGATGTTGAGAACGGATGCGTGCCATCCGTGAGCGGACCCGGTACCGCCGGCACCGGGAAGCGGCCCTGCGGCATGCCATAGGTCGTGCCGCGGAAGAAGGAGCCGACGCTGTTGATGCTGATGATGCCGCCAAATCGCCCGACATTGGCCGCATCGTACGGATTGGGCAGGAAATCCGGTGGCACCGGGAAATCGATCGGCGCTCCACCGACACCGGGCACATCGGGAATTCCGTTTCCGTTCGTGTCCAGCGGGAAGGGAAGCTTGGACCTGCCAAAAATCTGATAGGCCGCGCCGGCCTGGAATCGGTTTCGCGGACTGGCAAATCGCCCCGCAAGCAGAAAATCGTCTACGCCGTCGCCATCCAGATCCGACGACGTCTGCATAATCGAGCCGAGATTCTCCCCGGAGCTGAAGCCCTGGAACCGCGCTCCGGCCAGTGAGAAGCCCAGCGCGCCGACGTCCACCAATCCGCTCGCCAGCGAGGAAATCGTAATCGAGCCGGTCGCGTAGGCATGCGCCGTCACCACGCCGTCGGTGATCGTCGCGCGAAGGAAATACGGCTGCGTGCGAACCGGAATTTGCGCAAAGTCGATCGTAAAGCGGTATTCCTTGAACTCGCCGTCCTGCGGTGCGCCGGGAAACGGCAGCAATCCCGGCACAGTCGGCGCGCCGAACGTGCGTGGATTTGTGCGGAGCTCAATGCTGTCGGCCGCCTGAAGCTGCGCCAGATCCACGGGCGGCGCGGGGTCGCCATCAAACGTCGGGTCGGTGTTCAATCGCACGGCCGACGGCAGAATGATGATGTTGCTCGCGGGATCCAGCGGATCGCCGGGGTTGTTCACGTCGTCATTGGTCGGGATACGGTCCTTGTCGAGCAGCAACGTGATCTTCACGTTATTGCTGTCGGTGTCGGCGTAGATGTACCGCACCGTGACTTCGTCCTGCACGGAGAGACCGAGGTTGGCCAGCGGTTCAAGGAAAGTGAGCCGCGGCGGGCTGTTTAACGGCTGCGACCCGCGCGGCGCGATGGAAATCACCGAGCCGTACGCGACGCGCACCGGCTGGTTGCCCGTGCCGCTCAATGGATCAAAGCTACCGTCGTCGATTTCGCCGAAGATCGTGTACGCGCCGATCGGCACGTTGGTCGTGTCCCACTGCGCGATGCCGCTGCCGAAGCCGGGACCGATTTCGATGCCTTCGCTGATGGAAACCTGCTGCGCCGGGGTCGGGTTGGCGGATTGCGACGCGAAGATCCGCGCGACGCAGGCATCCTCCGCGTCGCTGCCGTTGAACTGGATCACGACCGGGTCGCCCTGCTGCACGAAGTTGTTGCCGAAGTCGGTGATGACGTTCGTGATCTGCATGCGCGGCGCAGTGTTGCCGCCGGTCGGCGTGGGGAACGGCGACGCATCGCCGCCGAGGAACGGGCAGGTGGACCCGAGCGCCGCGACGGTCAGGCAGCACATCCAAAGCGAGGCCGATTTGAACAGGCGGAAAGCTTGACGACGTAAAGACATTTGGGCCGATCCTCCCGGTCTGGCTCGAAACCTTGGCGTGCGCCCCCCGGCGTGTGGCAAGGCGGGTATGGTGGGACTACCTTGCAGCCACCTTATGGTATTCTGCGGCGCGGCTCGGGGTCAAGCCGCAGCGACTCGCAAACCCGTGTCACACAACTACTTTACGCTCCAACAGATAGACGAACCGCGCTTCGCCCCCATAACCTGTAAACCCCGGCTCGCGAGGAGTGCTGTGCGGCCGGACCGGCAGGTCGGATTCTGCCGGCTGCGAACCGCTCCGGCTATGTTGTAGGACGCTCCCACGTGTCTCTAAGCGACGTCGCCGCGTCGAGTCCGTAATGAGGCAGTTTATTCGGACCGCTCCGAGCCGCGCTCGGCTAGAATGACCCGGCTCAAGCGGGTCGAGCGCGATTGACCCCCTTCAGGATTGCGACATGCTGGCTCAACGAATCAGCGATGAACTGCTTCCGTTTGTGAAGCAAGCGTCCCAGTACATCGGGCGCGAGTTCAATCAACTCGCGCGCGACGGCGACTGGGACGCGGCGCAGGTGCGCGTCGTCGTCGGGTTCCCCGATGCTTACACGATCGGCATGTCGCACCTCGGCTGCCAGATCCTCTATTGGCTGTGCAATCACACGCACGGCGTCTGCGCCGAGCGCGTCTATTGCCCCTGGACCGACGCCGAGCGGCTCATGCGCGACAAACGTATTCCTCTTTTCACCTGGGACACGCGCCGGCCGGCCAGCGAGGCGGATATCTTCGCGGTCTCGCTCCAGTACGAGCTGGGGTTCACGGGCTTTCTCCAGTTGCTCGACCTTGCGGGCATTCCCCTGCGGGCGGCGGAACGGGACGACCGTCACCCGCTGGTCATCGTCGGCGGGCCGCAGGCCGACAACCCCGAGCCGGTGGCCGACTTCGTGGACCTCGTTGTCATCGGCGACGGCGAGGGAGCGATGGCAGCGATTCTCGAACTGTACAAAGAGCTTAAATCCAGCGGCGTGCGCCGGCGCGACATGATCGAGATCATGGCGCGGCGGTTTCCCTGGGCCTATGCCCCGAGCCTGTACGACGTGTCCTACCACGCCGACGGCACGATCGCGGGCGTCATGCCCCGCGTCGCCGGTCTGCCCGCGCAGATTGAACGCTGCCAGACCCTGGATTTTGAGAACGCGCCCTTTCCCACGCGGCCGCTCGTTCCTTTTGCCGAAGTCGTCCATGATCGCATGGCTGTGGAAGTCATGCGCGGCTGCCCGCAGCGCTGCCGATTTTGTCACGCCGGCTATACCAAGCGACCCGTCGGCGTGCGAAGCGTCGAAAAGATTCTCTCGATCCTCGAAGAGCAATACGCCGCAACGGGCCACGAGGAAATCGGCCTGTTGAGTCTTTCCACCGCCGATTACCCGCACTTGCGCGAGCTTTCGACCCGCGTGAATGAGCGTTTCGCCGGGCGACACGTCAACATTTCCATGCCCTCGCTTCGCGTCGACAAGATGCTGCAAAACATCCCGTGGATGGCAAGCAGCGTGCGCAAGGGCGGGCTGACCATCGCCGTCGAAGCGGCGCGCGACACGCTCCGCGCCGCGATTCGCAAGAAAGTCACGGACGGCAACCTGATGGACGGCCTCGTCGAGGCGTACAAGGCCGGCTGGAATCGCATCAAGACTTATTTCATGGTCGGTTTCCCGGGGGAGACGGCGGACGATATTCGCGGAATCTACGAACTGTCGCGCGAGATGTCGGCCGCGCGAAAGCGCATCGGCAAGCCGCCCGCCTTCATCAACGCGAGCGTCGGCTGGCTCGTGCCCAAGCCCTACACGCCATTTCAGTGGGCCGCGCAGCCTCGCATCGAGTACTTTCAGGAAGCCCGGCGGATTCTCGCGGCGGCCGTTCATGCGGGCCGCACCAAGGCCGTCCGGGTCAGCACGCACGATGCCAAGCGCTCGATCCTCGAAGCCGTGCTGTCGCGCGGCGATCGGCGGCTCTGCGCGACGGTGGAACAGGCCTTTCGGCTCGGCGCGCGGTTCGACGGGTGGGATGAATCGTTTGACTACGGCATCTGGCTGCGCGCGTTCGAGGCGACCGGCGTCGATCCCGACTGGTACGCCCATCGCGAGCGCGCGACCGATGAAATCCTGCCGTGGGATCACATTCGATCCGGCCCGAAGCGCGAATACCTCGAAGACCAGTATTCCGATGTGTTCGTGAAGACGGCGCAGCCGTCGCCGGCGCCCGGCGTCCTGCCGCTGCCGATCCTGGCGTAGCAATCAATAAAAAACCGCGTAGGTCACAGCGAGCGCGACGTTGGCCGCAAGCAGCATTGGAATGAGTGTCGCCACGACGGCACGGCTGCGCGTCGTGGATTGATAATGCTCGATCCCGCACGAGACAACGAACACATACCAGAGCAACCCGACCGGCGGCAGCAGGAACACGGCCGGCAGCACGGCGCTGCCGAAGGCCACGGCGCGCACGGACTGATCCAGCTCCGATCCCGATTGCCCCAGCCCCCACAGGACAGTCTGGATCAGCGTGCCGAATAAGTAATTCCAACCGATCTGAATCAACGGAATCGCCGCGAGCAACACCAGCCCCTGCGGCATCGCCATCCACGCGCCGAGATCAGGCAGCCAGTTGATCAACCCGGCTTTTCGGAAAAACGTGAACACGCCAGCCACCATGAACACGGCGATGTATGCGCACGCCACGGAGAAAAGCGTCGCACCATGACCGCTGCTGGCAACCGACATTCGGAAGAACTCGCCGGGCTGCGTCGCCAGCCGTGCCAGGCCGTCAACAAACGCCCGCGCCGTGCCCACCCGATCGCGCAGCTCCCACGGCGTGCCCTCGCGCGTCGGCTCGGCCACGGCATCGGGGGAGAGCGGGTGCACCATCAGGTTGGCCGCATCCAGCGCATCGCCGCAACTGACGCAGGTGAACCGGCGAGGATAAGGCAATCCGTCGAAATCCGTGCCGAGGTAGGGTTGGTGGCACGCGCGGCAGATGAAATGCACCGAGCGAGGCTTGAATGCGTAGTCCGTCGTCTCAAAAAGGTGCCCGCACTCGGGGCAGCGATTGTCTGGAAGATCCCAGAGAAGGTAATTGCACTTGACGCAGTTCATTCCGGCAGCCGCTTGATGTCGGCCCCCAGAGCATTGAGCCGTTGCTCAAAGCGCTCGTAGCCGCGATCAATATGATACACGCGGGAGACCCGGGTTTGTCCCTTGGCTACCAGGCCCGCCAGCACCAGCGCCGCCGACGCCCGCAGATCGCTCGCCATGACCGGAGCGCCGACCAGGCCCTTGACCCCCTCTACGATGACGGTCGGCCCTTCCTTGCGCAGCCGCGCCCCCATACGGTTCAACTCGGCCACGTGCACAAAACGGTCGGGGAAGATCTTTTCCGTGATGATGCTGTTCCCATCAGCCAGACAGAGCAGCACCATGATTTGCGCCTGCAAATCGGTCGGGAACCCCGGATACGGTTGGGTCGTAACGCTGACCGGCATCAGCCGGCGCGACGACGAAACCGTGACGCCGCCGGCATCCCGCTCGACGTTCACGCCGATCGCGCGCAGCCGGTCCACAAACGCGAGCAGATGATCCAACCGGCAGTTGGGAATCGTCACCTCGCCGTTCGTCACCGCGGCCGCCGTCATGATGGTGCCGGCTTCGATGCGGTCGGGGATGACAGTGTACTCGCAGCCGCGCAGCGTCTTCACGCCCTCGATGGTGATGCGCGGCGTGCCGTGGCCGGTGATGTGCGCGCCGCAGGCGTTCAGGTAATTCGCCAGATCGACGACTTCCGGCTCGCAGGCGGCCGATTCGATAATCGTCGTGCCGTTTGCAAGGCACGCGGCCATCATAATGTTAGCCGTGCCGAGGACCGTCGAGCCGAACGGCCCGCCGAGGAACATCTCGGTGCCCTTCAACTGCTTCGCTTTGAGGTGAATGTCGCCACTGATCAGTTCGACTTCAGCCCCAAGCGCCTGCAAGCCCATGACGTGCAGTTCCACCGGTCGGTCGCCGATATTGCAGCCGCCGGGGAGGCTGACCTGCGCCTGCCGGCGCTTGGCCAGCAACGGCCCCATCACGCACACGCTGGCTCGCATCTTGCGCACAAGCTCGTACTCGGCGTGACAATTCAGCTCATCCTCCACCTTCAGGTGAAGATGACCCTTTTCGTCGCGTGAGACGCTGACGCCCAGCCGTTCCAGAAGGACGGCCAGGTGTTTAATGTCTTCGAGATAGGGAACACCCTTCAGGACGGTCTCGCCTTCGGTCAGAATCGACGCGGCCATGATGGGCAGCGCGGCGTTCTTGGCGCCGTTGACCGAAGTGGTCCCTCGAAGGCGGTTGCCACCGGTTATAACAAAGCAATCCACGTCTTCACCCCTGACCGGAACGGTCGAACGCGCAGAGCCTCCATGCCTTTTCGCGGGCGAGGGAGGGGTAATCAGTTGAGTCATCATACCGAAGACATCGGCATCGGTGAAGCCGCCACAAAAGCCCTCCAAGGCCCGATTCATGCGGTGTTGGCCGTGCCGCGCCGACCGGTTAGGCTACGCGCCGGTTTGTTCGCCGTACCACCGCTAATCATCACCGTTTCCGGGAGAAGCAATGCCCTATTCCGAGCAGATTCACCAGAAGGCCGTCGAACTCGGCAAAGATGTGATTCGCATGACCACCGCCGCCGGTTCCGGTCATCCCTCCAGCGGCCTGTCGATCATCCACCTTGTCACCGTGCTGATGCACGACGTGATGCGCTTCGCGCCAGACGATCCCTGGCACCCTGGCAATGATCGGCTGGTCCTCTCGGAAGGCCACGCCGTGCCGGCCGTTTATGCCGCCTACGCCGATCTGGGCGGACTGGTCGGCAAGCGCCGCGACGGCGCCAAGCCGCTCACGAAGGCCGATCTGGCAACCCTGCGTGAAGCCGATAGTGTCCTCGATGGTCATCCCAACCCGGCCGAAGGGTTTCCATTCTTCGACGCGGCGACCGGTTCACTGGGACAGGGGCTTAGCGTTGCGGCCGGGTTGGCGCTCGCGGCAAAGCTCGACCGGATCGACAAGCAAATCTACTGCCTGATCGGCGACGGTGAATCGCGCGAAGGGCAGATCTGGGAAGCCATGGACATGATCGCCGAGCGCAAGCTCACAAACGTCGTGGCGATCTTCAATTGCAACGGCCAAGGGCAGGCGGATTACGTCTCCGCGCAACAATCCGCCGATAGTCTCGCCGCCAAGTGCAAGGCCTTCGGCTGGCAAGTCGCCGTGATCGACGGCCATGACCCGCAGGCGATCAAGTCCGCCGTAACGACCGGCCTGCCCCGCTCTGCGCCGCTGGCGATTGTCGCCAGGACGCAAAAGGGCTGGGGCTGCCCATCGCTGGCGGACAAATCGAATCACGGCAAGCCCGTTGCGGCGAACAAACTCGATGCCGCGCTGGCCGAACTGGACGCCACCGCAGCCAAACTGGCGGCGGCGTCGGCCGGCCGCTTCGAATGCGCACCCGGTAAGCCGCCATCCTCGACGCGTGTGGAGGCCCGGACCATCGCGCCCATCAAGTTCGAAGCGGCGATGGAAGCCGCGGGGGTCATGGACGCCGTTCGCAAGAACGCCATCGCGACGCGCCGGGCCTACGGCGCGGCCTTGGCGGCGCTGGGCGACGCCGACCAGCGGATCGTGTCGCTGGACGGCGACGTGAGCAATTCGACATTTGCAGACATATTCGCGAAACGGCACGCCGACCGATTCGTGGAGTGCAAGATCGCCGAGCAGAACATGGTCTCGGCCGCCGCCGGCATGGCCGCCGCGGGATACATTCCCTTCGTCAGTTCCTTCGCCAAGTTCCTCTCGCGTGCCTACGACCAGATCGAGATGGCCCAGATCTCTCGCGCCAACATCAAGCTCGCCGGCTCGCACGCCGGGATTTCCCTCGCGGCCGACGGCCCGAGCCAGATGAGCCTTCACGACGTCGCATACTTTCGCTGCGCAACGCAGACCGACAACGGTCAGGGCCGCCCCGCCTGCGTTGTCTTTCATCCGTCCGATGCCGTCAGCGCGTTCCACTGCACCTGGCTCATGGCCAATCACGTCGGCATGTGTTACCTGCGCACGCACCGGCCCGATGTCCCGTTGTTGTACGCGCCCGAGACGCATTTCGAACTCGGCGGCTCACACGTGCTGATCGAGGGCAACGCGCTCACGATCGTGTCGTCGGGCTACATGGTGCATGTCTGCAAGCAAGCGGTGGAGACACTCGCGGCAGCAGGCACGAAGTGCACCCTGATCGACGCCTACTCCTTCCCGTTGAATGCGTCCCCCGTGCTGGCGGCGGCCCGCAAGACCGGTGGGCATATCCTCTGCGTGGAAGACAACTACCTCGGCGGGTTGGCGGGCGCGCTGGCCGAGGCGGCGGCGAACTCCGACGGCGACGGCGTCCGCGTCCATGCCATGACCGTCACCCGGATCCCCAAGAGTGCGAAATCGACGGAAGATATCCTGGCGAAAGCCGGACTTTCGGCACGCGACATCTCCGACCGTGCCAGGTCTATCATCGCTGGATAGCTCGATTGTTTATGCGTTACGCAGCCGCCGTGCCATGACGCACGAATCCCCAAACCAGCGCGGCCCATAATGCTCGGGTCACCGCGCCCATCAGGCACGCGCGCTCGCTTTGGGACGGCCCGATTTTCTTGAAGCAACAGGCCCAAAACGGTAAGATCGATAGAAGCAAGATTGCGGCTACTTCGGGGGCTTGCCGCGACGGTGGTTCATGGCCCGTGGAGGGCCTGGCCGCTTCCGCACGAATCCCGCAGCGAACGGCCGCCCGTGTCCCGCAAAAGGCGAATAACCATGCGCAAGGCGCTCACATTGGCGATCGCCGGTCTGCTCGGCGTCGCAGTTTCGGCGAGCCAGGCCCAAACGCTTTACTTAACCAGTTTCGACAGCCCTCCGTTTGTCGACGGCGACTTACCGGGCCAGGATGGATGGATCAGCACCAACTCGCCGGAAACGCCCGGCCTGGCGGCGGTGCAGAGCGCATTCAGTTTCAGCCCGCCCCGGTCCATCCGCATCAATGCGGCGTTGACCACGTTGTCGAATTGGTGGTGGAAGCCGCTGAATCATGAGGTGCAAGGCTCCGCATCCGTCATCCAGATTGATTTTCGTCTTTACATCGATCGAAACGCCGGCAGCGCCAGCACGCTGTGGGGGATCGACGTGTACGATGGCTCCCTGCCGTTCACGCGCCGGGTTACGGCCGTCGCAGTGAACAGCTCCAATCAGTTGCTCGTCTGGGACAATTTGAGTTTCACCAATACCGGCGTTCTCGTAGCACCCAATACCTGGCATGCGTTTCGCGTGTTGCTCAATTACGCATCAGGCCAGCGAAACGTCGCGGTGTACCTCAATGGCGTTCGGGTTGCGTACCAACGTGCCTTTGGTCAGGGCGCCAACGACATTCTCGCAGATGTGGACCTGTACCACGTTGACGCCGGCGGGAATGACATCGCATACGTTGACGATTTTTCAATTCTGGGGCAGGCCGACGGCGATGGCGACGGCATTCCCGACACCCTCGACGCATGCCCGAATACCGAATCAGGAGATCTGATCGACGCCGTCGGTTGCTCCACGCTCGATGACGACGGCGACGGTGTGCTGAATGACGGCGACAACTGCCCCCAAACGCCGACCTGCGCCACCGTAGACGCCGCCGGTTGCCCGTTTGACTCCGATGGCGACACGGTCATGAACGGTTGCGATAACTGCGACAACGTCCCCAACGGGCCCAACGAAGACAATCAGGCCGACGCCGACGGCGACGGGCGCGGAGACGCCTGCGATGTCTGCCCGTTCCGCATTCCTGGTGACACGACCGGTGACGGCTTCGTGGACGGTCGCGATGCCCAGATTTTCGTGCGAATCCTGACCGGCGGCATGGGCACGCCGAACGAGACCTGCGCCTGCGACGTGAACGAAGACACCTTTATCACCGATGCCGACATTCCGGACTTCGTGGCATTGCTGCTTAATCAATAGGCGCGGACCAAGCGCTCGGCGCAAGACGGCCGATGCCTCCTCCCATGAGGCCGATCAGCCTTACATTCCCAGTATCTTGTTGGTGAATTGCTGGACGTCGCGGCCGTTGATCTCGCCGTCGGCGTTAACATCCGCCCGCATCACATCGCAGCCCGGTGATTCGGCCTGCTGCTTGTCGCGATCAAGGAGCGCGCCTGCGAAGGGCGCCACGTCATCGACGGTGACGGCTCCGTCGCAGTTCATATCGCCGGCCGTTGTCTGACATTGCGCCGTCACACCTTCAAACTTCGGCGTGTAGTCCGGAAAGACAAAAGCCAAATTGGGGTTGCCGAGCCGATGCTGCACGATCTCCGCGAGCACGTCGCGGTAGTCAATCGTCACGGCGAGATCCAGCCCCTCAAAAAGCTGCTCCGGTTGAAGCCCCGGCCAGTGGCTCAAGACTCGGCCACCGGTGATGTTGCCGCCGATCAAGAACATCACACCGCCGTGGCCGTGATCGGTGCCCAGACCGCCATTCTCCTGAAGGCGCCGGCCGAACTCGGTCTGCACGATGATGGTGACGTTTCGCCCATTGCCGGCATAGATATCGGCATGGAATGCCGCCAGCGCCGACGCCAAGGTCGCCATGCTGTTTGCCATGCCGCCTTGGATGGAACCTTGCGAGACATGGGTGTCCCAACTGTTGAGATTGTCGACCGCAATGGCCTCGACGCCGACGTCTGCCTTGATCAAGGCCGCCGTCGATCGCAACGAAAGGCCGAGCGTGCTGGTGGGATACACAGCGCCGCCGGCCGGCTGATAACCGCTGAAATCAATCGAATTGAGCAGGTCAATCGTTTGTTGTGACGTGATGGCGCTGGTGTGGAGCGGCTCTCCCGCGCCGGCATACATCTGCTGGACCACTGCCTTGCGCGCCGCGAGCGTGGCGACGTCGCCCGCCAGACCGTATTGCTCCGGCTTGGGGACGGAAGTCGTCTTGGGCCCCCCCACCATCACCTGCTGCAACCCGTAATTGATGCCGACGCCGCGGAGGATCGAGCCGGGCTGAAACGGCGGCGCACTGGCAAGGTGACGCCCGATCCAGCCGGTGCCGAGTGTGATATCGGCGGGCTTGCCGACTTCGGCAAATCGCTGCATGTCAAAATGCGACCGCGACGTGTCATTGATTCCACAGGCATGGATGACGAGCAAATGCCCCGCCTGGTAGGCCGGCATCAGCGGCTCAAATACCCTCGGAAATCCAAAAAACCCATCCAGGTCAATCGCCGCCATCGGATGCCCGCTATCGGGCTGTGGAATGGCAAGCGTCGGCCGCCGCAGGTAATACTCACTCTCCCCGATCGGCGCACACAGCGAGAGACCATCGGCGCCACCACGAAGGAAGATGTAGACGAGCACGTCTCGCGAGGAGCAGAAATCATCGGCCAGCGCCACGCGTGGCAGCCATGCCGGCGCCGTCGCGGCCAGTGCCGTTCCACCCGCGGCCGCCATAAACTGGCGTCGCGTCAGTTGCAGGTACTCACTGCATCCCTGGTAATCCGCGTGGCTCATTCCCATATCCTCTAACAAAATCTGCCCGGTGTCCGCTCGTCATTCCCATTGGAACGTGGGTGATGCGACGGCCAGCCCCAGGGCTTCGCGTTGCCGAGCGGGCGAGTTCGGATCAACCGCAAGGTAGTCCCGGATGAGGCTCTTCTCTGAAGCCGACATTCCGTAGGGGAACAGGCGAGCTTCAATTCGATCCGCCATGGAGTCAGCGCTCGTCAATCCGCTCATGAATCCCGTGATATCCAGGCCAACCTGAAACATCCCGAAAGACCCGAGCGTGGACGCAAAGGCCCATCGAGGCGTAAGGAGATTCACCCAGAAATCCAGCGATTCTGGGAATCCATCCGGCGGGCCCCAATGGAACGGTTGCTGGCCGCAATCCGACATCAGGCTGCGCAATTGCGTCGTCCACCCCTGTGGAAAGTCTACGACGTCCGCGCCGGTCGTGCGAAACGCCGAGGTAAAGAGATTAAACGGCCGCTTGAGCTTTGGCGGCGCCGTCAACGGGTCGACGCTGTTGAACAACGTGCGCAGCATCGCTTTGATGTCGCCGCCGGTTGCCGTATAGGTCTGGGCTACGCTGTTCACGAGGCTGATCGGCGGGTCGTAGTCGTAGAATCTCCTGCACAGTTTCTTTGAAACGTAGTGTGCCGTGCTCGGATGGTTCGCAAGAATGTCCAGAACGATCTGCCCGTCATTCATGCCCCCGCCGGCCGGGATGCTGTTCCCCAGCACGGTCTTCGGTCCGTTGTCATGCTTATGTGGGTAATATATGAAGGTCAACGCGTTGGATGTGCCGTCGGTTCCGTTCGTCCCCCAACCGGTGAAGCACCGCGCCACCTCCATGACGTCCTGTTGCGTGTAACCGCCGTCGACGCCCAGGGTGTGCAGTTCCAGAAGCTCGCGACCGTAATTCTCATTAATCGACCACCAGGCGTTCTCCTGATTGTTCAGGTACACCAGCATTGGCACGCTTCGCGCGCTCGCATTGAGCATGTCGGGAAACTTGCCCAGAGCATGCGGCATCACCACGTCGCGCACATCGACGTAACGAAGCCATGCATTAAGCTCGTTCGTGATGCTGATGTGAAAATGGTCGGTCCAGAACTCCACCATTTTCTGATAGAGCTGCCGGTTACTGTGTACCGAGCGAATAAACGTAGACTCCACGACCTGGTGGATGATGTAGCTCGGCATCGAGATCGTGATCAACTGCGCCGGCGTCAGTCGAAGATACAAATAGGGATTCAATCGCTGCGTCAGCGCGGAATCGTCGATCGCCGTGTGATTGAGCTGGTATTCCAGATACCCGTGATAGCCCAGTTGATCCGCACGCGTCTGCTCGGCCTGCGTCCAGCCGTAAGTCAGGCGATTGATCAGCCACCGCGTCGCACTGGTCGAGGGCGCCGCCTGCGCCTCGCGATGCGCCAGGCTGGATGCCAACAGCCCGCCGAGCAAAAGCTTCCGCCGCGAGAGAACGTCGCTTCCTGAATCGCGATCCCCACGGACCGCGCCCGGTGATCGCCCGGACGATTTCACCGCTGAAGCGTCCCCCAGGATATCAGCCCAGGACACACCCGCCTGCTTCGCCATCCAATGAGCTAACCCCATGGACGAACCCTCTTTCCTTCCGCATCGAGCCTCGATATCAAAGGGCGATACGGCTCCTCCAATCGCATTGGCCGTCCGGGGGGCCGATGGCATCCCGGAGGCTTGCACACCGATTCTACCAAATTCAGAGGGTCCGGACAATTGGGGCAAACAGATTAGTGACCGGCGGTCCGAGGTCCGAAGGGGTATTTAAGATAAGCAAGAGGTGAATTCTGGGAGCACGGTTCCTGGTTCGCGCTGGTCCCGGTTACTTGGGTCCTAGGCTGCAGCCGACTCGACACTTACATCACGGGGAGATTCGCGTCGGTCCGGCGCCACCGTTGCGATGGCTTGCCAGCACGCGTTCTTCCTTCGCGAGCGCCCAATCCTGATCGATCATCATTCTCACCAGTTCGGCGAACCCCACCCGTGGCTGCCAGCCGAGCACGCGCCGGGCCTTGCTCGCGTCCCCCTGAAGGGCATCCACTTCGGTCGGCCGCTTGTACCGCTCGTCAATCTCTACAAATTCCTTCCAATCAAGTCCCACATGGCGGAACGCGGCATCCGCGAACTCCCCCACCGTGTGCATCTGCCCCGTCGCAATGATGAAATCATCGGGCGCGTCCTGCTGAAGCATCCGCCACATTGCATCGACATAGTCGCCGGCGAATCCCCAGTCGCGCCGCGCGTCGAGATTGCCGAGATACAGCTTGCTTTGCAGGCCTTCCTTGATGCGGGTCGCCGCGCGCGTGATCTTTCGCGTGACAAAGGTCTCTCCGCGTCGAGGGCTTTCGTGATTGAAGAGAATCCCGTTGCACGCGAACAAGCCGTACGCCTCGCGATAATTCACCACCTGCCAATAGCTGAACACCTTGCCGCAGGCGTACGGACTGCGCGGCCGAAACGGCGTCTGTTCGTTTTGCGGCGGTGGAGATGCGCCGAACATTTCGCTGCTCGACGCCTGGTAGAATCGTGCCGGCACCTGCGTATCGCGGATCGCCTCCAGCAGCATCAACGTGCCGATCGCCCCCGTCTCGACGGTGTACACCGGCTGATCAAAACTCACGCGCACATGCGATTGCGCCGCGAGGTTATAGACCTCGTCCGGCCCCACCGCGGTCAGCACGCGCCGCAGGCTGGAGCCGTCCAGCAGATCGCCGTAATGCAGGAATAGCCGCGCGTTCTTGTCGTGCGGGTCGCGGTATAGGTGATCAATGCGGCCCGTGTTGAAGCTGCTTGACCGGCGAATCAACCCGTGAACTTCGTAGCCCTTGGACAGCAACAACTCGGCGAGGTAACTCCCGTCCTGCCCGGTGATCCCCGTGATGAGCGCCTTCTTGGCCATCTTCCGTTGTCTCCGCTTCACCTGCGGGAATCTGGCTCCACTGCTGAAGCGGGCAGCGCCCACCGTACGATGGTGTCCTGGGGACGCACCCTACCGCTGGTGCATTTCCAGAAACACATTCGCGATTCGTACCGCAGCCTGTCCATCCCAAAGCGGCGGCTTCCGCCCCGGCCCGCGACCGACCGCACGCTGCGCATGATAGCCCGCCAAGATCGCGCCGGGCGATGGACCGATGAGCTTGTTGGTCCCGTCGGAAATGGTCGATGGCCGCTCGGTATTCTCGCGCAAGGTCAGGCATGGGACGTTCAGGATCGTCGTCTCTTCCTGCACGCCGCCGGAATCCGTCAGCACAATCGCAGCTTCCGCCATGAGCTTGAGAAAATCAAGATAGCCCAGCGGTTCGGGCGTCTGGAAACCCGCGATCCTCGCGACCTTCGGCTCCAGGCCCATAGCCGCAACATTCTTTCGCGTTCGCGGGTGCATCGGAAAGATAATCGGCATGTCGCGCGCGATCGTCGACAGCGCGTCGAGAATCCCGCCCAGCGTCTTCGCATCATCGACGTTGCTCGGCCGGTGCAGGGTCACCACCGCGTAACCGCCGGGCCGCAGCCCGAATGTCTCCAGCACGGTTGATTGATCCGCCCGCGCCCGATTCTTCAGCAGCGTGTCGATCATCACATTGCCGACGAACCGCACCTTCTCATCGGGCACGCCTTCGCGCCGCAGGTTCTCCACGCCGCTCGGATCACTTACGAGCAGCAGATCAGAGATCGCGTCCGTCAGGATTCGGTTGATCTCTTCCGGCATCGTGCGGTCAAAGCTCCGCAATCCCGCCTCCACGTGCGCGAGCCTCACGCCAAGCTTCACCGCCACCAGCCCGCAGGCGATCGTGCTGTTCACGTCGCCAACAACGACCACCCAATCCGGCTTGTGTTCCAGCAAGACTGGTTCAAAGCGCCGCATGATCTCCGCTGTTTGCACCGCGTGGCTGCCCGATCCGACCTCAAGGTTCACATCCGGCTTGGGGATGCCCAGGTCGCGGAAGAACAGATCGCTCATCTTCTCGTCGTAGTGCTGGCCCGTATGAACGAGGATCGGCGTGATGCGGCCGGTCGCTCGAAACGCCTCCACCAACGGCGCGATCTTCATGAAGTTCGGCCGCGCCCCACAGATGCACATCACTTTCAGCATTGGGTGTACCACGTCTGATGCGCGTCGGAGCGATACGCCGCCACTCCCGTGCAGCGCTGGGATTCATCGGCTGGCCATCGTATCTTATCCACCCTGTACCAACCAGTTAGCGGCCGTCATGCCCCATAACTCCTGCAACACGATCGCGCGATTCGATCCAGCGCACTGCACGCGCCAGCTGCGATGCCGACGGATTGCAAGCCATCGGCTTCGCGCAGGGTGCGCACCACCTGGGAGGCCTTTCGCGGCAATGATCTTCCTGGCAGCGTCGATCGCCTTTTCCGCCAGTGGTTGCGGAATCCAGGATTGGTTTGCGCTTCTGACCTGCCCCACGACGATTGCGCCCGCACCGCAATCAACCGATTCATTGCCCCCGGAATTCACGAGCGAGCGTCTCCCATCATCCCCCGACCGAGCGCCGCCCTATCCCTACAATCACACTGCGTCGATTGTCGAAACCCCCAACGGAGACCTGCTCGTCGCGTGGGGCGCGGGTTCCTACGAGCTGGCACCCGACACGCAAATCGTCGTTTCGCGTCGCTCCGAAGGCAACCAGGAATGGTCATCGCCGGCGACGCTGGCCGACAAGCCCGGTTTCGCCGACGCCAACTGCGTCCTGTTTCTCGACGATAACGGCACGCTTCACCTCTATTACGTCGAGCTGTTCGGCGACAACTTCTGCCTTAGCCGAACGATGCAGATGGACTCCCCCGACGGCGGCGTCACGTGGACCGCGCCGCGCCCGCTGCTCGATGCTGTCTGCATCCTTCTGCGCAACCGACCCATCATCACCGCCGGCGGCACATGGATCATCCCCGCCTACGAACAGGCGGTGTACCAATCTCAATTCTGGCGCAGTTCCGACCGCGGCGCTACCTGGCAAGCTACCGGAAAACTATTCTCCGTGCCGCTGAACCTCCAGCCAGCGGTTGTCCAACTGGCTGATGGCTCGCTCTTCACACTCCTGCGGAACGGATCCAACAGCGGAACCATGCTGGACGCCCGCGGCGACGCCTGCGGCATCGGCTGGACCGTCCGCGAACGGGGCGATCTGCCCAATCCCAATAGCGGCGTTGAGCTGATTCGGCTTTGGACCGGCGAACTATTGGCCATCTACAACGACAGCGCCACGCTGCGCACGCCGCTGGTCGCCGCACTATCAACCAACGGTGGCGAATCGTGGTCATCGCCGAAAATCATCGCCGGCGGCCCGCCGCAGCTTTCCTACCCCAGCGCGATTCAAACCGCCGACGGCCGAATCCACGTGGTGTATTCCGCGAATCTGACGCACATCGAACATGTAACGTTTACGCGTGCGTGGCTGTTGCAACCGTAGGAGATCCGCACTGCGAACGGATGAACGCGAGGAAAGCGCTTCCCGGCATGAGGCGATGATGACCGTCCATGCGACCGCACCCGGGAATCGCGAATTGAATTCGCAGGGCGCGTGCTTCAAACGGAACAACGGCTCGAACGAGCAAAGCGCAATAAAAATGGAAGGTGCCGCCGTGGCAGGAGCACCTTCCATGCATTCGTCGGTCTTCATCGCTGTGAAGACCCGGGTGTCGCAAGATCGCGTCGAAGTGATTCGATCACGTCCGCGAAGTTACCCGCGGGTGGAAGAGTTACTTCCGACCCTTCTTCTTGGTGGCTTTTTTCTTGGTGGCGCTCTTCTTCTTGCGTTTAGCCATTAGCGTCACCTCCTTTCTTTTCGCAAAGTCTAGAGTGACCCAAAACTTTGTCAACAAAAAAGTTTGGTCGCTCGTCATTTCTTTTTTCGGCGCGCCGCGGTCAAATACATGAGTGCATCCCACCGATTCGTCTCCCAAGGCACCCCCTCGCGCGTGCATTTTCGACCTCGACGGCACGCTCGTGGACTCGCTACCCGACATTCACGAGGCGCTTTCACACGCGCTGCGCGCGATGAATCTCCCTCCCGTTACCCGTGAACAGACGCGCGGCTGGATCGGCGACGGACTCCCTGCGCTCTGCCGCCGCGCGGTGCCGCAACTCGACAAATCCGCGCTGGAGATGTTCATTCTTCACGCGCGAACGCACTACGCGGCGCACGTTGTCGACGAAACAAGACCGTTTCCCAACATCATGCAAATGCTCGACTTAATGAAGATCCAGCGCGTGCCCTGTTCGGTCTTGACCAACAAGCCTCACGCATTGGCCGCTGAAACAGTCCGCCGACTTGGGCTGATGTCGTACTTCGCAGATGTGATCGGTTACCG
>JAANMU010001598.1_pt1 | contig 19860 bp, 25 predicted proteins | sample 7279701 | NCBI WGS metagenome assembly JAANMU01 (sample SAMN14094539, study PRJNA606508) | bioreactor metagenome | isolation source: A lab-scale SPAN reactor treating ammonium-rich wastewater day 57 | place: Ireland: Galway | collected 2017-03-13 | reverse complement strand
CAGGCGACCCCGTACCTTGGCTGGCAAAGCCTACTCGCCCCAATCCCTTGGCTTTGATCTGGTCCATCACTGCCATCAGCGCATCTGATTGAGCGGAGGACGGGGCAAAGAGATCTGCCTGTTGTTGCCCCTTGGGGGTGAACTCACTCAGCATGACGCCCCCCTTCTGATAACGGTAACCGTCGCGCCAAATCTGCGGTAGCAGCACGTTCACTTGCTGCAGCAGCAACCGGGTATCATCGCTAGGGCAGACCAGCCGGACGCCAGCCTGCTCACTGTAGTAAGGGGCTCGTTCATCAAAGGGGCTGGTTCGCACGAACAGGTGCACCCGCTGGCAACACATTCCCTCGGCCCGCAGCTTCTCGGCTGCGCGAGCCATAAAGCCTGACAACGCTTGGGCCATTTCTCCACGGTCAGTCACGCGCTCACCAAAGGAACGGCTCGAGAGGATCTGCAGCTTCGCCGCCGGTTCAACGGTCAGCTCTGCGCAAGGCAGGCCACGCAGCTCCTGTACGATCCGCTCGACCACCACGCCGTATTGGGCGCGTAACCCTTTGGCATCGCTAGCCACCAGGTCAGCCACGGTGTTGATGCCTTGTGCCACCAACTTAGCGCCCAAGCGCCGTCCTATGCCCCACACCTCATCCACCGGGGTGATAGCCATCAGCCGGGCACGGCGCAGCTCGTCACGCAAGTCCACGACGCCGCCCGTGGCAGGCCACTTCTTGGCTGCATAGTTGGCCAGCTTGGCGAGGGTCTTGGTGGGGCCGATCCCAACCCCTACCGTTAGGCCGGTCCACTGCCACACTCGCTGCCGGATCTGTTGTCCATAGGCTGTCAGGTCCCCGGCAAACGACTCCGACAGTGACAGGAATGCTTCATCGATGGAGTAGACCTCCAGCTCGGGGGCCATGGTCTCCAACGTGCTCATCACCCTGCCAGACATATCGCCATAGAGCACGTAGTTGGAGCTGAATGCCACACCGCCATGCGCCTCGAACTGCTCGCGGATCTTGAAGTAGGGCCCGGCCATCTTGATACCCATCGCCTTGGCTTCGGGGCTGCGCGACACCACGCATCCATCGTTGTTGGAGAGCACCACGATCGGGCGGCCACGCAGCTCAGGGCGAAACAGCCGCTCACAGCTGGCGTAGAAGTTGTTTACATCAACGAGCGCTATAGCCATCACGCTGCCTCAGATTGCCAATCACATGGGTGACCACTCCGAACAACTCCAGGGAGAGGCTCATACAAGGGTCGATAGGCGCGAACGCCGGATTGGCTGGCAACAGCCGCAACCTCGGCTTGAGCTGCAAGGTCTTTACCGTGAAGCCGCCATCGAGTTGTGCAATCACCACATCACCATGGCGCGGGGTGAGGCTCTTATCGACCACCAGCAAGTCACCGGGAAAGATGCCGACCCCGGTCATGCTCTCCCCCTCGGCACGCAGATAGAAGGTTGCTGCAGGGTGGGCCACGCAGTGGGTGTTGAGGTCCAACTTCCCTTCCAGATAGTCGCTGGCTGGGCTGGGAAAGCCGCAAGAGGCGCGGTGCAAGAACAGCGGGATGGTCACCTCGGCGGGTGATGGGTCTGGGGTTAACAGCTTCATGGCAAAATACCTGTGTTTATATACAGGCATTATAGCGCACCACCTTTGAACCAGCGCAAGTCCCGCATGCCAGTGATGGCGTACCATGGCGCCAACAAATAACAAAGAGGTCAGTATGAGTCACAATCTGTGTGCTCTACCGAAAGAGCAGCAAGAACGGGTCGAGGTCGAGAAGGCCGCCGCATATGCGGTATGGAAGGAGCGCAACGGTCACTTGGCCAGCGCAGAAAGCGAAGCGAACCAACATCAAGGTGAACTGGGTCGCTACTTCCTTGAAAAGGTCGCCTACTTCAAGTCGCGCTGACCCTATCAACACGTTCATCGGTGGCTATGCAGGTCACTAGCAACAAACCGCATTCCAAACAACTTAACGAGGTACGTATTGTGACGGCATTGGTAGTCAACTTGGTAGAGACCTACTCCAGCCGAGGTGCTTACAAGGGCGCCATTAGCGCTTGGCGGGTTTCAAGTGATATGGCCAACAAAATCTCCACCGTCATTGGGGTTTACAAGTCTCAAGTCGTGGTTGTCATCGAAGGCTGCCAGCTGAAACTCTCGACACCTGATGCCAATGAACTACACGATGACGGGTGTGATGGTCGTTACTTCGTGGTCGGTGGAGACGTTTACGAAGACACCAAAGCTTGGCTAAAGCCGCATCCGTGGTTATTCAAGTCACTGGCCAGCGTACAAGGCCCACGCTACCTGAGCCTCGAAGAGGCCAACCAGATACCTTCAGGCAGCGTCATACTGAAGTAAGCCATATCTACACATCTTGATAGATAAGGTGAGGGAGGCTCGCGCCTCCCCCACTCAACACCACACCTCACACAAGCTCTCTGCCTGCGCCAGAACCAGCTGAGCAGCCTCTTCCTGCTGGTCTGGCGGGTACTTGTACTTGCGCAGGATGCGCTTGACCATCAGCCGCAGTTTGGCGCGCACGCTTTCGCGGCTGCTCCAATCCACGGTCACGCTACGGCGCAGGTTGGCTGTCAGCTCATGGGCTATCTTGGCCAGTATCTCGTCCCCCAGCTCACGCACCGACGCCTCGTTGTTGGCCAAGGCATCATAGAAGGCGAGCTCGTCATCGTTAAGGCCCAAGGCCTGCCCCCGCTTGCTTACGGCGGCAAACTTCTTGGCCATGTCGATCAGCTCCTCGATCACCTGCGCGGTTTCGATGGAGCGGTTCTGATAGCGTGCGATCACCTTGGTCAGCATCTCCGAGAACTTCTTCTCCTGAGAGAGGTTGGTCGCGAACTTCGACTTGATCTCCCCCTCCAGCAGTCGCTCCAGCAACTCCACCGCAAGATTGCGCTCCGGCAGGTTGCGCACCTCGGCCAGAAACTCATCATCGAGCAGGCCGATATTGGGCTTGTCGAGCCCCACCGCTTCAAACACATCGACCACATCGCCCGATACCACCGCATTGCCGATGATCTGGCGAATGGCCAGGTCGCGCTCTTCGTCGGTTTTCTTCTTTTGGGAGATCGCCTTCTTGGTCAGCAGCACCTTGACCGCCTGCAAGAAGGCCACTTCTTCCCGCACTGCCTTGGCCTCGTCAAGGGTGCAGCAGAGCGTGAACGCCTTGCTCATCGCCAGCGCGTTATCGGCAAAGCGCTTCTTGCCATCCTCAAGGCCAAGAATAAAGTTGGCGGCCCCGGCGAGCAGCTTGTGGCCACCGGTGAGGTAGTCGCTGTAATCAAAGCCATGCAGCAGGGCGCGCAGGATATCGAGTTTCTCCTCCAACACCGCGTAGGCCTCATGGGCATCGACGGTCGGCTTGCCCCGTCCTTTGCTGGCGGTGTACTCCTTGATGGCGCTCTTGAGCTCGTTGGCGATCCCGATGTAATCGACCACCAGCCCGCCTTGTTTGTCCTTGAACACCCGGTTCACCCGTGCAATCGCCTGCATCAGGTTGTGGCCCTTCATCGGCTTGTCCACATAGAGGGTATGCACGCAGGGCGCATCGAAGCCGGTCAGCCACATGTCGCGCACGATGACTAGCTTGAGCGGGTCACTCGGGTCTTTGAACCGCTTCTCCAGCCGTTTCTTGACCAAGGCTGGATGAATATGGGGGCGCAGCAACGCCTTGTCAGAGGCGCTACCGGTCATCACGATCTTGATGGCCCCCTTGTCGGGGTCCGGGTCATGCCAGTCGGGGCGCAGGGCCACCACGGCATCATACAAGTGCACGCAGATCTCGCGGCTCATGGCCACCATCATCGCCTTGCCATGCTGCGCCTGATTGCGCTCCTCGAAGTGGGCCACCAGATCGGCGGCCACCCGCTCTATCCTAGGCTTGCTGCCCACCACCTTCTCCAGTGCGGCCCAGCGTGACTTAAGCTTGGCCTGCTCACTCTCTTCCTCATCCTCGGCCAGTTCATCTACTTCGTCATCTAGGTGGGTCAGTTCGTCAGCTTTGAGCGACAACTTGGCGAGGCGTGACTCGTAATAGATCGCCACAGTCGCGCCATCTTCCTTGGCCTGCTGCATGTCATAGATGTGGATGTAGTCGCCAAACACCGCGCGGGTATCTCGGTCTTCGCTCGATACCGGAGTGCCGGTAAAGGCCACAAACGTCGCGTTGGGCAGTGCGTCGCGCAAGTGCTGGGCATAGCCGACTTGATAGCGCGCTGCCCCTTCTGCAATCTGGTTGGGCAATTTGAGTGTGGCATTAAAGCCGTACTGGGTACGGTGCGCCTCATCGGCAATCACCACGATGTTGGCTCGTTCGCTCAGCACTGGAAAGCTGTCTTCATCCGCGCCTGGCATAAACTTCTGAATGGTGGCAAACACAATGCCACCGGAGGGGCGATTGGCCAGCTTGCTGCGCAGATCTCCACGGGTTTCCACTTGCACCGGCTGCTCGCGGATCAAATCTTGCGACAGGGAAAACACCCCGAACAGCTGGCCATCAAGGTCATTACGGTCGGTGATCACCACGATGGTCGGGTTCTCCATCGCCGCCTCGCGCATCACCCGCGCCGCAAAGCAGGTCATGGTGATGCTCTTGCCGCTGCCCTGGGTGTGCCACACCACCCCGCCCTTATGGCTACCACCGGGGCGCGACGCCGCCACCACCTGGGTGATCGCCGCGCGTACGGCATGAAACTGGTGATAACCGGCGATCTTCTTGACCAAGCGGCCATCGTCTTCAAACAACACGAAAAAGCGCAGGTAATCGAGCAGCATGGCCGGGGTCAGAATGCCGCGCACCATGGTCTCCAGCTCGCCAAACTCGCCATAGGGGTCGAGGTTGACCCCATCCACCGTGCGCCACTGCATAAAGCGCTCGGCATTGGCCGACAGCGACCCCATCCGCGCCTCGCTACCATCGGAGGCAATCAGGATCTCGTTGTACTGAAACAGGTCGGGGATCTGCTCCTTGTAGGTCTGCAGCTGATCAAACGCCTTCCAGATGTCGGCATTCACATCGGCCGGGTTCTTGAGCTCAAGCACCACCAGCGGCAGCCCGTTGATGAAGAGGATGATGTCGGGGCGGCGGGTGTGTTTGGGCCCCTTGATAGAGAACTGGTTGATGGCCAGCCACTCGTTGGCGGTGGGCTGCTCGAAGTCAACGAGGCGGACAAAGTCCCCCACCGTCTCGCCATCGCGCTGGTACTGCACCGGCACCCCATTCACCAGCAAGCGGTGAAATGCCCGGTTGGCCGACAGCAGCGCCGGGGTATCGAGATTGACCACCTGCGCCAGCGCATCTTCACGCGCCACCAGCGGCACGGAGGGGTTGAGCCGGGCAATCGCCTCCCGCAAGCGCTCGCTCAGCAGCACCTGCTGGAACTGCTCACGCCACGGGTTATCAGAATCGGGGGCCACATCGTAGCCACACACCACGCGATAGCCCACCTCGCTCAGCCACCCCAGCACCTCTTGTTCCAACTGATCTTCGGTCATTGTTGCTCAATCCCTCAAGACGATCCCTGGCACCCCCATGGCCTCTGCCATTCGGGTATGCCCAACCTGCTCAGCGTCACAACGGGTGACATATCGACTCGTCACCCCCATCTGTCGATGGGATCGACAGGTTGCGAAAATATGTTTAAAAAAAGCCGAAAAATCGACACGTCATGGTGATATGTCGATCCCGTCACCCTGATCGGTTAGCGGGTCAACTCGGCGAACAACGCATCGTTGATGTAGTACTTTTCACGGCCAACCTGCTCTTCCCGCAAGATGCCCATCGTCGCCAGTGTTTGCAGATAGCGAGAGGCCGTCTGGCGTTTGGCAATACCGGCATCGACCAGAAACCCGATCTTGGTGTAGGGCTGCATAAAAATCAGTTCGACCAGATCCTTGCTATAGATGGCCTCCGCCTCCCGCTGCACCCGCTCGCGCACCTCTTCCATCAAACTCAGGATGCGATTGACCTGCTCAAAGGTTTGTTGTGCCGTGCTCTCCACAGCCCTGAGCATAAACAGCACCCAGGGTTCCCATTGCTGCGCTTCGGTGATGCCCCGTAGGCCGGCATAATATTCCTGCCGATTGGCGATGATGTAGCGCGACAAAAAGAGCACCGGGATATCCAACAGTTGCTGCTCAACAAGATACAACAGGTTCAGGATGCGACCGGTACGGCCATTACCATCGGGGAAGGGGTGAATCGCCTCGAACTGATAATGCATCACCGCCATCTTGACCAGCGGGTCCAGCTCATCCTCGGCATGGATAAATTGCTCAAGATTGGCCAGCTTGTCGCGGATCACCTGCTCTCCAACGGGTGGGGTATAAATGACCTCACCTCGGTCACTCTTCAGGGCCGTACCGGGGATGGCGCGAATGCCGATATCCACCTGTTTAATCAGCCGAACCAGTTCAATAAACAGGTTGGTATTGAGCGGGCGATCCTTGAGCGAATGGAAGCCATGATAGAGCGCCTCACGGTAGCGCAGCACCTCTTTGGTGTGAGGATCTGTCTTGCCATCGCGGTTGGCGGCGGCGCGATACAGCTCGTCATTGGTGGTGACGATATTCTCGATTTCCGATGAGAGCCGCGCTTCTTGCAAGATGATGCTGTTAATCAGCAGCCCCTGATTGGGGATCTTGGCCGCCAGCCCGCGCAGATTGGCCAATACCCGGTTGGCCGCGATGGCTTGTTTCAACACCGCCTTGGTCTCCAGCTCGATGATGGGGGGCAGCAATGGCAGGTCGTTATAGGGCTGGTTACGATCAAATGACATCAGCAGTCACCTCTTTTAGTCAGCATGGTTCCAACACCCCGCACTGGTGGCATCAAAAAATACAACCTCCTTGATGCCCGCATCATTTAGCATTTTTTCCATATGCACCCTTTCGGATTCAATTTTTTTTGGTGTCTTGTTACCAGCAAACACAGACACCGCGGCGCGACGGCATGGTGATAACGCCAGCTGCTCAAGAATATGACGATCCTGTTTGCCAATGCTCCAGCCATAAATAGTCATGCTGTCTTTGGGGCGAGGTAATTCATGTTGATACACATGGGAAAGATATCGGGAGCTGTTTATCGCGGCGATCTTGCTCTCTGACGAGCCCTCGCACACAAACAGAGGTTGACCGTCATTATCACGCCAGTACTGGGTGATAAGGCTTAATGGGTCGCTATTGTCGGCCATCAGCTTACTTTCCTCGCCACCTTGAGTTCGGTAGAGCGCAAGATTGCCATGAGGATAAAAGACTCTGGTCACTCCGGGCTCAAGTTCAGCAGGGAATGACGCGTTGAAGCATTGCTTGATCAATTTGGGGTCTGTCGCGCGCGTCTTATCAATGGTGAACCCGTCCTCAAAACGCCAACCATTGGCTTGGCGAGTATTAAGTGATGCCCAATAGACTATCAAGTCGTAGTTGAGGCTGAATACCGTCGAAAAACCTGCCATAAAGCGGCCAATATGGGCAAGCCCTTGCTGGTCACTGATAGCCTTGTCTGGATGAATGTCTTTTACGGTATCGATCAGCGCCCGCCGCACATCTGTATAGGCGTTGCGAACTTTGTCACGCTCGATTTTGGCCAGCTCAAACTTTTGATTGATATAGTCAGCCTGCCATAGGCGATATAACACTCGTTCGAAATCACGGTCATTCTTGGCGAATTGATCAAACACCTCCTGTGCGGCAGGGCGGATAAATCCGTGCTCACAGCCCTGCTGATACAGGTTGGTGTAACGAAAACAGGGATCGACAGCGACACTGCCGCCATTGCCCACAATCAGGGTGTCGCTGTAATCGGCCTGTATCTCACGCCATGTCTTTATATCTGCCACGTCAGCTTGCCCCTTCGACCATAGCCTCAGCCTCCGGCAAGCGCAGTTGGCCGGAGATCAGGCGGGGTAGCAGGGTGTCACGCAAGTTGGCTAGGGTTTGGGCTTGTAATTCGTTGTTTCTCATACTGCAAATGAGAGGATCGACCATGTTCCTGAAGACCTCGGTTAGCTCTTGGTTTGGCACAATAGTTTTCTGTATCACAAACTCCGGCCAGTGCCCCTTGTACTCGGAAAATTTGACACGGTCTTTAGTTGCATAGAAAGCCCAGACGGTATCTACACCTTTGCCAATAAAGGGAAGTACGTTCTGAATTGCAGAGAAATCAAAAGTGATCAGGCGCATATAGCAAGTGTGGTTAGCAAACACCATCACAGGGCTGACCAAGCTAGCGCAAACGCTGGGCTTATCATTATGAAAACCGATAACTCCAGATTTTCCTTGATCAAGAATCGGTACACTGCCCTCCTCCAGCGCTGATTTCTGGTCGTACTTCTTGCCCACAGATTGTCGGTCAATGAATTCACCGAATTGCATCAACTTCCACCCCCTCGGTATCATGCCAAGCGCGGACTCTTCGAAGCTGTCGGGGAACAGGGCTGCGACCTCGGGGGCCAGACCTGCCGATTGTTCGCCGCGAGCACGGGCATGAACCGGATCGAAGTCAACAAACCACGACTTGAACAACGCCTGAGCGATGGCCTCCAGCGTAGCGTTGGTCTCGCGTAGCAGGGCGATGCGATCGTCTAGAATACCGATCAACTCTGCTATTTTCGTTTCTGCGTATTCACCTAATCGAGGAATTTGAAGTGCATTTATACACTTTAAGCTTAATGTTTTTTGGGTACTGCCAACTGCGTTGCTTTCGATTTGCGCGCGAAGTTGCGGTGAGTTCAAAGCCGCATACAAATAACGGCTATTGATGGATCTGGGGATGATTGCAGCAGTATTTTGACCTAGGCAAAAAGCTGTTTCAACGACACGAGCAGTAATGCCATACGTTCCAACACGAGTGATAACGATGTCTTCCCGGTTAGGCTTATAACGACGTGAAAACTCCATAAACGTTTGTTCATCGACTTTCAGCGTGCCATCGAGTAGAAGCTCCCCGTACTTGACGTCGGTTACTCGTACCATAGGTAAACCTTGCACAGCGTAACTTGGTGTTTTGTGTAAGGAGTCTATAACTTCAGCGACGTCGCTCAATTGTGAGTAGTCAGAACTCATACCCCAGCCCCCCCAACTTCTGCTTGATCAACAGATCCAGCTCAGCGCCCTTGGCCATCTGGTCGCCAAGTTGCTTGGTCAAGCGCGCCATCTTGTCGGCAAAGGCCTCATCGTCCTCCTCCACCTCTTCGGCGCCCACATAGCGGCCGGGGGTCAATACATGGCCGTGCTCAGCAATCTCGGCCAAGGTTACGCTGCGGCAGAAGCCCGCGACATCTTCGTAAGGCTGCTCGCACTCCCCGTCCCCTTTCCACGCGTGGAAGGTATCGGCGATACGGGCAATCGCGCTCTCATCGAGCTCGCACTGCACCCGGCTGATCATGGTGCCCAGCTTGCGGGCATCGATAAACAGCACCTCGCCCTGGCGGCGGGTCTTGTTCTTGGCAAGGAACCAGAGGCAGGCCGGGATCTGGGTGTTGAAGAACAGCTGCCCCGGCAGGGCCACCATGCACTCCACCACGTCCGCCTCCACCATGGCACGGCGAATGTCGCCCTCGCTATTCTGGCTGGAACTCATTGAGCCATTGGCCAACACGATACCGGCGCGGCCAGTTGGCTTGAGGTGGTAGAGCATATGCTGCAGCCACGCATAGTTGGCGTTGCCCGCAGGCGGCGTACCGTAGACCCAGCGCGGATCCCCCTCGAGGCTGCCATGCCACCAGTCGCTGATATTGAACGGCGGGTTGGCCAACACGAAGTCTGCACGCAAGTCAGGGTGCTGATTGCGGGTAAAGGTATCCCCGTTTTCGCGCCCGAGGTTGTAGTCCATCCCCTGGATGGCGAGGTTCATGGCAGCCAGCCGCCAAGTGGTCGGGTTCGACTCCTGACCGTAGATGGAAACATCACCCAGCTTGCCGCCATGGGCTTCGATAAACCTCTCCGACTGCACGAACATGCCGCCTGAACCGCAGCAGGGGTCGTAGACCTGACCATGATGGGGAGCAAGTACCGCCACCAGCGTCTTGACGATGCTGGCAGGCGTGTAGAACTGGCCCCCCTTCTTGCCCTCGGCACTGGCAAACTCGCCAAGGAAGTACTCGTAGACCTGCCCCAGGATGTCGCGAGCTTCACCGACATCACTGCCAAAACCAATCTTGGAAACCAGATCCACCAGCTCGCCGAGCTTGCCATCGGGCAACTGGGCTCGGGCGTAGCGCTTGTCGAGGATGCCCTTGAGGCGGGGGTTCTCCTGCTCGATCAGGGTCAGCGCATCGTCAATGCGCTTGCCGATATCGGCCTGCTTGGCATGGGCCCGCAGCCCCTCCCAACGGGCCCCTTCCGGTACCCAGAAGGCGTTCACCTCACGGTAGTAGTCGCGGTCTTCCAGCTCCTCGGCCAGCAGCTCATCGTCACAGTCGTAGAGGAAGTACTCGTCGCTCTCATCGGCAAAGCGGCGGGTCAGCTCGGCGCGACGGGCGGCGAAGGAGTCGGAGATGTACTTGAGGAAGATAAGGCCCAGCACGATGTGCTTGTACTCGGCGGCGTCCATGTCGGCACGCAGCTTGTCTGCGGCAGCCCACAGGGTCTTCTTCAGCCCCTCGATACCGGTAGCTTGCGGCTCATCCTTGGCCTGCTTAGCCCTGCCACTGGCCTTCGCTTTGCGTGGTGCAGCCACGGCGGCTTCGCCTTCCAACACCCGGAGCACAGCACCGCCCCGCCCGCGCCCCTTGCGCAGTACGCCCTGTTCCAGCAGGGTCTCGCGTGCGGCGGTAAATACCTCATCGGTCAGGTCGCTGAATTGGGCTTTCAAGGTTTCCATCAAGGCTTGGTTGCCGATGCTGCTGCCATCTTCAGGAACGGCGGCCAGCAGCGCCTGGCTGAGCTCGTTGAGGTCGGTCATGGGGTTCTCCGGTTATGCATGTTGCCGTCACAGCCCACCTGCGCGAAAGCCAAGGTGAGGATGCGGGCCAAGTTGTCAGACTGACGGAACGGCGCATGCCGAGCCTTACGGGCACAGCAGGGGCCTATCCAGGGTGGTGGGTCAACAGAAGGCGATGCCGCCAAGGTGATGCATCGGCGAGAAAAAGTCCGGCCCGTCAGTCGTCTATCCATTATCTGGCGGGCAGTTTATACAAATGAACCCCGCAGCACTATGCGTAATGTCACGCGAAAGGTGATCACTGCGCATCGTTGTTATTGCAGAGATGAAATGGTCAACGTCTCACGTTAGCGGGCAAAAAAACAAAGGAAAGGCCATGAATTGGCCTTCCCCACGACCTATCCCATTAATCACGGATGAGTAGGTGCCAAAATGTAACCACAAGCGGATTGGTGGTCACGTCTTGCGCTTAGGATTGGCGTCCATGTTCGTCGCTGGGTAAATGACTAAGTAGACATAGCCGTGGCTGCCAAGGGTATCGGCTTCGCAGGTAAAGCCTCCATGCTGGATAGTGATACGCTGCTGACGTCGGGCATCCAGTTCGCCTGTCAGCAATTTGCCCTCCAGTTCTTTGATGAGGCGAGGAAAGGCAATTTCCAGCTGGTCTATTGCCTCCTTTGCCCATTCACCTACCAGTGATGCCCGATCTGACAGAAAGTGCAGACGATGATGCTCTTGAATGAGACGAGCGCCAAAGCGCGGCGTCACGGTATGGGGCAAGCCCCACTGCGCAAAAATCCGGGTGGACTGGTCTGGCGCTGCGGGTCGGTGTTCGTCATTGGTGTGGGTGGTTGTCGTGGTCATGATTAGCAATACCTCAGTCGAATGTCTATGCGGGTGCCGGGCACGTTGTGCCGCTGGCGTAGTCTGGTCAGGTGCTCTGGAAAGTCTGTCAGGCTGGCCAGTCGCCCCCGGTAGAGCCGTGAGAGATTGACGTAGTCAGGGTGACTCACCGTGATGGTTACCTGATGCCCTGGCTGCCAGCAGCCAAACAGGCGGGCTTTGGCCTCTTTGATGGTGGTGATGCCGGGAGCGGGTAACGTTTGGCGGTTGCGCAGATGCAGTTTGTTGAGCTCGGGGGCATAGCGATGCACCTCGAGCCCGGTGATAAGACGGGTCATGTTCGGTGACTCCAATGATGCCAAGGGTCAGCCTGAGAGGGCTGGCCCTTTATGCTGTGTGTTGATGAGCAAGATTGTGGGACGTCAACGATCGCAGTCAGCCGTCTCATTGATAACCGGCTTGCGATTGAGCCGGTACAGCAGGTGCAGCGAGCCGTATTGAGCCACTAGCCGGTCTATGGCTATCTGGGCACAGGCCGTTCTGCTGGGCTTATTTTCAGGTATGGCGTAACGAGCGGTGAGCCAGCCGCCGAGCAGGGCTATGCGGTAGCCGCTCGGGATGTGGGTGAGTGACGTTCCTATACCCCTCCCATGAATGAGGAAAGGCACGGCCTGGCCGCCGATGCCGATATCGATGCGTTGGCCCTTTAGCTCAAAGGTGGTGATCTCGCCGGTTCGCGGATGTTTGCCGGGCACCTTGATGGTGATGTTCTTAGCCATTTCACACCTCCGGTTTGGCTTCAAAATGGTGGGTCACAATGCCAGCCTCTGGGTCGATGCTGATAAACGCCGGGGCTTGCGGGTGGTACTGGTAGAGCCGCGCCAGCTCGGTACGAAACGCCTCAACGTTCGGCGCAATCACATGGCTGGTATCTCCCTCGGCATAGGTAAAAGTCTCCAGCTTCTCGGTGTGAATCCAGATACCGAAGTACCAGGCGTCTTCCTCGGTATCGTATTGCTGCCAACCTTGAGCCAGTAGCGTCCGGTCGTAGTAGTAGCGGTCAGCCTGATGGCTACCCCGGTCGATGCGGCAACCCGTCACAGTGAGCTCGAACGGGATACGCCCTGCTTTGTGAGCCTTCTTGACTCTGCGCAGCAGCTTGAGGGCTTTGGCTCTACTACGGCCATTACCGAGTGGTTGCGGCTGCCTGGCCCGCAATCCCAGGTGGGTCATTATCTTCGGCGCGGTGCTGTGGTTGAGCTGACCGATGGCAGTGGTGATCTGCCGAGCGGTCAGGGTCTTGTAATCACGCAGGTCGTGCATGGTTGGGCTTCCTTCAAATGCAAACAGCCCCTCGGAGTGAGGGGCTGTATGGGGTCTTGTTTGTACTGGTGGCCGTGACTCAGGTATGACTACTCCAATCCGGCGTGTCGTTACTGCCGTGGTTGACGTAGGCCCCGACAATCACCCGTTGCCACTCGCCGACCGGCTGACCCGCTGCATTACAAGCACAGCGAAAGCGGGCGAAGTTAATCTCTCGTGGCAGGTGCTCACGCATATCCCGTGGACTGACAAAGAGCGTGGTCTTGTGCAACACAGGGTTGGGGGCCACCAGCGGGCCACCAATACGTCGCCCCTCTACATCGTGGGCATAGGCAAAGCCCGGCAGCATCAATTGCTGACTGATGAGCTTGGCAAGCCCTGAGTGAGCACACATGGCCTCCGCGACGGCGGCCTGGCTAAAGCTGTCATTGAACTCAATCATTGATGTTTCTCCTTTTCCTCCGGTGAACGGTAAGCCGCTGCCAGCAGCGCAAATTGTTCGACCAGATAGCTGATACTGATGCCCAGTTCATCGCTCACCCCATCCCCTAGACGGTGATGCAGGTGTGCCATGTCATCGGCGACACGTTGGGCTAGGTGGGCCATTGAACTCGGTGGCGAGCTTGCCACTGTCAGGGTGATGTAGAGATCCATCACATCTCTCCCCAGGGTGCTTGCTCCCACAGTGACAGCCGGGTCAGCACGTCTTGTGCGAGAGCCTGTTGCAACTGCTGTAGTACCTTCACAAGCCGAGGTGCCTGCTCAGGGCTCCCGGTCCATTCGCTCGATTGGTACAGGGCGCAGCAGGTGAACTTGTAGAGGGCCACCAGCTCGCTATCGGTGAGTGGAGCCTGGTGGTAACGGTGGGCAGGTTTAAGCGGACTCAGCTTGGTAGAGCGGTGCTGAAGTGGTTGATGACGCCCCAGCTGATAGCGATGCCAGACAGCCCGCCGATTGGCGAGCATCATCAGCCGTACCAGCCGGTCTACCCGCCATGTCCAGGTACTGGTGACATCCATTGGTGAGTTCCACCAGAGGGAGCGCAGCAACTCAAGGGTGTAGTGCGGTGGCATCGGAGCATTGCAAAAGCTGTGTAGCTGTACGGCAAAGGCAAGGTAGTCATTGCGATCGATCATGAAGGCAGACATGGGAGTAGCTCCTTGAAATGCAAAAGGCCACCTGCAGTGAGGTGGCCTTGTTGGGGGGATCGGAGTATCCGGATCATGATGTTGGCGCGGATGATCCGGGTTATTGGGTGGAAACGTGATCGGCATGCATGTTATTGGGCGATCGACGGTTCGTTATTGGTGATCTTGGCGTGTGTCTGGGTAAGCCGCATCAAACAGGATGGCGTAGAGCGCACAATCAATGCCGTTGACGGCATCGTGATGCAGGTAATAGGGCGGTGCGTCTCGGGAGCGCTCGAAGTAGTCGCCAAAGCAGCTGAGGCATTCGCGGATCTCGATGGTGGATCCCCGCAGCAAGGCCTCTTCAAGCTGCCTGGCATAACCCTCGTCATCACGCGCCTTGGTGACGGCTTTTTCCAGTAATGCCAGCGCCTCCTCGTTGCAGGCAGTAGCCAGACGATGGCGCAGCTTGCTCAGGGTTTCCTCAAGGGAATAGGGGTTAGGTAATCGCATCGCTCATTTCTCTTTTGGAACGGACTAATGGCGCAGCTGATGCAGCAGCGCATCAATAGCCTCGATACTATCGGCCTGGGTGAGCAGGGAGCCGTTAGGCAGGTGAGCCACGATGGCGGGCTCGGTCTGCATCTCGACGTTGTCTGCCAGCCAACAGCGCAACTCGATGAGGATATCGAGGGCGGTGAGGTGGGTTTTGCCTGGGGTCTGGTTCATAGCTGACCTCTTTCGGCCATCGAGACTAAGCCCTCAGCACCGACCACCAGATGGTCAAGCAATCGCACATCGACCAGCGCCAAGGCTTCTTTGAGGGCCTGGGTAAAGACCCTGTCAGATTGACTGGGTTCCGGGTCACCGCTGGGGTGATTGTGCACCGCGATGATGGCCCCACTGTTGAGCAGTATGGCCCGCTTGACCACTTCCCGTGGGTAGATACTGGCGCTGTCCAAGGTGCCGCGAAACAGCTCCTCAAAGGCCAGTACACGATGTTGGGAGTCGAGGAACAGTGCACCAAACACTTCGTGCTCCCGGTCCTGCAGCAGGGTCTGCAGCCGCTCAGCGGCCTCTGTGGTACTGGTGATGGCGGAGCCTTTGGCAAGACGCTTGCGAGCAATCTGATTGGCGATACGCAACAGGTCTTGCTCGGTCACGGGTTCGGTGACGACATAGGTGCCGGGGCATTCCCCGGCTTTGAGTTTGTGGTAACGCATGTGGGGTTCTCCAAATAAACAAAACCCCGGCACACATAAAGCATGTCAGGGTTAAAGGTAGAGCGGTTGTTGGTTCACTGTGAGGGGTGTTCAGTTGGCCTTGGTGGCGGCTTCTGCTCCTGTTCCGGCTGTAGGGGCGCGCTTCACCGGCATCAGCGGTCCGGGGACCAGTACGTTGAGTAGGATAGCGAGCGCAACGCTCAGCCGTTCCGCCAGTTGGTAGGCCGGTCCTATGGTGTCGTAGTCAGCTACCTAGGTGGCCAGCGCCAACCCACTGCCCTCCACAGCCCGCAGGTAGACGCTGTAGTCCTGCACGGTCAGGCCACTGTCACGCACCACCTGAGTTTCCCCCTCTCGATTGATGGCTTCCAGCTCAACGGCTATCGGTTGTTTGGACATCGTGTGTCTCCTCTTGCGGTAAGGGGTCACTCTCCACGCGATAACCGTGATTAGTGCAGGTACGCTGCAGGTCAGCCAGGAAACTTGCCAACACACGGGGTTGCTCGGTGAGAGAAACCGGTCCTGCCTGGCTGCGCCAAAAACAGTGACGAGTGGGGTCCACGCAAATTTCATCTATCGGCTGGCTCATCGTGCGCCAATCCTCGGCATTGGTGAGGGAGAGCAGTTGCCACTGCACCCCAGACCAGCGCAGGTGCAGCGTAACGGTGCGGGCATGGGGGCTATCAGGAGTGAGGTGTAGTAACCAGCGCTGGCCACGGTGGCGCGGTTGTATCTTGGCCTTGGCGGCGACCAGTCCCAGCCACTGGCGCGAGGTGTGGGAGAGCGGCAGTTCGTTAGTCATCACACACCTCCTACTCCCCGCTGACCGTGACGGTGAAATATCCCAACTGGGCGTAGCTAATGAAATTGCTCTGCCACAGGGCGAACAGTTCCCGCGCTTCCACGCCGGGCAGTGGTCCCCAGCCCAACATGCTGTGCTCCTCGTCGAGAAAGTTGAAATCAAGCTCCTTGCAGAGCTCCGCATCCTGACCCAATCCCTGGTAGCTAAAGTCAGTGACGTAATCGAACAGCCAGTCGTTGAGACCGCGCACCAACCGTATCTCGACCGGATGTACGCCGCCTTGTTCGGCGCTGTAACCGGGGTTGCGGAAGTTAAAGGTCAGCTGGGTGCAGCGCCCCAGATCGAGGTCGGTTCGTTCGGCTTCCTGGCTGAGTAGAGCCAACAGTGCTTGGCTGACAGGCAGGCTGATGCCGTCCCGGTGAAAGGGAATAGTCATGGTAGTGCTCCTTGAAAGTGTGAGGTAGCGGTAGTGGCTCAGTCGGTGAGCCAGGACCAGAGGCGGCTTACTGCGTGAGCTGCTAATACGCCGGTTGCCAAGGGGACCCAGCTTGGCGAAGTCGCGAGGGTGGTCAGAGTGATAGCGGAGGTGGCGAGCGTCATGCAATCAGATGCTGTGCGTTCTCGGGTCAACACGGTTGTAGCTGGGGGCATGATGGTGGTCTGCTGAGTGCGGAGGGCCGCTTTCGCCACCGCAGCCGCTGCTTTGCTGACCTGCGGTGAGTGGTGGAGACCGTGGATGCACCACATCACGAAGTGCTCACAGTTACTGAACAATACATCGTACCGATGCTCGCCCAACCGTGTATGTGCACGTTCAATGCTCGCGGCTCGGTCGTACTGCCTGACAGGACAAAATTTGCACCAAATCGGCTTACCATCCGAAAACTCACCCAGAGAGGTCATCACGATCTCACCGGGTAGACCGAGATTAGGCCCTTGATAGTGGATGACGAGATCGCTCCCGACATAGAGGCCGTGGTGGGTATAGCCGAGGCGAGCGGTCACCAGATGATCGCCTGGGGTGAATCGAGACATGAAGTTAACTCCTTGTGGTCAGATATATAAACGCAACAGGGCACCTCATGGGTGCCCTGGAGTCGGTGTGAAAAGATGTATGAGACCCGCTCGCGCCCAACCGAGCAGGGTATAGTCTTGGGGCAGAAGCTAGCCCGACTGGACAGTGCCGACCGGGCATTACTGCTGGAGACGTTTGAGCGATTGGTCGAGCGCCTGGCCAAATCCTGAGTCAGGACATGCCGGGTGCCGGTGTAACGCCTTTACCCAATTTGTTGGTTAACGGGGATGCCCGTGCTCGCGTTCCCCGTGGTCTGGTCTCCGTTTGCAGTGCCGGTTCGGTAGTCGAATGTTCCCCTTCCTCCACCTGGGGGTAAAACTCCTCCAGCAGCATCGGCACCTCTTCATCCACTTCCTCGAACTGACCATTGCGCAATAGTGCCCGCGCCACGGTTTCCATCTCGCGAATCGTCAGTCCCGCCTCATCGTCCAGCATCGCTTCCTGCCGTGCCTGACCGACCGCCTCGGTCAGGGTCAGTTCATCGCGCAGAGTCAGATCCACGTAGTAGACTGGGGTACGGTAGGACTGGGTGGTGCTCTTGGCCCGTAGGCGTAAGGTCAGCGGCAGATAGCGGGTCAGGCCACCGCTCACCGCCTCGAAATACTTGAGCCGTGCCGCTAGGGTACGTACCGAGTTATAGCCGGTGGTGCGAAAGATAAAGCTACCGAGCTCATCCCCCTGTCCCTCCACAAACAGGTTCAGTCGTCCGTACAGCTTGCAGCCCTGCTGATGGCCGTAGGGACAGCGCTCCGGACCGGGGCAACTGACTTCCTCCATCCCTTGCGCCCCGACCCGTTTTGCCACCTCTCCATTGCCGACACAGAGCGGTCGCCCAGTCTGGCGGTCAAAGGCGCTGTACTCTGCCCGCAGATTCAGATCGCTGTCATTGAACAATACTCGCACCGGGATGGCGCGGATCTTGGCCTGCTCATGCCCTTGAGCGAACTGCTGATGCAAGGGATGGAGCAACCATCCCCCTTTTTGCTGCACCTGGGTGGTGAGGGTGAAGCTGTCATCCTTCTCCGGCACCCATTTCCCGTCTTTCTGTACCAGCCTGCCGATACAGATCCGCCCGATCACGGGCGGGGTAATCGCTAGTCCCTTGATCATGCTGTTTAACTCCTGCCAGTATGAGTAACCTGAATAGTGAAACGGCGTGAGCCGGGCACCGGTTTGACGTAGTGGCTGAGTAGGTCGGGATGATCCTGACCGAGCCGGTCCAGATCGGGGGCCAGCCGATCCTTGCTGCGTTTCCAAGTGATCTTGCCGTCGGCAAACAGTCCCGCCGTAGCCTCTCCCAGCGTGGCCTGTAGTCGCTGCTTGATCTGCGACTCGCGTAGCTCCACTTCCTCCTTGTGCTCACGCAGATGCAGCAACTCCCCGAACAGCTGGTTGAACTCAGGCGAATCGGAGAGATCGACGGTCTCTCCGTCATCACGGGGAAATAGCCAGGCTAGCGCCGAGCCCGCATCCTCGGAGCCATCGGGCTCGGGCTGCTGGTTGCGAGTGACTTGCAGCCAGAACTGCGTCTCCCGTTCGGTGAGATCCCGGATCTTCTCCTCGTCGCGCTCAATGCGATAAATCCTAAAATCCTGACCACCGATGAGTACCGCCACTTCCGCCCAGGCATGGCCGGTGACGGCGAGCTGATGCAGTACCTGACACTGGTAAGCGACTGGCACGCCTTCTTCCCATTGGGGAGCGCTGTGATAGCTGGCGGTCTTGATTTCGAGGATGCCGGGGCCGTCGGGGTGGCCCACCACCTCCCGGTCGAGATTGGCGAGCATAAACAGATGCTCTGGGTGCTGGAGCACTGCATTGACCCGGCGCACCCGGTAACCGGTGCGCTTGGCGTAGACCTGCGCCAAGACCGGCTCCAGCTCAATGCCCCACAGCACAGCTTCTTTGTGGGAGATATCTTCCGGCTCCTTACGCCCAGTCTTCTCCAACCACAGCGACAGCGGGCACTTATAGGGGGAGAGGCCCACTGCCACGGCGGCATCGGACGAGCCGAGCCCCAGCTTGCGGATCGCCAGCCACTGTTCGCGAGAGAGGTCGGTGGTGGAGGCTAACCGAATGGCCTGACCGTATTTGGCTTTTGCTTTCATCGTGAATCCTGCTTGACGGCATAAATGCTCCCGCCCGGATTGGCTTATGCCAGTCCGGGTGAGGGGATTTTTGCTTTCTGGTGGAATGAAAAGAGGCTGCAAATGCAGCCTCAGGATGGGGTGTTGAAGGGCGAGTTAGATCGCTAGATGTCTATTATCGGGTCGTCGCAACGGCGTCAGACGTTGAACCCAATGTGTCGTCCGGTTGGCAATTCCACATCTACACGCAGCTTGCCGCCCATGGCTTCAACATAGCGTTTCATGGTGGAGAGCTTGATATCACTGCCACGCTGCTCCATCGCCACGACGGCAGGCTGACTGACACCGAGTGCCTTAGCCAACTCGATCTGCGACACTTCCAGCTCTTCGCGTAGCGCCTGTATACGCACCTCCAGCAACAGCTCGGTAGCCATTTCCTGGATGCGCTGCTGCAGAAGCTCGTCGCCATCGG
>JAANMU010001586.1_pt1 | contig 19974 bp, 19 predicted proteins | sample 7279701 | NCBI WGS metagenome assembly JAANMU01 (sample SAMN14094539, study PRJNA606508) | bioreactor metagenome | isolation source: A lab-scale SPAN reactor treating ammonium-rich wastewater day 57 | place: Ireland: Galway | collected 2017-03-13 | reverse complement strand
GGCTACTTTCACGGTCAGTTCTTCATCCATCAAAGTAAAGAAAAAACTTCCCGAACGCAGTTCATTTTTTTCAATTCCTTCCTGTATTTCCCGGATAATTTTTTCATTTACTGGCGACTGTATTTTGTAATCGTCTTCCTCAAAATGAGCCAGAACCTCTTCTATCACGGTGATGGTGTACGGTGTGCCGTCTTCAGTTTCTCTGTTCAGCACCTGTGCTCCGTATTTCAGCATAAGTTCTATCAGTTTTTCTTCCAGAACCAACAGCGGCTGGACCGAAATCGCCTGTTTGGGAACTACTTCAAGTTTCGGAGAAGGCCTGGATTCTTCCCTTTTGTACTGCTGTTGCTGAACTTGTTTTTGTAAACCCAGTTCATTGAAAAGGCTTTGTTCGCTTAATCCAAACCGGGAAGAAACCTCCTTCAGATAGATTTCCTGTTTCAGTGCATTGGGAACACACGCTACCGATTTTACAATATCCCGAATCGCTTCTCCTTTTCGGATCGGATCGGTGTTGGCTTCCTGGAGAAGCACTTCCGCTTTGAAATCGATGAAATCCCGGGCTTGTTCCGCAATATACTGTTCTACATATTCCTGAGGATGTTTTCCGGAAAAACTGTCAGGATCGTCTCCATCTGGAAATAATACGATGCGGATATTCATTCCTTCCGAAAGCAACATATCAATGCTCCGGAAACTGGCTTTAATTCCTGCTGCATCGCCATCAAAAAGAATGGTGACATTTTCGGTGAGCCGTTTGATGAGTTTAATTTGTTCTGTAGTCAGCGCGGTTCCCGAACTGGAAACCACATTCTGAATTCCGTTTTGATGAAGGGCGATCACGTCCATATACCCTTCCACCAGCAAACAGAGATTCTGTTTGGAAATGGCCTGTTTACTGAAATTTAATCCGTAAAGAACATTGGATTTGTGATAAATTTCGGTTTCAGGAGAGTTTAAATATTTCGCAGCTTTGGCATTATTCTTCAGAATTCTTCCTCCGAAACCCAAAACTCTGCCGGAAAAACTGTGAATCGGAAAGATGACCCGCTCACGAAATCTGTCGATTCCGTACGATGCGTTTTCAGGAAAAACAGAAAGGCCTGATTTTTCAATAATCTCTTTGCTATAGCCTTTTTCCAGAGCGTATTCGGTGAACGCATTCTTTTTTTCCGGAGAATAACCCAACTGAAATTTCCGAATAATATCGTCCGGAAGGCCGCGTTCTTTAAAATAGGAAAGCCCGATCAGCCGGCCTTCTTCGGTTTCATGCAATTGATCCTGAAAAAAATCCTGAGCTACCTCATGAATTTTGTAAAGTTGTTCCCGTTCAGACTGTGCCATTTTCTGCTCTTCCGTCTGTTCCTGAATGGTTTCCTCAATTTCAATTCCGTACTTTTTTGCTGCGTGCCGCAATGCTTCAGGATAGGTAAAGCTTTCGATTTCCATTAAAAATGAAATGGCAGTTCCGCCCTTTCCTGTAGAAAAATCTTTCCAGATCTGCTTGGAAGGAGACACAACAAAACTCGGGGTTTTCTCGTCCTGAAAAGGGCTGAGCCCTTTGAAATTGGAACCTGCGCGCTTCAGCTGTACATATTCACCAATAATTTCTTCCACCCGGATGGCGGAGAAAATTTTATCGATGGTCTGTTTGGAAATCATGGGGTAAAAATAACAATTAGTTTCCAAAGCGATCATAAAATCCTTATTTTTGGATGAAAATAAAACGTTCTGATTCTATGAAAACGTTCACCATTACGTCGCCTGAAGAATGGCAGGGAATTGTTGCGGAAGTTCTGCCCGAACTGCAATATCCGGTTCTTCTTCTCAAAGGAAATCTGGGCGCAGGAAAAACAACCTTCACGCAGTATTTACTGAAAGCATTGGGAAGTTCAGATGACGTTTCTTCGCCCACGTATGCTATTGTGAACGAATATCATACACCGAAAGGCTTGGTTTTTCATTTTGATCTGTATCGGATGAAAGACATGAGCGAAGTGTACGACATTGGAATGGATGAATATCTGGATCGGGCTTTTCTCTCTATTATTGAATGGCCGGAGATTTATGAAGAAGAACTGCAGCACTTGCCGCATCACATGATGACGATTGAAAATTCGGACGGCAGCCGCACCATAATTTTTGAATAGTGTATCTTTGTATCTGATGATTTTAATTTAAAAAAATGAGCAGCGGAACTATTTTCACCCCTTTCAAAGAGGAAGAACTGATGCCTTTGGAAGAAAAGCTGGAGGTGGTTCGGAGAGAACCGAAGTTCAGCATTGGCGTTCCGAAAGAAACGTGCCTGGAAGAGCGTCGAACCTGTCTCACTCCCGATGCCGTTCAGGTGTTGGTTCATCACGGACACGAGGTCATCATTGAATCCGAAGCCGGTGCAGGTTCCTTTTTTACCGATCAGCAGTATGCCGATGCCGGTGCACGGATTACTTCCGATCCTAAGGAAGCATTCGGCCAGAATTTGGTGATGAAAATCAATCCGCCGACGTTTGATGAAATTGATTTTCTGAAACCCAATGCGCATCTTATTTCGGCGCTTCAGATCAATCTGCGCGATGCTTCTTATTTCCTGAAACTGGCAGAAAAAAAAATCAACGCTATTGCTTTTGAATTTATTTCCGATGAATACAGCCAATTGCCTTTGGTGAGGCTTATTGGCGAGATTGCAGGTACGGCTTCTGTTCTTTACGCTTCTGAACTTCTGGCACTGTCTAACGGCAATATGCTGGGTGGAGTCACCGGCGTTCGCCCGGCGGAAGTCGTGATTATCGGGGCCGGAATTGTGGGTGAATTTGCCGTAAAAGCAGCTTTAGGACTGGGAGCGAGTGTTAAGGTTTTCGACAATTCGCTTTCCAAACTTCGCAGGCTTCACATGATGATTGACGGCAGGGTTCCTACTTCTATTATCGATCCTAAAGAACTTTCCAAAAGCATTCGCCGGGCTGATGTACTGATTGCCGCTTTGCCCGAAGCAAGCCGTGTTCCCGTGGTGACCGAAGATATGGTGCTTAAAATGAAAAAAGGAAGTGTGATCATCGACGTGACGGTGGATTATGGAAATCTGGTAGAAACCACAGAAATTACAACACTTACCGATCCTTACTTTATAAAACATGATGTTATTCACTGCGGACTGCCGAATCTTACGTCGAGAATTCCGCGGACGACCAGCAAAGCGATCTCCAATTTCTTCCTGAGTTATCTTTTGGGATACGACAAAGAAGGAAGTATTGAAAATATGTTCATGCATAAAAGCGAAATGAAACAAAGCCTGTACATGTACAAAGGGCGCCATACCAAAAAAATCATCTGCGACCGTTTCGGACTGCCCTATCACGATATCAACTTATTACTTTTTTAAATGTTAAGAAAATTCAAATTCTTCCTCATCGGCCTTGTACCAGGGCTTATCATTGTTTTTTTCATCCTGAATCAGAAAGGCGCAAGCTGCAGTGGATATCTGCCGAACAGCCGAGTTATTGCTGAAACGTTGAGCAAGGATTTTTCTTATTCTGAAGATTTTAAAACGGAAATGGAGACGCTTAATATTGACGAAAAATTCCTGAAAGACAGCATCATCACCAAAGGTTTGGTTGATTTTGAAAGAAGCAATGCCCAGAAAAAGCCTTGTCCCGATTATCTTTTGCATTATCCTGAAAAAAATCCCCGCTTTGAAATCGCCTTCGAGAAGTGTTCAGAGAAAGTAACTTTTCAGACGGTGAAGAAAGTGAGGTAAAAATACCATTCCTAAGAAATGCAATAAAAATTTTCAATATTTTATACAGATATGATTTCTTACCGCATCTTTTGTGCAAATTCTTCAGATGCTGAACATGGGCTTTAATTCCTGATAAACCTCTTAACATTCCGCCACATTCACGGCAATGGCGAGGCCGCCTTCTGAAGTTTCTTTAAAGCGCGAACTCATGCTTTGCGCAGTTTCCCACATACTTTGAATAACTTCATCCAGAGAAACCCTGGCTTTTGCCGGATCACTTTCTATGGCGATGTTGGCGGCGGTAATGGCCTTGATGGCACCCATAGAATTTCTTTCGATGCAGGGAATCTGCACCAGTCCGGCAATTGGATCGCAGGTCATTCCCAAATGATGCTCCATGGCAATCTCGGCTGCCATCAGCGCCTGAGCTGGAGTTCCGCCCATAATTTCTGTAAGTCCTGCTGCCGCCATTGCGGAAGACACTCCTACTTCCGCCTGGCATCCGCCCATCGCTGCAGAAATAGTAGCATTTTTCTTGAATAAAGTTCCGACTTCACCGGCAACCAATAGAAAACGGACAATCTTATCGTCACCTTTATACGGAGTGAACGCCTGAGAATACATCAACACTGCCGGAATCACCCCACTTGCTCCATTGGTAGGAGCGGTAATAATACGGCCAAAACTGGCATTTTCCTCATTCACAGCCAGTGCAAAACAGGACACCCATTTGTTGATGGTGGTAAAAGTTTCGTCGGCTTCCTGCACCAGCTGATACCACTCTTCCTGAGTGTTGTAAGTTTTATCCCCCAACAACCTTCTGTTCAGCGATGCAGCTCTTCGGGTAACGTTCAGGCCGCCCGGAAGCAGCCCTTCCTTGTTCACGCCTTTATAAATACATTCCCGGATCTGCTCCCAAATATATAAAGCCTCTCTTCGGGTTTCATTTTCCGGACGCCAGCTTTCTTCGTTCAGTAATACAAGATCTGAAATTTTATCCAAGTTGAGTTTATTGACATTTTTAAGGATATCTTCCCCTTTATGACACGGATACAGGGTTCGGATACACAGGTCCGACATCGTATTATCTTCTTTTGTGGCCACAAATCCGCCGCCAATGGAATAATAATCCTGCTCCAGAATTTCTCCGTTATTGAAAACCACTTTGAAAATCATTCCGTTCGGATGAAACTCAAGCGTCTGTTCTTTGTTTAGAATCAGGTGTTTTCCATAAATAAATGGAATTATTTTTTCGCCACCCAGATTTAGCTGTCCGGAAGATTTAATCTTTTCTGTTTTTTCATCCACAGTAGTGGTATCTATCGTTTTGAAATCTTCTCCGGAAAGCCCGAGCATGCCGGCAATATCGGTTCCGTGCCCGATTCCCGTTTTAGCTAATGAACCGAAAAATTCCACGAACACCTCTTTTACCTCAGCAATGCCCTGAGATCTGCGGATCTGATCCAGAAACAATCCTGAAGCATTCCACGGGCCCATGGTGTGGGAACTGGAAGGACCGATTCCTACTTTTATAATTTCAAATACACTGATAGATTCCATAAGATTGATATGAATAACAAAGATAACACAATAAGATGAAAGCTAAATACAGAATTAACTGTTGAAAATCTTCTCCAGCACGGCAGAAACTTCGCGATGGCGTGTTGCCGGAAAGAGATGGGTTCCACCTTTGATAACATAATCGGGATGACAAGCAGCGATAGGAAAAATCTGATCTCTGTCTCCTAAAATCTGGATTACTTCCGGGCTTTCTTCCGATTTCCAAGCGGATATCTGTGCGATTCCCCACTTCAGGTAATACGGATCGCGAACCGTGAAATACTCCATCAGTTTTGTATTGCTTGAATCAAACATTTTTGCAATCAACTGGTTTTCTGTAAAAGTTGAGGTAAAAAGTTTCAGCGGGAGATAACCTGCAATTCCCGTACGTGCTGCTGCCCCTAGTAGCCCCGCTTTTTCTTTGTGTGAACGGATGCTTCCCAAAATTACCACTTTCTCTGCAGGAAGAATGCGGTGAATTTCCTGTACGATAATTCCGCCAAAGGAATATCCCAAAAGACAAAACGGTTCCGAAGCGTCTATTTTTTTTGCCATTTTCCGGACATAATGATCCAGCGTTTCATTTTTATCAGGAATGAGCCAATCCAGAAACACAGGTTCCAGATGAGAAGGAAATTTCAAATGTTCCAGCACTTTAAAATCAGCGCCCAAACCACTGATGATATACAGTTTCATTTTCTTCATATCTGGACAAAAAAAAAGCAGAAAATATCTGCTCCTGTATTGGTGTTCACCTCGTTAGTTGGCGGTCATTTTAATCTGAATGTCGATATCATCTTTAATCAGGTAATCTCTCACCGCTGATTTATAGAAGACTTTATACTTCTGTCTGTCGAGGGTAATTTTCGCTGATTCAAACGATACAAAACGGTCATTGGTACGGATGTTTGCAGGGAAGGAAATGGTTCTTCTGATCCCTTTCAATGTAAGATTTCCGTACACCAAGTAATTATAATCCAGGTTTTTAGAAGGAAGGATTTTGGTAATGGTAAATTTTGCTACCGGATATCTTTTCACTTCAAAAAAGTCTGAACTTCTCAGGTGTTCGGTCAGTTTTTGCTGATCTTCTCCCGTCAGGTCTGTATTGGTAAGGCTTCTCATATTGATCACAAAATCGCCTCCGGTAAGCACTTTATCAGTGAAGTAAAACTTACCGCTTTTCAATTTTACAAATCCGGTATGCGAAGTCGCTTCAGATTTGACGACTTTATAGCCCCACCATCTTATATCGGAGGTTTCGACTTTGGAAACCTGAACTCCTTTTGATTTTTTTCTTTGTGCAAATACAACTGTCACACTGAATAATAACAATGTCAGTAAAAATAATTTCTTCATTCTTTCTTTTTTATCAATAAACAAATATAATAATTCTATGTAATAATTTGTTTCTTTTTACTCAAATCTCTATAATAATGCTAAGAAACAGCCGGAACGGCATTATTTGCCTCCATTCCGGTTATTGGATAGGAGTTTTAGTATGATGTTAAATTAAAATATTAAATTTCTGAAAAAGCAGCATAATACGCAGCACCTACAAGGACCATTTTATCATTAGGGATCATAAAAATAGGGATATTTTTCAGAAGTCTTTCCATTTTATCACTAATCATAAACTTCTGATAAAGCCTGTTTTTGTCGATATAATCTCTGAAAAGAAAAGGAAGTTCGCCACCAATGAGCAGGCCGCCCGTGGCTTTCAGTTTCAGGACAAGGCTGTTGGCTTCGCGCGCAAGAAATTCCAGATACGTATTTAGGGTAATGGTGCTGATCTGCTCCTGATCTTCGATAACTGAACGATAAATGGCCACGCAGAAATCTTCTTCATCCTGAAGCTTTGCCAGAAGTTTTTCGGAAAGAGGATGCCTTTTTTCATCCCGAAGGAAACGGAAAATATTAAACAATCCGTTTTTGGAGAGCACATTTTCCCAGCTTACGATACCATAAATCTGATTCAAAAACTGATAAAATTCTACTTCGATATTCGTTCTGGGAGAAAATTCAGAATGTCCGCCTTCAGTTGCGAAGGGCCTGAGATACGTCCCGTCATAATATAATCCTGCTTCGCCCAGACCTTCTCCGGGAGCCAGAATCGCTACATTTCCCGTAGTCGGTGTATCAGATTCATACACTGATGTGAGGGAATCATTACACAAATCTGCCAGTCCATAAGCGGTAGCTTCCACATCATTGATAAGATATACCTGATCAATTCCGGTTTCTGTCTTTATTTTTTCGGCGTCCAGCATCCAAGGAAGCCTTATGGAAACACACTGTCCGTTGATGACCGGACCTGGCGTTCCGACCGCAATTCTGGAAAATTCGGAGATTCCGATATCTTTCATGAAGTGCAACACGATTTCTGAAAAAGATTCATAAGATTTAGTGGGATAGTATTTTTCCTGTTCCAGAATTACCTGTCCGTTATGGGTAGTACAATGTGCCAACAGTGTTTTCTCCTGACGGATATCGGAAGAGATAAATGATAAATGACCATTGTTTTCGCTTTCCCTTCCGGGAAGATAGAGCGGAAATTTGGAGATTGCATCCATAGGAAAAAGTGTTTCATCCAAAGATAAAAATGTTTCAGTAAACTAAAAAGCCTTTTCACTTAAAATTGAAAAGGCTTTGTGTATTGCGTAATAAATTTATTCTGCAGTCGTGGTTCCGCTTCCGAGAGGAATGTTGTAGGCAACACCTAATCCGAGAGAACCGGCATTATATTTTTGGCTGCCAATTTCTCCGGTACTTCCGGTAAATACTTTCTGATAGTGAACCGCAAAATTCCAGTCTTTGTTATGGTATCCGATTTCAGGTTTCAGATAAAAACCACCATCGGGACGGTTGGGCGAACCAACATTTGAAGCCACTTGGTTGTCACCAACAATGAAACCGTATCCTAAATCGGTACCGAAGTAAAACCCGGTTTGTTTCGGATATACTCTGATGAGGGCTGCTACCGGCACTACTCCGAAATCGTTATTGTTAACGGTAATTCCGTTGACGGTATTTTCTCTCCCGAAATAATGGGTATATCCCGTTGCGATTCCCAAACCGAAGCCGGGAACACCTAAATGCTGATAAGCAACATCCATCCCTACTGCAGCGGAAGTATTTTCCTGCGGAACAGCCATTCCGACGTTTGCTCCTACTTTAATCATATTTCTCATATCCGCACTCTGAGCACTTAACACTCCAGCGGATATAATACTAAGTCCAATTACGGTTTTTTTAATTGTTTTCATCACATTGAAATTTAAATTATACTTTATTTTCTTACTGTTTCCCGTCTATCCTGTAATATTTATGCCAAAAAGAGTGAGAATCCGGGCGATAGAAATCAACAATTTCACAAATTACTGTAGGATAATAATTTACGATTCAGTGAAAATTAAACGTTTATTTAAATTCTATAATGAAGTTTTAAAATAATGAAATACTTAGCTTAGCCCGGTAATAATGCCATAACGGTCGATATCCATATGCTCGGATGCCGGCGTAATGGGCAATCCGGGCATTCTCATCATATCTCCGAGGATGGGAATCACAAACCCGGCACCTGCAGCAAATTCAAATTCACGAACAGTGATCATAAATCCGGATGGCCTTCCAATTTTTTTCTCATCATCAGACAGGGATTTTTGTGTTTTCGCCATGCATACCGGCAACTGACCTAATCCCAGATCATCGATGATTTTCAAATCTGCCATTGCTTTCGGAGTAAAATTAACGCCGTCAGCACCATAAACTTCTGTGGCAATTTTTTCAATTTTTTCGACAACGGTATCATTAATATGATATAAGGGCTGAAAATCATTACCGTAATTCTCAGTTGCATTTACTACTTCCGCTGCCAGTTCTTCCATGCCGGCTCCCCCTTTAGTGAATTCCTCTGCTAATATCGCTTTTACGCCCATTGCATGGGATTCATCTATAATATACTGGATTTCTTGGGGATCATCCGTAGAAAAATGATTGATCGCCACCACTGGTTTCAGCTGAAATTTGATACAGTTTTCAATATGTTTTCTCAGGTTTTCCATTCCTTTTTTCACTGCCTCATACTGTGGATGTTCATACTCGCCTTTTTTGGCTCCTCCATGATAGCGCAATGCCCGAACGGTAGTGACCAACACCATGGCGGCGGGCTTAAATCCGGCGTAATGACATTTGATATGAAGAAACTTCTCTGCACCCAGATCTGCTCCGAATCCCGCTTCGGTAACCACATAATCGGCGAGCGACATTCCGGTTTTTGTCGCAATAATGGTATTTGTTCCTTGTGCAATATTGGCAAAAGGGCCACCGTGAAGTATGGCTGGGTTTCCTTCCAGCGTTTGTACCAGATTGGGTTTTATAGCATCCTTCAGTAGAATAGCCATGGCACCTTCCGCTTTTAAATCTTTTGCGTACACCGGTTTACGGTCAAAAGTATAGCCTACGAAAATATTCCCGAGCCTGGCTTTCAAATCATCGAAATCTTCGCTCATACAAAGGATGGCCATTACTTCGGAAGCAGGCGTAATATTAAAACCTTCCTCTCTGGGCACACCGTTGGCTGAGCCGCCAAGCCCAATAATAATATTACGCAGGGCACGGTCGTTCATATCCATCACCCGTTTCCAGACGATGGTTCTCGGATCGATGTTCAGGGAATGTTTTTTATTATGAAGATTATTATCGATGAGTGCAGAAAGTAAGTTATTGGCTTTTTCCACCGCTGAAAAATCCCCGGTAAAATGCAGGTTGATATCGGTCATCGGAATCACCTGCGCATAACCGCCACCTGCCGCACCGCCTTTCATTCCGAAAACCGGCCCTAAAGACGGCTCGCGAAGGACTGCAATAGCCTTTTTTCCAATTCGGGCAAGTCCGTCTGTAAGGCCAACAGAAACCGTCGTTTTTCCTTCGCCGGCAGGAGTAGGGTTCACCGCTGAAACCAAAATCAGTTTAGACTGCTGAACTTTTTCTTCGTCAATGTAACTTAAAGGAATTTTAGCTTTGTGTTTGCCGTAGTATTCAAGATCGTCATCATCAATATTGATTTTTTGAGCAATTTCTTTAATATGTTGAATGGAGGCATTTTCTGCGATTTCGAGATCGGAAGGAAAATTCATGGTGTTTTGGATTTTATTAAACATTCTGTGCCTAACAAAATTAGCCATTTCCTCTTCCAAACCACGGTTTTAGAATATGAGAGTTGTCAGTAGATGGGGCGGTTGGGGCGAATTGTAATTCGCCCTTATTACGCCCTTACTACGACTTTACTACGCCTTACTACGCCTTATTACGTCCTTACTACGACAACCTTACTACTACCATCGCTGCCGTCTTATCCCATTCCACCAATCCTGTATCCGTTTAAAATCAGATAACAAACGATTAAAGTTGCGATAAAAGCGACTGAAAAAATAATCAGTCCGATTTTCTGTTCCTTAGCGTAGGAAACCACGGCAAGGCCTAGGATGCCGAGCAGGAGCAATCCCATTTTCATGTAGAGATCGGGCAGAAAGACGGAAACTGCTACCGCCATCAGTGACAAAAGGCGAAAAACGCCTTCGCGCGGTAGAATGTATTTTTTCATGGTACCAAAATTAAAAAAATAAAAAATCCTTCCAGCACATCTGAAAGGATTTATGAGTAAGCGTTTTTGTTATATTATTTTTTAGCAATAGAACGGGAGATCACGATTTTCTGGATCTCGGAAGTTCCTTCATAGATCTGAGTGATTTTGGCATCACGCATCATTCTTTCCACATGATATTCCTTCACATAGCCATATCCGCCGTGAATCTGTACCGCTTCGATGGTGGTATCCATCGCTACCTGAGAAGAATAAAGCTTGGCCATAGCACCACTTTCAGAAATATCTTTTCCTTGATCTTTCTCGCTTGCCGCTTTCAGACAAAGCATTCGTGCTGCCGTGATTTGAGTTGCCATATCCGCCAGTTTAAATGCAATCGCCTGGTGGTTGATAATTTCTGTTCCGAAAGCTTTACGTTCTTTAGCATATTTCAACGCAAGTTCATATGCACCGGAAGCAATACCCAGTGCTTGGGAAGCAATACCGATACGGCCGCCGTTCAGAACGCCCATAGCGAAATTGAAACCGAAACCGTCGTCTCCTATTCTGTTTTCTTTCGGAACTTTTACATCCGTAAAAAGCAAAGAATGCGTATCAGAGCCTCTGATTCCCAGTTTATCTTCTTTCGGACCAATTTCAAATCCTGGCCACCCTTTTTCTACGATAAAAGCACTGATTCCTTTGTGTTTCTTTTCAGGGTCAGTTTGTGCGATCACAATATAATAAGAAGCTGTACCCCCGTTGGTAATCCAGTTTTTTGTTCCGTTCAGAAGGTAATGGTCACCCATATCCACGGCGGTTGTTTTCTGGGAAGTCGCATCGGAACCCGCTTCCGGTTCGGAAAGTGCAAATGCACCGATCACCTCGCCACTGGCCAACGGCACCAGATATTTCATTTTTTGGTCTTCGTTACAGTATTTTTCCAATCCTGCACATACCAGTGAATTGTTAACCGACATTACCACGGCCGCCGAAGCATCTACTTTAGCAATTTCCTCCATCGCAAGAACATACGAAATGCTGTCCATTCCGGCACCTCCGTATTTTGGATCTACCATCATTCCCAGAAATCCCATTTCTCCCATTTTCTTCACCTGCGCTGCAGGAAACCTCTGATGAGTGTCTCTTTCGATAACTTCTGGCAGCAGTTCATTCTGCGCAAAATCTCTGGCAGCCTGCTGTATCATTACGTGTTCTTCAGATAAGTTAAAGTTCATATATTGATTTTTGTTTTGCCGTCAAATTTACGCTTTTTAGAAGAACCTTAAAAATATTCTTTTTTATTGGGCGGTTGAATAAAAAAGTATAAATTTACCCTAATCATATCCTAATTGCTAAAAAAAACACTGTTATGGCCATCAGAAGATTATTTGATATTGCGCATCATGTTCATGCGAAATTCCCGAAAGAAGATCTGTTCGTCACCAAATACGACGGAGAATGGAAAAAAACATCCACCCAGGAATACGTGAATCTGGGAAATAAAATCTCGCGCGGCCTTCTAGAACTAGGGATTATGCCGGGAGATAAAATTGCGGTAATTACTACTGCAACCCGTACAGAATGGGCTGTTATGGATCTGGGAATTCTACAGATCGGTGCCATCAGTGTTCCGGTGTACCCTACCATCAGCGCAGAGGATTATGTTTATATCTTCAATAATGCGGAAGTAAAATATTGTTTTGTATCGGACAAGGCACTTTTAGAAAAAGTTCATGTTGCCAAACCACAAGTTCCTTCCTTACAGGGTGTTTTTACGTTCGACCGCATTGAAGGTGCTGCACATTGGCAGGAAGTGTTGGATTTAGGAGAAGATAAGGCGCGCCAAAATGAAGTAGAAGATATTGCCAATACGATCCAGCCGGAAGATCTCGCCACCATCATTTACACTTCCGGAACGACCGGAAAACCAAAAGGAGTGATGCTCACCCATCATAATATTGTTTCCAATGTACTGGCGTCTGACCACAGGATTCCCCGGGAAAAAGGACTGAATTATCAGGATGTTCGGGTATTGAGCTTTTTACCTATCTGTCATATTTTTGAAAGGATGCTTTTTTATCTGTTCCAGCTCAACGGTTTTTCCATTTATTTTGCGGAGAGTATTGAAAAAATGGGCGATAACATTAAAGAAGTGAAGCCTCATTATATGAGCGTAGTGCCAAGGCTGATTGAAAAAGTATATGATAAAATATATGATAAAGGCACCAGCGCAGGCGGACTGAAATCGAAAATATTTTTGTGGGCTCTCGGTGTAAATAAAGCCAAGAAATCCATCGGGAAACCTTCCGGCCTCAAGGAAATCATTGCGGATAAACTCGTGTTCAGCAAATGGCGCGAAGGCCTGGGCGGAAATATCATCACTTTGGTTTCCGGCTCTGCTGCATTATCTGCCCGACTCAATAATATGTTTCAGAATGCCGGGATTCCGATTTTGGAAGGATACGGACTTACAGAAACTTCGCCGGTAATTTCTGTGAATTCTTTTGACCGCATGAAAGTAGGAACCGTAGGACATCCTCTGGACAATCTGGATGTGAAAATTCAGCCGGACGGTGAAATTACCGTGAAAGGGCCGAGTGTTTTTAAAGGGTATTTTAAAAATGATATCATGACCCGCGAAACCTTTACTGAAGACGGATACTTTAAAACCGGCGACATCGGGCATATAGATGACGAAGGTTTCCTTCACATTACCGATCGGAAAAAGGAAATGTTCAAAACTTCCGGAGGAAAATATATTGCGCCGCAGGTGATTGAAAATCTGGCGAAAGCATCGAAATTTATTGAGCAGATCATGGTAGTGGGAGACGGCGAAAAAATGCCGACCGCACTGGTACAGCCTGATTTCAATTTTGCCAAAAGCTGGGCCGAAAGGAAGGAATTCAAAATCGGAAATACACCGCAGGAAATGGCAAATAGCCCTGAACTGAGAGCGCGCATCGAAAAGGAAATCGATTATCTGAATACCAAACTCGGAAGCTGGGAACAGATCAAAAAATTTGAACTGACCCCGGAAGTGTGGTCTATAGAAGCAGGATTGCTGACGCCAACACTGAAACTGAAAAGAAAAGCCATCAAGGAATATTTCATCAACCTGTACAACAGAATGTATGGGCATTAAGTAAACCTTGATCGACAATCAACCAAGCGGCCTTTTGGTCGCTTTTTTTTATTTTTGTCTTGGAAGAGGGTTTTGTGCTGAAAGTTCATCCGAAAATGAAAGCCATTTATGACCTGCTTCACTTCTGTAAACCGGAACGGAATTCTAAGTTCGGATTTGGCTGTGTAGTCTATTCCTAACTTTTTCATTTTCTGAAGTCAGGAAATACTGGATGCTCCCCTCTTCTCTGCTGACCGCGCGGTGCTTCATTTTTTTATAACGCAAAGCATGGAAGTATGAAAACTTTTCGGTACATTTGGTATAATGGGGCTAAAAAATGGCACACTATCAAATATAAAAAGACAATGAAAGCGAAATCTGTTTTAACCCTATCGCTTTTGATGATTACGAGCTTGGTGTTCGGCCAATCAAATACAGAAAGAGACACGTTGGTTTCAAACCCAAATTACGATCGGATACTGGCTGAAAAATCAGGTGGTGATGAGTATGGTATGAAAAGTTACTTTTTCGTGATTTTGAAAACAGGAAACAATACCTCCGCTGATAAAAAACTGATCAGTGACAGTTTTAGAGGTCATTTGGCCAATATAAACCGAATGGTGGAACAGGGGAAATTAATTGTAGCAGGACCTTTGGGAAAAAATGAAAACAATTACAGAGGTATTTTCATTTTTAACAACATCAAATCCACAGAAGAGGCCAAAGAACTGCTGAAAAGAGATCCGGCAATAAAAAACGGTCTGCTGGATTATGAAATTTTCACATGGTACGGTTCGGCTGCACTTTCTGAATATTTGCCCTTTTCGGACAAGATCTGGAAATCAAAACCTTAAATAGCTACTATGGCAGAACTGAAAACCAAACAAAACAATGCAGACGTTCACCATTTTATCAGTGAATATGCAAATTCAGAACTGAAGAAAAATGACAGTTTTGAAATTTTGAAACTCATGCAGGAAACCACAGGCTGTGCACCCAAAATGTGGGGAGATTCCATTATCGGATTCGGACAGTATCATTACAAGTCTGAAAGAAGTAGCCAGGAAGGAGATTGGTTTCTTGTAGGCTTCTCACCGCGAAAAAGCGCTATTTCACTTTATGTATATTCGGGTGGCGAGGGACAGGATGATATTCTGAAAGATCTGGGGAAATTTAAGATGGGTAAATCCTGTATATATGTTAAAAAATTATCCGACATCAATAAAGAATCCCTCGTGAAACTGATACAGTCCACCACGGAGTTTCTACAGTCAAAACACAAAGCTAAAGATAAAGGCTCCTAAGTGAAATGTAAACTACACTCATGACACCTGTATCAATTTCAATTCTATGAATGAATGTGTGCGTGTGTGGTTCTTGGGCGAAGTCGAAAATGTCCGTTCCAACATCACTCATATTTGCTCGTTATCTGTTTTCTACTGAAAAGTTTGTAAATTCTTTTTGGCTTAAGAAACGGCGCTTATGCGCTTTCTTTAAAATACTAAATCTACCCACTCAACCATTCTTTAAAATCCCGCACGCGGTCGCGGCTTACGGTGATTCCGGTGTCGGGTTGGAACTCTAGGTCAACTTTGTAATAGGGCGACGTATGAATATTGGTAATACAGTCGGAATTGATGATAAACTGGCGGTTCACCCGGAAAAACTTTCCAGGATCCAGTAGGTTTTCCAGTTCGTCGAGCGTGAAATCTGTAGGGAAAGTGCGTTCTTTAGTCTGAAGATATACAATCTTGTTTTCGCTGAAAAAGCACGAAACTTCATTCGTCTGAACAATCCTCAGATTGTAGCCGATCTTGACCAGAATCCTTGAAAGCCGCTCCTTTTCTTCTTTAATGAAAGATTTTATTTCCCGCATGTTATGAGGACGGTCTGCCGGCAGAAAACTTTTGTATTTATCGATGGCTTGGCGCAAGTCTTCTTCGGAAATGGGTTTGAGAAGATAGTCGATAGAGTTCAGTTTGAATGCTTTTAAAGTGTACTGATCGAAAGCGGTGGTGTAAATCAAGAAACTTTTGGTAGGCAGCTGCTCAAAAATATCGAACGACAGGCCGTCGCCCAAAACAATGTCGGAAAAAATCAGATCGGGATGGTCGTTTTCCGACAGCCAGGCCACACTTTCCTGTACGGAATGAAGAGTTGCCAGCACTTTCAGTTCCGGAAACAGGCTCAGTAAACGCGCAAGTTTTCTTGCTGCAGGCTTTTCGTCTTCAATAATAATGGTTCGGATCATAAGGCTTAATTTTGTTTTCGATACTTCTCCATCAGTTCTTTTATTTTCCTTTCTTCCCAGTCTTTTCCTAGAAAGAAACGAGGCATAAAAACACTAATTGCATGTGCCAGCAAACCTATGCCCCAGAAAAAAGCTATCCAGTAGTTGTTCGGGTCTGTCCAATGAACACCTTCCCGTAAATTTTGTACCATAATAAACAGATTAACAAAAACGTAAACCGTCGCATGAATATAGAATGCTTTTATTTCTTTGACATGCTTTTTCGCTGCTAAATATCTTTCACTGTTTTTGTCAAAATGATCCATGATGTTGATTTTTTAAATATTGATGAGTTAATTCTTTCGTCTTGCGTATCTCCCATTTTTTGATTTGAAGCCAAAAAATGCTTATCGCATGAATAACCATCACCATTCCCCAGAGCACGAGGACGATGAAATGGAAACCGGGTTTCGTACTGGATTCGGGAGCGAGATTCAACCGGAAACTGAACAGAATGACGAGATTCACATAAAGATACACCGCCAGATGAATGTAAAATCCCATGATTTTCCTCGTTCTTTTTCGGGTCGCGAGACGCCGTAAATGTTCCGGATCAGGCGTTTCCATTCTTTTCTTTTTCTAAAATTTTCTGAATCTGTTTCTCTTCCCAATGCCGCCCGATGCCAAAAACCTGAAATGCGTGCGACGCCAAGCCAATTCCCCAACCTAACATCGGCCACCAGAACCAGTGGTATTGCGGAACGGTGTACAGATTGACAAAGATCAGGAAAGGGATCACAAGACAGTACGAAATAAGGTTTCCGTAAAATCCTTTCAGTTCTTTTACTCTTTTGGAGGCGCGGTCGTACGCCAGCGATTCGTGGGGATTTTGTGTAGTCATAACAGCTGTTTTTTGGGTTAGTATAGGTATTTTTACGCGGAAAAAGTCCGCAGATTTTTCGATAAAAACATTTTCTGATGTTAAGAGTGCATACCGCTGAACGATATTCGACAGGCCAATTCCTGCACTTTCTTTCACCTGTTCACGTACCCGTAGGTTGTTTTCGATGAGCAGAAATCCGTTTTCGGAATAGATTTTTACAAACAGTGGATTTTGTGAGGTTGCAAAATTATGTTTAATACAATTTTCCAATAACAACTGAAGGGAAAGCGGCACTACAAACGATTGTAAATCCTGCTCAGCTACATCGAAACGGAAACTCACACTGTCTTCAAAACGGGTTTCCAGCAGGTCGCAATAGGTTTGTGCAAAGTCCAGTTCTTCGGCAACAGTTACTAATTCCTTGTCTTTCTGTTCGAGGACATATCGGTAAATTTTAGACATTGCGCCCGTAAAATGTTGTGCCTGGTTGGGATTTTCGTCGATGAGTGCGCTTAAAACATTCAGCGAATTAAAAAGAAAATGCGGATCAAGCTGATTTTTCAGGCTTTCAAACTGCGCGTTGGCCGAGCGTGCGATCAGTTTCTGTTCCACCACTTCTTTGCGGGTGGATTTTTTCCATTCTTCAATGAAGCCTTTAGCGTGCAGGATCGCTGAAATCAGCAATGCAATATTGATCCCGAGCCAATTGAAAAATCCCATGTTTCCGGTAAAAAAACCGGTGAACTCCCTTTTCTGAATCACGATCAGATTGATATAATTACAGAACAGGACCAATATGAAATTGACCACAATCGTGGCCACTATTCCGAGAATCGCACGGGTTTTGGTTTGCTCTACCCATGAGAAGTGGCGCGACAGATAGCTGTTGACCATTCCGTTTCCCAAGGCAATGGTGACACTGTATACACCGGCAATCAGGATATTCAAAAGATAGGTTTCGATTGTTTTTTCTGGAGTGAAAAAAGCAAAGATGACGGTCCCGGTCAGAAACGTTATCCACAAAATGATTTTAAAGCTTTCTCGCGACATGGGTGATTTTTCTGATACAAATGTATCGCGGTTTCCATACAAATAATAATATTTCACACCGAAAGGCAGAAATTGAGCACTGAACCGTAAAATATAAAGTTAATATTTTTCCGGTGTGAACAAATCATAATAGTGTTATATCCTTATTCTGTTAAAACCGGAAGATAAAAGTCTTGACCAGCCAATGTTAAAACCCTGACCAGCTTTTCAACAGTTGTTGTTAACAATAATTCGTCAGTTAGTTACTCTTTGGCCAGAATTTTCTTTAAATTATTTAAAGCATTATGTACCGCTAATTAATTTAAAAGTAACCCAGCGCTTCTCTGCCGGCAAGCCCTGCTTTTACAAGCGCCTGAAGACATTTATTGAGTGATGTACTGCCGTCGGTTAAGTCCCAGTAAGGGATAACGACAATCACAGAAACATCGGTGACGGGATCGTACATCATGGTGGAAAGATACCCTTCAGTAGCACCGTTATGTCCGTATCCTAATACAGGATGGCGGGAACAACCCAAAGCATAATGAGTCTGCGGTGTATTGGCCGGCCCTTCAGCAGTTTGCATCAAAGTGACAGAAGTTTTGTTCAGCACATTTTCCCCTTTCATCAGTGTGCGGATATACCGGTTCAGCATAGCCATTGTCCCTACGCCATTTCCTTCCGCCACATGAGGAGATGCATTTATTTTATCCGTGATTACTGTGTTCGTGGGATATTGAATCATCCCCGTAATATAGGGTGAAGGAAGCTGCTGATCGGTAGCATTTTCCACGAAATAGAGGTTTAACGGAACCTTGGAACTTGCACCATGTATTTTATCCTTCAGATAATCGCCGTAGGTTTTAGGCTGCCCTGTCCGGGCGGAATATACTCTTGCGATAATTTCCCCCAAAATGGTGTAACCGGTGTTGGAATAATGATACACCTGATCCGGAGCGCCATAAGACAAATTATGGATGGTGATCTGGTTCACTAATTCTTTGGCTGTAAACTGATGAAGGGGTGAATTTTCCAGCATATATTCCACATAAGGAAGTCCGCCAAAACCCGGAACAGGATCGTTGCTTACGTCATATACACCGCCATTATGTTGCAATAGTTGTTTTATGGTGATCTCATTTTTGTGAGGAATCGCCCACTCGGGACTGTTGGGAACATAGGGTTCTGTAGTGGACGGGATATATGAGGTGATGTTGTCATCAATATGCAGCCAGCCGTCCTGCATCATCTTTAAAATCGCAGTCGCCGTGAAATTTTTGGTATTGCTGGCAAAACGGAAATAGGTATTTTCGGTAATAGCTTTTCCGTTTTTGCCTGCTGAACTTGTGAAAAAAGTGCCGTTGGGGCTTTCCACCAAAACACTGATGGAAGGAACATCATGTCCCAGCTCTTTTTCCAGATTCGTTCGCAGGGTTGCAATAGCGGCATCCAATTGCTGTTGCCCGTGCATTTCGTCCGCCGTATGATTACAGGTCATTAAAAGTGTTGTACTAACCAATACAGCAAGAAGCATAGTGTTTAAAGTTCTCATGATAAGCGATTTATGTATTTCAAAGTTAAATAAATTAAATAAAGTAGCGGCATCATTCGGATGCTTTTATAGTACAAACTCCGTTTGTTCCTTTTAAAAAAACAAAAAAAGCGGCCCGAAGGCCGCTCAAAAAATCAAATAAAATCAGAGTTTATCTCTTGATCACTTTCACCGTTTTGGTGTTTCCGTCTGCATAGCTCAGTTTCAGGAGATACAGCCCGGATTTCAATTCACCTAAGTGGATCTGTACACCCGGATTCGCAATGGTTTTCACCATTC
>JAANMU010001584.1_pt1 | contig 19991 bp, 15 predicted proteins | sample 7279701 | NCBI WGS metagenome assembly JAANMU01 (sample SAMN14094539, study PRJNA606508) | bioreactor metagenome | isolation source: A lab-scale SPAN reactor treating ammonium-rich wastewater day 57 | place: Ireland: Galway | collected 2017-03-13 | reverse complement strand
GGATCTGCTAAACGTATCAATAGATGGATTGGCCTGCCGCGTCGACAAACTGGCGGCGTCCGCCATTGAAGTGCAAACTTCCGTCACCGCCCGTTTCCGCATGAAAGAAAGTTCCCGCGAATTCCAGCTCGAGGCGCTCGTGATGAACAAGACGCCGGCCAGCAACGGCGGGTTCATCCTCGGCCTGCAATTTGCGCGCGTGTTCGACTCCGTGGCGCAACTGGCGGACCTGCGAAAACTCCTGAACCCGTCCCCGGCGGTCCGCGTTCCAAAGGAGGCAGAGGCCCTGACATGAACCATATGACTCCCATCGCCACCGTGGATACTCATGGAGATGCGGCGGACCCGTCGCCGATTGAGTCGGTACTGGTCTGGGCTGCGTCGAAGCGCGTTCCAGTGACCGTTTCGCTGGAGCAGGATGGCTGTTGGCAGAATGTCCGGACGCAGCTTGTGGAGTTCGATGCCGGCGAGAAGCTGTTGAAACTCGAATTGGCGCCTCCGGCAAGCGTCGGTGGTGAGGGGATCGCGGTGGCTCCACTCGCGCTTCAACTCGCGCCGGGTCAGCTCGTCGGCATGACGTTTCGGCGCGGTCACAAGAAGTGCGTGTTTGTGACACGTGTTGTCGTCTTGCAGAGCGCCGATGGGAGCGATCCGGGTGGCGCGGCGCCGACGCTCGTGCTCCGCGCGCCCCGAGATGTCAAGGAGCTTCAACGTCGCTCGTATCAGCGCATCACGCTGCCGCCGGATCAATTCGTGGCCGTACGCTTGTGGCAGGGCGGGTTGCCGTCGAAGGAGCAGACGGTCGGACCGAGTTGCTCGGGTCGAGTCGGCAACATATCGTTGGGCGGCGTGCTGGTGGACATCCGCAAGGAACACAATCCACGCCTCGCGGCAGGTGAGAACGTTGGCGTCGAGATTACACCGAGACCCGGCGCGGCACCGCTCCTGGTCGAAGGTCAATACCGGCACTGCGTCATCACGGGCGAAGATCGGCTGGGGCTTGGGATCCAGTTCCTTGGTCTCGAACGGGAGCGGCCGGGATGCTCGACGCTGGCGGACGTGAACGCGTTGATTGGAGACGTTCGTAAATTTGCGACGCGGGGCAACTGGTTCGCCTGATTCAAGGCATGGGCGACAAATCGGCGCGCAAAAAAAGAGGATCCGAGCTCGCCGTTACTCGGATCCTCCAAGCCAGGCTGTCCCGCCTAACAGCGGAAGACCCACAGCCTCGCGGTATATATCGGCACCTGATTACATCGATTTCCACGCGATCTTCGTTGGAGCCGGATGGGCGCAGCATCTGCGTTGGCGCGAGGCAAACTTTGCGCCGCGGTGCGCAGTTATCACTCCCAAGTCGCGACCCGAACATACGACCAATGATCGATTTGTCGGCGGCGTCGTGATGCAGCATGCTCGTTCCAACAGCCTCCATCAAGGAAAATGCGAGAATTGGTTCCTGGATCGGTCGCCGTAACATGCGGGATTTTATTGTCTTATCGATAAAGCCGTATGTTGACCGCAGTGGGCCTGGCAGGTAGACGCAAATACAATCCCCATGAGAGACAATGCCCCTGTCGTGGAGGCGAACTTTGAAACGATCCAACCAAGACCGGATGTGGCAAACGCTTGCGATGAGTGTCGTGTTTGCAGCATGTCACGGCTGCGATCCCGCCACCCGCGAGGAGGCGAGGAAGAAGGCCGATGCCGCGCGGGTCACGGCGACGCAGAAAGCCGAGGAAACGCGCGTCGCTGCCACACAGGCGGCACACGATGCGGCTCAGCGCGTGGAGCCGCTGATTGAGGCCGGCCGCACAACGATGCAGGAAGCGGTACAGTCAGTTCGAGAGGAGGCGGCGGAGCTGCGCGATGAGGCTCGCCCCTACGTCGAGCAGGCGAAGGTAGCAGCGACCCAGGCGGCCGAGCGCGTCCGAACGACCACCACGCAAGCAGCGGAGAAAGTGAAGACCGCCACGACGCAGGCGATCGAGAAAGTCAAGAATGTGACCACGAAGGCGGTTGAGCGTGTGAAGGGCGATTCAGGCGAGTCCGGCGAATCTGACGAGTCCGAGTGATCAATCAAGCGTTCGCAGGATGGCGCGCACCGGGCTGGCATCAAACCCCACAAGTGGAAGTGGAAGCGCGATCAATTCGTAGTCGCCCTCTGGCACGGCGTGAAGGTCCAACCCCTCCAGGATCGCCATGTCGTTTCGATGAAACGCCTGGTGCGCGGGCAGGTCCTTCGATTCAAACAAGTCAACGCTCGGTGTGTCGACGCCGATTGTGATGACCCCGCGCGCGGCCAGCGCGTCAACGAGATCGGGGTCCAGCCCGGCGAAGTCCTGCGAAAAGTGTATCGGATCGGGCGCGGTGCCGGTCGCGATCAGAACGCGTGGGGGCAGCGGCCGACCAATGCCCATGCCGGAGTCGTCCTTTGGATCAAGCTGCGTCGCAAGGTCGCCCAGCTCCACGCGCGAGCGCCGGGCCGCACGTGTGCGCACGACGCGGCATGGTCCCAGGTAATAACCAAGCTGCCGAGAAGCGATGTCCGCCCCGTCGGCGGCGTAGTGATTGGGACCGTCGGCGTGCGCGCCCAGATGGACCGTGGCATGAAGCGTGGAGAGCGTCACGCTGTCGCCCCGTGCGAGGTCCAGCAGTATTTCCCGCCGCGGCGACGTATCGCCCGGCCAAACGGCCAAGTCCGGAGAAATCGGCGGCGTGATGTCGTAGAGCATGGTGGTTCCTAATCGCCGGCAGGTGCAGTCGCCGTGCCACGACCGCTCGAGCGTGATGCAATGGCAGCATCGACCTGTGCAAGATTGCGAACGGCGGCGGGATAATCCGGCTGCAACTCGATCGCACGCTGAATCGCGGCGCGTGCTTCGGTCAATCTGCCGAGATTCGCCAGCGCCATGCCGAGGCCGTTGTAGGCGGCGGCGAATTGCGGATCGATTTGAATCGCTCTTTCGTAGGCCGCCCGAGCGGATTCATAGTCATGGAGGAGCATGTAAACGCCTCCGAGATTCATGGCGGGTATGGGAAGGTCCGGCCGTGCCGCGGCGGCAGCAAGGAATGCCTCCGCGGCTTTGTTCATGCGACCGGTGTCTTTGTAGGCAAGTCCGAGATTCATGTGAGCCACGTGCATCGTCGGGTCGAGTTCGATGGCCCGCCGATAGCTCTCGATGGCGCGGTCGTAGCGCTTCAGGGCATAATCCGAATTGCCGCGGTTGTAGAATCGCATCGCCGCCTCGCTCCACGCGGCGCGGCCGGTCAACTCGACGACGTGCATCAGGAGAAACTCAACCGGTGCGTGATCATCGGTCAGGACCGTGGCAAGCGGGTTCTTGATGACCGCTTCGATCTGCTCGAGTGACAGTTGCTGGCGCGCGATCGCGCGATTTCGTGGGTCGGCCTCCATCGCTGCGAGTTTCAGATCGCGCTGCGAGGCCACGACGATAAACGTGTAGCGTTCACCCGGTTGAAACGCTTCGCTCTCGTAACCAGCGTAGAAGCACGCGACGTGAGAGAAAGATCTCTTCATCGTGCGCAAGGTGGACCCAAGAAACCCGCCGACGTCGTAAATGTCGATCAGCGTCATAAGAAACACGCCGTCGTTCCCCAGCAATTTCGCAACCGACTCCTGGAACTCCTCGGTCGTCAAATGAAACGGCACGTTGAAGTCGTTGACCGCATCAAGGAACACAAAGTCAAACGATCTGATGGCCTCGCTCGCCGACCGCCAGCGGACCAGGTCCGCCACATGCTGTCGCGCGTCCAGGTGCACGATCGTCAGGCCCGGTTGCGGTGAAAGATCGAACGCCTCCATGGCGGCCTGCGTTACCACCGGGTCGATTTCCACGACCTCGACCTCGCTGCGCGGCCGCTCGCGAAGAATGTGTCGGGGATGCGTATAGCCGCCGCCGCCCAGAATGAGCGCGCGAATCGCGTCGCGCCCGGCGGCGACATGATCGGTTACGGCGGCGTAAACCTTTTCGTAACCATACTGAAGCACGTCGGGGCGCGCCGTGTCAATGTAACTGTGTTCCAGCTTGTCGAGGACCATGATGCGCCGCGTGGGATGGTCCGGGTTGATTTCCACGCGCACGTGGCCGTATTCGCTGTCGGCGTCGAAGAGAACGTTCGGCGTAATGCGCTCGCGCAGTCCGAGTTCGGCTCCGATTTCCTTTGCCCAGGCCCAAGGGGCCGTGCCGACGAGGACGATCAAGGCTGCCGCTGCGGTCCAGGCGTGCGTCGCCCAATACGTTTTCGCGCAAATGATGGCCATGACGGCAAGCCCCGCGCCGACGGCCTGAATTACTGCATAGTTACCGAAGTACGGGATCAGGTAGAACCCGCACGCGAAGGTGCCGATGATGCTGCCCAGCGCCCCGAAGGCATAAACCGCGCCGACCGTCCGGCCGACCCGGTCGCTCCGCAGCAGCGCCATTCGGGCCACCACGGGGCCGATGGTCCCGAGCAGAATGGCGGGCAATGAAAAGACAAGCGTCACGTGCGTTGCGATCCGCCGAGGCCAACTCAAGAACCACAGCGCCGACCAATCGCCCACGAGTTTGTTCAGAACCGGGACAGCGAAGCAGCCGGCCGATGCCAATACAAACAGCAGCGCGAGCATGCGCCCGACCCGAAAGCGATCCGCGAGCAGGCCTCCGATGAAGTTGCCGATTGCGAGACCGCCCAATACGACTCCAATGATGGCGGTGGTGGTGTAGTTGGAGCTGCCCAGGTAGCGAGCGATCAGGCGAAACGCGAGGAGTTCAACGATCATGACCGCGGCACTGGCGATGAAAGCGATGGCGCACGGACCGAAGATGGACCCTGATCGAGCTGCAAGATCGGGCCGAGTTTTGTCCGCGGTCGCAATTGTGCTGGCGGCAGGAGTTGGATACGGGTCGGAGGCGTTCATGGTTCGTTGGCTGCTCCGTCAGGAGGACAAATGGGCGGACAACGTGCCGCAACGGCTCTATTAGACCTTCCTCGTGGCCTTCGAGCAATTGCATAGGGCTTGCCGGGCGGCGGATGCGGTGCGTGTATAATTCAATGGCGAGCCGAGTCGGGAGCAGAATCGTGTTACTGCTGAATAACGTGGCGCGATCGATGGCTGTGATCCTCATCGCTGCCGGCGCGGCGCGAGCGGATGTGTTCCACCTTCGTGAAGGCGGCAAGCTGGACGGGGCGGTGGTCGAAGATCTCGGGGAGGCGCTGCGCATTCGCACGGTAAGCGGCGTCAGCGACATCGAAAAGGAACGCGTCATTCGAATCGAGAAGGGCGACCCTCCCTGGGTGCGCTACGATAAGAAATTGAAGAAATGCGGGGAGACGATCAAGGACCACCTCGCGCTGGCTGATTGGTGCCGCACGACGGGCATGAAAACGGAAGAACGCCGCCATTTGGAGCGCGTGGTCGAGTTGGATGCCAACCACAGCGACGCGCGGCGGCGGCTGGGCTTCATTCAAGAGGAAGGAAAGTGGGTCAAGCCGAGGCCATCCGGCGCGATCTCCGAGGCGGAGCGGTCCGAACGTCGTCGCGCGCAAGCCGATGAACGTCGCGTACAGGAAAAAATCACCGAATACACCGTCAAGTTAAAGGCCATCTATCGCGGGCGGCTTTCGGAGAAAGTCGGCGGCGAGGGGAGCAAGGCATTCGCCGATGGGCGGCGTCAGATCCTGGAGATCAGCGATCCGCTGGCGATTCCGGGGATCACGTCGGTGTTGAGCGGCGGCCACGTCGCGGCGCGGCGGCTGATGGTCGATGCCCTGGCACAGTTCGACGTGGACGAGGCGACGATGAATCTCGTCGCGATTTCGCTGTTGGACCCCTCGAAGGACGTGCGAGCGATGGCGGCGAGGGCGTTGCGATCGCGCAAGGATGACCGAATCGTGAACGAGCTTCGGTCAGCTTTGCGAAGCGACGAGGAGTTCATCCTACGAAACGCGGCGAGTGCGCTGGGCGAACTGAAGGCGAAGTCCGCCGTGCGCGATCTGGTGCCCGTGTTGTCGACGGAAACGGTGGGGCTGGTGCGCGTGTCGCGCTGGGTGTCGCTCGACAGTCTGTACGGGGCGTATTCGGACTGGCAGCGGTATCGCCTCGGCGGGTTTCCGGTCTTGTACAAACCTTCCTGCATCTGGGCGATGGGGCCGGGTTCGATCATCGGCACCGTTTCAAATTATGAGTACCAGGTGATCTCGATTCACCGCACGGAAGTGCAGGAAGCGCTGATCCGAATCACCGGGCAGAACCTGGGATTCGACGCGGCGGCGTGGATAAAATGGGCCGATGACAACGGCGTTTGAACGTCAATCCCGGCGGCCGAACACGACCAGCGCCCAGTAAGCCAGTTGCAGGAGCGCGCCGATGGCCGCGGCGACGTAGGTCAGCGCGGCGGCGTTCAGCACTTTGCCGACGATGCGATCCTCTTCGGTGGTGACCATGCCGTTGGTCAGGAGGATGGCCCGGGCGCGCTTCGATGCGTCAAACTCCACCGGCAGCGTGATGATTGAGAACAGCACGCCCGCCGCGAACAGTGCCAGGCCGACGATCGCCAAGGCGCGGAACGGCGCCAGCGCCAGCCCCGCGATGATGAAGATCCACGCGAGATTCGTCCCGACGGCCGCGACCGGCACGAGGCTGTTCCGCACGGCGAGCGGCCCGTAGGAATGTGCGTGCTGAATCGCATGGCCGACTTCGTGCGCGGCGATGCCCAGGGCCGACAGCGTGCGACCGTTGTAGACATCCGGGCTAAGCCGCAGCACCTTGTTGCGCGGATCGTAATGATCGCCGAGGAAGGAATTTACCGGCTCGATGGTGACATCGTGGAGTTGATACGAGTCGAGGATTCGCTGGGCGGTTTCCGCGCCGGAGAGGCCGCTCCGCGGCTGAAACTCGTTGCCGTGGTGAAAGGCCGACTTGACGCGAACCTGCGCCCAGAGGGCCAGCAGGATCGCCGGAGCCATGAAGATCAGGTACATCGGGTCAAAGAACATGGTCCATCCCTCGCCAATTTCGAATCCGTGCCGTAATACAGATCGGCGGATTCTAGCGTGAATACGCAGGGGCGGTAGTTGAAGTTTCAGGCGATTTTATAATCCCGTTACGAAGCGGATGTTGCGAGAAGCGCTGCTGATTCGGACAATAATCCGCGGGGATTGTTCGGGGCTAAGAACGGGCGAGGTAGCGATGATTGATTCCATCCAGATGACCGTGACATTCCATGAGCGTCTCCGGCGCCCTGGTCGAACATGGTCCCACGCCTGCTCCGGCGTCGCGGCGGCCTGTCTCGTGATCGTTCTGACGGCCCCGGCTTTTTCACAATCAAAGGAGCCGGCCCGATCCGGCCCGGAAACTCCGCCGGGGACCAATGCAAATGCAACTCCGCAGGTTCGTGTGCCATCGGCGCGTCATGATTTCGGCGAGATCTGGGCCGGTGCCGCGCTGGAACACGCTTTCGAAATTGCCAACGAAGGAAAAGCCGATCTGGAGATTCTCCAGGTATCGCCTACATGCGGCTGCACGACAGCCGGTGATTACCCGCGGCGCATCGCACCGGGCAAGTCCGGTGTAATCCCGTTTCGCCTCGACTCGAACAAGGTTCACGGGCAGTTCGCGAAGACGATCCACGTCACAACAAATGATCCTGCTTCGCCCTCTATCACGCTCACGCTGGCAGGCAACTGCCGTCGCAAGGTCGAAGCCAAGCCGCCGAACGCCGGCTTCGGGCGCATCCTCGATCAGCAGCCGCACGAGCGCGTGATCGTGCTGACCAATTCCATGCCGTCGCCGATCAAGCCTCAACTGGTTCGCGGATCGGGACCGGAGAAGTTCAAGTGCAAACTGGAAGAAATCAAGCCCGGTCACGAGTATCGATTGATTGTTCGCGTCGAGCCTCCCTATTCCCCCGGCACGATTTCCGAGACGTTGAAGGTCCGCACAGGAGATGCCGAAGCTGATGTGATGACGATTTCGGCGTATGCGGTCATCCCCAGGCGCGTGGAGGTGTTCCCATCGGTGGTGCTGCTCCCGACTGCCACTTCGATGGCACGAACGACTGCGCCGATCGAGCGACAACTTCAATTGCTCAATCACGGCAACGCGGCCGTGAGGCTGGTCAGTGCGGCCGCGACGGATCCCGACGTGAAAGTCATGGACGAGACGGTCGCGGCCGGCAAGGAATACCGATTGACCGTGACTGTCCCGAGGAATTTTCAGCCCGCGAAGGAGGGCACGTTCGTCACGGTCAAGACCGACGACCAGGACTTTGGCGAGTTCAAGATTCCGATCCGAATCACGGGGCAGACCGCCACGCCTGGCTCGATGGCCGGCGCGAATACCGCCCGAGCGGGGGCCGGCGCGGGACCGGATTCGCCGACCGGTGCGGGCAGGATTGACGAGAAGATTACCCCAAGAGACGCCAGCCCCCGGCCGGCCATGACCATGTTGAATCAGCCGTCGCCGCAATTCGAATTGGAAACGCTCGGCGGGCAACCCGTCGCGCCCGCTGCCTACTCGGCTCACCCGGCGACCGTGCTGAATTTCGTCGCGCCGAATTGCGGATTCTGCAAGCGGCAACTGCCCGAGGTGGAGCGCGTGCGCGAAGTGTTCGAGCAGCGCGGCGTGCGATTTGTGAACGTTATGCAGACCATGAAGCAGACCTTCACCACCGAGCAGATCATGGAAGTGCTGGCGAATGTCGGCTCGCGCAGCGAAGTCGCCCTCGACGGCGGCAACAAGGTCGGCGCGATGTTCAAGGCCACGACTTTTCCGTCGCTCTATGTCGTCGATGCGAACGGACAGATTCGAGAGGTCGTATCCGGCGCCAAGGCAAACATCCGAGAGACGCTCACGCGGCGGCTCGAGGACTTGCTCGACCGTGAATCACCCATTCCCGCGGCGGCAAAGCCCAAGGGCGGGTAATTCGCCTGCGGCTGCTTGCCGCGGCGAGGCAATCGGCGTCGTTATCCCACGCCGAAATCCGTGTTCTGCCACAGTACATTCACGCCCGGGTGCGTTTCCAGCCACGCGTACTCCTCGCGAAACCAGAACTTGATCTCGTCATCCATCAACCCGGCAGACAATCGGTTCTCCGTGAACAAGTTGACGATCCCATAGCGGAACTTGCTGACCATCAGATCAATGTCCTGGCGAATAATGTCCCGCGTCTGGCCGCGGAAGCCGATCAGCAGACAAATCGAGTCCGTCGCGGCGGCCACGTCGTCGGGGGAGTCCCAGTGCATGGATTTTTTCAACACGCCGTTGCGAAGCGCGTCATCAAATGTCTCGACACCGAGGAACAGATGCGTGGGGATTCGGAAGAACCGGCGGTCTTCATCGTAACGCTTGCGATAGGCCCAGTAGGATTCCGTCCAGAATTCGCTGATGCCCTTTGCCGCCATCAAGTCTCGAATCTGCTCGCGCACCCACAACGGCAGCTCCTGAATCGACCCGCTGTTGATGATCTGCAAACGGCCGAACTCGCCGGTCACGCGGGCGAGGGTTTCGTTGGCGACCTGCTGGATGAGTGCCTCGTCGGTTGTGTTGTCGTCGATGTAGTCGCAGAAACTGCACCGGCTCCATACGCAGGGCAGCCCTTTCAGCAGCACCACCTCGCGGGGGAGCGGGCCGGTCCAGCGGCCGTAGCGTTCCAGCGATTTCACGACGGGGAGTTCCATAGTCAATAAGGATAGCGTCATGGGCGGAACGGGTCATCCATCGGTCGCAGAAATCGAAGTCGGAAGCCGCCTACAATGGCAGTCCAGCGCCGCACGGTTGCGCCTCACGAGACGGATCGGCAGCGGCGCACGCCCGTGCGGGATGTGAGATTGGAATGTCGGATCAGAATCATCCAACCCTGACGGAGTTTGTGGATCGCGCGACCCTGGAAGCGCTGGCGGAGTCATTCCGCGCGCTGACCGGCCACGAGGCGCGGTTTTGCGACTCAACAGGGCATTGCATTACCGGCGCAGAGACGCCGCCCCGGTCTTCAACTGAACTTAGCGCGGCGGGTCGGTCACGATCAGTTTCGACGGGGACGGCAGTCGCCGACGTATCGGATGCGAAGGCTCTTGACGACGTGCCCTTCGAAGCGGTGATCGACGTACAAGGCGTCTGCGTTGGCAAGGTGCGGGTATCGGACGTGACCGATTCGAGTGACGCGGCGCGCTTTGTGCGCGACCTAGCCGCGACGATCGCGCAGCTTTGTCATCACGCCCAGCAGTTGCGCCGGCGCGTGGACGAACTGGCGGCGTTGTACGAAGTGTCCGCGATGTTGTCGGGCAACGCGGCGCTGCAGGACGTGCTGGACATGGCGACGCGGCAGCTCGTCGATGCGATGGGGCTGAAGGCGTGCAGCCTGCGCCTGCTCGATCCGGATACGGGCGAGTTGAAAATCGCGTCCGTGGCGAATCTGTCGGAGCGGTACCTGGCAAAGGGACCGGTGCGCGTGCGGGGCAGCTCGATTGACCAGGCGGCGCTGTCGGGCGAGACGGTGCACGTCGAAGATATGCGCACCGACCCTCGCACGGTGTACAAGAAGAATGCGAAGGAAGAAGGACTGATCAGCGCGCTGGTGACGCGCGTGGCGAGCCGCGGCAAGGCGATCGGCGCGCTACGTGCGTACAAGGGGACACGGCATCGATTCAGTCCGTTCGAGGTATCACTGCTGGAGGCGATTGCGGCGCAGCTGGGGGCGGTGATCGCCAACGCGCAATTGATGCTGGATGCGCGAAAGAAAGAGCACCTCGGTCGCCAGGTGAAGCTTGCGGCGGAAGTGCAGCGGCGCATGATCCCGGCGCACCCGCCGCGGTCCGAGCGGTATCAATTCGGCTGCGATTACCAGCCGAGCCAGGAGTTGGGCGGCGATTTCTACGACTTTATCCGGTTTGACAACGGCGACATCGGCGCGGTCGTGGCCGACGTCGTCGGCAAGGGTGTGCCGGCGTCGCTGATGATGGCCAGTGCCCGATCGACGCTGCGCAGCAACGCGCGCCGTGTCACCGACATGGGTGAGATCATTCAGTCGGTGAATCGCCGGCTGTACCACGACACGCTGCCGGGCGAATTTGCTACGGCGTTCTACGTGGAGCTGGCGGCCGACGGGCGATTGCTCAAGTATTGCAACGCCGGTCACGAGCCGATGCTGCTGTTGCGAGGCGGGCGCATTCGAGAGCTGGACGCGGGCGGGCTGGCGCTGGGCATCGATCCGAATGAGACCTACGCGACGGCCGAAGAAGCGCTGGAGCCGGGCGACCTCATGCTGATGTTCACCGATGGGTTGCCGGAGGCGCGGAACTTCGACGGCGAGGCGTACGGCCGAGCGCGCATTCACGAGTCGTTCCTGCGCCAGGCGAACGCGGGGGACGCGCCGCCGGTCGATGTCATCGCCAAGCAAATCTTCTGGGACATGCGGCGCTTTGTCGGCTTCGCCCCGGTCGAGGACGACGTCACGCTGGTCGTCGTACGCGTGATTTAGCCGGCGAGCTTGCTCGCAGTCACGGCCGATGCCATTCGGTGCAGGCCGGGCAAAGGGGCAACTCGGCGACGGAGTTCGATCGCGCAGCGTTGAGCACAGCGGAGTTTCGCCAGAGTTCTGCAAAGGACGTCTCGACGACGCTGCCGAGCGATTGTCGGCCAGCGAAATCCTGATCGCAGGTAGTCATGCGACCGTCGGCAAGGATCATCGCGCGCGAGCGCGTGCGTCGGCAGGGTCGGCGCGGCGTGGGCGCGGTCTGCGTGACCGTCCGCTCGGGGCGCTGCCCCGCGCAGGACGAGTAGCCGGTGATCAGCGCGCAGCCCAATCGCCGCTGCCAATGGTCGAAAAACGCTTCCATGTCGTCGAGGTTCTCCGTGCTCTTGACGAACGATGGAACGATCAGGGGCAGCACGCGGCGCTCGCGTTCGCGGCGAGCCATCCAGGCATCCACGCGCGCGACAACGGCATCGAAGGCATCGATACCGTGGATGCGCGAATAGGTCTGCGGCGTCGCGGCGTCAAGCGTCACTTCAACGACATCGACCGGCGTGGAAAAGATCGCTTCTTCAACTTCCGACGGCAGGTCGCGCCCGGTCGTGCGCACGGCAATGGCCGCCGCGCCGCTTTCCCTCACGATGCGGCAAATCGCGGAGAACTCGGGATGAAGGCATGGATCGCCGAATCCGCCGAGGACGATGCGCACGTCGTCGAAGTCTCCAATCGAGTGAAGTACGCGTCGGATGGCGTCCTGCGAAATCGGCCCGCGCGGCGCGAACTCCGGCGGTCGCGGCCGCAGCAGGGTTGCTTCGCCTCCACGGATTTCGGCAGTCAGCTCGATCTCGATCTCCTCCGGTACATCCTCCGATCGCAGGGCGGCTTGCTCGCTCAACCACGCGCCGATTCGACGTGCCGGCCAATCCGCAGCGCCGGCGTTCACCAGTGCTTCAACGCGCTGCCACGAACGTTGCGTGTCCGCCAGCAGGCGACCGCGTGCTTCGACCCATTCCACCGGTGCGCGCCAGCAGGCTTCTTTGGCAGTTAAGTCCGCAAAGGGGCGGTCGGGCTGATAGGTGAGCGCTGCGCCCAGAGGCTGACCGGTCGGCGCGAGCTCTTCGAGCATCTCCCGTGCGACGATCAGACCGGTCAGACCCGGCGGCGCGCAGGCAAACGTGAAGCGCATTGCCTGGGCCTCCGCGATGTAATGCTCGATCATCGCGTCGAGGATCGTCGCATCAAACAACGGCGCGGCTGCAGGGACGGATACGACGAGCGCAGCGCCGTGCTGACGAGCCGCGTGCGCGGCGCTGATCACGTCAAGGTCTTCATCGAAACAGCAAAGGCTGCCGATGCCTCCGCGCCAGCCGTCCAGTCCCCAGATTCGCCCCGAGCGAACGAGGGCCGCATAGGGCGGCGGGGCGGCTTGTGCGAAGTAGCTCACGTCCAGCCCGGCGAGCAGGTCGCGCAGTGCCGCGTGCTGATCGGCCGGCGCGATAAGGCAAACGCCCATGATTCGCTGCGATTGCAGAACGCGCTCGACCGTCCGACGAAGCAACGGAATGCCGCCGAGCGAATCCGCCAGGCGGCTGCGCGTACCCAGCGCCGACGTGCGGAGGTCGGCTGAAATCGTGGCGAGGCATTTCACGATGCGCCCCTTTCGGTTGGCCGCTTCGTCGCGAAGGCATCGGCGTGTGCCATCTCCGCGCCAAAGCGCGCCAACGCCTGATCGAAGATCGCCGCGAGCGTGTCGCAGCCCTCGAGCAGCGACGCGATGAACTGCCCGTCTCGACGAAGTTGTTGCACGGCCTTGTCCCGTCCGCGATCGTCGGATTCGGCCAGTCGGCGGTCGGCCGCAAAGCGCTGCAACTCGCCAAGCTGGGAGACCTCGCGCACCATCGCGAAGATCAACTCCTGCTCCTGCACGAGCGTGCGAAGCTCATCGACCTCGGCGATCTTGCGGTTGAACGCCTTCGCATCGTGCGTGAGGGACTCCAGCGCGTGAAGCAGCTCGCGCGTTCGGTCGCACAGCACCCGGAATTCGGTTAGTTCCTCCCGCCGACGGCGCAATGCATCGCGCGCCGCGGTGAGGCGTGTGCGATCCTGCCAGCGAACATCGGCGAAATCGAATCGCTCCTGTGGGATGGCCGCCTTCAGATACGCTGACGCCGCTTCAGACAGCGTCATCGCCTGCGCGCTCTGCTTCCTCGCGCCGCCTTCGGTCGCATCGATCACGCGCGCCGGGCATCGTGCGAAGTCTCGCTCAAATTGTTCCAGATACGTGAACATTTGTTCGTCGGTGTAAATCTCGCGGCCGTCGTGGCCCGGAACTTTTCGCAGGATCGGCCGATGGCGCACGATCCGCTCCCATTCTTTCATCTCGAGCGTTCCGAACCGGCCCAGCTCGCTATCCCACGCGCGATGGATGGCGACGCCCGGGGCGTAATAGACATGCCCGCCGAAGGCGAGGTCCTGCCCAATTAAGACAATTGGATTGCATCCCAGCCACTGCGCGAGGTAGAATGCCAGGTGCATGACCGTCGCCCCGGCGTCCATCGGTGACCGCGGCGGGAGCGCGTTGCCGACGCATCGCTGGGCGAACGGATTGTGCAGGAGGATGACGCGTTTGGCGGCCGCCGGTGGATCGCCGCGAAACGCATCCAGGACATGCCACGATGCCTTCGGTTCGGCGACGAGAATGACATCGTCAGGAATCGAAACGCCGTCAAAGAACTGGCGCGAGAGGTCGCTCCAATCGAGCGATGTAACGAAGTGCGGTCTGATCCCGCGTTCGAGCAAGGGCTTGAGCGTCGTTTGCGCCGCGATGATGACCGCGCGGTCGCGCAGCGCTGCGAGCTGATCGATGTTCTTTGCGAGCGACGGGCCGGCGGCAACGAGGATCGCGGGGCAGCCGGCGAATCGGCCGCGTAGGACATCGGGCGGCGGCGTCGAGGCGTACACGGGCAGGTTGCTCGCGACGTTGCGTGCCGTGATGCCGGCGTTCTTCACAAGCGTCACGAGCGACATCTTGGCGAAGGCCGCAAAGTCCAGCACGGCCTGTCGGATGATCGCATGGGCGGGCGCCTGGTGATTGCGCGCGACGGGCGGCACAGCGATGATCGCGCCGAGCATGAGCATGGTCGAATGGCGAACGAGGCGCTCGTGCAGGGCGGCCTTGGCGGGGGTCGTGAGAAACTCGATTCGCCCCGCGGCGATGCCCGCGGACAGATCGATGTGTTCCAGGGCGGTCTTGATCGTGACGAGGTCCGGCTCGGAGACGAGGACGACCAGTTCCTCGCCGAGAATCTCGAAAATCGCCTGAATGTGATAGCCCAAACCGAGGCCGCAGAGAATAACGCATCGCGCCTCGGAACGGTCCAGCCCTTTGATGAAGTCCGTCGCCTCACGAATCGGGTCATATCGACTGTGGAGGAAAAGGGCTCGACCGTCGGGCGTCGTCACTGCGGCCGTGGGGTGGTCCGTGCGCGTGGGGTGGATCGTCAGCGACGCGTCGAGCGGCAGTTCATCGATGCGCTGCGCCAGTCGCGGGTCGGTGCGCCAGAGCGCGCGCAAATTGGCGAGAAAGATCGGATTGACGGTCGCGTCGATCACGTCGGCATTCTATCGCACGAGACCGATTCGGGTATCGGCGCGGCGCGACGGCCGCCAGTTACGGCGAAACGCCGGGGGGCGATACCATGCTGTAGACAAGTGCGACCAGCGCCGCGAGGTTGAGAAGCAGGGCCGCCCAAGTGCTGATGGGCTGCGCGGACCGGTTGGCGCCGCTCAACGACGCGGGAGCGGAGAAGACGATTCCAGCAAGAAAGGCGATCGAACCGATCGTCGCGCGGGGATCGCCTCAACAGTAAAACAATCGCAGGCTGGCACCACCGCAGGCGACAGCCGCAAGGACGAGGGCGATGGGACCGGAGAGCATCTTCATGGCGTTCCTCCAACAAGGTTTGTTTGTCCGGAAATCATAGCTCGAGTGGGCGACACCGCCACGGGCTTGGAGTCACTCCCTGTCAGAATCATCTTCATGCCGGCGATGAGCAGAACGAGGGCGAGCAATCGTCTTAGCGCGACGACCGGAAGTCGCCGACTTCCCCAATACGACCCGAGGAAACCGCCGAGCAGCGTGACGGGTTGCCAGAGCAGAATCTCGGGTGGCACGCGCCATAGACGGTCTCCCAAACCGAGGAGACCCGCGGCCGAGTTCACAAGAATGAATACCGCCGCGACGCCCGATGCGGTTCGAAATGACGCCCAGCCGGCGAAGACGAGGAGCGGGCTAAGAAAGATACCGCCGCCGACGCCGGTCAGCCCCGAGAGAAACCCGATGATCGCGCCAAGAGGAAAGGCAATGAGCGCGCGGGGTGGGCGCAGATCTCGGTGGTGCATTTCCGTGGGCTTGGCGAACATCCGAAAAGCTGCGAAAAGCAGTACGGCCCCAACGACGAACTTGTATGCCGCCGGTGGGGCGGTCATCGCGCCGCCGAGATACGCGCAGGGGATCGACGTGAGGGCAAACGGCCAGAAGAGTCGCCACGAGAAATGCCCGGCCTGCCTGAAGTTGTATGACGCGACGGCCGCAACGAGGATGTTCAAGGTAAGCGCCGTCGGCTTCATCACCGCCGGGTCCATCGACGCCAGCGCCATGACCGCGAGATAGGCTGATGCCCCGGCGTGGCCGACCGACGAATAAAGCAGGGCGGCGACGAAGAAAGCAACAGGCAACAGGATGGCGTTCGTGGCGTCCAAAGGCCTTCTATCGGCTTGAAAATGTGAACAAGACGGGGCGTTTTGAATTGTCCCGCTCCGGGTGTTACCATCCTACCGCAAACGCAATCCATCAACAGGTGTGAGGGACATGGCCAAAGATTTCAAGCTGCCGGACCTGGGCGAAGGTATCCACGAGGCGCAGATCATCAAGGTGATGGTGAAAGAGGGCGATTCGGTTCAGCCCGATCAGGCTATCATGGAAGTCGAGACGGACAAGGCCGCCGTGGAACTGCCCGTCCCGTTCGGCAGCACGATCAGCAAACTGAACGTGAAGGTCGGCGACACGGTCAAGGTCGGCTCGGTGCTCTTGAGTGTCGGTGAGGCTGGTGAAGCGGCTGGTTCCGCGCCCGCCAAGGCTGAAGCGCCGAAGGCCGCCCCCGCCAAGTCGGTCGCGATGGCATCCGCTCCGGCGTTGCCTGCGCGACCTGCTGCAAGTCAGGCGGCTGTCGCCGAAGCGCCGCGCCGAGGCGATGGGCCGATTCCCGCCGCGCCGGCAGTTCGGCGCTACGCGCGCGAACAGGGCGTGGACCTGGCGGTGGTGCATGGGACCGGTCCGGGCGGGCGAATTGTTCGAGAGGATGTCGAGCGCTATCTGGTTTCCGGCGGATCGCCGACCGGCGCAGCGCCGAGCGCTGGTCCGTCGCGCGGAATTGCTGTCGGCGAAACGAGTCACGTTGCGGCTGCCCCGATGAGCTACGGTGGAGAGAGCGCCGCCGCGCGGTTGATGCCGGCCGAGGCGATGCCGGACTTCTCGCAGTGGGGACCGGTGCGCCGCGAGGCGTTGCCGCAGATTCGCAAGACGATTTCGCGGCAGATGGTGCGATCGTATCTGACGATCCCGCACGTGATGCACGCCGACGAGGTGGACGTCACGGACCTTGAAGATTTCCGCAAGCGACAGGGCGAGGCGCTGGCGAGCACCGGCGCGAAGCTGACGCTGACGGCGTTCGTGGTCAAGGCGGTCGCCGGCGCGCTGCGGCAATTCCCGACGTTCAACGCGTCGTACGACGAGGCGGCGTCAGAGATGGTTTTCAAGGATTACGTTCACATCGGCGTGGCGGTCGATTCGCCGAAGGGGCTGATGGTGCCGGTCGTGCGCGATGCCGATCGCAAGGGGCTGGTGAGCATCTCAAGAGAGATGAAGGACCTGGCCGACAAGGCGCGGGAGTTCAAGCTTGATGTCGCGGCGATGCGCGGCGGGACGTTCACGGTGACAAACGTCGGCGCGCTGGGCGGCACGATGGCCACGCCGATCATTAACTACCCCGAAGTGGCCATCCTCGGCATGGGCAAACTGGAATGGAAGCCGGTCGTGCGCGACATGCAGGTTGTCCCGCGGAAGATCCTGCCGCTGTTTTTGTCGTTCGACCATCGGGTGATCGATGGGGCGGACGGCGCGCGGTTTATCCGAGCCGTGATCGGATACCTTGAGAACCCGCTGAATCTGCTGCTGGTGTGACGTGCCTCCTTGCCAGGGGTTGGTCGTGCCGGCAGTCACGACCTGCTGATGACGATCGGCCACGACGCGCTGGGCCGGCGGGTCGAGACGGTGGAATACTGGAACGCGGCGAGCAACAGCGCCATGAGCACCCCGCGGCACATCCGGCACGTCTTTGACGGCCTGCAAACGATCGAAGAGCACGTCTGCGACAGCGGCGTGACCGAGGGCGAGTGCGACTCGCCCGGCTGGTCGCTGGCGCGGGCGTTCGTCTGGGGCGACAGCGGCCGCTTCCCGGAGCCTGTGGCGATGATTGATTACACCGGTCTTGGGTTGGAGGAAGCGGGCGAGGCCGAGGTGTTCCACTACCTGCACGACGCGCTGGGCAGTGTCATCGGTCTGACCGACGCCGACGGGGAGTTGGTCGAGCGGTACACGTATGATCCGTACGGCCGGACGTACATCGAGAATCCGTCCGGCTCGACCTGGATCGCCAACGGCAGCGTGCCGATCCTCGATGGCCACGGCGCGACCACGCCGGCGTACTCCGCCTTCGGCAACCCGTTCATGTGGACCGGCCAGCGCTTCGACTCGGCCATCGGGCTGTACCACTTTCATTTCCGAACGTACTCGCCCGCTCTTGGTCGATGGCTCCAACGCGATCCGATAGGACAAGCTGTGGGATTAAACCTTTATGAATACGTTTTATCCAACCCAACAGGTATTCTAGACAGTCTCGGGTTGTCGCCCAAGTCCGCTGAAGGTAAAGCATTGTTGGAGGAATTGAAGAAACTGTGTGACAAGGGCTGTAACAAAGAATGCAGTGAAGAAAATCCGGGGCCGACCTCACAAGGCTGCGAGGGGAAAAAATCTGAGTCGTCACAAGAGTCACAAAGCCAGCCTGCACCGACGCCTCAAACGGATTGTGAGAAGGACTGCAAAACCGATTGCTATAAAGAGGCTGATGAACTCGCGACGCTTGTGGAAGAGACATTGGAGGACTGCAAGATCGGAGGGAATTGCCTTTCGCTTGCATCAATCTTAAACAAAGTGTTTTCCAACCAAGAGTGGAGTTTTTTTGAAATGGGCTCAATTAGGCCCATTATCGAGAATCCCGAAGAAAAACCACGCGCTCATGTCGTTACAACCATTGGCCTGAAGAGTGATCGTTTTGGGGAAACTAATACAGAACTAGACGGCAAGACTTATCGTGACTGGGAGGTGCTTATTGACCCAGTTAAGTGGAATCATCCGAGTGCCGTCGCCGAGCCGGGCAAGCCTTGGCGACCCCACATAGTTGACAAGAACAACTTCCGAGACATTCACCCAAGTTCAAACAATGAAGAATACCACCCCTTTGGACCGCCTGCAAAAATAGTACCGCATCCGCATTTTCGCGATAGAAAGGGTAGGAATCCTTGGCGACGGCCATAGTATCGAGGGTTAGAATGAGCCAAAGAGTGCTTGCAATAATGCTAAGTTGCCTATTAGGAGTAGGTGTCACGTTGACTGTCCATTGGAAAGTGAAGAGAGCGGTTTCGTTTCCTCACGCAGGGTGGACAATCTATTTGAATGATGTCCTTGGTTTGAGGGAAATTGACCCCAGCTTTGGGGCCTCGTCGCTATTGAGCAACACTCGCACTGGGTTATTTATTAGACGTGTTGCTAGAAAGTCGCGAGATTACTTTTCGGAGGGTGATCGAGATATTGACGTGTACATGACTCCATTTGTGGGAGGAGAAAGCTACAACCGCGGCTGGCCTTTCTTGTCTGGACACGCAGAAACCCGCGTGTTTATAGAGTCAGCCGAAACGAGCCAGCTAGAATCCCAACTTATGTTTACGATTACTGAAGATGGCGAGCCACCCTTTCGGCTGAGTGCATTCTTGTTGAATGGACTATTCTACGCAAGTGTTGTGTATTGCGCGTTTCTTCTGTGTAAGTATGCATACGAAAGATTCTTTGCTCGGACCACGACAGGCTTCCCTGTGATATTAGACTAGCGCGAGGGCGCGCGGGTCCGCCAGAGCGGGTCCAAAATGTCGGAGGGCTTCGCGCGGGTTCGCCAGAGCGGGATCGCGGTAGGCGCGCGGGTTCGCCAGAGCGGGTCCCGAATGTCGGAGAGCTTCCCCTTCGGTTTCGGAGGAGCGTTTTGGTCGGCGAAAAAGCGAGCGATTCGGCGCGGCTGCGAGCGAAAACAATGCGATGTGCCGTCTGCGCGCAGGAGTACTCTACCCGAAATGGCTCGGGTTGAAATGAGCGACTTCACTCGGATCAATTCGATGACCGCGCGAAGT
>JAANMU010001578.1_pt1 | contig 20035 bp, 12 predicted proteins | sample 7279701 | NCBI WGS metagenome assembly JAANMU01 (sample SAMN14094539, study PRJNA606508) | bioreactor metagenome | isolation source: A lab-scale SPAN reactor treating ammonium-rich wastewater day 57 | place: Ireland: Galway | collected 2017-03-13 | reverse complement strand
CCCGGAAACAGAAAAACAATTACTTCCGTCTCCGCTACGCTACGACGGAAGTAAGCAAGTGTAATCCTACAACTGGTACAGAAAATGGGGGCAGACCAAAGTTCCAGTGGCTCCATCTTTCGCAGTATTGCTCCTGTTTCCCAGTCGATTACTATCGAAGTGTCCATGCCGAAAGGCGAAATCCAAAGAGCATAGTGATATTCATCACCAAGTACTGGACCATCAAGCGGGTAGATAACTGGTTCGACATAGCTAATGCTGTCAAATGAAGGTGCAGTGCAAAAAGCCGATGCATATGTCCTTAAATAGTCTTGGTCATTGATATGCTGTAAAAACCCTTTATCGGGTAAGGAAATGTCATCATAAATCCTACAGCCGGCATACGTTACTTTTTCAGCTGGGAGTACTCTTATCCACCCGCTTGAGCCAAGGACTCTGAGACCACGATACTTGTGTTGAAATTGAACAATTTTGCCCGCTCGCGCGCTTCCGACCTCTAGACGCACACTTAGATCCATACTGTTTAATTCTGGAAACACGCTTCTGAACGCTCCTATGTAAGAATTAAACCTTGCGGTTGAGTCACCTCCGTATGCATCCACGGTTGTCATGTTCGTTGATCGCACGAAGTCAAAAACGCTTGCTTGCGATGATAAGGGGAAAAAGGCGCTTGCGAGCACAAATGTAGCGATAAGATAGTCTCTAAGTTGTTTCATTGCCGATCTCTTTTGGATTAGTTTAGCAGTATTACTTTTAGAACATTTACTGTCCCGCTTGCATTTAGTCTTACAAAATATACTCCTGCTGGGAGACCGTGAGCCGAAAAGGCTACAGACGAATATCCTGGATATTCGAAGGAACGAGTGATTTGCAAGACTTGTTGACCAAGAAGGTTGTAAAGACCAATATCAACTTGCGACGGTTCCTTCAGAAAGTACGTGACAACCGCGATATTTGAAAATGGATTTGGGCTGACCGATTTTAGACTTTGAGCACTTGAACGATACCCATTGTCGTTAAACACCGACGCGTTTAGTCTGATCCTTGCAAGTATCACTTCATCGCGCCCATCAATTGCGGGGAACTCTTTTGATCCTACAAGGTAAACAGTGTTTTCTTCACCCCTGTGAATATCAGTGACGATGAATGGAAAGTCATATTGAATAAAACTACTGAAAAGCGGCTCACCGTTTGCGTTAACAGCCCATAGCAGGCATCGCGAGTTTTGTGACAATTTGTCGATCAAATTCGATGCAACAAGCAACACGTTGTTTTCTAGTGAGGTTACTATGCTTGCCCCGGCAATAGTTGTGTTGTCATTTAAACGTCGATATTCTAGCAAGCTTCCAGCAGTATCAAACTGCACCGTTAACAAGTCGCATTCAAATGGGTCGACTGCGCATGAGGTCCCCACTGCCAATATCCGGTTTGGACCGACTTTCTCACAGTCGTCCAGTCGATCATTTGTGTTTGATTCGCTGACATATTGCCATTGCGGCTCTCCATTGCTTGTTAAGCGGGCTACTAGCATGTTTTCACTTCTCGGGCTAATCACTGTAGTATAGCCTACAACTGCAATAGAACGGTCATCAAGATCACAGGAGGCGTTAAATGTTGAGTATGTCCATAGTCCGTTATTAATCGAGGTTGTCCACACGGTATCCATTGCACCCGAGAACTTATATACTAGTCCGTTAATTGGGTTTTCAATTCGACTATTGCCAGTAGCCAGATAGTTCTCGTCTAAGGTCTTGCGGCAACTGTTGATAACTCCTATGTCAAAAATATTGCTTGAGACTACATCACAATTCTGAGGACCAACAAATAAAGTTGTGACATAGCCCATGCTGTCACCAACAGTCCTGTAACCGATTTCATTGTCTCCCACAGCATATAGCACGTTCCTGTTTGGAATGGAGCATTCTGAAACTTGCACATATCCTAGGTTCACACTTAGAATACTACTGCTGAATGTGTAGGTGTCCGCATCGGTGACACTTAAGGTTACAATCATTGTTGAATCAGTAACATCACTAATCTTCGGATGTCCAACTCGTCCATTAGTCTCTATAGTGCGTAACCAGTCGATTTTGGGAGCAAACCTATCTATGTTGATGGATTCGCAACGGCACGAAACTGGCGTAGCGAGTGCTCCTAGGATAGCAATAAGCAAGTTTTTGAATGACAATGACAGAGAGTCCAGTTTTACACGAGAAATGTCACGCAAGATGTGCATAGTAAGGAACAAGTAGATATTCAAGTCGTTTGATGCTGACAATCACAGAAACAGAAAGTGATGTTTATATCCATCGCATTGCAATTGAAGTCGATGCTCGCGAAATTAACACCTTGAAAGGTGAAATAGCTCACGACTACTACCATGTTTGCAGAGCATTTTGAGTGTGCAACGTCACGTTAAGTGAAATGCTATCTTATCAGCATCATTTTCTTTGCTGATTGGAAGTTCGGTGTTTTGAGTTGATAGACATAGACACCGGATGCCACGGTGAGTCCGGCGGCGCTCTTGCCATCCCAGAGTAGGCGATAGGCCCCGGCCGCACGCACGTCATCGACCAGCGTTACGACTTCCTGACCGAGGATGTTAAACACCTTCAGTTCGGCATGGATCGACTCAGGAAGATCGAACCGGATCTCCGTCGTCGGGTTGAACGGATTCGGGTAGTTCTGGTAAAGTGCGTAGGACGTCGGGACTGCGGCGTCAACCGGTTGGTCGTCGAGCGCGCCGTTCGATCGGCGTTCGGACGACATCAGCCGGATCACGCGACGGCATAGGTCCCGGTAGCTCTCCGGTGTGTTCTCGGGATGCCGCGTCACCAGCTTCTGCTCCTGATTGTAGAAGAGGATGCGCGATGCTCCGATCACGGCGGTAATCGAGTCATGTCTCGTCGCCGGCGTGCGGATGATCTCGTCGTATGCGGTTAATGCTTCCTGCACGCGACCCTCGTTCGCCATCGCATCTAACTTCAGGAACTTGGCCGCTCTCCGTACACGCGGGTTCGTGGAGCGGGAAGCGATCCGTTCGAAGTAGTCGGACAGACCGCTTGCTTTGCCGGACTTCTTCGCCGAGACCGCATAGCGCGACAGCGCCGCCTCGGTCTGCGGATGATCGGGGTTCTGGTTGATGAAGCTTGCGTACAGCTCCTTGGCTTCCGCATAGTGACGGGACTTCTGCAGTACCACCGCTTCGGTATAGGCTGCGGGGTTCACGGCCGTCTTGCGGGCAATGCTGGCACCACTCGTTGACTTCGCAGCCGACTTGCTCACCTGCGAGCCTCTGGACTTGCTGCCGCCATGCGAGGTGATCCCGTAGGTCTCCTGATCCGGTCGCACCAGCGTCATTGATCCGCCACCCGGCAGACTCATCATCCCACCGACGCCGCACGCAGCCAACGCTTCGGCGGGATCCGACCAGTCCCAGAACCGTGAGGTATCGGGATCAAAATAGTCCTGGAAGATCGACGTGTCGGGCGTCCACGGATACCAGAGGTTGCCGCTGACGTCCATCGTGTCGGTTTCATCGCCGGTCACGATGTAGGATCCGGTCGAGTCGAACAGGTAGAAGCCGTTGCCACCGCTATCCACGACAAACGACGTCATGGCAGGACCTTCCAGCAGCGTTCCCGCCTTGTCGGCAAAGACGTTGCCCGCGTCGCCGCTGATATCCAGCACGCCGTCCCACAGATAGACTTCCGCCGTCGTATCGCCGCCGTTGTAACTGAACTCGCTGCAGCTGACCGTCACCGAAGAGGTGATGCCCGAGGACATCAGACCGGAGAGATCATTGGCAATCGAGTTGCACCCGGAGATCTCCGTGTCCATCGGGTCATATAGCACGATACCATGACCGGAGTTGTTGTAGAACCAACTGTCCGTGATCTCGATATCACAGTTATAGATCAGGAACGAGCCTTCCCCGTACGACGTTCCCAGGTCACGGAACACGCAGTTGCGGAGATAGCTCGTGGCGATGTCCGTCGATTCGATATAGAACCAGCCGTCGGAAGACTCGAACGTGCAGTAGTCGAGCTGCAGGACATTGTCGCCGAACGTTCCCGACTCAAGCGCGATCAGGTTTGAACGGAACGTCGTATAGCTGGCATAAAGCGCTCCCTTATGGATGTTCACCTGATCCCACTCCAACGTATCGTTCTCCGCCTCCAAGGTAATCGGCATCGACTCCGTCCCTTCGATCCAGATCCGTGCTCTGGCTGCGCCACCACTGCTGGCAATCGCCCTGATCGACACGCCTTCCGCAAGCGTGACCGTATGATCGGTCGCACCCGGCCACGGCTTGATCACCAACTCGCTGTAGTCTGCAACCCAGAGGTTATGGGTCAGCGTCGTCGGTGCCCAGATGACCACACTATCGCCACTCGAGATCAACGTGTCACTCATCTCGAACGACAGATAGTGCGTCGCCCCGCTGTCCGGCATCGTCGTATCCGCACCGGCCGGACTGGTCAGGTAACGGCCATGCGCGTCTTTCGCCCACCAGATGTAAGAGATTAAGCCGCCCTGATCGCCGACCGAGACCGGCCAGTCATATAGGCTGTCCGATTCCACCGTCGTCTGACGATACGTTGTCCAGTTCGCGCTGTCCGGGAACAGTCTGTACTTAAAGCCAACTTCGGTGATCGTGTCATTGGCAACGGTACCCAGATAGTTCTGAACGTACGCCTTCACTTCGAAGCTGATCGATCCGCTCGGGTCCTCGATAACCTCGTCCATCTGATCTTCCGCGCGCAGATAGCTGTACACCCACTTCGACAGCGTATCATGCTTCATGTACTCGTCGATGAACGTCGTGTCGTTGACGGATTCCGGAAAGAAGGTGTTGCCCGTGATATACGACGGACCGGACATACTCGTCACGTCGAAGTATTTGCCCGTGCTGTCCGCGAGCACAAAGGTATTCGATCCCAGTTCCGCGTCAAAGTCATTCACTTCCGCGCACTCGAACAACACGCCCGTCGAGTCCTTGACCGTGTTCCCCGCATACTCCGACACGTCAACCGTGCTGCTCGAGTTCACCTTGATCTCAGGCAGCGTGTCCCCGTTGAACGCAATGTAACAGCCCGATAGCCGCGCCGTACTCGCTCCCGACCCCGCAACCACACCGTACCGACCGTTGTTCGTGACGGTAACATTTGATAGTAGCTGATCCGTCACCAAAGAGAGCATGATGCCGTCGTCACCGCAGCTATCCACGGTGACGTCCTGGAAGTCAAGCGCGCCATACGCGAGCACTACTCCCGTACTGTCGCCATGTCTGAAGACGCACTCCAAAACATAGCTGCTGTCAGATTGGTCGGCATTGGTTTCCTCGATATCCACCGGTAGGTCGTAGTCTGAGAATGTAACATTCTGGAAGCGAACCACGGGATCGGTCGAAGAATACCCCTTGGCATAAACAGGCTGATCACAAAGTGTGACGGTTGCGTACTCCATGGCCAGCGTGCCGCCAAACACAGTTACTCCCGACCAGTTGTTTTCACTGTCCGAACATTCCAAGCGGATCTCCGTCGAGTCCGTGCCGCTCACAACGAGTTCCGGCCTCGTCCCACCGGAAGATTGCAGCAAAAGCTCAACCTCAGGATCAATCAACACCACGTAACTGTCCACCTCCACCGGCGCAGGCAAAACATACAACACGCCCCCATCCCCGATCTCGATATCCTCGGTAATCACTCCCGGAGCGTACACATACGCCGTATCCGAAAGCGGCACCGTCAACCGAGGTTCTATCGATACAAAGTGAGTCCTTTCTTCGGTCGAGTCAGGGAAACCGCCAGAATAAGGCCATGTTTCGTACCTACCGCTATCGTCGATGATAACGAATCTATACTCCAAGACCCCACCAAGTGAGTCGAGGTTTAAAGCCACTGTCCAAATGGTGTCATTCAAAGACTGAACCAACGAGCTGTCCTGCCAGTCACCATTTGGCAGTAATCTGTAAATCGTCCGTGCGGAACTGATCTCAATCGAATCACGGCAATAAGCAAACAGCTCAAGATGCACAATCGAACTGTCACGAGAAAGCGAGTATGGCGCAGTATGCAAAACAGTTGGCTTGTAGACGAAATGACGTAATCGATAGTTGTTTATGGCAGATAGACTACTCCACAGAGTATCGAAATAAAGCGCAAATAGCGGACTGCTGATGGTATCTAGTGCGGATTCGCCAAACACGGTCAATGCCTCTAAGGCTCTGAACTCCAACGAATCGGATTCATCACTAATCTCAGCAAGACTGTCGAGTTCCGAGAGGCTCAGCGCATAATTGCCGTCAAATGATGCGGCAAATGCTGCACTCGCAGCAAGTCTGTTCTTCAAATCAGTTTCAGTCGCGCTAGCAGCCAGACTCAATAGCTCCGTTCGGATTGCGCCAGGAGAAGTACCTAGTTGGAGTTCCGACAACAACACCTGAGTGGCCGAGGTCAAAGCATACTTGCAATCCGGGAAACTTGAGACAATACTAGTAAACTTCTGCGACGCAGTGCTGAAGTCCAGAGTCTCTAAACCTATTAGAGCATCATTCCAATACTCCTCACAACTTGATAGATCCGGGAGATCGCCAGATCCGCATAGCTCAAACGCCTCGTTCTCATAATCGGTAAGAGTAAAAAGCTCATCAGGGACGAGTCTTGAATTGATCTCCTCCAAGTCGTCTTCACCCGTGTAGCCCCAGTAGTTTCCATTGGCATTGAACGGACCAAATCCACTCAAGTTGCGCTCTACGTGAATTAGTTGCTGGGTCGCGCCAGATATCTGATTGGCCCCAGAAACGAGACTAATGTTACTTTAATCAAGAAGAATCTGTGAGACATTGAAGTGATTATCGGAGATGTCACATCCACCAAAACTGTCCTGATACCCGATCGGTGATAGGACAAGATTTGACCCGTCAACCGCATGGACTCCTGGACCCCGGTTCAAACTAATCGTCGCGCATTTCAACTTGAGTAAGCCACGCTGACAAAAAACTCCGCCAATCAAACCGTCCACTGGATCTATCCCATTGTTGCGAATCTGATGAGTTCCAAGTAAATCGTCTCCGTCAATTCCAAGCTGACCACCAAATTGTAGTATCCCTACTGCTCCACAATCCCGAATTGAGGTGTCAATAACTCTAGCAAGTGCGGTTGGCGTAATCAGGAGGCCGACCATACCGCCACGAATGACAGAGATGTTTGTCACACATTCGCCACCGGGCATTACGACAAGCCCGACCTCATTGTTCTCACTATTGATTTGTGATTGTACCAACTGCAACTTACCAAACACAGTCAGACCTGGAGTCGTACCAAAGTTATTGACAAGCGCACAAAGTCGATTGCTGGGATCGTCACTAACGATTCGAACACCGCTCCACGAAGGATCACCCGAAATTATCACTCCAAAGTGCGGTTGATCAGGCGTCGCACTTTGTGCATCAGGGAAACTTCGTATATGCCCATCTTGCTCAACGACCAAACCTGCGTTGTTGTTGAAGTTCAGATAGCAATACTCTCCGAAATACTGCGACTCCTCGTTCCCACAACCATTTCCTAAACAAAAGTAAGCTGGATGCAAATATAATGTGGCATCATCTCGAACTATCAAGTCATCACGAAACGAATAAGTTCCAAATATGTACGTATCTTCATCCACAACTACTGGACGTTCTCGAGATTCCGAATTGCGGTAGTCGTGCACATACTCAAACGACATGCAACCATCAAAAGGCCCCGGCTGAATGTTCTTAATCGCACCGCATGCTCTTCCTAACCCGGGGAAACTGTATGGAGATAGACTTGGCGGATCAGATTCTCCATCTTGCAAGTGACCCGGCCAAAAGAATACGAAGTCTGTGCCTCCATCAGATGCTGGATAAACTCTCTCATTTATTGAGGGTTCATTTCTTACGATAGCTTGCCAGCCAGGGTGATATATGTACGGATCTTCAAACGGCATAGCGCCCGGATTAATCATTCGCCAGACAACCATCTGAGTTTCAGATGTATGTTCATCAAAGTCATGTCCCTGGTGAATAGCAGGGCAACCGTCACAAGGATCGGGGATTATATAGTCCTCCAAGAGAATATGGTCGTCAATCCCAGTTCGTAAAAACTGGTCAGTTTCAATGCTAACTTTTCGCGCCTCAACCAGATACGTTATTTGAGATTGGTCACATTGGTTTGTTAGGTAGTTATACCCGGGCAACCCGTATACATAATGACTTCCATAGTCATTCCCAATAGGAGATTCCGGTGCTGATAGACACAATATCGATACGTCTCCAGTAAACACGGTAACACCGCCTCGACCACGTGCTTGGAGACACGAGAAAAAACCGCCGCAGTGTTGAGGAACTGACAAGTCACACCCCAAATTGTTTTCAATCAATGCTCCCAAGCGACAAGGATTGTTGTCGCGCCGGTTTACACCACAGTTGTTCCCTTGGGCCATTAGACTTGTGAACCCGCAGCCGCGCAAATCAGGAAGGTAGAACGCTAGGTGCCCAAACTCATGAGCCAAAAGACCGATATGAATGAAGTGTGGGCGCTTGTTAAAACTATGTACTTGATCAGGGACAATCATTAGCGGAAATGTAAGTGCGGCGTCGGAATCAAAGACAGCATAGTCACCTTCGGGCAACACCGAAAAGGAGCAAACGTTGTTGTCATCGTTTGGCCCGCCCGGATAAAATATGATGTAACTATGATATGCCTCAAACACATTGGGATCAGGGTTTGCGTCAAGCCACTCTGGATGGAGCTCTCGAATGCGTGCGAATAGATCACGTTTGAAAGAGACTGTTGGATTGTCCGACTGTGGGCTTAACCATTGCCAATTCTCATGCCAAAAGCAACTACTTTCTTGTACTGGAAGATCATGAGGAAAGTTGGGACGATTTACGTCCCGCCATCTATCCATCATTAGCCATTGAGCTTCGTTTGAACCGTCGCGATCATTGACGATTTCACATTGTATGTCCCAGAAGCCATAGGACGCCTCTTTCCAATACTCACAAAAGCTGCGAAAGACATACTCGCCTTCATTTGGGTGGGCGTTTGGATTGTGCCCTTCTCCTTCTGGATCTTCATTTGGCTGAACACCCCGATAGATGCCTTCGGAATTTAGCATTGTTTCAATGTTCTCGGTTGTCTGACCCCACCGTATGTCATCATATAAGTTACCGCCAATGTTTATGGTTAGGGCACCCGGGACATGTGGACGGTCCGGAAACTCTACTAGAATGATTCCGATTTTGTATTCGCCTTCCGCACACTCATCCAAAGCCCCACCATGTTCCACTCTGCGTTGGCTCAAGCTTTGATTGAAATTATGCCATTTTGTTTTCAGCGCCTCAGCAGCATCTCCGCAGCGACCCAACATGTATGCGCTCGATGGCGCTGAATCTACGCCGACTAGCAGTCCGGACCCAACTAATTCTCCACTCACGTCCAAGTCAGCATATTCGTAACTCGGGCAATCTTCTGGTCCGACTAGAACAAAGGTATAGCCATCTTCCGTCCTGTAGAATTCTGAGAAATGATCGCGCTCGTAGGTACCGGTAAAAACAGGGCCCCCAGGTTGCGCAAAGGACATTAAACCAGAATAGTATGGACCATTCAAGTAGGTGAAACTACGGGTAGTCAGTTCGTCTGCATTCACGCGCAAGCACGTGGCATTCAGCAAAAGTAAGAAAGCGCTCGCTATTAGAAGTCGAAACATTGCAGCACCTACATAGTTCTATTTAAGGAGCAAAACTCGATTTACGCCGGATCGGATGGGGCTGTCGTTTACAACAGACTCAACGCATATAAGATATGAGCCTGCGGCCCACGCATCGGAAGATAAAGACACTTGCCCCGATGTTTCAATCGGTTGCGAATGAACGATTCGTCCCAATACATCATAGACCATCAGGCGTCCTTTGTGCCACGTCTCTATTGAAAAATTGACATTGAGCATGCCATTAAAGGGATTAGGATAAGTGGATATCAGATCAATCTTCGTCAGGTAGGGCATAGGCTCATAAATATTGCCCAAATTGGGCCCTAAACTTCCGTCGGGATTAAGGTGATAGAACACCATGCCTTGATTTGTAGACGCGAGCCCGATTATTCCATTTTGTCCGTCAGGCGTCGCAACATGTCCGAAGTACCAGCTTGGAACATCAAGCACAGTAGTAGCATTCTCCCACAACAAAATCAGATCGGAGTTCAATCGCTCATAGTCAAACCGCAGTGTATCCAGCGGCGGAACATCGTTCACGGGACGCAGATTGTATGCACCGCCCAAACCATCTGGGTAGTCGGCTGAAACAGAATACCACGGAGCAACGGCGAATAACTGGCCATTCCCGTCATAATGTCCTCCATTTCCATAACCTGCAGGAAAAAAGCTAAAGTAAAAAAAACCGCCCACTTCATCAGGGGTTAAATAGGCGACTTCCGATCCTTCATGCTCAAACACAATCCCATCATCACCCCAAACCATTTGCCCTGTTGTATCGATGCAATAACCGTAGTGTGCGAAAGAATCTTCAGTGACTTCTTCGCGAGCCCAGAATATCAATTTTCCTGGTGACATTAAATCATACTGGCTCCAAAGCCCCGGCAATAAAGGGCTGATTAAGCGCCCATTGGGTTCCCATTGTGGATAACCATTACTGCTAAAATGCTGTCCAATTAGAGAATCCCCCCTATGAGCTGCGCGATATTGGACTAAGAAAGCGCCACCGAATCCATCTTCAAAAACGTACGCGCCCCAACCTTCGGTTCTTGGGAGGGGCAATCCGGGCCACTCATGAGTAAACGCACCCTCGCTGTTCAAATGATTATAATATTTGGTAAACAGTCCGTCAATTTGTGGGCCGCGCATGACGAAATGAATCCCACCTTCTGAATCTCCAGCGAGAGTAGCCCATCCGTGATCATCGTCTGATTGAAGCGAGAATAGTCGATAGTCTTGTCCGACATAACCTACGCTGCCGAACCCGGAGGGGCCATTCACATCAAACTGTGAAAAGACAAACCCACCATACTGATTATTTAGTCCGCGCTCATGAACGGCGATGACCGTGCCGGGTGGTCCGGATCGGACAAGCGTTGCACCGATCGGTGTTCCCGCGTATTGAGCTTGATCTATAGAAATCAAATACTCATAGGGATGTGAACCTATGGGAAATGTTTGATTTCCTTGTGCATCAATATGTCCGATATGCGGCCAATAATTGCCTAGAATGCTGAAGGAGAAAAATGCTCCTCCCAGCCCATCGGAGATGATCGAAGGATCGGTCGATGTGCCCCAATGGTAGGTTGGATTCCTTGGATCAGTATCCCATTCGCAAAAACCGATGGTCGCACCCAACAACAAAAGCGCGAACCCCACCCGCTTCAAAAGATTGAATGCAGAGAGAATTCGCGTCATGATTGTGGTCTCCAAGCTAAGTTGTCCAGCCAGTGTCCCAAGACCTGAGGACAATAACAGTTTTCGATTTGACTTAGTCAAGTGGTTCATGGTTAGGCCAGCGTTAGGATAAGGCGTGTTCGTGTGAAAGCAAATTCACATTCTGGATCCAGCAGGACCAATATAATCAAATGATTGCATATAATCTGATTGAGTCAGTCAGAGTTACTTTGTTTCCAAAGCGCGACTGAATTCGGCCTCAACTTCAAATCGGTTGAGTGACCATGGTTACAAATATGTGTGTTACGAGGTGAAATAGCAACATGAAGTTACCATCACTCCAAAGAAATTGTATTTGTTGGTGTTAGGAGCGTAAAAGACAGGGGTAAGCCTGTCTTTTGGATATGATACTCCATCTCTCGGTCAGCTTATTAAAGTGTACGTCGCAAGATCCAAAGTCACCTGACTTGGAACCTGTTCTTGATTAACGAACCGCTTCACCAAGGAGCATATTACACTCGCTGCCATCAACGGCGTGTAGCAGATCGTTCGTGCTGTGCAGGGCTCTTGGAATGCTTGGTCATCAGGAACGATTGTCTGTGAGTATCGCACTCGATCTTCTCGAATCTGCGGTCGAACAGCATGCACAACCAGTGTCTCCAGTCCCATTCGAGCATCGATATACAGCTGCACCTGCGGTTGATCACGAATCGCTTTCCATATCATTTCGCGTGACTTCATAGAATCCACTGCGCTGATGACAATGCCGGATAGCTGCCGACCATCATATTGCGTGCAGATCGTGTTTGGCAGCATCCCAGACTGGCTCTCGACAAGAACCGAAAACGCATCCGCCTTCAACAGTCCAACATCAGATATCCCATAAGCCTGATTGCTGACATTGTGAATGTCCACAACATCGGCATCGAAACAGGTCAACTTGCAAACTCCCATCTTCGTAAGATACAATCCCGTAACGCTCCCGATGGAACCCAGACCGATCAGTGTAACTTGCAAGTTCGCAAGTTTCTCCGCATCGACAACATCCTGCTGTCTTAGAAATCGCATGTCGTTCATGTGGTCTCCTAAGGTCTTTCGAGTTCATCGCGGTCCAATCCCTCTGTGTCTCTCGGTGGAACTGCAGGTTGATTCCTTCGCCGGCCGCATCCGTTGCCACCAAAACATAGGCTCCACCTTTGTCGATCGGCTTGCGGAAGAATTCAACTTGCGCTTCGCGATCCGTGTAGGGCATTCCACCATGAATCGATGCGATCCGTTCTCCGTATCCCAAACTTTCTAATCGTCGTACAAGAAATTGTAGTGTGTCGCGGTGCTCTGTGAAGATGATCAGCTTCTGGTCATGATAATCCGGATGGCTAAGAACTTCAAGCAGTTTGTCAAGCTTTGACCCGTTTTCATCAACGGCATAGACATCACGAGCCAACTGGACAAGATGTTGAACCTGCTCCAGTTCGGCTTGTAACTGACCAAGGTTGCGACTCGCAATCAGCGTCAACGCTTCATCTTCTGCCCGCTCGTTTTCTTCCGTCTCTGCATCTTCACTTTCTTCGTCCGCAGTTTTGCTTAAGAATACATCGTTGGCTGTGCGGCGAGACTGCAACCTTTGCAAGTCTTCCAAAGCCATTTGACCCGATTCAATTTGCTGGATGAGCGACGTTAGTTTTTCTGCACGCCGCTCGAATGATCTCATTAGTGCAAAGGTGGAACTCGCAAGCCTTCGCTGAAATACGCTCATGACCAACCGAGCCGCTGAACGATTTAGGATCTTTGCTCGGTTATAATAATCGTTTATGTAGGTCGTTGTTTCGTTGTACAGCCGCTGCTCACTGACATCACCCTGGGACAAATCGTAGCTCAATGTGTCAGATACACGCATCGGATAGATCGGTGATCCATCGAGCCTGACCATTTCTTCCTTCGTGCGACGAATGAAATGATGCTGGCGTTCCTCTTGCGACAACTCCGCAAATGCGTCTATGGTCGCGAGGACTTCGGGTTCCAGCAATCTCCACAAGTAATAATACGGTGTGGGTTTACCCATATGTGGTGTGGCAGATAATAGCATCACATGTTGGGTGTTCCATGGTAGTCGCCATCGGGCATCCGATATGTGCACTCCGCAGAGTGCTTCTGCCAGGCAATATCGGTCCGTTTTTCGAACGCGCCCATCGTAGTCCCGGTCCGCCGACAGTTTGTGCGCCTCGTCGAAAATGACCAGGTCATATGGTTCGACGTTTTGCTCCCCGAGCCGGCCAAACATCCGATCCCCAGATAGCGTATCAATGCTCATGATGATTTGATTACTATCTTCGCCAACAAACGGATTGCCATCCCGTGCATCCGAGCCGGATACAATCTGAAATGGTAGCGCAAAAAGTGTTTTCATTTCCCGCTGCCAATTACCGATCAGACCTGCCGGTGGCACCACGAGAATCCGCCTGATCAGGCGTCGGGACAACATCTCGCGAATGTATAGTCCCGCCATGATCGTCTTTCCTGCACCCGCATCATCAGCAAGGAGAAACCGTAATCGATTCTGCGTCAGCATTCGCTCGTAAACGGCAATTCGCTGATGTGGCAGCGGATCGATAAGTGACAATTCTGTAGCGAAGACGGGGTTGTAAACAAAACCCTGGGATAGGCGATAGCCTTCAACCACTGTCGACACCAGCATTGACGATGCGGCGAAAGCGTAATTAGCGACGGGCAGTTCATTGGCGGTAGCTCGCGCATCCGGACCAGAACCATCAAAGGCCGCGTGGCCGTCACATTCGGCGCGCTGTATGATCGCCCATTGCTCTCGCGATGGCTCTGAACGACCTGATTCCCAGGCGGCAACCAAGCTCTCCCTGACACCAAGTAGGTCACTTAGAGCTGAGCGTGTCAACTGAAGCCGACCACGAAGTGACTGAATTCGCCGGGGGAAATCAGCGGGGAGTGTTGTTGTTGACGTGTTTGCCATCAAGCTAACGCGGGGGTTGCAGCAAGGATTTGCTCTTTCAGGGCGGCCTTTTCAGCCCATCATAATAATTAACAAATTAAATCTCGCATTTTCAAGCAAAATCTGCTGCATGACTATTTCGAAATCCTTAGGACACAATCTGTTGCAGATGCGTACCCGATTCGCAAGATCGCAGCAAATTATGCGATCAGATCACTCGATAATCTCCGTCTGTCCTCGCTAGTGACATGGCTACGAAGTCCAAAGATATTGCCCCAGAACGACAATTTCTTGCACTCGGTTTAGAAATAGAAATGGCTGAGAAGTCCGATCTCGACGCGAAGTCGAAAAGATCGGGGATGGAATTTTCATTTTCTTGAATTTCAAATAGTTGTAAATATTGAGATTAAGTTCAAAGTGACGGTTTCTTGATGCCTTCTTCGCCCTTCCAAGACCCTTCGCGGCCGAGATCGCGGTTTCTGGGACTTCTATGGCATGTCGATTTGAGCACAGAGAAGCCGTCCCCAGCCTCTTCTGCGAACAGCGAAGACACAGGTGGAAACGGCAAAAGCCAGCAGCGTTGCTGGCTTTGAGTTTCGTTGCCCGAATGTTAGCCGCGACCACTTATTCGATATCCGGCAGTGCAGAATGGATCAACCGGTCGGCCTGTGTCGATCGATTCAGAAGGACCGATGTCCATTCCATCGCAGTGAATAGTTCACCGGGCACGGCAGGGTCCCAGAACAGACATGTGTAGATACTGGGAAGGTCGCACACGCTGTTGATTACGCGTGGATCAGGGCAGAAGTCGGTGGTGGAAAAATCTTCGAACATAGGTGTCTCCTTGGGAAATGACAAAATCCGCTTTGGCGGTATAGGGTTCATTTCTTTCTGGGAGACTTATGCCCGAGGAAAGGGTCAAGGCGGGGCGAAATTCTACGAAAAAACAGGACGATTGTCAAGGTGTCGGCAAAAAGTGAAATCGGCACCCAAAAAGCTTCGTTTTTTCAATAAAAACAGGGTTTTGGGCTTGCATTCGTCCTCCAAATTTTGTATATTATCTATATGGGGTGCGGGTTATGCCGCGCTGCCAAACAAAAAATAGATTCAAAAACTTTCGCCACAAAGCGACAATATGAACATAATCCGATAGCGTCCATTGGGACAACATTCAAGCAGATTTTCACGGCTGACCAGGGATTATGTGGTCAGCCGTTTTTTATGAAACATAGGATAAACATAAAATGATTAAAAGAAGCGATAAAATCGGGTGGGAAGACACCACCCATCTAGGCTACAGCCTAAACCTGATTGATGCCGAACTTGCCCGACTAGGTGCGGAAATCATCGTCGTCGATTACCGCTACGCCTACTTGTACGTAAACGGCAAGGTATACGATGCGTATGAACGCAAGGACATGGTGCAGGCGGTCTGTGCTAGTGGATTAAGCCCGGTCAGGTCCGCTTGGAAGGACGACATGGGTAGGGCACTTGCCCAGATTTTGAATCGATGGGGATTGCCCAACGGCAAGATGGTCCGTGTGGACATACCGATCTACGCCAACGAACCAAGCATTGAACGCCAGGAAAGGCGGAGACTGGCGAAGGCATACGTCTGCCAGACACTAACAGCCCAACCCGCTTAACAAAAATATGAAGGAATATGAAATGACAAAACGCACACGCGATTTCGCATTAGCCAGCTTGCTTTGCAGTGCCGACTGCAAGCTGATCAACTACACCACGGACGACCTTGGTCAAATGTGGTTTGAATTCGAAGATAATGACGTTGCCGCTGACCTGGAACGCAAGTACTATCTTGCGACAGCAACAACAAACGTCCAAAAATACAACGCGGCACAGAAGATGCTAAAATCCTTGATTTATGAAAACAGAAAGGTCATATATGAACATAGAATTGGAAAATTCAACGCAAGAACTGCATAATGATACTAGATTTGAACTTACCCTATCCGTTTCAGTGAACGAAGTTCACACCAAAGCCCAGGGGGGCAAGGTCACCGAATTTGAAACGATTACAATAGATACTACAGAAAAAGACCTCTTGAAACAAATCCTGACCAGCAGGAACTATTCGACGAATGTGTGGAACGGAACCTGTTCCAATGAAACCTACATCGGAATGACCGGCGTAACGCTTGACTTCGACGCTACGCTGACGATAGCAGATGCCCGGGAGATGTTCAAGGATGTAAATCACATCCTGCACACCAGTGCATCGCATCAGGTCAAGGAACCAAAGGGCGACAGATTTCGTGTGATTCTGCCGTTTGCCCCTGACGGGTTGCGGTTCACGACGCCAGCAGAATGCAGAAAGGTCTATCGCAAGATTCTTGCGATATATCCGCAGGCTGACAAGGCTTGTGCAGATCCCGCACGAAAGTATTTCCCATATACCAATGAATCGGGTGCTGAATTCATCCTGTTGGTCAACAACACAGGTCGCTACTTTGGCATCGATATTTCAGATGTACCCGACGAAACAACCACACGCGCAGCTGTTTACATCCCGCCAACCGAACTGAACACCAACGAAGAACTGGACCGCATGCTAAAGTTCGACCAGTTTATTCCCTGGTGTCAGGCGCAGTCTGGGGCGGGATTACCGGAACCCCTTTGGTATGCCATGATTTCGAATCTGTGTAGATTCGAAGGCGGGCGCAAGCTGATACAAGAAATCAGCAAGCAGGATCCGGTTGCCAATCGGTACGACCCCGTGGAAACTGACGACAAGATAAAGCACGCGCTGGAATCCAGCGGTCCGATGGGTTATGAAGAAATCGTAAGACGGGGTTGGATGGGCGCTGTCCCTTCAGCACCGCTGTCGCCTGCAGGGTGGGCGAAGATTGGGAGGATTCAGAATCGAAAGCCCTTGTTCCCCAGTGACAAGAACCCGGATATCTATCTGGAACACGACGACTGGATCATCGTTGACGACAACGGATTGAAATCGGCGATGTCATTTGCCAATCTGAAGCGTCAGGTCAAAGACGAAGGAAGTACGATTGCGGTCGTCTGTCCGTTCTGCGATCACGATGCGATCGTGCGTGCTAATGCGTTTCACTTCGTGTATCTGCATTGCGACCATTGCAACCGTAGCTACTGGGAGCATCCCGATTCTCCGGAACTTTTCAGCTACAACGGCGACCTGCTTCGGATTGAAATGAAGGGGAATCGGTTTATCAGTCATGAAAAATTAAAGGCGATTAACTTCCGAACGGGTGATGAATGGAACTATGCCTGCCAGAAGGTAATGAATGATCCGAATCGTCGGTTTATCGGCGATAGCTTCACACTAAACAGAATCGGCAGTGCGGAGTTCAACAAGCTTGACTACGATATGTTGCCATCCGACAATTCTGTCGTGTTTAAGTTTCCAGCCATAGGGTCCGACATTCAAGACAACCGCTTAATTGACAACTTTCTGGACGGTATGTTTGGTGAATACGCGAAATTTGTGAAGAACTGGATGGCGTTGTATGCTTACACGAATTTCGTCAGCCTACCTGTGTTAGTTCTGACGGGACCCCGTAGCTGCGGAAAGAACACATTTGCTGACCTTGTTGGCGAAATCTTCCCCACACTGAAGGCTTCGTGGGATGGCGATAAGGAACAGTTCAACGACTTTGCGAAAGCAAAGTTGGTCTTCGTCGACGAGAACCGCAATTCTGAAAAGCCCGTTCAATACGCAGAAATCAAGCGACTGACTGGAAACAGGACGATTAAGATTAATGAAAAACACATACGGCAGTACTACGTTCGCAATAATGCCAAGTTCATCTTTGCTACGAATGATCCCCGACCGATCGCCCTTCATTGGCGGGAAGAACCGGAATCTGAAAAGACAAACAACTTCTTTATCTACGCCTGCCCACCCGTACCCGTCGATAGAATCGATAGGGATCTGTTTGACAAGTTGCGGGCACGCTTGGGGCACTATGTGCGAACAGAACTAAAACAACGTTTTGAAGCCTGGTGTCGTTCGGGCGGAACAAACGCCAGATACGCCTTGGAAACCCCGATTACTGATTTGGCACGTAACCTTTTTGGTTCCAGCAAGAATCTGATTGAATTGGAAGCAGAAGAACTGGCGGAATATCTGGTTTGTGGAATTCATCGGGTTGATATCAACGCGAAATACCCCACAACAATAAACTTTTCCCCGACCAAGGTGGATGGGAAGTTATACGTTCAGCAGCAGGATCTACGTGATTTAATTCAGAAGCTGAATTTCAAAGGGCATAGCAATTACAAAGCGTACATCACGGTGCTTCAGGATCAGCGTATTCTGTCGCACCTGTATAATCACAGGGTGTCCAATCAACGCCTGGGATATCAGATTCGTCGAAGCCCGGAGTACTACACGACGACTGCCAGCGGGGTAATGGCAGTAGAAGACGTAGCGATGCCATCATCGCCATTGAAGTGTTCGGTTCTGGCGTCGACTTCGACTTCGAACGGCAGGATTGTCTTCGAATGACAGTAATGACAAATCTGACCCTTGTCAGATGGAAAAGTGTCATTGCATAACATTACACAAAAACAATACTTTACGACACTTTATGACGTCTATGACACTTATGACACTACCTTTTATGTTTAGAATTCTAGGATTTGTATTGGGTACAGCCCAGCTTATCCCCAAAAAAAATAAAGTTGGAGTATAGGTGTCATTTGTGTCATACGCGTCATTCCCCTGGGAAAATGCCCATTTTCGTGCGTCGAAAAATGTCATTGACTGTCATAAATGTCATTGACGCCGCAGACCAAACCAAAACACTCTTTGAAATCACTACTAAAACTCGGCTTTCGCCCTAAACAAAAAACACCGGTGCAACGGTTCTTTGAAGCACGCAAAGACCGCATCCCAACGACGCCAGATGTAGATTGGCACTCGGAAGCAGAACGCGAGCCACAAGCTCCGCGCTTCACACAGATGTGGTTAGATCACTGGGATAACTTCGGAAACATCAAGAACCCTTTGGCATCTCCGATGGAATCCGGCGATTGATGGCGTGGGTCTGCGCAAAGAACCAGTTTCACACGGTTGTTGTTACACTTTTTCGCGCCCGTCTGGAAAAAAGAAAGGACCCGCACTAGCGAGCCCGTTCATCACTCATCGTCCGTGATCTGATCGATTAGGACTACTTATTTTACCGGTCAATTGACTCTGCTCGAACCACGCTGCCACCTTGAACCCAAACCGCCATCACCAGCCGATTAGGCATGCCAAATGTGAAGCAACCATCTCGGCGATAGTTGTACCGAATCGTCCCAATCGCTTCATCGAATCCCATGGTATGGATCGCCCACTGAATCGCGTTATCGTATCCCGGTGCCAGCTTGGCAATCCGCGAACACAGCACCTGGCGATTTTTATCCAGTAAGGCGATTCTCGCGTCGATCTCGTCTCGAAGAGTCTGCGATGCGTCCGGCAGCATGACTCGCTCGCGCTCCAACCGATGCAAACCCGCTTTCTCGCTGCGTAGCTGCCGAATCAATGCTATCATTTCAAACGATAGGCTGTCAAGCTCGCCGGGTGTTTCCGCTGAGATCAAGGGGTAGTCCATGTGTTCTCCTTCAATCGATGCGTGCACGAATCTAACACTCAACTTCCATTGATTCTTATGCCAT
>JAANMU010001577.1_pt1 | contig 20049 bp, 15 predicted proteins | sample 7279701 | NCBI WGS metagenome assembly JAANMU01 (sample SAMN14094539, study PRJNA606508) | bioreactor metagenome | isolation source: A lab-scale SPAN reactor treating ammonium-rich wastewater day 57 | place: Ireland: Galway | collected 2017-03-13 | reverse complement strand
CCAGTGGCGACGAGATCGTCATCAGCCCCAGCGGCTCACCCTACCTCATCGCACCGGGCCTCATCATCAACAACAAAGCCATCACCCTCCGCGGCTCAACCGGCAATCCCGAAGACGTCGTCATCGATGCCGTCAACCTCGACATCGTCCTTCAGATCACCGGAGCAGGCGCCAGCGGCACCACGATTGAAGGTCTCACCATCCGCAACGGTCGCGGCACCACCTCCGCCGGTTCTTCCGGAGCCGGCATCCGTATTGCCTCGGCTGGCAACATCACCATCCGCGACTGCATCATTCGCGACAATGTCCTGCCCGCATCCGACGGCAACGGCGCGGGCCTCTACTCTGCAAGTTCAAACCTTACCATCGAGCGCACCCACTTCATCAATAACACCCTCACGTCCAACCTCGGCGACGGCGGCGGCATCTTCATCACACAAGGCACGCATCGCATCATCGACTCCACCTTCACTGGCAATGGCATTCCGCTCGCCACCACGCTCGTCGACGGCGGTCTGGGCGGCGGAATCTCCGCCGACAACGCAGCGATCACCATCACACGCTGCACCTTCACCGGCAACCGCAACGGCCTGGGCGGCGCGATCTGGGTCAGCGGCAACAACGCGGCCACCACCATCGACGAATCCATCTTCCGCGCCAACAACGCACGCTACGGCGGCGGCTTCTATGCCAGTCCCGTCGCAGGCGCCAACGCCCCGCGCATCCGCAACACCCTCTTCGACGCCAACACCGTCGCTGTCAACGATGCCGCCATCTACACCAGCAAGCCCACAACCCTGACCAATCTCACCATCGTCAACAACGTCGCGGCCGGCAGTTACATCGTCGGTGGCGCCGCGGCTGCCGGCGCGGTCATCGTCGACAACTGCATCCTCTGGGGCAACACCTACAACACCGCCAATGGCCTCTTCGCCGCCACCACGCCCGAAGTCGTCCGTCGCTGCATCCTCCAGCAGGCCTTCACAGGTGCTCCCGGCAGCGGGTTCAACCAGGTCATCAATCCCGAGTTCGTCGACGCGGCCAACGGCGATTACCGCCTCTCCGAAACTTCTCCCGCCATCGACGCCGGCGACACCAACCTGTACTTCGGCCCGTTTGCCGACCTCGATGGCCTGCCGCGCGTCGTCGACAATCCCGATGTCCTCAACACCGGCTTTTCCCTCTCGGGCCCTGTGATCGACATCGGTGCCTACGAGTTCCAGGTCGCGACCTTCACGCCCAATCCCTGCCCCGCCGACTTCAACGGCGACACGATTCTCGACTTCTTCGACGTGCAGGCCTTCCTCGCCCAGTTCAGCGCTGGCTGCCCGTGACGCTGCCCCTGACATGACACAAGACCGGCATCGCCTCGGCGGTGTCGGTTCTTTTTTGTCGAACGATGCCACCCGTGCCACCCGCCCAAGCTCGATTGCCCACGTGGTTCCATGCGGCGTACTGTTCTAGCCCGTCCCGCCTCCATCAACCGTCTGGCACACAAATGCCCTTGGGAACTCTCGCCTCATGTCGCCCGGCCCTTCATACCGACCCGACGACGAAGGCCCCCAGTTCGTTCCTGAGTCAGCCATCAACTACGACGAGATCTTCCGCCGCGGCGGCCGCAACCTGGGCGATGAAGACTTCACCTTCCAGAAGTGCCCTCGCTGCGGCCAAGTTTTTCTCCTCGAATACGAAGTCGGTACCTTCTACCTTGATCACGCCGATCTCACCCGACGCGCCGAAGACTCCGACACATGCCCAGCCTGCCAGCGCCCATGGCCCGAGTACCCCGGCAACCGCCCGCTCTTCCGAAACCCAGAGTACTTCGTCACCTGGGACGAACTTGATCAAAGCGGATGGGCTTGGGCCGTAGCTCGACCCTGACGCCAACGTTCCTTCCTTGGCGGTCGGCGCCACCCGCCGCAGCCCTGGCAACGTGACCGAACTGACCTTCAATGGCCCCGTCACGCTCCCATGGCAGGCCGTCGAACGCTCCACCCCACACGACTGGATCCGACCCGCCAGATCCTCACGCGGGCATTGCGGAGCGGGGGCACTCTTGGTAGACTGACGCCGAATAGAACGTGTGCGCACGGACAGGAGACAGTGAAACATGGCGAGTGATCGCGGAGCAGCAGCCGGGTGCCGTGGCCATGGCTTTGCATGGCCACGATCAGAGCCGAGCCACTCGGAGGCCGGGTGATGTCCGTTGCCTTCTGGCCTTCGCCCCGCCGGGGCGAATTGTGGCGGCGGCCGGTCATCAAGGCACACCGACCGCTCAGAGCCGCGGACCGGAGGCACCCGACCAAAGGCATACCGACCGCTCAGAACTGTAGAGACCGGAGACATGCCTGACGGTGTTCGGGCATCCAGTCGCACAGCGACCCGATCCGATGGCATCCTGACGTGCTCAACCGCGTTCCTGGCCGCGCCAGGGCCGAATTGTGGACAGCCAGTGGGCGAATGGAACTCCTCCAGTCATGACTGGAGCCTTCCAAGTCGTGACTGGCGCTCCTCAAGTCGTGACTGGAACCCTCCAAGTCGTGACTGGGGCTCTCCGAGTCCTGACTGGAACCCTCCAAGTCGTGACTGGGGCTCTCCGAGTCCTGACTGGAACCCGCCCCGTCATGACTGGCAACCCCCCGCCCGCCCCCGCCTCCGCCCCGATCGCATACACTCTGGCCATCGGGCGGGTAGCTCAGTTGGCTAGAGCGCTCGCTTTACACGCGAGAGGTCCCGGGTTCGAGTCCCGGCCTGCCTATTGCCCGCTGCCCCGCCACACCACGCCACACCCCGCCACACCCCGGCACATCACGCAACACCTGCCCGGTCCTTCACTGTGAATCATCTTGACCTCGTCTACGCCCTCGTCGCTCTCGTGACCGCACCCGCGTGGGCACGCAAGGCCCGCAGCGGCTGGGACCAGCGCTTCGGCCATGTCGCGGGCATGCTCAAGACCCCGCCCCCGCCCCCGCCCAACCCCGCTTCCGCACTCGCCCCCGCCGTCAATTCCGGCCTTCAACCCGCCCCCGCCCCCGGCCACACGCCGCGCATCCTCCTCCACACCGTCAGCGTCGGCGAGACCAGTGCCATCCGCACGCTCGTCGGCCTGCTTTCGCCCCACGCCCAGGTCATCGTCTCGGCCTCGACCGACACCGGCCTGGCCCGCGCTCAGGCCCTCTACGGCCAGACCTGCGAGGTCGTCCGCTACCCGCTCGACGCTTCCTGGGCCGTCCGCCGCTTTCTCGACGCCGTCCGGCCCGATGTCGTCGCGCTGGTCGAACTCGAAGTCTGGCCCAACTTCGTCGCCGCCTGCCGCACGCGCCGCATCCCCGTCTGCGTCATCAACGGCCGCCTCAGCGCACGCTCCTTCCGAGGCTATCGGCGCATCCGTCCGTTCCTCCGCTCGACCTTTGCCGCGCTCGACTCGGCGATGGTGCAGGACGACGACTACCGCGCCCGCTTCATCGCCATGGGGGCGGCCGCCGAATCGTGCATCGTCACCGGCTCGATGAAGTGGGACGCGGTCGATCTTTCGCGGGCCGGCTGCGGCCCAGGCGAAAAGGCCCGCACCATCGCCCGCGAGATGGGCCTTGACCCCGCCCGAGCGCTCATCGTCGCTGGCAGCACCGCCGAGGGCGAAGAAGCCCTCCTCCACGCTGCCTGTCCGCCCGGAGTGCAACTGCTCTGCGCCCCGCGCAAGCCCGAGCGCTTCGACCAAGCCGCCGCCGCCCTGCCCGGGTGCGTGCGTCGCTCAACCGGGCACATCGCCCCGCCCGGCAGCAACCGCTTCCTGCTCGACACCATCGGCGAACTGTCGGCCGCCTACGAACTGGCCGACCTGGTCGTCATCGGACGCACGTTGACGCCGCTGCGAGGCTCGGACCCGACCGAGCCGGTCGCCCTCGGCAAACCCACCATCGCCGGGCCTTCAATGGACAACTTCGCCTCGATCGCTGCCGCGCTCGAAGCAGCGGGGGCCCTGGTTCGCGCCGACGCCCCCACCCTGCCGGGCGTTCTGGCCGATCTCATCGCCGACCCCGACCGCCGCGCCGCCCTCGCTGCCCGGGGCATCGCCTGCGTCGCCGAGCACCAGGGCGCGAGCCAGCGAAACAGCGATCTGCTGCTCGAAATCGCACGTCAGGCCGTTTCGGCGGCGGGTGGGTGACTACGATCGGGTTCGCACACACCGGTTCGCGAGGGCGTAGCTCAATCGGTAGAGCAGCGGACTTTTAATCCGGAGGTTCAGGGTTCGAGTCCCTGCGCCCTCATTGCTTTGGACACAGGATCGAGTCAGGACCGAGTCAGGATGGTCTCGGGGGAGAGTCGTAGGTTGCACGACACACATGCGACGGTCGGGTGCACAGTACTGCACGCCGGGTTCAGCGCCGGGCGCCTGATGATCTGGGGCGAAGATCCCTCGGTCTGGTTCGCCCGCTCCGCCTCGAATGCCGGCACGCTTCACCCCTTTGCCGTCTCGGCCTCCCACCTTGCCGACCTCTTCACGACGCTGGGCGTCCACGCGACTGCTGCCGAGCCCGTGACCATGCGCCTCCCGTCGATGCCCGAGGGCGGGGGAATCATTCCCATGCCCAGCAGCAAGATGATGCGCATCGCAGGCATCGTCGATCTCAACGCCGAGCCGGCAGGTCTGGGCACGTTCGCCGTCGCGGCCGTCACGCTCGAGGCCGGCGCGATCACCGCGGGCCTCGACGCCATCGAAGACGCCGAGAGCGACCAGCGCTTCACCACCTCGGCCAGCGTCCACTTCTTCATCACCGCCCTGCGCGTCGCACGCCACCTGCTCGCCCAGCAGCGCTTCGTGCCCATGCTCTGGCAACTGCCCACCGGCGAACTCCAAAGCAGCTGGCACCCATGGCTCAACGACGCCCAGACCGCCGAACGCATCGCCGCCCTCGTCGACGCCATGCCCGCAAGCGCCCGCGCGATCGTCGATTCGTGGGACCACGACGGCCCGCGCATCATCGAAGGCTTCCTCGGCGCGGTCATCGACGCTCAGGCCCGCGCCTCACTGGCCGCCAACGAGATGTTCGACACCGTCTCGTCGCGCGATCCGCTGGCCGACGGACAGATCGCATGGCTTCACGGGCTCCTCGGACCGGCCGCACTCGTGCCCGCCCAGGCCACCGCCCGCACCGATATCGTCCGCCGGGTCCGCCACTGGATCGGCGCGCTCGAAGAACGCGGCGAAAGCGCCGAATGGCGGCTGCTCCTGCGCGTGCGCGAGCCTGTCGCCTCGGCCGGAGAAAACGCCGACACCCTCGAGTGGATCATCAGTTTCCATCTCCAGGACGCCGAATCCGGCCAGCTTGTCGTCGATGGCGATGAAGTCTGGATGCTCTCGGGCGAGAGCCTCACCCTCGAAGGCAAGAGCCTCGAATCACCGCAGGATCTGCTGCTGGCCGAGCTGGCCCGCGCAGCCCGCCTCTATCCCGCCCTCGAATCCGTCCTCGACGAATCCGAACCGACGCATCTGCGTCTGAGCACCAAGAAGGCCTACGAGTTCCTCCGCCAGTTCCGCCCCATCCTCATCGAGCAGGGCATTGGCGTGCAGGTGCCCGACTGGTGGGATTCTCCGACCGGACGCCTCGGGGCACGGCTCCGCATCGACAGCGAATCGCTCGACTCGATGATCGACACCGGCGACGGGTCGGCTGCCATCGCAGGCCCGCAGCTCGGCCTGAGCACCCTCGTCTCCTACCACTGGGAAATCGCCATCGGCGACACCACCCTGAGCCTGCACGAGTTCGAGCAGTACGCCAGCCGCGATCTGCCCCTCGTGCAGATCGGAGGCCGATGGGTCGAGATTCGCCCCGAGGACGTGCAGGCCGCCGTTCGCTTCATCAAGGAAAACCCCGGCGGGCAGATGCAGCTCTCCGACGCCATGCGCCTGGCCTACGGCTCGGACACGCGCAAGACCGGCATCCCCGTCGTCGGGCTCGAAGCCACCGGCTGGGTCGCCGAAGTCCTCGGGGCCGGAGGCGACGGCGCCCGCGCCGCCGAGCGCATCCCCGACATCGAACCCCCGGCCGACTTCCAGGGCACCCTGCGCCCGTACCAGCAGCGCGGGCTCAGCTGGCTCGTCTTTCTCGAACGCTTCGGGCTCGGCGCGTGTCTGGCCGACGACATGGGTCTGGGCAAGACCATTCAGCTCCTCGCACTCCTGCTTCACGAGCGGCAGATCGCCAGCCCCGGCCACAGCGTCCACCCCACGCTCCTCATCGCCCCCATGTCCGTCGTGGGCAACTGGATCCACGAAGTCCGCCGCTTTGCGCCCAACCTCAAGGTGCTCGTCCACCACGGCCTCGAACGCCTCACCGGCGACACCCTCGTCGCACGCGCTCAGGAAAGCGACATCGTCCTCACCACCTACGCCCTGGCTCACCGCGATCGCGATACGCTCCACCGCATCACCTGGGGACGTGTCGTGCTCGACGAAGCACAGTACATCAAGAACCCATCAGCCAAGCAGTCGCAGGCCGTGCGCTCGTTCGTCGCCGATCGTCGCGTCGCTCTCACCGGCACGCCCGTCGAAAACCGCCTCAGCGAACTCTGGTCCATCATGGACTTCCTCAATCCCGGCTACCTCGGAGGCAGCGCGGGCTTCCGCAAACGCTTCAGCGTCCCGATCGAACGCTATCGCGATCAGGTCCGCTCGCGACAACTGCGGGGGCTTGTCCAACCTTTCATCCTCCGCCGCGTCAAGAGCGACCCGGCTGTTGTCGCCGACCTGCCCGAAAAACTCGAGAGCCGCGAGTACGCGCACCTCACCAGCGAGCAGGCGACGCTCTACGAATCGTGCGTCAAGCGCATGCTCGCCGATGTCGAGCAGAGCGAGGGCATCAGCCGCCGCGGCGTTGTGCTCGCCGCGCTCATCCGCCTCAAGCAGATCTGCAACCACCCGTCACAACTGCTCAAGGATCACGACTTCAACTCGGGCCACACCCCCGACCCCTCGCGCTCGGGCAAGTGTGTGCGTCTGCTCGAAATGCTCGACGAAGTGCTCGCCGAGGGCGATCAGGCCCTGATCTTCACCCAGTTCCGCCAGATGGGACACCTCCTGGCCGCGATGCTCGAACGCGAACTCGACCGCGAGATCCTTTTCCTCCATGGTGGAACGCCCCAGGCCCAGCGACAGAAACTCGTCGATACCTTCCAGCAGGCCGACGGCAAGCGCCCCATCCTCATCCTCAGCCTCAAGGCCGGTGGTGTGGGACTCAACCTCACCGCCGCCACACACGTCTTCCACTTCGACCGCTGGTGGAACCCCGCCGTCGAAAATCAGGCCACCGACCGCGCCTACCGCATCGGTCAGACGCGCACCGTGCAGGTCCACAAGTTCGTCGTGCGCGGCACACTCGAAGAACGCATCGACGAAATGATCGAATCCAAGACCGAACTGGCAGAAAAAATCATCGGCGCCGGCGAGCGTTGGCTCACGGAACTGGATACCGACCAGTTGCGAGACATCCTCACCCTTCGCGCCGATGCGATCGGAGACGACTAGCCGTGCGTGCGGATGAAAAGCGATCGCCATCAGCAGCATCGCGCCCAACGGGCCCTCGGCCGTCAACCACCTCGTGCCGGAGCAGCGCGTGAGCACCCCCGTGCCCAACGACAACCCCAGCACCCCACGCGCCCCCGGCGAGCCGATCAAGCGCATCCCCATCAACCCGCGCCGAGTTCGCGGCGGCGTACGCACACGCAAACGCCCTCCAGACGCACCTCGCCACTGGGCCGCCGAACGCATCATCCGCATCATGGAAGCCGGCGCCCTCGGCGAAGCCCTGCGCGAAGGCATCGACTACGCCCGCAACGGCCAAACCCGCCGCATCACCATCGACAACGGATTTGTCGAAGGGTCCATTCAGGGACGATCCTCCAAGCCTTACCTCACACGCCTCAGCCTCACTCACTTCACGCCCGAAGAGCGCGACCGACTCGTTCACGCCATGGTCGATCAGTCCGGGTTTGCTGCCAAACTCCTCGCCGGCGAGTTGCCCCCCAACATCGAAGACGTCTTCGCCCCGCTGGCTCTGAAGCTCTTTCCGACCGAACCTGACGAACTCACCACAATCTGCTCATGCCGCGAGCCCAAGCCCTGGTGCAAGCACGCGGTCTGCCTCGCAGCCCTGCTCGCCGAACGCCTCGGCGACAATCCCCTCCTCATTTTCGAACTGCGCGGCATCGCCAGCGATGCGTTCATCGCACTGCTCCGCGACCGGCGCGCCATCACCAGCCAGGGCCCCGGACCGGCAATCGTCTATCAGCCGCAGATTCCCGGCGTCAGCGATCGAGCCACGGACCGCCTTGAAGCAAACCTCGATCGATTCTGGGACTCCGGGCCTGAGCTCGACCTCATCGATGCCCCCCTGGGCAACCCCGAAGTCAGTCATGTCCTTCTCCGACGCCTCGGTCAAAGCCCATTTACCGAGAGCCGTTTCCCACTCGTAGGCCTCCTCGCAACCTGCTACGAAATGATCAGCCAGCACACCGTCGGCAATGGAATCGAGGAAGACCAGACTCCAAACGACCAGCCCGACGAACCCGACGAGGACGCCGAACTCGAATCTCTTGATCCCGAGCGATGACTCCCGGCTCGGGGGGCACTACACTTCGCCCGTTGGATCGGAACCGGAAGCGACGGACGCGGGCCCACCGCCGAGGCGCTTTCAGGAGTCTTCCCTTGCAGCATCGCTGCGCGGCGACGGAAGGTTCGAGTTCCAAGCCCGGGTTTTATCCGGGCGACTGGTGCCGCGGCCGAGCCTCGACTCGGACCGCGTCAGGGCGGTTCAGAGTCGGCACTTCGCTCGTGCGAAGTGCCTTATAGAGGAGGTCGTGCGGCATTTTCAAGGCGAGCAGGCAGCCAGACGCGCTCCCCGGATCAATCTGAGTCTCGCAATGAGTCTCGAAATGAATCCCGGGTTCGCGTGTCGGGGTCAGATCAAGTACCCCGTGGTGTAATGGCAGCACAGGTGATTTTGGTTCATCTAGTCCAGGTTCGAGTCCTGGCGGGGTAATTCCCGGTTGCTTCCTCGCACAACCCCAGTCGCCGACGCGCGTTAGGAATTCCGTGCATCACCCATCCGCGATCATTCTGGCAGCAGGCAAAGGCACGCGGATGAACTCCGACCTGCCAAAGGTCTGTCACCCCATCGGAGGCCGCCCGATGGTCTGCGCCGTGATCGATGCCTGCCTCGAAGCGGGATGCCAGCGCATCGTCCTCGTAGTCGGTTATCGCCACGAACTGGTCCGCGAAGCCGTCGCCTCCTATGGCCCGCGGATCGAGTTTGCCATGCAGACCCAGCAACTCGGCACCGGTCACGCAGTGCAGTCCGCCGCCGATCTTTTCGACAGCGAACGACGCACCCCGGGGCACGAAGTCCTTGTCCTCTGTGGCGACGGGCCGCTTATCCGAGCATCCACCCTTCAACAAGTCCTCGCTCGCCATCGCCTCAAGCATGCCGCTGCCACTCTTGCCACCAGCGTCATCGACGACCCCGACGGCTACGGCCGCATCGTCCGCAAGTCCGACGGCTCGTTCGATGCCATCGTCGAACAGAAAAACTGCACTCCCGAGCAGCGCCTCATCCGCGAAGTCAACCCGAGCTACTACTGCTTTGACTGCGCTCCACTGTTCGAAACACTCACGCGCGTCGAGCGAGACACCATCTCGGGCGAGTATTACCTGACTCCGGTGCCCACTCTTCTCAATCGCGCGGGTCACATCGTCGAAGTGATCGATGCAGTGCCGCCCGAGGATGTGCTGAGCATCAACACGCCGGAACAGTTAGCACTGGTCGATCGCGTGTATCGCGCACGCGCGGCCGATCGGTTGCACGAAAGGGGTGGGGTCCGATGAAGACGGGCGATAGCAACGGGCTTCGGATCTTTTCCGGTCGGCACTCGCGCGAACTGTCGCTGCGCGTCTGCGAACATCTCGGCCAACCCCTCGGCGACGCCAAGACCATCATCTTCCCCGACGGCGAAATGCTCGTCAAACTCGAAGAAGACGTCCGAGGCCGCGACTGCTACGTCATCATCTCAACCTGCGAACCGGTCAACGACAATCTCGTCGAGTTGCTCATCTTCACCGACTGCCTCAAGCGAGCCTCGGCCCGTCAGGTCACGCTCGTCATTCCATACTTCGGGTACGGTCGTCAGGACCGCAAAGACGAAGGCCGCGTTCCCATCACCGCCAAACTCGTCGCCAACATGATCGCCGCCGCTCGCGCCGACCGCGTGCTCACGATCGACCTCCATGCCGCTCAGATTCAGGGGTTCTTCGATCTCCCTGTCGATCACCTCTCCGCGACCCCAGTGTTCCTCGACTACTTCACCGCGATGCGCGAAGAACTCGGCGACCTCTGCCTCGTCAGCCCCGATGTCGGCAATGTCAAAGTCGCCGAAGGACTCGCCAACCTGCTCTCGGGCGATCTGGCGATCATCAACAAACGCCGCCTCAGCGGGAGCACGGTCGCCGTCGGCAACCTCATCGGCAACGTCTCGGGCAAAACCGTCCTGATGTTCGATGACATGATCTCGACCGCAGGCACGGTCTGCGAAGCAGCCAAACTCGTCATGGAGCACGGCGCACACGACGTGATCGCCGCCTGTACACACCCCGTTCTTGTCGGCATGGCCATGGAACGCCTCGCCGACTCACCCATCAGCCGACTCGTCGTCACCGACACCATCCCCGCAGGCACACGCTGCGATCCAATTCGAGACAAGCTCGTGCAACTCTCCGTAGGACAGCTGCTCGGCGAAGCCATTCAGAGAATTCATGAAAACCGTTCGGTCAGTGCGCTCTTTGGGCGCACGGCGGGCATGAAACGTTAGACAACGACAGACGAAGCAACGAACTTCGTCCAATCACGAGAGGATGTTCAATCATGAAAGGTCAGACACCTACATTGCAAGCCACCAAGCGCGAGCGCGTCGGTTCACGCTACAGCCGCCGCATCCGCGAGAACGGCGGCCTCCCCGCCATCGTCTACGGACACGGCGAAGAACCCATGCCCATCATCGTCGATGCCAAAATCGCTCTGCGACACTTCTACAGCGGCGACAAAGTCTTCCAACTCGCACTCGAAGGTGATACCTCCGGCGGCGATCACTACATCCTCCTCAAGGAACTCCAGTTCGACCACCTCGGCACAGGCATCGTCCACTGCGACTTCGCCCGCGTCGATCTCACCGAACGCGTCAAGGTCCGTGTCCCCCTTCACTTCATCGGCGACGCAAAGGGGCTCAAGTCCGTCGGCGCCATCCTCATGCACCCGCTCGAAACCATCGAACTCGAGTGTCTGTTGACCAACCTGCCCGACTTCATCGAAGTCGATGTGTCAAATCTCGACGTCGGACAGATTCTCCACGCCAGCGACCTGCAGCTCCCCTTGCCCACAATGGTCCTCCTCACCGATCCGCACGCAATCGTCGCGCAGATCGTCGTGCAGGTCGAACAGGCCGAAACCTCCGGCGAGGCCGCCGAACTCGGTGCCAAGACCGCCGAACCCGAAGTCGTCGGCCGCAAGCCCAAGCCCGAGGATGAGTGATCCTCGCAATCATGCGTCAAATGTTCAGCCCATGCTGGGAACCTAACTAAACACCAAATCATGTCAGAACCCATCGAGATCAAAGTGTGAAACTCATCGTCGGACTAGGCAATCCCGGGGCACAGTACGAAAAGACGCGGCACAACGCCGGGTTCATGGTTGTCGATCGCCTCGCCCAGAAGCACAACCCCGGGGGAATGCCGCGCGCCAGGTTTCACGCCGTCACGCTCGATGCCTCAATCGAAGGCCAACCCTGCCTCCTCATGAAGCCGACGACCTATATGAATCGCAGCGGGCAGAGCGTCGGCGAAGCCGTGCGCTTCTTCAAAATCTCCCCAGCCGACGATCTCCTTGTCATCGTCGATGATGTGGCCCTGCCCGTGGGGGCCCTTCGCGTGCGGGCCTCTGGTTCTGCCGGCGGGCACAACGGCCTGGCAGACCTCGATCGCACTCTCGCTGGCGAAAACTACCCTCGTATTCGCGTCGGTGTCGGAGCAGTCCCTCAATTCATGGTCATGGCCGACTGGGTCCTCAGTCGGTTCATGAAAGAAGAATCCCAAGCGCTCGAAAGCGCACTCAGCCAGTCCGTCGAAGCGGTCGAATGCGCCGTCCGGCATGGCGTCGAAACCGCGATGAATCGTTACAACCGCAAAGTCGCTTCAGGAAGTGACAAGTCCCAAGAGTTTCAGTAAACAAAGGTCGGCCATCAGTCCCAACTACGGGAACAGGCCGAAAATCAACACGAAACGGAGTCTCGAATGCCCACAATGACAGCAACAGTCTACGAAGTCATGTTTCTCATCGGTCAAGGGACAGCCGCGAATCTCGCCGGCGTCATCGATCACATCAACCACCTCTTCGAGCGCGCTGGCGCCGATGTTGTCGCCATGCGCAAGTGGGACGAGCGTCGCCTCGCTTTCGAAATCGACAAGCAAAAACGCGGCGTGTACATCCTCGCATACGTCCGCATTCCCGCCGACCACGTCACCTCCTTCGAACGCGACTGCAACCTCTCAGAGCAGATCATGCGTGTTCTTGTCCTTCGCGCCGACCATCTGGGCGAAGACGAGATCAAGGTTCATGACCTGCGCGACGAACTCGCCGTCGAGGCACGCATGCGCTCCGAAGCCGCAGCCACCGAGGGCGACAACGCGCATGCCGGCGTCTCACTTGGCGCACCCGCACGCGACGATGTCGACCTCGACCCCGACCTCAACGACGGAATCGACGACGAGGACGGCGAAGACCTCTGATCCGCGACACACGCCAGAAGTCGCCTAGACTCATCCGGACGCATACCGAACGAAAGGGGTGTTGCGATGGCTGGAAGTTTCAACAAAGTTCTGTTGATGGGAAACCTGACACGCGATGTCGAGATCAAGCACACGTCCAGCAATCAGGCGGTGGCCAACATCGGGCTCGCCGTGAGCCGCAAGTTTCGTACCGCTGATGGTGAGGCCCGAGAGGAAACAACCTTCGTGGATTGCGAAGCCTGGGGCAAGACCGCCGAAACGATGAGCAAGTATCTCCACAAGGGACGCCCGGTCTTCATTGAAGGACGCCTCAAACTCGACACCTGGGAAGACAAGAACGACGGCTCAAAGAAGTCCAAACTTCGTGTCGTCGTTGAAAACTTCCAGTTTGTTGACTCCAAAGCCGGCGAAGGAGGCAGCAGCAGCGGTGGCGGCTCCTACGCCGCATCCCGCTCCACAGCCTCAAACCAGGACCACGCAGACCACGGCTCGGATGACGACATTCCCTTCTGACGCCCAGTAGCACAACGGATTCAAAACAAACGCGCTGCGATGAATTTCGCAGGCTAGACTCTTCACCCCGCACGAACTGATGATGCGTTGGGGCGGATGCCGGCGGGGGCAGGCCGCTCCTCAACTCGACCCGATCCGAACAACGGATGGGTCAAGGACAGCGAAAGGAATCACAATGGCTCGCAACGTCAAACTGCTTCTGGTCGAAAACGTCGACAACCTCGGTATCGTCGGCGACGTCGTCAACGCCCGTCTCGGCTACGCCCGCAACTACCTCCTCCCCCGCAAACTCGCGACCGAGCCGAGCGAAGAACTTCTTGCCTCCCTTCAGGAGAAACGCAAGCAGGCCGAGAAACAAGTCGCAGAACTCCGCGCTCACCGCAAGGATCTCATCAAGCGCCTGGAGGGCCTCGAAATTACCCTCGCCCGCGCGTGCAATGATCAGGGCCACCTCTATGGCTCCGTCTCGCAGCACGATCTGGCCGACGCTCTGGGCTCTCTCGGGTTCCCCGTCAAGCCCCGTGAAGTCCGCCTCGCCCAGACCATCAAGCGGGTCGACAACTACGACGTCCACGTTCGCTTCGATTCCGACCTCGAAGCCTCGATCACCGTCCATGTCGTCGCCGACCGTCAACTCGAGGGCGAGCGCGAAGAAGAAATGGAATTCGACAACGAGGGCAACCTCATCGAGAAGAAGCAACGCCGGGGCGCAAAATCTGCCGACAAGTCGCAGGGCTGATCCCGACCCCGCTGGCGCATCGCGGGTTCAACTCAAGCACGCAGGCACCCTCAGGCCGACGAACATGCTGCAGGAGGCCACAATGGCAGAATCCGATCGCCGGTTCAATGGCATGATGGAAAGGTTGTCTCCTGCATTCACCGCCCTGACTTGCTTCTTCATCGCCACCGCAGCAATCGCTCAGAACACGATCGACCCTCAGCCTCCAGCTGCCGATGGGTCGATCGCAACACGCATCGAACTCGGACTCCCGCGAATCTCCGGCGATGCTCCAGCCGTCTTCCCCGCCTCAGCCTCACGCACCTCGCCCGTCAGGCCCGGATTGGCTGGCGCCAACGACTGGATGAGTACCTTGGCGGTTTCTGGCGTCGAACTGCCCAGGCCCAGTCTCCTCCCCGAAGGCACCATGCTGCGCGAGCGCGAAGGTCGAGTCTGGCCAGGCCCCGGCGGGCTATGGATCTTCGTCCCATCCGTCACACAACGCTTCGCCGGCGAAGGCCCCATGCTTATCGCGCCCAATGCCGAACTCGATCGCCTCGTCGCCATGTTCGAAGGCGTCGAGAACTCGATGCCCGCTGTTGTCAGTGGCCTCGTGCTCTTCTACCACTCCACCAACTACCTCCTCATGACCAACTACACCCGCGTCTCGCGAACCTCAGCCGCGAACGATCCACGCGATCCGATTACCCAGTCGCCCGATTCCACACACCCGCAGGCCGACCCAGCACGCGATCCCGAAGTCGATGCCCTCATCGCCGAACTCCAAGGCGAATCTCGCGCTGAGAACCGTCGCGCCGACGCCATGCGCCAGCGCCTTCTCAGCGCACAGCGAACCCCCAGCAGCGAAGCCTCGGGCACCCCAGCATCAACTTCGCCTCTCCTCCCCGAGGGTTCATACATCGCCCAGCGCCGCGCACGTCTCGACCGACACGGATCAGGACAGTGGCTCCTGCGCTTCGATGGCGATACTCAGGCGCTCGGCGACGGTTCCCTCGTCGTCATCCCATCACGCATTCTCATGCTCATGGAAGCCCGCGTCGCTGGCCGCCCCGGGGCCTCTCTGGTCGTCAGCGGCCGCGTCTACACCTACAAAAGTCGCGGCTACTTCCTCCCCACAATGTTCCAGATCGAACCGCCCAGCGACGTCAAGCCGCTCCAGTAAGGCCGGTTCAGATCACCATCTCGCGCTCACGCTTCAGTTCCGCAACGAGCGCATCCGCAAGATAGGCATACTGCTCCAAACTGTTGTACAACTGGCAACTGATCCGAAACATCCGCTTCGGCCGCGCTCCGTCCGCGCCCGCCAGCGACATCACCGGCACCTGCACCCGGTGCACACCCACCAGCCGATCCTGTAATGCGTCGTGATATCGCGTCGGGCGGGCGGCCAGCCCTCGCTGCCTTTCCGGTTCGTGCTCCGGCAGTTCGATCGTCGCCATCGCCCCGATCATCCCATCCGCCACCGATGGCTCCACGCCAAGCCGCCCGCACAACAAGTCTCGCGCTTCGAGCGCGAGAGCCCGATTCCGCGCTCGCACATCCTCCCAAGCCCCATCAATCAAACTCGGCACATGCTCGATCGCATCCGCAATGCAGATCGCTGGCGAGTAATCCTGTGTTCCGACGTAATCAAACTCCAGGTTGTAAAACGACCGATCCGTCCGAGGCTTGCGCGTAAACACCGACAACACCAGCGGCCGAAACGTCGCCTGCAAATCCTTCCGCACCGCCAGAAACGCCGACCCACGCGGCGAACCAAGCCACTTGTGACAGTTCGCCGTGTAATACGCCGCCCCAAGCCCATCGATGTCAACTTCGCAATACCCCGGCGCATGCGCACCATCCACCAGCGTCTCGACCCCACGCTCGCGCAGCCGCTTCACGATCTTCGTCACCGGCATCACGATCGCCGTCGGGCTCGTCACATGACTCAGCAGACACAGCCGCGTTCGCTTGCTTGCGACCGACACCACCGCCTCAACAACCGCCTCTTCATTCAGCGCCGGAAAGGGGATCCGCGCATACACCAGCCGCGCCCCGGCCCGCTCCGCCGCCCGCTCAAAGTTCGCCAGACACGCCGAATACTCCTGCGCATTGACGATCAGCTCATCCCCCGCCTCCAGCCGAAGATTCGCCAAAATCGTTGCCACCGCATGCGTCGCGTTCGGCAGGAACACAATGTTCTCCGCCGCAGTCTTTACCACACGCCCAAGCGACTCGCGCGATCGATCCATCATCGCCCAGTAGTCATTGACCAGAAACTCGATCGGCTCGCGCTCCGACCGCTCCAGCACCGCCGCCCGCGCAGCCATCACCGCGCGCGAGCACGCCCCGAACGATCCATTGTTCAGAAACACCACCTCCGGATCAAGCATCCAGTGCCGCGCCAGCGGCGAGCCCTTCGGCAGCGACATCCATCAATCCTTCTGTTGTTCCTTCGCCCACGAATCCTTCAACGTCACCGTCCGATTGAACACCAGCCCGCCCGCCCGCGAGTCGCTGTCCAGACAGAAATACCCAAGACGCTCGAACTGAAATCGCCTGATCCCATCAGCCCACCCTGGCTCATCGGGCAGCACTTCCGCAATCCCACGCTCCACCTTGCACCCACTCATCACCACCAACGAATCCGGATGCAAGTCCTCAAGGTGATTTCCACTCGCCTTGCCCGGCCTCTCCACACGGTACAACCGATCAAACTGCCGAACCTCCGCATCAACACAATCATCCGCACTCACCCAGTGCAGCGTCCCCTTCACCTTGCGCACATTCCCCTCGGCGTCCGGCGGTGGGCTGTCACCGCCACGCGTCGACGGGTCATACGTGCATAACAACTCCACAACCTCTCCCGCATCATCCTTCACAAACTCATGGCACATGATCCAGTACCCACACCGCAGCCGCACCTCACGCCCAGGCCCAAGTCGAAAGAACTTCTTCGGCGGATCTTCCATGAAATCTTCACGCTCGATATACAGCGTCCGCCCAAATCGCACCGTCCGCGTCCCCGCGCTCGCATCTTCCGGGTTGTTGATCGCCTCCAACTCTTCAAACTGCCCCTCGGGCCAGTTCGTGATCGTCACCTTCAGCGGCCTCAGCACCGCCATTCGCCGCGGCGCAACCTTGTTCAGGTGCTCACGCACCGCGTTCTCCAGGAGCCCGATGTCGTGCACCGCATTGAACCGCGTCACGCCCACGCCCATGACAAACGCCCGAATTGACTCTGGCGTGTACCCGCGCCGCCGCAGCCCGCTGATCGTCGGCATGCGCGGATCATCCCACCCGCGCACAAACTCTTCCTCCACCAACTGCCGCAGCAATCGCTTGCTCGTCACAATGTACGCCGGGTTCAGCCTCGCAAACTCGATCTGCTGCGGATGATGAATCTTCTCACCATACTCCCGGCCCGCTCCGCGCCCTTCATTGATCGCATCGATGAACCAGTCATACAGCGGCCGATGATTCTCGAACTCCAGCGTACAGATCGAATGTGTGATGCCCTCAATTGAATCCTCAAGCCCATGCGCCCAGTCATACATCGGATACACATGCCATCGGTCGCCCGTCCGATGATGCGGCGTGTTCACAATCCGATACATCACCGGATCACGCAAATTCATATTCGGGCTCGCCATGTCGATCTTCGCGCGCAGCACCATCGAACCATCCTTGTGCAACCCGCGCGTCATCTCATCAAACCGCAACCGGCTTTCATCAATCGGCCTATCCCGAAACGGGCTGTTCGTCCCAGGCTTTGTCAGGTCGCCGCGCTGAGCGCGCATCGTGTCCACAGGCTGCTCGTCCACATACGCCTTCCCTTTGCTGATCAACTCCACCGCCCAGCCGTGCATCTGCTCGAAATAGTCCGAAGCAAACACCACGCCCGCACGCAGATCATCCTCCGCCATCCCCGGCCACCGCGCCCCCAGCCACCGCACATCCGCAATGATCGACCGCACAAACTCATCTTCTTCCGCTGCCGGGTTCGTGTCATCAAACCGCAGATTGAACGTCCCGCCATACTGCTCCGCCAGCCCGAAGTTCAGGCAGATGCTCTTGGCGTGTCCGACATGCAGGTACCCATTCGGCTCCGGCGGAAAACGCGTCCGAACCACGCTCGAATCACCCGCCGGGCCCCATTTCCCGCTCGCAATGTCCTCGTCGATGATTTCGGTCAGAAAATGTCGCGGTGCGTCCATGAAGTGCTCACAGGTGAAAGGGCAACTGTAAGCCACCTCCCCACCCCATCGAACCGATCCGTGAACACCCGATCATGATGCTCCAGATCCCCAGACGCCGGATCTTTGGGCGCACCCCATCTCACGCATGTCCAAAACGCATCCCCGCCCAAAGGTCCGGGTCAATCAACCCCAACCTTCAACAAAGCCGTCATTCAGCGCGTGGCCAAGACATCGAGTTCCTCGAGTTTGCGCTTGACAGGTTCAACATACCAAAGTACACTTCACCCGAGGTTCGCTTTTTTTTAGGGTCAACGCGGAGATCAATCATGCTGTGGCGACCATTGGTCTCAATGTTGGTATTCGCAACGGTCCTCGCATGTGGCATTGGCGGGATGCAGGCCAATGCAATGCCTTCCAGTGTCGAAATCGAACCGCAGGATGCGACCCCGATTGTGCTTGGCGCAGGCTTCCACACGCTCTCAGGGCATGTGCATGCATCGAGTGTCGAGATCGGTCCCGAAGCCCGCGTACTGGTTTCAAGCAATCTCACTCTCGATTCTTCCGGCCCCATTGTGGTGCTCGGGCATATCGAACTGGCCGATGGAACACATGCCACGAATCGTGCCGATGCTCCCTACCTGACGCTCCTCTCGACGCATTCCGTGACCATCCGAGGCACGATCCACGCAGGCAGGGGTTTCGACGAACATCGGGTTTCTTTTCGAGGTGGAGCAGGCTCCACGATTCAAATCGAATCGCCACTTGTGTATGTTGATTCCCCCGAACTGCGCGGTGGCGACGGGGGGCACGGCGGGCCCGCTGCAGTGGGTGGGGCTGGTGGCTCTGTGTTCATTCACGCTGCACTCTTCGTAACCACTCATCCCGAATTCGTCGGCTATGCCGGCTATGGCGGAAATGGCGGCATCGGCGTTTCGACCAAAGGCCTCAACCTTCGCGGCGGCAACGGTGGTAACGGCGGTTCCGCAACCTTCACTTCGCTTCCAGCCGATGATCTCAGTCCAGCGATTCTTCAATCGTTGTGGCAACGTAACGGCGACGATGGCCACCCGGGCGATGATTTCACCGGTGACGCTGGCGCAATCGGGGTTCCCGACAATGCCCCTTGCATGAAGGGCGGAGACGGAGGTCCAGGCCAAGCAATGGTTGCGGGCGGCGGTGGCCACGGCGGAGCAGGCGCTGCCGGCACCGCCTCGCCTGACGGTCAAGGCGGATATGACGTCACCCCTCCTACCAATGGCGGCAACGGCGGTCGGGGCGGTCATGGAACCGGTGGCAACGGTGGGCGAGGCGGGCACGGTGGCACCTGCTGCGCCGGAGGCGTTTGTGGTGGCAACGGTGGATCTGGCGGCAAAGGCACCGGGGGCCCCGCTGGAAAAGGTGGAAAGGGCGGCAATGCAGCGTTCACCGTCGGCTATGGATACCATGGGGCCGGCGCAACTGGTGGAGCTGGAGGCGTAGGTGGAAACGGTCGCGGCGGTCATGGCGGCGCGGGCGGCAACAACGGTGCAGGAACGCCCCAGTGCATACTGCGAGGAGTTGGCGGTGCAAAGGGCGGGTCTCATGGTGGGTCAGGCGGCGACGGCGGTGCTAAAGGATCGGGAAATCCCCACGGTGAGGCGGGACCAAGCGGTCATAACGGCGTCGCCAATGACGGACTCGCCGGGGCTGGTGGTGCTCCTGCAGAACCATGCTCAGAAAATTGACACCAGCGCTTCCCCAGACGCCGGATCTTTGGGCGCACCCCATCTCACGCCTACCCAGACGCA
>JAANMU010001573.1_pt1 | contig 20105 bp, 14 predicted proteins | sample 7279701 | NCBI WGS metagenome assembly JAANMU01 (sample SAMN14094539, study PRJNA606508) | bioreactor metagenome | isolation source: A lab-scale SPAN reactor treating ammonium-rich wastewater day 57 | place: Ireland: Galway | collected 2017-03-13 | reverse complement strand
GACTCAAGCCCGAGGTCCGCCGCCGAACCGACCAGTTGGATGCGGTGGGGAATACGACCGCCGCCATCGGCAAGGGATTCGCGATCGGCTCCGCCGCGTTGACCGCGATGGCGCTGCTGGCGGCGTATCTCGAAGAGATCCGTCTCGTGCTGGGCGAACTGCGCGGCGTGACCGAGTTGGTCGTGAACGGGGTCGCGGTCAGGGTCGCCGAGTTGACCGTGCAGGACTTCATGCTGTATTACAACGTCAATCTGCTGAACCCCGCCGTGCTGGTGGGTGTGTTCAGCGGCGTTGCCACGGCGTTCTATTTCTCCGCGTTGACGATGAGCGCGGTGGGGCGCGCCGCGGGCGGCATGGTGGAGGAGGTCCGCCGGCAGTTCCGCGAGATCAAAGGCATCCTCACGGGGAAAACCAAACCCGATTATGCCCGCTGTGTGGAGATCAGCACCAAAGCCGCCCAGCGCGAGATGATCGGACCCTCCGTCCTTGCCATCGTCGTCCCCGTGTTCATCGGCGTGGTGTTCGGCGTGGCAGGCGTCCTGGGTTTGTTGACCGGCGCGCTGGCTTCGGGATTTGCGCTGGCGGTGATGATGTCCAATGCGGGCGGCGCGTGGGACAACGCCAAGAAATACATCGAAAGCGGCGAATACGGCGGCAAAGGTTCGAATGCTCACAAGGCGGCGGTCGTCGGCGATACGGTCGGCGATCCGTTCAAGGACACTTCCGGACCCTCGCTCAACATCCTGATCAAATTGATGTCCATGGTCTCGGTGGTTTTCGCCGGTCTGATCGTGGCGTTCGGCAACGGTCAGGGGTTGTTGATGATGCTGGTGGGGAGGTAGAAATATGCGCCTGCCGGGAGAGAAGATTACAAATAGAATCGGAATGGGAAAATAAGGACATCGAATAGGGCTTCCATGTTTTTTGGAAGCCCTATAATATGTCTAAAGACGTTTTGAAACTTGTATTCTCTGAGGTTCCGGACCATGGATAAACTAAGGACTCCTTCTCGCGTCAATAAAACATATTTGTACATGGGCTTTGTATGGATTTTGTCATGGGTGATTTCCTGGGGAAAAATAATCGTATTCCAAAATAATCTTTATTCCATTTTTATTGTAGACATGATAAAACTTGGCGTTGCGTTGGGAATGTTCATTTTGCCGGGGGCATTACTATATGTCATTTTGGCGGAACGTGAGGACAATTCATTATTCAAGCCGGATATACTTCCTGTTGGTTTTGCCCTGTCAACGGCGATCGTCGGAGTAATCGGCATTATTGGACGAATTTTCGGATTTTCATTTGATTTGGTTAAAGGCATATTTGCATTTGTCGGACTCGGCGAATTGGTGATTCTGGCATTTTTCAAGCCGAATTCAACGGAGGGTAAATTCCGTCGTTCGGATTATTTTCGAGATATTTTCGGGAATGTCCTGTTGATCCTGGCTTTGGTTCTGGCAGTCTCGATGACGTTTAATGGGTATCAGTTTTTCATTGACGACACGACCTATGCGGCTTATTTGACGAACTGGCAACATTCCGCCCGTTTGGGATTCGATAATATCGTCCATCACACAGGCATTATTGAGGACGAGAGGTTTTGGCTCGCCTTATATCCAATGGGCCAGGCGCTTCTTGCCGACCTAAGCGGGGTTCCGGGGATATTGTTATTCAGCAACTACGTTGAACTTTTCCTCGTGCCGCTCGCTGTAATCACTGCATATTGGTTCGCGCGCATTTTGGAGCTGTCGCGTAAAGCAGCCGGTCTCTCCGCATTCGTCCAGGTTTTACTATATACCATGATGATTGACGAATCCTGGCCCGTTGGCTTCTGGTTTTTTCAAAACATGGCGGAGGATAAGGTTTCCGCTGTTTTTCTCCTCTCCCCAGTGTGGTTTGCCTTTGCGCTGAAATTCCTTCAGCGAAGTGGAAAAAACAATGCTGCTCTGTTCTTTATCGCAGGGGCTGGCATTGCGTTGACTCATCCCGTGATTCTGTTTTTATCTTCTGTGGTCGTAATGGGACTGGCGATATTTTCGTGGGTGGCAAAAAGAACGGTGTGGCAGAGGGTGACGCAACTCGCGCTGATGTTGGCGCTCCTGATGGCGCCATACGCGGTAATGCGACTTTATGAGCATCCATCGCAGGCGCTTATTCCATTCGACGCAGAAAGCGTAAGCGAGACGTTTCAGGCGGAAAGATACGTTAACGTGGTAAGCGACCTCTTTTACGGACTTAACCCTGAGGTTTTGAAACTGATTGATATTTCCCCGGATAATTCCTTTTATTCTGCATATCAGATATTCAGGCTTATTCCCGTTTTTCTGGCGTTTACCGCTGCTGCCCTGTCTTTCAGAAAAATAAAGGAGGGGGCGTTGCAATGGTATATCGTTACCTGTGTTTTATTGATGATCGTTGCCGCTGTTCCGTACACGGGTTGGATCTTGGGACTGTTTATTTCCGCGCGCATGATCTCGCGCGTTTCGTGGTTCTCTCCTCTCGGTTTGGCGGGCGCGCTGGTTATCGTGCTGGTTTCCGAACGGTTGAAGACCGGTTCGATCTTCAAAAAGTCCGTGAAGTCGCCTGCGCCGGAAACAGGAAGATCCGATGAGGCGGTGAAAGGTGTGCTGGCGGGCTTGATGTTGACGGGGATTTTGATGGTTTTTCTGGTGCTTCCTCGCGCGCCTCACTATTTCGAGGTGTTGGATCATAATCGGCAACTGGCGCAGATCGGCAGTTATATTGATCGCAACACCAGCGGCGCAACAACGGTCATTGCCGTGGATTATTCGGACATTCAAATGTTGCCGGGGGTATCTGCACACACCTCGCTGATCTCGTTTCGGGAGGAAAAGGAGTACAATCCACATAATTATTTTCTGTCTGTTGAAGAAATCCACGAAAGAATGAAAGACAGTAATACCATTCGCTCATTGGACCCATCCGTTTCCGTTCAAGAAAGATGCGATCTAATTAATGGATATGATGTCGAGTTTGTAGTAGCGAGGCAGAACGATGCAAGTACGTATGCAGATCTGGTAAATACGTGTGAAAAGAAGATCGAATATGCGTTTGAGACGAAGGATATGGTGTTGCTGGAATTCAGATAGGACATTCGTCAGTAGCGGCGACAACCCGGCGAGGAAGTATCTATGAAACTCATAATTTATATGCCCGCATTGAATGAGGCGGGGAGCATAGAATCCGTCATTGCAAGTCTCCCTCGCTCATTGGCTGGGATTGACAAAATCCAGTGTCTGGTGGTTGATGACGGCAGCACGGATGCCACAGCCTCCCTTGCGTTGAACGCCGGCGCTTCTGTTGTTTCGCACGGGAAAAACCTGGGGGTGGGTTCCGCTTTTCAATCAGCAATCCAATTTGCCTTGGAACACGACGCCGATATCCTTGTGAGCATTGACGCTGATGGGCAGTTCGACCCCGTCGAGATTTCCTCGCTAATCCACCCGATCCTCGCAAACAAGGCTGATATGGTGACGGGGAATCGGTTTGGTCTTGGGATACCCGAGCATATGCCTCGCATTAAATATTGGGGGAACAAGAGGATGTCTCAACTGATTCGCTTTGTGAGCGGGCAAAGATTCCAGGATGTTTCCTGTGGCTTCCGCGCCTACAATCGAGAAGCCCTGATGCGCTTGAACAATTTTGGGGACTTTACGTACACCCACGAAACGATCCTGTCGCTTGTGTTCCAGCGCCTGCGCGTCCTGGAAGAGCCTGTCCGCGTCAAGTATTACCCTGCCCGAAAATCCCGTGTTGCAAGTTCCTTGATTCGATATGGGGTCCAAACGAGCAAGATCATTTTGCGCGTGTTGCTGGATTATCGCCCCATGCGGGTATTTGGTACGTTCGGCGGTTTCCTGGTGTTTGTCGGTATTTTGTTCGAGGTATTTTTATTGGGGCATTATGCTTTCACAGGAGCGTTTACGCCCTATAAGTCGGCAGGGTTTATTGGGTTGGGTTTTTTTGTATTTGGCATGTTGGTGTTGATCATTGCCCTGGTGGCGGATATGTTGAATCGCATGAGGATGAATCAAGATAAATTATTGTATGAAATAAAATGGACAAAGTACAAAAAATAGGCGAATCGACATGGAATCTCAAATAACAGAGGATGTACAATGATTAGGGGGTGAGGTGTAATTATTTTGAACGAAGGGCAAAATAAATGCAACTCGTCCGTAAATCAAAAATTCCCGTGATGTTAAGTATTATCTTTTCTTTGTTGGTAATTGTGTATGTGCTTTATCAACTTGATTGGCACGCAGTTAAGTCAATATTTGTTGGACTAAGATGGAGTTGGGTTGTTCTAGCTTTTGGTGTTTATATAATAAATTATATTCTTCGTACATGGCGTTTACAGACCCTGATGCCAGTTGAAAAGGTGCCTTTTTATCAGTTTTTTGGCTTGACAGGCCTCTATGGTATGTACAACTACATTCTACCTCTGGGTAGTGGTGAATTAACACTTGTGGCTTTGTTGAAATACCGCCTAAAGGTATCTGTCACTGATGGGGCGGCTTCTTTAATCGCCGCCCGATATTTTGACTTTTCGGCGATTGCATTAATGCTGACGGTTGTACTTCTGCTAAATTGGGTAAGCTTTCCAACCTGGATCATTTATATTTCCATCGCATTTTGTTCGTTGGTAGTTCTATTGAATTTAGTTGTCGCCTGTTTATTGATTCGAAGTTCTATGTTTTCTTGGAAAATTTCCCGCCGTCAGTGGGTCGGGTGGGGTAAGAAATTGCAAGATGCATTGATCGGATTGAGAACCGGATTAATCAGGATTTATCAGAAAAAAGCGCATTTTCGTCTCTTGTTGATAACACTTGCTATTTGGGTCTGCGTATACACGAATTATTATCTTATCGTGATAGGCATGGGTTATAAAATAACCTATTTTCAGATTGTTGTTGTTTCGATCATTATGATCCCAATGACTATTTTGCCAATACAAGGGTTTGCCAACTTTGGCACTCATGAAATTGGGTGGGTGGTCGCTTTTTCGTTATTTGGCCAGCCGAGAGACGTTGCCTTGAGTATTGCATTTAGTTCACACATCATCTTGTTGTTCTCTGTTTTACTTCTTGGTGTTTGCAGTTATTTGATCGGGGCTTTGTCGCATGTGGGTGCTACATTAAGAGAATGAAAAATTAAGTTGTTTCCAATTGAGGTAAAAAATATGCGCGAATCGAGTAAGAATGACAATGAACGACAGTTGAAATATTCTGATGAAAACTTTATTTCCCGATACGCAAATGGATTATTCTTTAAAACCATAAAAGAGATGCTTTGTGCTATATCTTTTTCGTCTGTGCTTGACGCAGGTTGTGGCGAGGGCGTTCCCTTATCGTTGACGTATTCAATGTCACCCGATTCAAAACAATTTGGCTTTGATCTGGATAAACGGCGGGTTGAAATTTGCGCGCAGACCGTTCAGATTGCCCATCTTTTTGTGGCAAATGCTCATAACATTCCAGTGACGGATGAGTCTTTTGATGTCGTTATGTGCCTCGAGACATTGGAACATGTTGGAGAACCATTACTTGCCGTCGCAGAAATTGCGCGGGTTACAAAGCGATACGCATTGTTCAGCGTTCCAAATGAACCTTGGTGGCGTTTGGGAAATATGGTTAGATTTAAATACCTCGGGGATTTCGGCAACACGCCTGGCCATATTAATCACTGGACAGCGGGTAACTTTAAGAAGATGATCGAATCGAGGTTTACCCTGCTGAGATCCGCCCAGCCTTTCTTGTGGACATTCGTATTGGCGGAAAAAAAACTCTAGGCCGTTTCACTTCGTAAACTTCCTCTGCCACTCGAACAACTTGTTCAACGCCTCGATGGGGGAGAGGCTATTCATGTCCAGTTCCTTCAACTCGTCCAGCAACGGACTGGTCTCCGGGAACAGAGCGGCTTGCTGCGCGGCGTGCGGGCTGATCCTCACCGCGCGCCCGGAGGATTTCTCCAATTCTGCCATGATTTCGTTCGCGCGTTGGATTACCGGACTTGGCAATCCTGCAAGCTGCGCGACGTGGATTCCGTACGAACGATCCGCGCCGCCGGGGACGATCTTGTGCAGGAACACCACCTTGCTGTCCGCTTCGCTGACCGCCACGTTGTAATTGCGCACGCCGGGCAGTAAATCCGCTAATTGGGTCAGTTCGTGATAGTGCGTGGCGAACAAGGTCTTCGCTCGCAGATGCGGATGGTTGTGGATGTACTCGATGATCCCCCACGCAATCGAAAGCCCATCGTAGGTCGAGGTGCCGCGCCCGATCTCATCCAGGATCAACAGCGAGCGCGGCGTGGCGTGATGCAAAATATTCGCGGCTTCGATCATCTCCACCATGAACGTGGACTGCCCCGCGTGGATCTCGTCCTGCGCGCCGATGCGGGTGAAGATGCGGTCCACGAGTCCGATCCGCGCTGAATCCGCCGGCACGAACGAGCCGATCTGCGCCATCAACGCGATCAGTGCGGTCTGTCGCAGATACGTGGATTTACCCGACATGTTCGGTCCCGTGATGACGCGCACGATCTCTCCCTTCTCGAAGATGACATCGTTCGGGACGTAGCGGTCATTCTTCAACGTTTGTTCGACTACAGGATGTCGTCCCTCACGGATCTCCAATTCGCTTCCTTCATGGACCTCGGGCCTGCAATAGCCTCCCAAAGCCGCGACTTCGGCGAGAGCCGACAACACGTCCAACTCCGCCAGCGCCCGCGCCGTTTCCAACAACCTGAACGCGGACTTGGACAACTCCGCGCAGACCTCCTTGAACAAGCGCAGTTCGATCTCGCGGATGCGTTCCTCCGCGTTCAACACGAGCGTTTCGTATTCCTTCATCTCCGGCGTGATGAACCGCTCTGCGTTGACCAGCGTCTGCTTGCGGATGTAATGTTCGGGGGCTTTGTCCGCCGCGCCGCGCGAGATCTCGATGTAATAACCAAAGACTTTGTTGTAACCGACTTTCAATGTCTTGATGCCCGTCTTCCCGCGTTCGACCGCTTCGAGGTTGGCGATCCAATCGCGCGCATGTTTGGAGGCTTCGATGACCGAATCCAGTTCCTGCGAATACCCGGCGCGGATGACCCCCGTGTTCTGCAACGTGGACGGCGGATCATCGTCAATCGCGGACTGCAAAAGCGACAACTCCTCCGCGCACACCGACCACTGCTCACTGATCACTGATGACTGCTCACTGCTCACTGATGACTGACCACTGATCACTTCTTTTACTTCCGGCAGTCTCTCCAACGTATCCCGCATGGCGACCAGGTCGCGCGGCTGTGCCTGCCCCGCCAACACGCGGTTGACCAGCCTCTCCAGATCCGCCAGCGGCTTCAGCACGTTGCGGATCTCGGCGCGCTTCATCCCGTTATCGAAGAAGTGTTGGACGCCATCCTGCCTGCGTTTGATCTTCTCCACGTTGAGCAGCGGCTGGCTGACCCATTGGTGCATCAACCGTCTACCCATCGGTGTGACGGTGAGATCGAGCGTGCCGAGCAATGAGCCTTTGCGTTCTCCGCGAAGGGTCTCTTCGAGTTCCAGGTTGCGGCGCGTGGAGGCGTCGAGCGTCATAAATTCATTGATACTGTACGAGCGCAGGCTGGTGAGCAGGATCAATGCGTCGGGTTGCGTCTCTTTGAGATATTGCAGGATCGCGCCTGCGGAGCGGATCGCCAGGCTGTGACCTTTGATGCCGAATCCCTCGAGCGTGGAAGCGTTGAAATGCGAGAGTAAAACTTCCTCGCATTTGCCCGGCTCGAACTTCCATGCGGGGTAGGGGGTTTGATGGAATCCCCCCTCTCCCAGTGGGAGAGGGGTTGGGGTGAGGGATTGATTCTCCGGCGCCAATATTTCGGCTGGATGTAAGCGCGTCAGTTCGGCGCGCAATGCTTCAATGGGGAGTTCGGTAACGGCGAATTCTCCGGTGGTGATATCGGCGTATGAAACGGAAGCAGATTTCTCGTCCAGAATGACCGAGGCGAGGTAGTTGTTCGAGTCGCCGGGCAGGAGTCCCGGTTCGGTCACCGTCCCCGGAGTCACAACCCGCACAACTTTGCGCGGAAAAATTCCCTTGACCGGAACGTCGCCGATCTGCTCGCAGATGGCGACGTGATAGCCCTTCTCGATCAAGCGCGCCAGATAGTTATCCACCGCATGATAGGGAATACCCGCCAGCGGCGCACGCGCGCCTTTGCCGACCGACCGTGACGTTAGCACGATGTCGAGTTCGCGCGCCGTGATCTCGGCGTCCTCGTCGAAGGTCTCGTAGAAATCGCCGAGCCGGAAGAACAAAATCGTATTCGGGTATTCGCGTTTGATCTCGAGATATTGTTGTCGGGCGGGGGAGACATCGTCTTTGGGCATGGGCTGATTTTACTATAGGATTATTTTACGAAAACCATTCCTCGCTAATATTTTGTAGCGCGACATTTATGTCGCATCTTAGCAGCGACTTGAAAGTCGCGTTACGGTTTTGAATTGGTATAATCTCTCATAATAAAACAGGACCTTGCTTCGTGGCGCTGGGTTTCGATACGGACTTCGTCCTGCACAACCATCAGCGCCACTCGTAGTGACAAAGGAGACTCATGTATAAACTCGTATTGGTCCGTCATGGACAAAGCGTCTGGAATCTTGAAAACCGTTTCACCGGTTGGACGGATGTCGGTCTGACCGAGCAGGGTAGGGCGGAGGCGCTCGAAGCCGGGAAGTTGCTGAAACAGGAAGGCTACGTTTTCGATGTGGCGTATACCTCCGTGTTGCGGCGCGCCATCCTGACCCTGTGGATCGTTCTGGAGGAGATGAATCTCGAATGGATTCCCGTCACAAACGCCTGGCAGCTCAACGAACGTCATTACGGCGCGTTGCAGGGATTGAACAAGGCGGAGATGGCGAAGAAGTTTGGCGAGGAGCAGGTGCATATCTGGCGACGCAGTTACGACGTGCCGCCGCCAGCATTGGAGGAGGCGGACGAACGTCACCCGAAATATGATCCGCGCTACGCCTCTTTGACTCCCGAGGAACTGCCCGCCACCGAATCGCTTAAGATCACGCTGGAACGCGTCCTCCCTTATTGGCACTCCACGCTGACTCCTGTGATCAAATCCGGCAAACGCGTCATTGTTGCCGCGCACGGGAACAGCATCCGCGCGCTGGTGAAGTATCTCGATGATATATCGGATGAGGAGATCACCGGCTTGAACATCCCCACAGGTTTGCCGCTGGTCTATGAATTGGACGAGGATCTGAAGCCGATCAAGAGTTACTACCTCGGCGACCCCGAAGAAGCGGCAAAGAAGGCTGCGGCGGTGGCAAACCAGGGCAAGGCGAAATAGCGTTGATCGGGAGGTCCTGCCGGTTCCGTTTCACGGCGCGATGGTCGTTCCATCGTTAGGGTTCGTAAAAATATAAGTTCCCTCACCCTCCACGAAATGGATGTCATTGCGAGGGTGTTCGTCCCGAAGCAATCTCCACGTTGCAGGAAAATCTGCAGGCACAGGAGATTGCTTCGCGCCAAAGGCGCTCGCAATGACAGGGTGGTTTATTCTTCGTATGCGACCTCGCCATCGCAGATCGTCAGCACAGCCTTCACGCGCAACATTTCTTCTTTCGGCGTCTGGAAAATATCCTCCGACAGCATGACCACGTCCGCGAGATAACCTGTTTTCAAAATCCCCTTTTCATGTTCCTTATGTTCGGCATACGCGGCATCGCGCGTGTAGCCGAGGAGCGTATCTTCCAAAGTCTGGCTCTGACGCGGGTCGCCTTCCTGCCACGGGACGCGGTTCAGCGCGGCGTCAATGCCCGTCATTGGATTCATGGATGCAACCGTCCAGTCGCTGCCGAAGGCGAGACGCGCGCCCGCTTCGCGCAGGTTCGTCCATGCGAAGGAGCGGCGGTAACGCGCGGGTCCCACGCGCGCAGGCCAGGGGTCGGTCGAATCAACCGTCAGCGGGGAATGAGCCGGTTGCACGGCGGCGATGACTCCCAGTCCAGCGAAACGCGTCACATCCGCATCTCCCACCAGTTCGATATGTTCGATGCGATGACGGCTGTCGCGCGCTCCGTTTTGCCTGCGGACGATCTCATACGAATCGAGCACGCGCCGCACTGCGCCGTCGCCCGTGCAATGAACGGCGATCTGCAATCCGTGTTTATCGGCTGCGAGCGCGAGTTCGGTGAAATGCTCCGGTTCGAAATTGGAAACGCCGCGCCAGCCGAGTCTGCCTTCGTAATCGTCGAGCAGCAGACCTGTATAAGATTCGATCACGCCATCCATGAAAAACTTGACCAGCCCGCCGCGCACCTTGTTCGATGAGGCATCGCGCATCGTCAGCGCTTCATTCAACGCGTCGGTCTTCATTTCGGGTCTCACGAGAAACGGCACGTACACACGCAATAACATCTCGCCGCGGTCTTCGAGTTTTTGATACATGCGCAGGTCGTTTAGGTCGCCGTTCATGTTGTGGACGCTCGTCAGTCCATACGAAGCCGCCATCCTCACTGCATGTGCCAGCAGGTCGAGCGTTTCCTCTTCGGTGATTTCCGGAATCAAATCTTCCACGAGATTCATCGCGGGCGGTTCGCGCAATTCGCCTGTTGCAAGACCGTCGCCGCCCATCACCACCTCGCCGAACGTCCCCACCTCGCGTCCATGCAAAAGATTCGCGCGGCGCAATGCTTCTGTATTCGCCCACGACGTGTGACCGTCATACGCCACCAAACAAACAGGACGATCCGGGATGATCTCATCGAGATGATGACGCGTGATCGAACTGCCGTCCGGCAATACGCCATAAATGAGACCGATCCCCGCGATCCATTCGGACCTTTGATTTGCCTCCGCGTAATTGACCAGCGCCTCCCTCAGCATCTCCAACGAACGGACCTCCTGCAATTGGGCGAAGCGCAATTCCTGCGCGCCGTTCAGCAGGTGGAAGTGGCTGTCAATGAACCCGGGCATCACCGTCCGTCCCTGTGCGTCAATGACGCGGGTGTCCGGTCCGAGAAAGGATTCGGCTTCCGCGTTCGAACCGACGAAAACGATGCGGTTACCTCGAATGGCAATTGCTTCTGCATTCGGTCCATCTTTGTCTGCTGTAAAGACCCTTGCATTTGTAATGAGTATGTTTGAGTTGGTCATGAGTCTCGCCTCCACGCAGATTATAGTGGTTTTGATAAAATCAAGCCCATGCAAAAACAGGCTCTTCTCCTGATTGTTCCACTGCTCGCCGCCTGCCAGACTGCGCCTGCGCCGCTCACCCAGACACTGCCTCCGCCGCGCGTTGTGATCGAAACGATCACGCCTCCTCCGATCCCCACGTCCACCGCCGCCCCCACCGCCATACCCACGACCGAAGACCTGATCTTCCCATACACGATCGAAGGTCTTCGCCAGCGCGATTATCAAAGCGGAGAGATCCGCATCCGCGAGACGCTTGGAGAATACGAGTCCTACACGGCATATCTGATCGAATATCCCAGCGACGGGCTGACGATCACCGGCGTGATGCAGATCCCAAAGGGCGAGGGTCCGTTTCCGGTCGTCCTGATGAATCACGGTTTCTACGCGCGGAGCATCTATTCCTCCGGCGATGGCACGGATCGCGCCTCTGCCTATCTCGCCCAGCATGGGTATATCACGCTGGCGTCCGATTATCGTACCTGGGGAGGTTCCGATCTTGCCGGGAGTTTCTTCTATTCCGGTCTGGTCGTTGACGTGATCAACCTCGTTCAAGCGATCCCCTCCATCCCCGAGGCGGATCCGAGCCGCGTCGGGATGTGGGGTCACAGCATGGGCGGGGGAGTGACGATGAAGGTTCTCACCATCCTCGGTGGCCGGGTAGTTCCAAGCGATAGCGAGGAACGTATCGAGACCACTGTCAAAGCGGCGGTTCTTTATTCCACCGTCAGCGCGGACGACGCGGACATCATCGCGCGCTGGGGGATGGGATGTTTCGGCGATATTGCCCAAGGCGAGCAGGTCATCGGCTGTAATTCGGCGGACGTGATCCCCTCCGACCTGCCGCTCGATTTGCAGACCGCTTATCACAACACCGCCTCGGACCCGGAAGCGCTCAAAAAAGTGGCGGCGTTGTATCACCTCGAATATGTCACCGCGCCGATCCAGATCCATTATGGCACGGAGGATGGCAAGGTCTACAGCGGCACGCCGCCGGAATGGTCGCTCAAGTTGACGGAGGCATTGCGCGCGGCTGGAAAGGAAGCGGATCTGTACCGGTACGAGGGCGAAGGTCACTCATTCATCGGTCAGCCCTGGTTCGATTTTATGAATCGCGCCTTGAGGTTTTTCGACAGGCACGTGAAAAACAACTTCTCGCAGCCCTGAGCGGAACGAGATAGGAGAACTGATGAACAACGTCCGTCCGCGCATCACGTTACTAACCGAGGAACAAAAACACGAAATCCATCAATACGTTTTGAAGATACTCGAAACGACCGGCGTGCGCGTGGACTCGCCGTCCGCGTTGGAGATGCTGAAGAAAAGAGTCGGCAGCTCCAACGTCGAGGAAAGAACCGTGCGGATTCCGAAGGAACTGGTCGAGTGGGCGATAAACGTCGCGCCGAAGCGCATCCAGATCTTCGACCGGCGCGGGAATCCGCAGTTCCAGATCGGAGGGGCGGAGGACCGCATCCGTTTTGGGATCGGCGTGACGGCGTTGTATTATCAGGAGCCGGAGACCGACACGCCGGTGCTGTTCGAACGCAAACACATGCAGGATATGGTGCGGCTGGGGAACAAACTGCCGCATTACGACATGGTCTCGACGGTGGGCATCGTGCGCGACGTGCCCGAACATCTGACGGATGTGTACGGAAGCCTCGAACATTTTGCGAACGGGATCAAGCCGATGGTGCTGCTCGTCTCGGACGAGCACAAGTTCGACGATGTGATGCGCATGTTCGAACTGCTGCATGGCGACCTGGGCGAGAAACCGTTCATCATCCCGTATTTCAATCCCATCTCGCCGCTGGTGATGAACGAAGGCACGGTGGATAAAATGAAGATCGCCATCGAGCGCGGCTTGCCGGTCATCATCTCGAATTACAGCATGTCCGGCGCGACCACGCCCATCACGCCCGCAGGCACGATCGCGGTGTTGCTTGCCGAACTGCTCGCCGGTCTTGTGATCGGACAATTGTTCAGGGAAGGCGCGCCGATGTTCCTCGGCATGTTGCCCGTCTACTTCGACATGAAAACGCTGATGAACTTTTACGACCCGCAAAGCATTCTGGCGAATCTTGCCTGCGCAGAGATGATGGAGTTCTACAACCTGCCGCATTGCGGGACTTCGGGCAGCGGGACGGGCTGGGGCATGGACCTGCTCGCCGCGGAAACGTATTGGATGAACACCCTCACGTTCGCTCTGACGAAGGGCGGGCTGGCTCCGTTCGTCGGCGATACGCTTGGCTCCAAGGCGATCTCCCCGTTGACCTTCATCTACTGTCACGAGATCATTGACCAGGCTTTGCGTATAGCCAGTGGATTTCAACTCGATGATTCTCACGTTGGCTTGGATGAGATACAGACAATCGGACCAGGCAAGAGTTATATCTCCGCGCCGACCACGCTCAAGAAGTACAGGTCGGGATATTACGTCAATCCCATTTTCCCGCGCTGGAGCATGGAGAAATGGATCGAAGCCGGTCAGCCGCACGCGCAGAAACGGTTGAGGGAATATTCGATTGAGTTCCTGAAAGACCTGCCCTCGCCGGAAGATCACGAGGAATTGGTGAGGAAGGGGGAGGAGTTTATTGGGAAAGTGGACGGTAACCGATGATCGGTGAGCAAAGGTATAATCCTGCCATGATTTATATTCTTCGTAATAAGGCATCCGCTGAGCAGATTGCCGGCATGTTGAAAGAATACGAAACCATGATAAAGATCGTGGTGGATGTGCGTCGTCGTATCCTGGCTGGCGGCGGGGAGATGCACTCCGACTGCGAGTCTGTTTTGCTGGATGACGGAAGTGAGCAGGACGATCTGTGGGGTGCAAACTGGTATCCTGCCGAGCAAAACATCGTTTTCGAATCCCTGATAAACATCCGTCCCAGATTGGGAAACCGCAGTATTTTGATTCAAAGCGAAGAACTTCGCCGGCAGATCGAATCCGTTACCCGTGAAATCCTGGGAGGCGTTCAATGACGCCGAAGAGGGAGAAACTGCGTGAGCGTTTTCTGCGCGACCCGTTGCCTCGCCGACTGGGCGGGCTGGCGGCAACGTTGGCGCGCGTTTCGTCCGTTGCCCGTAAATCGTCCGACCCGGAAAATGTCGCTCGTCTGTTGGAGGAGGTAAAGTATTTTATCGAATGGACGGCTGCCGACGCCGAACCCGAGATCGCCGCTGAATTGGTATCCATGCAAACGCTTGTAAACCTGTGGTTGAAGGCGTGGGAAAAGACGAATCAAACGAGGGAACAACGCACGTTACTCTCTGCACAAGCCAAATATTGGTCCGACCGCGTGTTGGATTTTTCGGGATTGGCGTAGAAGTACGCAAAGTAATTGCTTGACGCTCGCTCCGTCGGGTGATAAACTCCTGTCATCGAACTCCACTACCCTTTCAGTGGAACGAAATTCTTTTCCGAAAGGAGGCACGAAAAAATGAAATCCATCTTGTCTGTCACATATTGTGTCTTGAGCGCGCCTCCTGAAGGTGAAAAATAATCGCGGATCTTCCGCTCTGATTGACCTACCACCGCAGGCGCGCCTCGCCCCTGCGGTTTTTCTTTTAATTTCCAGTAAACCTGACGGGTCTCCGCAGGGAATCCAGAGTCCAGAACCAATGTCCACGAATGCACTTTATTGGACGTGAAGAAAATAAGACCTGTCAGGTTTCCATGCAAACCAGGTTTTCAGACAATGAGTAAAAACCAACTCAGCAAACTTTACGAAGAACTCGACGAGGCGCACGCAGACGATATCGCCTCCGCGCCGGGTCGCACCTCAAAAAGGCGCCAATCGAAACGATCCGAACTGGACGCGCGCTTATTCGTCCGCGCGCAGGAGGCGGCGGGCGAATTCAAATTCACCTATAAAGCCGCCCGCTTCGAGGAAGCCTGGCTATTGGATTCCCTGAACGAGATCGCGGGTCAACAACTGATCTCGGATGTCCTCCGCAAGATCAAGGCGGGGAAGGAGGCGTCCGTGTATCTGTGCCGCTCCGGTTCGTCCATTGATGCGCGCCTGCTTGCCGCCAAGGTATATCGCCCGCGCACCTTGCGGAACCTGAAGAACGACGCCATCTATCGCACGGGCCGCATTGATTTGGGCGAGGATGGCGCCGCCCTTTTCCGTGAGGCGGACGTCAACGCCATCATCAAACGCACCAAATACGGCGAGGAACTCCGCCACACCTCCTGGATCGCCTACGAATTCAAAACGCTCGAAATATTGCACTCGGCTGGCGCCGATGTGCCAAAACCGTATGCCATGCTGAAAAACTCCATCCTGATGGAATACTTCGGCGACGATGGGATGCCCGCGCCGACGCTCAATTCGGTGACCCTCGACCGGGACGAGGCGCGCCAACTATTCGACCGCGTCATCCTTAACGTTGACCTGCTCCTCCAAAACGAGCGGATCCACGGCGATTTATCGGCGTACAACATTCTCTACTGGGACGGCGACATCACGCTGATAGATTTTCCCCAGGTTGTGCATCCCGAATCAAATCCCTCCGCGTGGGCGATCTTTCAAAGGGACGTGACGCGCCTCTGTCAGTATTTTGCCTCACAAGGCGTGAAGCGCGACGCGCGCAAACTCGCAGCGGACCTGTGGACCTCGCGCGGACACAAGATCGCGAAAGAGATCCATCCAAGCCACCTGAACGCGGAGGATCCCAACGATAGAAAATTGTGGGAGAGACAAAAGTTGGGATGATGTCTCGACAAAAAAGCGGTTGGACGCCAGGTCCAACCGCTTTTTTGTCAATTCGGAGTATTTCGACCTGTAACCTTTTAATGGTTAAAACCCCGCTCGGAACTTATTGAATCTGTGTAACTTTTAATGTACACTGTAGTCATGGAAACAACCTTGCAGAATAGCAAGGTTTCAAAATTGTCAGGGATAATTCATCCAGGAAAAGGAGGCGTTTTGGGAAACCACAAAAATTTTCATATCCTTGCTTTGTAAGTGCGTCGTTGACTTTTATATTTCAAAATAAGAAGAATTCAATGAAGAAACTTTCCCTGCCGCTTGCTGTTACGTTTGCCCTGGTTGCCGTCACGGTAGCGTTTGCCGCCGGGCTGCTCAACCTGCCTGCGGCGTCCGTCACCGTTTCGCACGGACCCTGGAATCAGGGCGTGCTGGGCGGCACCATTGACATCACCCTGAGCGGCGTCGGCGCGGGTTACGATGTCGGCAACGGCGCTTACGTGGGCTGGTGTATCGAGGACAACTTCCAGGACGATTTCGACGGCTCCGTGATCCTATACGATAGCACCGGTCCCCTGCCCGCCAATCTTGCCGGTCCCTGGGACAAGGTCAACTACCTGTTGAACCACAAGAACGGCACAAAAGAGGAAGTCCAGGCTGCGATCTGGATGCTGACCGGCGGAAATTCCTTCACCTTCCCGGTTACGCCCGCCGCCCAAGCCATGTATAACGATGCCGTGGCGAATGGCTCCGGTTTCGTGCCGGGCCCCGGTCAGATCGTTGCTGTATTGATCTATGCAGACGGATTTGGTTCGCACGGCTATCAGGACACCATGATCGAAGTGACCGTTCCTTCGGTCTGCGCCGATAGCGACGGCGATGGCGTTTGCGATACCGACGACAACTGCCCATACACCTACAACCCCGGTCAGGAGGACATGGACAATGACGGCGTAGGCGATGTCTGTGATAACTGCGTTTCCACCTACAATCCCGGCCAGGAAGACATGGATGGTGACGGCTACGGCGATGCATGCGACAACTGCGTTTCCACCTACAACCCCGGCCAGGAGGACATGGACAATGACGGTGTAGGCGACGCGTGTGACAACTGCGCTTCCACCTACAATCCCGGTCAGGAAGACATGGATGGCGATGGCTACGGCGATGCATGCGACAACTGTGTCTCCACCTACAACCCCGGTCAGGAGGACATGGACAATGACGGTGTAGGCGACGCGTGCGACAACTGCGCTTCCACCTACAACCCCGGTCAGGAGGACATGGACAATGACGGCGTAGGCGACGCATGCGACAACTGCGCTTCCACCTACAACCCCGGCCAGGAGGATATGGACAATGACGGCGTAGGCGACGCATGCGACAACTGTGTCTCCACCTACAACCCCGGCCAGGAGGACATGGACAATGACGGTGTAGGCGACGCGTGTGACAACTGCGCTTCCACCTACAATCCCGGTCAGGAAGATGGCGATGGCGATGGCATTGGCGACGCTTGCGAAGCGACCAATCCCGGCACCGGCACGCCCGGTTACTGGAAGAATCACCCCGAAGCCTGGCCCGTGGACAGCATCACCATTGGCGAAGATACCTTCACCAAGGCGCAGGCGATTGCTTTGATCAAGATGCCGGATGGCGATAAATCCTACACGCTCTTCCGCGCCTATGTTTCCGCCTACCTCAACGTCCTGATCGGCAACGACTCCAGTTGCATTGCCGGCACGCTGGCGTCGGCGTATGACTGGCTCAACGTGTACGAGCCCGGCTCCAAGGTCAAGGCGAGCAGCGCCGCGTGGAAGGTGGGCGAACCGCTCTATCTCAAACTGGACGCGTACAACAACGGTCTGCTTTGCGCTCCGCATCGCGACTAAACAGCGTCCGCGATTCACAAAACAAATTCACCCCGAAATCAACTTTCGGGGTGAATTTGTTATTTTCGCGTAGTCAGTTTCACCAAACTCACTACTCGAACATAAAACCATAACAAACCAAACCACCAGCCACCTTACCCCATCAAAGGAATTACAGTAAAATCATTGTGAATGAGCGCCACTGAACCAATCAGTTATATGAATTCCATCCACGTTCCAGGGTGCGTCCTGCATCGCGGTTGATTCGACCGTCGGTGCATTTTGTTTTAAGCGGCGCAGCCGCTGACCAATTTTCAAAAGGAGGAGCAAGATGAATGTAAAACGCACGTTTCCAGTTTTGGTGATCGCGTTCGCTCTGATCCTCTCCGCTTGCGGCGGGGGAGGGCAGACACAGCCGGCCACGGAGCCGGAAGGACCCGGCGAACCCGCAGCAACGCAACCGCCGCCCCCTCCGAGCGCGCCGGTCGTTTTGCGGATAGGGTGGGCTGGGAGTCCCGATACGTTGAATCCGGGAACGGCGGTGCTTAGCGAGGCGTACACGATCTTTGCCCTCGTGTACGATACCATCTACGAGTACCAGCTCGACGGCACCTATAAATTGGATGTCGCGGAAAGCGCCGACGTATCCGACGACGGCTTGACGTGGACATTCAAGATCCGCGACGGGATCGCCTTCCACGACGGACAACCGATGACGGCAAACGACGTCGCCTTTTCGATCAACCTGTATAAGGACAATGGCGATTACGTCTATCTGAACGCCTATACGGCGAATTTCGACACGGTCGAGGCGACGGACGACGGGAATGTGGTCATAACGCTCACCGATCCCGTTCCAAATATGGACTACCTGCTCTCCTATCTGTATATTGTGCCGGAACACATCTGGAAGGATTACGCGGAAGCGCCCGCCTCCACGGAATTCGAGAACGAAGAGATGATCGGCACGGGTCCCTTCAGGATGGTGGAATACAGGCAGAACGAATTCGTGCATCTCGCGGCGAACAAGGATCATTTCGAAAACCCGCCAAAGATTGACGAGGTCGTCTTCCAGACCTTCGAAAGCCAGGACGTGCTGGTGCAATCCCTCAAAAGCGGGCAGGTGGATATGATCACCGAGATGCCCGCCACCGCTGTCGAAACGTTGAAGAACGATCCCAACGTCCAGGTTGTGACCGGCGCGCCCTTCGCTCCGACCGTTTCGGATATTATTTTCAACCAGGCGGACCCGGATAAATGCCCGACGGACGTGGGCGGTCTATGCACCGGTCATCCCGCGCTGCGCGACCGCAACGTGCGCCTGGCGCTTGCCCACGCCACCGACAAGCAAAAGTTGATTGACGTGGTGCTGCTTGGCTTCGGTTCTCCGGGTCTTACGCTCATCCCCGACGGTCTTGGGCATTGGTACAATGACTCGCTCGTTGATTACGAATACGATATTGCCAAAGCCAACCAGATGCTCGACGACGCCGGGTACCTCGATACGGACGGCGACGGCGTCCGCCAGATGCCGGACGGCTCACAGCCTTTGAACTTCCGCGTGCATTGGCCCAGCGACAGTATTGACGCCCCGCGCCTGGCGGAACTGCTCAGCGAGATGTGGAGCCAGGTGAACATCGAGACCGAACTGCAAGCCGTTGATCCCGATGCGCTCACAGCCGAATGTTGCCCGGCGTTCGATTTCGACATCATCCTGTGGGGCTGGGGCTCCGACCCGGATCCGAATCTTCTGCTTGCCGTCCACACCACCGACGAGATCCCGAACGGCTATAACGAAACCGGATACTCGAACCCTGCACTGGACGATCTCTACGTCCAACAGGGAATCGAGCTCGATACGGAGAAACGCAGGGAGATCGTCTGGGAAATGCAGCGGATCGCGTTCGAGGACGTGGTGTACGTCATCCCATATTACGAACAGGCGATCCAGGCTTTCCGCGTCGACCGCTTCAAAGGCTGGATACTGGACAAGGACAAGGTCGAATTGTCCGACGTCAGTTCGCTGGTTGTGATCGAACCGGTCGAGTAAACCGCGTGTTCATCGAAGAGGGGCGGCGCACGTGCGCCGCCCCTCTTTGTCTTGGAGAGTGTCTGAAAACCCACGCGTAGGCAACGCAAGAGAATCCCACCTGCCCGCCCGTGAGCGCGGATGTAACGCGCTTTTTCGGGCGTTTCCTCTAAGGAGTCGTGTAAAAATAACTTCCGCACTTTAACAACCGATCTCAGCAACAGCCATAGCACGTCGGGGTTGGATCGTATAGTTCCAATTCGGGCAA
>JAANMU010001570.1_pt1 | contig 20217 bp, 15 predicted proteins | sample 7279701 | NCBI WGS metagenome assembly JAANMU01 (sample SAMN14094539, study PRJNA606508) | bioreactor metagenome | isolation source: A lab-scale SPAN reactor treating ammonium-rich wastewater day 57 | place: Ireland: Galway | collected 2017-03-13 | reverse complement strand
CCTCTATCTCGCGCTCGCGCAGACCGAACCCGAGGAGAAAGCCGAGCGTTACCAACTCATGCAGCAGCACGGCATCAGTGAACTCGACGCGGCCTTCAAGGTAGCCGAGAAAATCGACCAGGCGCGCAGCATCGAGTCGCCACCCTTGGGCCTGCCGCAATAGCCGCCGGAGACTGCCGTGAAACCGAAACGTCCTTCCATTCCTATGCCGGTGCAGGCGTTCCGCCGTCGGCGCTCGCGCAAGCGCTGGCCCTGGTTCTTGGCCGCTGGATTGATCATGCTGCTGTTGATCTGGCTCGTGGCCCACGCACCCAGCGAATCAGAATCGCAAGCTCCCGTGCCGATCAGCACGGCGCAGGTAGCCGGGCCTCCCTGGCAGATGGGCAACCCCGAGGGCCGATTCATGCTGACGCTCTATGCCGACCTCGAATGTCCGTTCTGCCGGGAGTACTTTCCGCAGCTCAAGCACTGGGTTGGCAGCAACACCGACGTAGCCCTGCAATGGCAGCACCAGCCGCTGGCCGCGCACGAACCGGCCGCATCCGCCGAGGCACGCCTGGCCGAGTGCGCCGCCGAAACCGGTGGGCATGCTGCCTTCTGGCAGGCCATCGAATGGGTCTATGCGCACACGCGCAGCGACGGCCTGGGCTTGCCCGAGGGCCTGCGTTACCCCGACCTCAACCCAGCCATCGAGCGGTGTTTGGCCAGCGAGCGGCCCGAAAGGGTGATTCGCGCTCAGGCCGAGGAAGCCACCAAGGGTGGCGTGAGCGCGACGCCTTCGATTCGTCTGCACGATCGCCAGACCAGCCAGGCGATCCTGCTGCAGGGACCGATCGAAGGCGATGCACTGCTGTCGGCCATGGACATGCTGGCGGTTGAGGATGCCGCAGCTCCACCCATCACCGAAATGCCCGCCGACGTCTTCGGCGACATGCCCAGGTAGCCTGCGGTCATTGAGGCTACGGCGCAGCACGCTGCGCTGACCGCTACCCGTTCGCCTCGCATCCTGGGCGCGAACGATCACCGCAGCAGCGGTGATGGATGCACCTTGTTCCGTTGTTCCATTCCCTGGAGGGCCTGCCCTCCAGGGGCATGTGCGCTCTCCGATTTCCCTGCCTGGAGGTTCGCCATGTCTGTCGTCATCAATGACTCCTGCCTGGAGTCGCTTTCCGATATTTCTATTCAGAACGAGGACTGGATCGTTCAGCAAGCCATCGTGTTGCTGGAGCGGCGGGTTTTCAAAGCCGGGCCGCGCCTTGAGCGGCCCGCTGCGGTCAGGGACTACCTTCGCTTGAAGCTGGTCGCCGAGCCCAATGAGATATTCGTCGTCGTGTTCATGAACAGCATGCACGACGTGCTGGCCGTGGAGCCGATGTTTCATGGAACGATCAATGCGACCTCGGTTTATCCACGTGTCGTGCTGCAGCGCGCTTTGCAACTGAACGCCGCTGCGGTCATCTTCGCCCATCAGCACCCCTCGGGCACCACGGAGCCATCCAATGCGGATCGCGTGCTGACCGAGCAGTTGAAGACGGCCTTGGCGCTTATCGACGTGCGGGTACTCGACCATTTCGTGATTGGTCAAGGCGCACCGTACTCGTTCGCCGAGTCTGGTCTTTTGTAATCACAGCGGGGGCTTCGGCCTCCGCTTTTTTCCATGCGGCAGCACCGAACAGGTATGCGGGGTGCCCGCGATGCGCATTGTTTGTTGGGGCGGCAGCGGGTTCGCGTTCGACTATGGCTCTGATCAACTTCCAGGGCACGCGACATGCCAGCATCTTTATTCCGCTTCGCATCCGGCTGGCGAACCCTTGGCCTGGCCGTTGCACTGCCGGCATCCTTGGCCGTTTTCAGCCCAGCCACCTTCGCCACCGATGTGGTGGTCGTCACCGACAGCCGCCACCCGGTCAAGACCATGGGTGGAGAGCGGTTGATCGAGTTGGATGAAGGCCCGCGCATCGAAGCCGAGCTTTCCGCACAGCTGCCCGCCGATCCTGAGCAGGCCACGGCCATCGTCAAGCGCCGCCTGAACAACGGTGGTGCCGACCTCCAGCGCCGCATCGCTGCCGCATACCAGGGCGTCTTCGACGCATGGAGCATGGGCGTCACCAGCATCCCGGCGGTCGTGGTGGATCAGCGTTACGTGGTCTATGGCGAGCCGGACGTGGCCCGTGCCGTCGCGCGCGTTGCGCAACACCGGAGGCCGCAGCCATGACCCGACCCTTCGAGCGTATGCGCCGCCTGCGTGCTGGCGTGGCGTCAATGCTGCTGCTCAGCGCCACGGGCAGCTACGCCCTCAACACCGCAACCATCGTTGGTTCAGTGGCATCGCCGGACTGCCTCGAATACCGCGTTGTCGGCATCTGCTACTGGCTCTACTGCACCTGGACGGGCTGCACGGTGCGCACGTCGATCAAGGTCCGCCACTACATCCCCGATGCGGTCGTCTCCAGCTACAGCAACACCGGCGAGAACCCCTGGGTCGAAGTCCGGGCGATGAGCGCGCCCAACCCATCCGCGCAGGCTGGCGGGGACGGCACCACCAACGAAGACCACGAGAACAATCTCGCAAAGTTCAAGAATGCAGATGTGATCGGCCACCCCGGTGTCGAGGTGTTCAACCAGTTCGTCTCGTCTTTGGGCTACTTTTGCGAGGGTGCGGGTACGGCGTTCATGCCGTACCTGCTCAGCACCCTGGACACACTGGCCTGGCGCTACAACGTGCCGGAGATGGCCTACCCGGAGGCACTGATTCCGGGCAGGCGCGAGGTCGGCGCGCGCACCACGATGAACCTCTGGGGCAACGTGTATCCGCGTGGCGGCTTCCTGCACCAGACCGACGACCACAAGGCTGGCGCCGTGGTGGCCCAGCGCGCTGGCGATGTCGTCACCCGCCGTGGACAAATCCACGTCTATCAGCCGCTGCTCGCCAACTCGCGGCCCGGCTACTGGCCTGCCGGCGCGCTGATGGAAAGCGATGCCTCGACGGGCAAATGGCAGGAACTCACGCCCGTCCTGTCCTCGTCCTGCACGGTGTTCCCGCGCAGCGGCTTTCTGACCCAGGCGCAGCAAGGCGACTACGCCTGGGCGCTGTGGCGGCCCTATGCGTGCTGCGAACGCCGGGGCCAGGTGTTCCTCGGCAGCGTCGATTTCCAATGAGGGTACGGCGATGAAGCGTCCTGAACTGACAAACCTCTCCATCAAGGCGTGCCGCCTGCTGCGTCCCACGGTATTGACTGGGGTGTTGACCGGGGCGCTGGCTGGCGCACTCGTTCTTGGCGGCGGCCTGGCGTGGGCGCAGGCCGGTTTTCAAACCGGCGGCTCAGTGATCGGCGACGAGGTGATGTATTCGATTGGCGGCGGCAGCGCAGTGTCCATGGGCCGCGCTGCCGGCATGCGCTCGATCGGCGTCGGCGTGGGCTGGAACAGCAACCTGATCTGCGGCGACATGAGCATCCAGACCACGCTGCGCAACCAGCTCAACGGCGTCACCAACGGCTTTCAGCAGATCATGAGCAACGTGATCCAGAGCGCTACCAGCGCGGTGGCATCGCTGCCTGCGCTGATCATCCAGCGCGCAGACCCCGGCCTGTACAACCTGCTGACCAACGGCGTGTTGCAGGCGCGGCTGGATTTCGACCGCTCCAAACTGACCTGCCGCGCCATGGCCGAGAAGATGGCCGACACGGCGGGCGGACAGCTTGGCTGGAGCCAAGTCGCCGAAGGCATGGCACTGCGCGATGCGGTGTCGAGCACGGATGCCGTGTCGGCGATTGAGCAGGCAGAGACGCGCCGGGGCAACGACGGCGTGCCCTGGGTAGGCGGCAGCAATGCGGGGGGCGCGGGCCAGTCCGCCATCCGGGTGGTCGGCGACGTCACGCGCGCGGGCTACAACCTGGTCAACGGGCGCGGCGTGACCGACACGTCCTCCATCTCGCCCGTCAGTTGCGCGAGCCTGTCCTGCCAGACCTGGACTTCGCCGCAGCAGGCGACCGAATGGGCCACGCGGGTACTTGGGGAACAGGTGCAGCGCACGTGCGATTCATGCACCAAGACCGAGACCGTGCCCGGCGTCGGGCTGACGCCGCTGATCCAGGAGGAGTACGAAACCAAGCTGGAGGTCCTGCAGGAGCTGGTTTCCGGTGCGCGCAATACCACCTTCGAGAACTTGCGTGAGGCCGGCAGCACGTCGCTGCCGATCACGCGCGGGGTCATCGAGGCGCTGCGCGACGAGCCGGACCAGGACCTGCTGGCGCGGCGCCTCGCGTCCGAGGTGGCGCTGTCGTCGGTGCTGGAGAAGGCGCTGCTGCTCCAGCGCACGCTGCTCACCGGCAAGAAAGAGCCCAACGTGGCAGCCAACGAGTTGGCAGTCGAGGCCGTGAACCACGAGAGTGACACGCTCGACCGTGAGATCCGCAACCTGAAGACCGAGCTGGAGCTGCGACGCGAACTGGCAAACAACTCGCCGATGGCGATCATTCAACGGCACGGCACGCGCGCGGCCGGTTCGCGCGGCATCTACGAAGGCGATCCCATTCCCGACCGCCTCGACCGGCTTCAGAAGGGCAATCCGGGAGGCAACCCATGAACCCGCCGCGCGCCAGTTGGCTACGCCCGCGCTGGCTGCTCAACCGGCGCGCGGCGAAAGCGCTGCTATGGACGGTGGTGCTCGTTGCCGCCGCCGTGGGCGCCAACGTCGTCGGCATTTACCTCGTCGGCAGCGTTGCCAGCTGGGAGCGGTGGCTGACGGCTACGGCGGGCTACTTCCTGGTGTGGCGACTGTGCCTGTACGGCGCAACCGCCTATGGCTGGGTCTGGATGCGTCGCCGACTGCTGGCGCGCGAGGCCCAGCGCGGAGCGGATAGGCAGGTGCGACGGCGCCTGCTGCGCAGCGAGATCGCCGGCGTCGCCGCCATTGTGGCGCTGGAAGCCAGCCTGTTGATGCAGGCCGCTTGAGAGGAGATCGGGGACATGACGCTTTTCACGACCGACTACTTGGAGTACTACCTGACGCTGGTGTCGTGGATCGTCCATAACGGCATCTGGGCGGTGCTGGTGGCGAGCGGTGTCTTCGCGCTGCCTTTGATTGTCATCATCGTGCAGGAATGGCTGAAGGCCCGTGCGGAGGGTGCCGACGAAGGCAACAAGGGCGTGCTCTCGGCTGCGCGCATCGAGAACCGGGTGTTCGTCGCCATCGTGGTGGTGATGTTCGCCGGCATACCGTTCATCGACGTGGATCTCAACACCATCCGCTACGACAGCGCACGTTCGGCCCAATGCCAGGTCAGCGTGCCGCAACCGACGGATACCGGCTGGTCGCAGTCCTTCAGCACCATCAACAACCAGTCGGCGAAGGTGCCCGTCTGGTGGGCCTTTATGCACACACTCTCGCGAGCAGTGACCGGTGCCTCGGTGGCGGCGATTCCCTGCGGCACCGACTTGCGGCAGATGCGCATGGAGATCGATGCGACGCGCATCGACGACCCGGTATTGGCTCAGGAAGTGGCGGATTTCTCGCGAGACTGCTACGGACCGGCGCGCGCCAAATTGTTCATGCAGCGTCCTCAGCTTGATGAGCAGCAGATGCACGACGTGACTTGGATCGGCTCGCGCTTCTTCACGGACACGGGCGGCTACTACGACAGCTACCGCTCCAGCACACCACGCGATGACTGGCCCTACGACAGCACCCGTGACGCCGGGCTTGCGCAGGTGGCCAGCGGTGGCGGCTATCCGACCTGCAGGCAGTGGTGGGCCGATGGCAGCAACGGCCTGCGCGCACGCCTGCTGGGGCAGGTAGACCCAAGCCTGCTGAATCGCCTGGCGGGCTGGGCCGGTTTCCTGAGCCGGGCCGAGGTGGACGACTCGGTGATCCGTACCATCGCCTCGCCACGGCAGCAGAAATTGAACCAAGGCAGCGTCTATACCGACTACGGTGGCCAGATCGACAAGACCCTGCCGAACATCGTAACGCGGGCCACGGGCGACGTCGGAATGGCCGTCGGCGCGATTGCCGCATTTCCCGCCATGGACGTGGTGCGCCAGGCGCTGCCCATGGTGCTCGCCTTGCTCAAGATGGCGCTGGTCATCTGCATCCCGCTGGTGCTGGTTGTGGGCACCTATGACTTGAAGACGGTCGTTACCGTGAGCGTCGTGCAGTTCGCGCTGTTCTTCGTCGATTTCTGGTTCCAGCTCGCGCGCTGGATCGACAGCACCATCCTCGATGCGCTTTATGGCTGGGGCTTCGGCTGGAACCGGCCACACGCCAACTTCGATCCACTGGTGGGGCTGAACAACGCCTTTGGCGACCTGTTGTTGAACTTCGTTATGGGGACGATGTTCATCGTGCTGCCCACCTTTTGGATCGGTGCGCTGACCTGGGCCGGAATCCGCGCTGGAACGATCGCAAACAGTTTCTCAGCAGGTACGAGGGACGCAGGCGCTGCCGGTGGAAAAGGAGCTGGCGCAATGTCAAGGAAGTTGAAGTGACGCACGCTCAAGCCGAGTGTCAGTCATCATCCTTGTACATCTCATGAGATGTGTCGTTGTAGAGATTCGGGTCATAACCCGGTGTCTCTCGAAGTTCTTCCAAGGTGGTAGGAAACTGCAAATGGAACTCTTCGTCTGAATGGCTCTGATTTGCTGCCCATCCCACAGCCACGACACAAACCAACAGCAGTGCCAGCCAGAACGCGGAATAGAGCAGTACACCGAGCACGGCCAGCTTGACCACCCACAACAGCACGGTGGCACCAGCTACCGGCACACCCTTGGATACCAACCAGTTCGACGCCCGCCGTTCGCCACGCGCATAGGCGCGCCATCCACGGCCGATGCTGCGGCCGAGGCGTTCTGCGGTGCTGATGCGGGTCGTCGTGTTCATGGTCGTCACCTGCTACATGTGAGATCGCTACTCCAGTTTGCTCCAATCCTGCTTGCTTGCCTGTACCAATGCGCTCCATTCGTCCGGCGGGTTCCCGCGCCCGAGCATCTTCTCGAACACGGCATACGGGTCCGATTTGCTTCCCGAAGACCGCAGGGTCTGTTCATCGTTGACCCAGGCGTACACGATGACCTTCGCCTTCGAGTCGTAGCGGAAGAACAACCGGTATCGCCTTCCGAGCTTGGCCCGCCGCCAGTGGCGATAGGCCGGCCCCATGGTGTTGCCCTGGCGGTATTCGTCGCGCGCCGGATCGCTCGGTACCACGTCTTGTATCAGCTGAACCAAGGCCCGGAAGAACTTGACGTTGGCGTTCGATCCGAACCCTTCCGGGTCGTTGTCTTGGGCGCGCAGCACAGCCGCGCGCAGCTTCATCATCTGCTCGATCAGGTTGTCGTGGAACAGCAGTGTCCAGCCATGCTGTTGCATCAGATTTCCACGTCCTCATCGAAATCATCGCCCAGGTCCACCTTGTGCCCCGCGTGCTCCAGCATTGTGCTAGCCAGATCCTCGGGCAGGCCACGCACATTCCGGCCCGCTTCAATATCGCGGGCCAGCAAGGTCAGGAACGCGGCAATGGCAGGGTCTTCATGCTCGGCGTCAGCACGGGTGACGACGACTTCGCCGCCGCGCAGGTCGAACGCAACTTTGCCGCCCGTATCCACCCCCAGCGCCTGCCGGATGGACTTGGGCAGCGTGATCTGGCCTTTGGAGGTCAGCGTGGCAACTTCGTGAATGGCAGGCATGGTGGCTCTCCTGATCGCAATGCCTACATTGTAAGGAAATATCCTTACATCGTCAATGAAAGGTCTCACCGGGGTTCTCCAGCATCCAACAATGAACCTCATCGTAGGGTGGGAACAGCCAGCCTTCCCGCATCAATCCGACCCCGCCACACCCGCATTGACGGTGGACGATCAATGCTCACCGCTCTATATCCAAAGGCTTCTAAAGGCCAAAGGGCCGAAATGGCAAGGGAATGGGGTGCAAGGGGAAAGGCCCTACCCGAAAAGGCGAAAAGGCCTCCCGCTTGGCCCGCAACCAGGACACCCACATGCTCTCTCTGTTCCAGCGAAAACGGCCCCTGGACGCTGCCGCTCCATCGCCAGCACCCACCACCGATCTCCCGAAAGGGCTGATCTGGCCGGAATCAGCCGCGTCGCTGCTGGCGACACCGCGCCGACAGAAGCTGCTGGAACACATCTGGCAGCGCACCTCGCTCTCGCGCAGGCAGTTCGCCGCGCTGTACCGCGCGCCGCTGGAACGCTATGCCGAGCTGGTCCAGGCTTTCCCCGCCTCCGAAGCGCATCACCATGCTTACCCAGGCGGCATGCTCGACCACGGGCTGGAAATCGTCGCCTACAGCCTCAAGCTGCGGCAGTCCCATTTGCTGCCCATCGGCGCCAACCCCGAGGACCAGGCCGCGCAAGCCGAAGCCTGGACTGCTGCCGTCGCCTACGCCGCACTGCTGCACGACATCGGCAAGGTCGCCGTCGATCTGCACGTGGAGCTGGCCGACGGCAGCACTTGGCATCCGTGGCACGGCCCACTGCACCAGCCATATCGCTTCCGCTACCGTGACGATCGCGAGTACCGACTCCACAGCGCCGCGACGGGCTTGCTCTACCGGCAACTGCTTGACCGCGAAGTTCTGGACTGGCTCAGCAGCTATCCGTCGCTGTGGGCACCGCTGCTCTACGTCCTGGCCGGGCAGTACGAGCACGCTGGCGTGCTGGGCGAACTGGTGGTGCAGGCCGACCGTGCTTCCGTGGCCCAGGAACTGGGCGGCGATCCTGCGCGCGCCATGGTCGCGCCCAAGCACGCACTGCAACGCAAGCTGCTGGACGGGCTGCGTTACCTGCTCAAGGAGGAGCTGAAGCTGAACCAACCCGAAGCCTCCGATGGCTGGCTCACCGAGGATGGTTTGTGGCTAGTCAGCAAGACGGTCTCGGACAAGCTTCGGGCACATCTACTATCACAGGGCATTGACGGCATTCCTGCGAACAACACCGCCGTGTTCAACGTGCTGCAGGATCACGGCATGTTGCAGCCCACGCCGGACGGCAAAGCGATCTGGCGTGCTACCGTGACCAGTTCCACCGGCTGGACCCACTCGTTCACCCTGTTGCGCCTCGCGCCCGCGCTGATCTGGGAATCTGGTGAGCGACCGGCGCCGTTTGCAGGGACGGTGACGATCGACGCGGCACTGGCAGGCGAAGCTGCCGAGGCAGGGGCCATCCTTTCTGCGGACGGCACGGCGTCAGCCTTGGAGAACCAAAACGCTCCGCCAGCGGAAGTTAGCGGCATTGCATCGGCCCCTCCATCCAAGGCACAGGCCATACCCGACGCCATGGCGGACATGCTGGCGATGGTGGGAACGGGAAACTCGCCAACCACCGATCAGGATGTGGAAACCGTCCCGGACGAAATACCCATCGTTCTTGCCGATACGCCCCCGCCGACCTTGGCTGCCGCGGCGCCTTCGCGGCCGGCCTCCACATCCTCGACGACACAGCCATCCGGCGAGCACTTCATGGCGTGGCTGAAACAGGGCATCGCCACGCGGCGGCTCATCATCAACGATGCAAAAGCGCTGGTGCATACCGTGAGCGACACCGCCTACCTAGTCAGCCCTGGCGTATTCCAGCGCTATGCGCAGGAACACCCGCAGTTAGGAAAGCTGGCCAAACAGGAGAACCTGCAGGATTGGCAGTGGGTGCAGAAGCGCTTCGAGCGGTTGCAATTGCATCGCAAGCAGCCGAGTGGGTTGAACATCTGGACCTGCGAAGTCACAGGCCCCAGAAAATCACGGAAGCTACACGGCTACCTGCTTCTTCCGCCACAATCGGTATTCTGTGAAATGCCACAAAACAACCCCTACCTGGCCGTGCTTCCGACGTAAATGACCAGACTCATTCAGCACCAGAAGATCCGCCATTCTTGAGTTCGGCAAACTTCGCAGCCATTGTTGGGTTACTCCGAGTCAACTTCTTGATCGTCACGTCCTGCGCCTTGTCGTTCGCGAGTCGAAGATTTCTGTCGGTGCCAAGCAGGGCCTCTTTTGTCTTCTGTAGGTGATCGATCGACTTGTCGATTTCATCGATTGCTGTCTGAAATCGCCTGGAGGCGAGGTCGTAGTTTTTGGCGAATGCAGTCTTGAACGTATCCAGCTGGGCCTCGAAATTCGTGATATCGATATTTTGCGCCTTCACGAGCGCCAGCTCGGATTTGTACTTGAGCGAATTCATTGCCGCATTTCGTAGCAGGGTGATGATGGGGAGGAAGAATTGCGGCCGGACAACATACATTTTTGGGTAACGGTGGGACACATCAATGATTCCCGTATTGTATAGCTCACTTTCAGGTTCGAGCAGAGAAACCAGCACTGCATACTCGCAACCCTTCTCAGTGCGATCCTTATCAAGCTCCTTCAGGAAATCTTCATTTTTCTTCCTGGCGGCGGTTTCATCATTCTCGTTCTTCATCTCAAACATAATCGAGACGATCTCAGTTCCAGCTTCATCTGAGTCGCGAAATATGTAGTCCCCCTTACTTCCGCTGCGCGCATCATTGTCCTTCTCAAAATACGCCCTTGGAAATGCGGTAGCGCGAATTCGATTGAATTCGGTCTCACAATGCTGCTCTAGCGTTTCGCCAACCATTTTGGTCGATAATCGCGCCTTCATGTCCCGTAGACGCTCGATTGCGTCATCGCGATCCTTGATCTGCGTTTCGTACTTTTCTTTCAAAGATTTCTCGGCAAGATGCTTTTCAAGTTCTGCCCGTTGCAAGCCGCTCTTCATTTCGTCACGCTCTCTCTCGACTGCGTTGACTGCTTCAGTAATGGCAAGCTTTTTCTCAATAACAATGGCGTCGAGTTTCGCCTTAAGTTCCTGTATCTCCGATTCCTTTGCTGCAGCGGCCTTTTGCACTTCGCTTATGAGCGTGACCTCTGCCAACTTGGATACAGCTTGCTTGTCGCGCTTCGCCTGTTCTAATTCATTTGCAAGCGTGTCACGCTCTTTTTCCACCGCATTCAATGCCTCGGCCACGGCGAGTTGCCGCGCAACCTCTCCGGCATCAAGCCTGGCTTTCAGCTCCTGAATCTCGGCATCCTTGGCGGATGCGGCTTTCTGTAATTCGTTGGCAACCTTGGCCTCAGCCAGCTCAACCGCATTGCGTTTTTCCTGTTCGGCCAACTCTAGCCGTTCATGTAACTGTCTCTCGAAATCGCTATCTCGAACCTGCTTCAGGATGTCCGCGTACCCAGCTTCGTCGATCTTGAATGCTTTCCTGCAGTGAGGGCAGATTATTTCATGCATGGTTACTTACCTTCCACTTTGACCAAAATCTGCGCAAGCATTTCTGGCACCTCGCCTCCTGATCGGAGTGTCGCAGTCCGGTATGCGAGCTGGTTCTTCGCAAGATTTATTCCGGCATCAGTCTCAATAATATTGCAGGCAGATATCCACTCATCCCAGTTCGCGGACAGAAACGCCTCAAGGTGATCATCAAATATCGCGGCGACTTCGGAAATGGTGGCAGGTGGAAAATCTTCTTCAGGCAAGCCGAAGTACCGCATTAACCTGCGGTTCTCTACCGCATGATTTTTGCGCTCCCGATCTATGTCATCTTGCTTTTTGTTTTTAGCTTTGGCGCGCACTTCAAATCCACCGTCAGCATCAAAAAGCGCATAGACTGGAACACCAATAGATTTCAGAATCGCATGCGCGAGAGGTATTGATGTCTTGCTGCCGACTGGAACAATCGAGATACCTGCTGCCTCAAGAGCCCCCGGAGAAGTTCTATCGCCAATACCGTAGAACACAGCCGATTCGGTTGTCCCCTCCACAAGAAATGCGCGATTCGCGAAGAGTGCTATGGCAAGCTGATCGGCCACGTTATGGTCGAGTCTGCGGTCGACCACATCACCATCCACTGTTCCATGTAGCCTGGCCTTCACATCCTCAACCGTGGCAAAGTGAACCGTCACCACCGGAATTTCGTCAGTTGATCTGGTCAGCCGTCTGACTTGATGGAAATGTCGTGCCTCCAAGAAGTAGGGGCTATGCGTGGCATAGGTTACCTGGATGCGCTTGCCAGTATCTTCGGCGAGCGACCTAAGCACCTTCGCAAAGGTCTGCGCCTGGATCGGATGCTGGAAAAGCTCCGGTTCCTCGATGGCCAAACAGATGACACCCTCAGCGGAGGCCGCGCCCGATTGCGCCAAGAGCTGCAGAGCCGAGATCAGCAGCGTGCGTTGAAAACCGTGCCCTTGTCGCTCTACAGCTGTTTCAGTGGTGCCATCGAGTACGGCTACATCAAAGGTTGTGCGGGGAGCCTTGAGCTCCACTTCTGCCGGAGAAACCGTGATTGCCCGGCCTGGCGCATAGGTTGTGACGACCTCATTGAGCTGCGTTGTGATGGTCCCGAGTTGCTCCTTGAACTTCTCTTCATAAACCTGTTGCTGCTTTGCCCGTGACTCGGCAACGATTTCCGCGATCGCCTCATCAGCAGCAGTTCGATCAATCGAGCGCTCAAGGATTCGCCCAATGATGCTTGCCTTGCCATCGATCGACTCCTCACTTGCCCGAAGGTCGGCCGTCACCAAAACGAAGTCGAAGAGCCCACTCATCTTGCCGCCGCTGTTGAACCCAAAGAAATTGGTTTGCAAAGCTTCGGGGGCATCGAGAAGTTGATCCGTATGAGCCGCCTCCCAAGTTGTCATCGCCTGCTCCACGGCCGGGCCGGTATTCGCAGCAGGAAGATCAAGCTCCGGGCGCTCGCGCCGGAGAGTGGCGTACAGATCTTTCTTCGCAGTCACACCGCCTGCCGCCTTGATAGCATTGAAAGCTGGGAATCCCTTTGCATTGGCGGAGAGCACATCGGCGCCGTCAGGGGATCGGCGCTTCCATGCAGTGAACGTGACTACTCCTTCAGGTGCGTACTTGCCGAGTGCCTCGCGATCCTTTTCGGTGAGGTCTGCGAAGGTGACCTGAACCTCGATGTCTTCGTCCGTCGCCCCAAAAGAGCAATCCTTTTCTGTCAGCGAGCCGGGCTTGCCATTGAAGAACCAGTCAAGCGCACGAAGCACCGTTGATTTGCCGGCACCGTTCGGCCCGATGAAAGTCGTGACGGAATCGAACGGAATCGTTACGTCTTTCAACGTGCGAAAGTTTCGGATGCGAACGGATTGGATCTTCATTTCGGGCCTCTGCTCCTTGTGGTTTATGTATCTCGCTGTGAACGACGGCAGAACCTACCCCTTTGCCGCCTCGGTCAAAAGATCGTCAACCGAGCGCGCAACCACATACCGGGCGGGGTTCTCACCAACCCCCAGCGCAGTGAAATGTGCCTTGCCGCATTCGATCTTGGCGCTTTCCTTGTCGCGCAGGTCGTCGGTGAACAGGCTGCTCTTGGTTTCCACCACAAAGTACAGGCGCTGGCTACCATCCTCTTCCACCAGCACGGCCCAGTCGGGGTTGTAGGTGCCCAGTGGCGTGGGCACCTTGAACCAGCCTGGCAGCTTGGCGTAGAGCTTGATGGCTTCGTTTTTCTCCAGCCCATCGGCGAAGTCCCGCTCGGTGGTCGAGTCGTACACCACGTGCTCGTAGATCGACTTCTGGGTATCCAGCAGCATGTTCTTGAGATAGCCGGTGAGCTCTTCCTTCTCAAACAGCTCCTGCGCATAGACATGCTGGTCGCCCAATTTCTGGTACTTGATGCCATCGACCAGGGCCAAGCGCTTGCAGCGGTTGATGGTCTCGGCGGCCAGCTCAATGAATTGCTGCGGGTTGCGCTTGAAGTCGTCCAGGCGGCCGCTTCCGGTCAAAACGCTGACGATGGTGCGCCGAGTGAGCTGGGTACGATCTTGCAGGTCGGTCAACAAGTCCGGCAGCTCGATGTCCGTCTCGTCCAGCACCACGGTCGCCGCGCCTGCCTTCTCCGTCGCGGCGACGCCCGCCTTGCCGATGGCGATATCGGCCTTGCGCCATTGCAGCCGGGCCTTGGCAATCACCGGGGCTTTCTGCAACGCAGCGATGCAATCCGTCACCAGCTTGGCGTTGTCGAACTGCACGCGGTAAGTGGTCTGGTGCTTGATGCGATCCCATAGCGCCTTGAACTCGTCGCTCAGATAAATGGCTTTGCCATCGTTACCCTTGCGCAGCGGAACCTGTCTGCGCTCGTCGGCATTCTTGATGTCCAGACGGCCTGATACCTTGCGCAGCACTTCGGCAATCTGGCCTTTCTGTGCCTCAAACTCGGCAGGCAGTGCCAAGGTGCCGTTCTTCAGCGCCGTTTTCAGTGAATCTTGCACCTTGCCCTTGGCATCGATATGACCGGCGGCCTTCAGGTGTTCCCACAACGCTTTCGATTGCTCAATACCCAGCGGCGCGGCATGCCCGTCAGCGTCGGTCACGGCAATGGCGGCAAACTGGTGTTGCTCCACGATGCCGAAGCGGATGCCGGTGTCTTTCTCGATTTCCTTTTGCAGGTTCTCGGCAAACTGTTCGTAGTTTTCCGTGGCCACCACAGTCAGGGTGTTGACCTCGAAGCCGCGTACCCGCTCACCATCCTGATTGACGCACAGACGCAGGCCACGGCCAATGGTCTGGCGGCGCTCGCGCTCGGTCTGAATGTCACGCAAGGTGCAAATCTGGAACACGTTGGGGTTGTCCCAGCCTTCCTTGAGCGCGGAGTGGGAGAAGATGAACTTCAGCGGCGTGCTGAAGGACAGCAGCTGCTCCTTCTCCTTCATGATCAGGTTGTAGGCCCGCTCGGCGTTCTCCCGGTTGCCCGCATTGTTCTCGGCGGTATCAAGCCAGCCGCCCTTCTTGTCGATGGAGAAATAGCCGTTGTGCACTTCCTCGGCGGCAAACGCCAGGTCGATCTCGGCAAACAAGCTCTGGTAGGCCGGCAACTTGGCGGCACGGCGATATTCCTCCTCGAATATCTGTGCATACACGCCCTTGACCGGCTGGCCGTCTGCGTCGTATTGGCGGTATTTGTCCACCGCGTCGATGAAGAACAGGCTGAGCACCTTGATCCCCAGCGGGCGCAGGTGCTTCTCCTTGTCCAGGTGTTCCTTGATCGTGCGGCGGATCATCTCGCGTTGCACGGCCAGCGCATCCACATCACCGTGGGCTTGGCCAGGTTGCAAAAACACCTCGCCACCGGGGTAGCGCAGCTCCATGAACGCTTCGCCCTTGGCCGTGTTGATCTCGCCCACCCGAAAATCGGCGTAGATCGCGCGGCCATCGGCGCTCTGCTGGAGGTCGTCGCCATCGCTGACCGTCACCTCCACCCGCTGCACGCCGGTGCCGGTCTGTTTATCCAGCTCGACCTTGGCGCTGATGCGGCCGCGCTTGTTTTCCACCTTCACCAGGCGCACGAAAGGCTTGTTGTGCGCGTCCTCTACCGTGGCCGACGCCACTTCGATCTGCTTGACCAGCTTGCGCTCGTAGGCATCCACCGCATCCAGGCGGTACACCATGTGGTGCTTGTCCACGTGGGTGGCGGAATAGCGCAGTGTGCACAGCGGGTTCATCGCATCCAGCGCTTCCTTGCCACGGCCTTCCAGGCCGCCGTCCACGCTTTGCGGTTCATCCACGATGATGATCGGCCGGGTCGCCTTGATCAGGTCAATGGGCTTCTCGCCACCGGTCTTCTCGCTCTCCTTGTAGAGGTTGTTCACATCCTTCTTGTTGATGGCGCCCACCGTCACCACCATGATCTGGATGTTGGAACTGGTGGCAAAGTTGCGCACCGGCCCCGGCTTGGCCGAGTCGTACAGGAAGAAATCGAAGGGCACGCCCGCGTAGAGCCCCTTGAAGTGCTCCTCGGTGATTTGCAGGGTTTTGTAGACGCCTTCCTTGATCGCCACTGACGGCACCACGATCACGAACTTGCTGAAGCCGTAGCGCTTGTTCAGCTCGAAAATCGTGCGCAGGTACACATAGGTCTTGCCGGTGCCGGTTTCCATCTCCACCGTGAAATCGCCCGAGGTCAGCGCGCCGGAGGGCGGCAGGCCACCGCGCAACTGGATGTCTGACAGGTTCTTGAGCAGTTCATCATCCAGCAGGGTCAAGCGGTTGCCCATGCCAAGGTCAGACTGCGCCACATCCAGCGACATCTGCGCCTCGTCGGGCAGCCTCATGGTCACCGTGAATTCGGTGCGGCACTGCTCCTGGCCGCGGAACAGGTCGCAGACCGCCTCGATGGCCTGAAGCTGGTAGTCGAGATCGGGTTCAAAATGCAGCTTCATGGGCCATCCTGGTCGTTGTGGAGTCCGCAAACGACACAAACACGTTTGCGGAGCGCAAAAATACAATCAGACTCCACAAACATCTTTGTGGAGTCCAGCCGCTACACAAGCCCGTCATAGAACCTCCCGGCCTTCGGCAAGGTTGATCAGGCGGGGAAAGCACAGGGTGGCGGCACGGCGGCCGCTGCCGGGCTGCAGCTCGCGCAAAATGCCGGCATCGCGCAACTGCCGCAGCAACGCGGGGGCGGTCTTGTCGTGAATGCCATAGTCCGCCGCCAGCTGCTGCGCCAGATCCGAGGTGCGGAAAATGGGCTTGCTGAAAATGGCGTCCAGCAAGTGCACCGAATATTGGGAGTGGGTGGTTTCCTGAATGGCCACCTTCATCTCGTCGTAGAGCGTCTTGATGGCTTCCACCCGGCGAATGTTCTGCCCCGCCTGCTCAATGATGGCGCGCAGGAAGAAGGCAATCCAGCCATCCCAATCGCGCTCGGTGGAGATCGCCTTGAGCCGTTGGTAATACTCGTCCCGGTGATTTTCCAGATACTCGGACAGGTAGAACATCGGCTGCGACAGCGCCCGCTTCTGGTAGAGAAACAGCGGGATCAGGATGCGGCCAATACGGCCATTACCGTCCTTGAACGGGTGCAGCAACTCGAACTGCGCATGAACCACCGCCACCTGCAGTAAAAAGTCCACGTCATCGCCATCCAGATACAGCTCCCATGCTTGCAGATAGTCAGGCAGCTGTAACGGGTTGGGCGGCACGAACGTTGCCTGCTCCATGCTGCAGCCCTGGCGACCGATCCAGTTCTGGTCGAGGCGAAATTCGCCGGGCGTCTTGTCCTGGCCGCGCACGCTGTTCATCAGAATGCGGTGCAGCTCGCGCACAAAACCAAGGCGGATCGGGTACACCTCCAGATACTCCCGCGCCTTGAACAAGGCGTGGCGGTAATTGGAAATTTCCTGGATGTCCTTGTATTTCTCGCCCTCCTTGAGCAAGCCCGCTTCCTGCTCCAGCACCTCGTCCACGGTGGCCTGGGTGCCCTCGATTTTCGACGACAGCACCGCTTCCTGGGTGGTCAGCGGCGAGAGCATCACCGCCGGATTGGGGATGCCCGCCAGCAAGCCGTCATAACGGGCCAGCGCGGCATTGGCCTGGCCAACCAAGGGCAGCAGCAGGCGGTAATCCAGCTCGCTCAGGGGTAATGCGTCGGGCACATAGGGCTGCATGGCGGGCCTCACAGACTGCGCACGGTGGCGATGCCGTGCTGTTGCAGAATCGCCGCCATATTGGTCTTGGCCACGTCGCCTTCAAAGGCGCTGTCGCGGAACACGCAGGTGGTATCGCCGGCAGGGGCCAGTTGCTGGTGCCAGGCGGCGATGCCATCGGCCAGGGCTTCGACCTCGGCGGCGCGGATGGTTTGCGCCAGGCAGGCCAGCAGCACGCCACCGCCGACGGCGTGCACCGCCTTGCCCGCGATGCTGCGCTGCTCTATGGGCACGCACAGGTCCAGGCCGAGCTTGAGCAGCAGCTCGTACAGCACATCGGCCTCGGAGCGGCCTTCGAGCAGGTGATCTTGATGGTCGAACAGCGAGGCTTCCAGATTATCCGGTTTTGGATTCCAGGCGCGGATGTTGGAGGTGTCGAGCTTGAAGACGCGGAAGCCGGTGTCACCTTGCCAGTCAGGATTGTCGGCTTTGACTTTCGCTCCGGCGCGGCGCAGGCGCTCCTCTGTAACTTGAGAGATAGATTTATATACTTTCTTGTCGAGAGGCTCTGGAATTTGCACCAAAATAAACCGCCTACTTCCCGAGTCGTCTGCATTCTGTTTCATGACCGCATGCCCAGTAGTTCCTGAGCCGGCAAAAAAATCCATAAAGATGTCGTCATGCCCTGAGCCTTCCGTCATGGAAATCAGACGTTGTATTAACCTGATGGGCTTAGGTGTATCGAAAATATCCGCCTCAGCATCAAACATTTCACGAATCAAGCTTTTGCCCTCGATATTGTGGCCAGCTTCTTCATGAAGCCAAATCGTCGTGGGAACGATCCCTTGCTGGACTTCGGAAAGAAAGGTTTTAGAGTAAGGCCTTGAATTCCCATCTTTCCCGAATGTAATACGCCCATCAGCCAAAAGCTCCTCATACCTTGCTTTGCTAACAACCCACGCCCGACTAGGCGGTGGTGAGAACTGGATGCCCGCTGGCGACGTAATCACATAATCATTTGAAGCGGAGTAGGTTTTTACTGAGAGATTGGTTGGATACCACGGCCCTCTGGGATCATCGTCCGGATTTGAGTACTTTGCGTTCAACCCTTCAGGGCGAGGGAATAGATTTGGCCGCCACACCTCTTTATTTCTACAATAAATAAGAATATGGTCATGCATATCAGACAAATATTTTGCATCATTTGCTGCTCCGTATTTTTTTTGCCAAACAACATTAGCAACAAAATTTTCTTCCCCAAAAACCTCATCGCAGATTTTTCTTAGATTGGCAACTTCGCCATCGTCAATGGTTGCAGCAAACACACCATCATGTCGCAAAAAGTCCCTCGCCAGCCTAAGGCGTGGATACATCATATTCAGCCAGTCCGTATGAAAGCGCCCGCTGGACTCCGTATTGCTACTGATCTTCTTCCCGCTTTCCACTTGCCCGGTCAATTCCAGATAGTTTCTGATATTGTCCTGAAAGTTGTCTGGATACACGAAATCCTTTCCCGTGTTGTACGGCGGGTCGATATAGATCAGCTTGACCTTGCCGGCATAGCTTTTTTGCAGCAGCTTGAGCACTTCGAGGTTGTCGCCTTCGATCATCAGGTTCTGGGTAGTGTCCCAGTCCACGCTGTCTTCCGGGCAGGGGCGCAGGGTGCCGGTGCTGGGGGTAAGCGCCAGTTGCCGGGCGCGGCGCTTGCCGTGCCAGTTGAGGCCGTATTTCTCGTCGGCATCGGTGACGTTGGCATCGCCCACCAGGGCTTTCAGCACGTCCACATTCACGGCCACGCCGTTCGCGCCCTCGGTGATCAGTTCAGGGAACAGCGCTTTGAGCTGCTCGATATTGCCCGCCACCAGATCGGCGGACTGGGCTTGGGGGCTGGCTGCGTCCAGTTTTTCCATGGTCTTCTCCGTCATTCGTTCAATCTTCAAAGCTGTTGTTGTGCAGCGGCCAGTTCGGCCTGGATGCGCTTGAGCGTCAGGTTCAGTTCCACCTGGCGCGCCAGTTGTTTTTCCTTGGCGGCTTGGGTGCGCAGGCGGCTTATTTCACCTTCCAGCCGCTGGCAATCGACCAATGCCTGCCGGCGTGCCGCAGCCTGTTCCGGCGTTGCGGCGGCTTGATAGCTTCCTGTGCGTCGCGCTGCGTGCAGGGCCTGCACGCATTCGATCCAGCCTTGATAAAGGGCATGAAGCGAGGCCTGGGGCTGACGCGCAATTGCGAGGGATTGCACGAAGGCATGTTCGGCTTCGGGACGTGCCTTCGTATCAGCCTCGGTTGTGCCGCTGGCCGTGCAGGGTAGAGAGGCCGACATCAGATCGCCGTCGAGCACGATTTTTTCTGCCTCGTTCTGCGCCCAGCGTTTATGCGCCAGCGAGAGGGTCAGCGTGGGCCCGTCAGCTCGTCTTTCATCCAGCAGTAACAGCACCGGGTAAGGCACGGCCCGATGCACCAATTCGACCAGGCGTGAAAGACTGGTGGGCTTGATGGCACCGCGCAAGGTGACCGCCAGCACCGCGATTTCCAGGTACTCGCGTTGCGTATCGCGGTACTCGGGCACGCCGATGGTGTTGGGCTTGAGGGCGGCCAGCCACTGGATGTCTTCAATGGCATCGGTGATCAAGCGCTTGTCGGACGCCGTGGCCGCACCGTTCTCCAGCAACAGCTTTTTGGGCACGCGCTGGTCCACCCGTGCGCTTTCCGGGAGATTTAGGGCACTGACGACATCCGACCTGTTCATGACGAGAGTGCCGCCCCAAATGCCTTGACCGTTTCTTCGCTGTCGCGCCCGGCGATG
>JAANMU010001560.1_pt1 | contig 20308 bp, 18 predicted proteins | sample 7279701 | NCBI WGS metagenome assembly JAANMU01 (sample SAMN14094539, study PRJNA606508) | bioreactor metagenome | isolation source: A lab-scale SPAN reactor treating ammonium-rich wastewater day 57 | place: Ireland: Galway | collected 2017-03-13 | reverse complement strand
GCCATCCGCGCCCTGCAGGCCATCGGGATGGAAATTTCCTGCATCAAGGACGTGACACCCGTGCCGCACAACGGTTGTCGTCCGCGCAAGAAGCGCCGGGTGTAGTTCACTTTTCACGCATCACGCATCACGAATTATGGCTCGTTACACAGGTCCTCGCGTTCGCCTCAGCCGCCGGTTCGGCATTCCGATGTTCGGCCCGACCAAGTATCTCGAACGCCGCAACTACGGCCCCGGCATGCACGGCCCCAAGTCGCGGCGCAAGACAACGGACTACGGGCTGGGATTGATCGAGAAGCAAAAGCTTCGCTATTACTACGGCCTGATGGAGCGCCAGTTCCGCGGCGTTTACGAGAAAGCCCTCAAGCGCCGCGGCGTTACCGGCGAGCAAATGTTGCAGATTCTGGAGACGCGGCTCGACAACGTGGTCTATCAACTGGGCCTGGCCACCACCCGGGCCGCCGCGCGCCAGATGGTGGCCCACGGTCACATCCGGGTGAATGGCCGCAAGGTGAATGTGCCCTCCTATGCCCTGCGCGTGAACGACGCGGTGGACGTGAAGGACACCACGGTTTCGCGGCAGTTGGCGACCAAGAATCTGGAGATGTCCACGAGCCGGGCCGTGCCGGACTGGCTTTCCTTGAGCAAGGATGAGTTCAAGGGCGTGGTAATGCGCGTGCCAACCCGCGATGAAATCAATCCCATCGCCAACGAACAAGCCGTGGTCGAATTTTATTCCCGCTAACTTAACCCGGTCCCGCCGGTGCGGGACCCAACGCAATTACACGGGCCGCGACCGGAGCGGGAAGTTCACCGGCACTGCCAGATTAAAATTGCAGGAAAGATACCTATGCCAGTACGTCTAGGACGATTCGAAATGCCCAAGCGGTTGACCAAGGAAGAGTCAACCGCCACCGAAACTTTCGCGCGCTTTGTCGCCGAGCCTTTTGAAACCGGTTATGGCCACACCATCGGCAATTCCTTGCGCCGGGTGTTGCTCTCCTCGCTGGAGGGCGCGGCCATCACCTCCATCAAGGTGGACGGCGCCATGCATGAGTTCGCGGCCATTGACGGGGTCGTGGAGGACGTCACCGACATTGTCTTGAATCTGAAGAAGATCAAGTTCAAGGCCCACACCCGTGAACCGCAAACCCTGTTGCTCTCGGTTAACAAGGAAGGCACCGTGACCGCCAGCGACATCCAGCTCAACCAAAACATCGAACTGGTCAATCCGGAGCAGGTGATCTGCACGCTCGACAAGAAGAAGAAATTCGAGATGGAACTGGAGGTCAAAGTGGGCCGCGGTTTCTGCCCCGGGGACGAAAACAAGAAGCCCGGCCAGGCGATCGGCGTCGTGGCGATTGACTCGCTCTTTTCCCCGGTGATCCGCGTGCGTTATTCGGTTGAAAACGCCCGCGTCGGCCAGCGCACCGACTACGACCGGCTTCTGTTGGACATTTGGACGGATGGCCGCATTTCCCCCGACGACGCGCTCACACAGGCCTCGGCCATCTTACAGCACCACCTCGATGTGTTTGTGGGTTACGACAAGAACGCCGTGGAATTTGAGGAAGTGGTGGATAAGCAGGATGAGGAGAAGTCGAAGCTCAAGAAGCTCCTCAACATGAGCGTGAACGAAATCGAGTTGAGCGTCCGCGCCGCCAACTGCCTCAATAACGCCAACATTACCACCGTTGGCCAGTTGGCGATGAAGTCCGAGCAGGAAATGCTCAAGTACCGCAACTTCGGCAAGAAATCGCTCAACGAAATCAAAGACAAACTCTCCGCCCTCGGTCTGGCGCTGGGGATGACCTTCGAGCCGGGGTTGCTGGAATCGGCCAAGGAAGAGGCGGCCAAGCAGCAGTGATTTATGCGACACCTTAAACGAACCGCCAAGCTGGGCCGCACTTTCGAGCATCGCAACGCGATGCTGGCCAACTTGGTTTGCAGCCTCATCAAGCACAAACGCATCACCACCACGCTGGCCAAGGCCAAGGCCGCGCGCCCGGTGGCGGAGAAAATCGTCACGCTGGGCAAGGCCGGCACCATCCACGCCCGCCGGCTGGTCGCTGCGCGCCTCCATGCTCGCGGTCCGGCTGAACAGCTTTCCAAGGAGAAGCGCAAGAAATGGCGTTCCGAGGAGGACGTGGTCCGCATTTTGTTCGACGAAATCGCGCCGGCCTTCAAGGAGCGCAACGGAGGCTACACCCGCATCGTCCGGTTGAACCAGCGGCAGGGCGATGCCGCCCAACGTGCCATTCTGGAGTGGGTGGACACGGTTATCGCTGCCCCGGCGGTTACGCCTGCCGAGAGCACAACCAGCGAAGCCAAGCCCGCTGAATCCAAAGAGGAATCGAAGTAAGCGATTTGCTGAATTCTGAAGCAACAGCCCGCTCGCGAGAGCGGGCTTTTTTGTTCAGCAGGTTCATCAAGTTCGCTCAATCCTCCGGCAGCGGTTTGCCTTTGGTCTCCGGCGCCCAGATCAGGGCGATGATGCCGATGATGTAAACCGAGCACATGATCACCGCCGCCACCCGAAACGGTTCGACCACGCCATACTGCGTCAGAGCCAGGCTGAGTTGGCCCAGGACAATCGGCGCGGGCGCCGCGAGGTAACGCACGGTGTTGTAACAAAAGCCCACGCCCGTCCCCCGCAGTCGCGTCGGGAAGATCTCCGGAAAGTAAATCGAGTAGCCGGCGAAAACTGCGAGCTGGGCAAAACCCATCATCGGCAGCATCCAGTAGGCGTCCGTGGCGGAGCGCAGATTGTAGAATACGTAGGCGGTTGTAAACAGACACAGCACAAAGGCGCACAGGAAGGCCAGCCGGCGGCTTAACCAGGAGGCGACAAAGGTGAACACGACCATTCCGGCGAACGCGCCTGCGTCCTGGAACAAAGTGCCCCACGCCCGCACTGTATCCACGGTCTGCTGCGGGGAATCCTTCAACGCCGTGCTGATCAGTTCCGGCGAAAAGAAGCCAATGCCCCAGAGGCCAATCATTCCCGATACCCCTAGCAGCAATCCCACAATACTGTTGCGCCGCCAGCGGGGGTTGGTAAACAACTCCATCACCGAGCCCACCTGCTTGTGCGCGACGCCACTACGGGCAGCGGCCCGTGCCTGCTTCCATGGTTCTGGTTCGCGTAGGATGAAGATGATCGGAACCGCCAGCAGCGAGGGCAGAATTCCGACGAAGAAAAGCACGCGCCAGCCGGAGAGGGTGCCCCAGAAATTCTCCGCCCCGGGTTGGATGTGCAGGCTGATGAAGGAGCCCATCATGTTGCCGCACGCCGACAGTGCCTGCAATGAACCGAGGGCCACCGCCCGCATCCGGCTCGGCACACTCTCCGCCACCAGCGTGGTCGCCGCACCGAACATCCCGCCCACGCCGAGTCCAACCAGAAAGCGGTAAATGGTAAAATCCACCCATCCTTGGGCAAATCCACATAGGCCGGTGAAGCCTGAATACACCAGCAGCGTCGCGACCATGGTCTTCACCCGTCCCCATTTGTCGCTCATCATCCCGAAAAAGATTCCACCCGTGGCCCAGCCCAGGATCATGGACGTCGTCGCATAACCGATGTAAGTCTTCAGCGCCGCCTGGGCCGCCGCGTCGCTGCCCAACAACTCTCTCAGCGCCGATTCCCGTGCCAGCACGAATAACCGCTGGTCCATGCAATCGAACAGCCAGCCGGCGGAGGCAATAATGACCACGAGCCAGTGATAGGCCGTGATTTTCTCAGGAGACGTCCCCGGGGCCGGGGCGGGACTGGTGGGTATGGGCGCACTCACGCGCGCATTGTCCGGAACGACCCGTGAGTGTCAAGTTGCCTGTGCATTTAACATTAGATAAAAGATGCGCCGATGAAAGCCGTGACTCGTTGCGCCTGGCCCAAGACTGAACTCGACATCGCCTACCACGACACCGAATGGGGCGTGCCGGTGCATGACGATCGTTTACTCTTCGAGATGCTGATTCTGGAGGGAGCGCAGGCCGGCTTGAGTTGGTCCACGATTCTAAAGAAACGCGCCAGCTACCGGCGCGCGTTTGACAACTTCGACGCGCGCAAGATAGCGAAGTACGACGCGCTCAAGGTCAGGAAGCTACTTGCTGATCCTGGCATCGTGCGCAACCGGCTGAAAGTCGCCGCTACCATCCAGAACGCGAGATCATTTCTCGCAGTGCAAAAAGAATTCGGCAGCTTCGATACCTACATCTGGCAATTCGTCGGCGGCCAGCCTGTCCAGAACCGGCGTAAATTGCTCAAGGAAGTCCCGGCACGCACGCCCGAGTCTGATGCGATGAGCAAGGACTTGTTGAAGCGCGGATTCAAATTCGTCGGCTCGACGATTTGTTACGCTTTCATGCAGGCGGTGGGCATGGTGAACGATCACACGGTGGATTGCTTCCGGCATCGCGAAATCCGGCGGTTAAACTCACTTCGCTAAATCCAAACAGATCAGCCGTTCCTCGCTGCGGAGGTAGAGCCTTTTGTGCGCGAGAATGGGCGCGGTCCAGCAGGGATATTTCAGTTGTGGCATCTGGACGCGGCTCAACTCGTCGGGCTGGTCGGGATTCACCCGAAACAATCCCAGCAAGCCGCCTTCACCGAGCACAATGAGTTTTCCATCCGCCATGATCATTGAGCCGCGCCCATAGACGGGTGGTTGCGTTCCGCCGCGTGTCCTCCAACTCTCATCGCGATCCCACATCAATTTGCCCGTTTTGATCTCCACGCAGCGGAAGCGCGCATCCGGCTCATTGCGTCCACTGAGTGCGTAGAGATAGCCGTCATGGTAGATGGGAGTGCTCCAGTGCATTTCCAGAACGGGCGAGGCCGGGCGGCCGGTGTTGGCATCCATTTCCCGCAATTCACGCGGGCTGCGCCAGACTTCCCCAAAGCTCTTGCCGTCCGGGTTCACTCGCAGCAACGCCGCCCCCACCCGATAGTAGGCGGCGGAAATGAAGATCAGGTCGTCCACCACCACCGGGGTGGCCGCGTTCACCGACTCGTTGACCGGAGCGCAGAACCAACGGCTGAAATTCACTGCGCCAGTTCCGGGGTCCAGCGACACCAATCCCTGGCGCATCAAACAGAGAATGTGCCGCCGGCCGTGAATGGTCGCCGCAACCGGGGTGGCATAGCTGGCCTGCTTCCAGTGCTTCATCCAGTTCACTTTGGGTTCACCAGGCCAGCCGATCATGGTCATTCCCTGCCAGTTGTCCCGCCCGACGTTTTCCCAGACGGTCTGGCCGGTCTGCGCATTGAACGCCACCACTCCCGAGTTTGGTTGCCCGCCCACCATCACGATGAGCAGGTTGTCTTCGAGGATCGGCGTGCTGCCCACGCCAAAGAACGCCTCTGGCACGTCCCAGTCTTTCGCAGTATCGCGCTCCCAGATTTTCCTGCCGGTCATCAGGTCCAGGCAGAGCAGCTTCCCTTCAGCGCCCAGCGTGTAGCAGCGGTTTGAGGTCAACAGCGGTGTGCTGCGTGGGCCGTTATTGTAGCCGTACGGGTCAATGAACTTGCTCGCATAAGCGTAACGCCAAAGGGATTTGCCGGTGTCCGCCTCTAAGGCTTCGACGATTTCCTCATCGCCAATCCGGTGGTGCAGGACAAGTTGATTTCCGCCCACGGATGGCGCGCTGTAGCCGGTGCCGATTTGCTTTTCCCAGACCAATAGCGGCCCGTTGGTTGGCCAGCGATCTAGCAGGCCGATCTCACGGGAGATGCCGTTGGCGTGTGGCCCAAGAAGCTGCGGCCAGTTGCTTGGTGGCGGTTCAGTTCCGACGGCTCCGGAGCAGATCAAGCGGGCAAGCAGCAGAATGAGGCTGGCGTGAAACACCCTCGCGATGGATTCGAGATTCATGTGTATCCGTAACAATAGCAAACCCATCGAACGGCGCGACTCTTGCCTTGCCGCGACTTTGGCGAACCGTTGGCGGTTCAGTGAACCAACCCGGAGGAAGTCCGAGAAGGACGGGTTTTCTACCGCCCATCTGCATGAAGTCCTTGGAATCACCATACTGACGAAGGACGGAGTGATAGTGGATTGGGAAGGGCTGCCGTCGGCGTGGGGGAAAACAGAAAAGCCGGACTTGACGTCCGGCTCCTCCGCAATGAGAACAACACACTTAAATCTTCCATTGGACGCTGCGCCGCAGACTCACGCTTTCACCACACACACGGAACATTGCATTTTTGCGTCCCAATGACAGGAGCAGATTAACATGGATCGGTTTTCCTGCCAGTCACCAGTTCTGGGGACAAGCCAGTGAACGGATGAGCCATCGCTAACTCATTGGGAAGAAACATACTGCAAAAACAGTGGCGACGGCTGGTTACGGGCGACGTAGGAATTTGGCGACTGCCTCGGTGCGGGTGCGGACCTGTAGTTTCTCGTAGATTCGGCGGATGTAGGTATGCACGGTCTCGTAGCTGATGCCGAGTTTGTCGGAAATCTCCTTGTAGATGAGTCCCTGACTCAACAGGTCGAGCACCTCCTGTTCACGCGGGGACAGGTTTTCGGTGGCTTCATTGGATGGCGCGGCTTTCTGGAAGGACTGGACAACTTTGCGGGCAATATGCGTGGTCATTGGCGAACCGCCCCGATGCACTTCGCGGATGGCCTCCAGCAATTCCGCCCGCGGCGTGCGCTTGAGCATGTAACCGCTGGCACCCGCAGCCAGGGCGTTAAAGATATTCTCGGTATCCTCGTACACCGTGAGCATCATCACCTGCGTTTGCGGCAGCAATTGCTTCAACTGCCGGACACATTCCACGCCGTTGATGCCAGGTAGATTGATATCCATGAGGACCACGTTTGGGCGCACGTTCGGCAGGCCCTTTAAGGCGTCTTCGGCATTGCCGTAATGACTGACACACGCAAAACCCTCGGCCCGCGCCAGCACTCGGGCCAGTGTGGTTCGCAACGGGTCCTGGTCTTCCACGATTGAAACGGTAATGGCCATAAGGGTTCAGCGATTTCCAATGGGTGCGCTCAAGCGCACCAGCGTGCCGCCTTCCCGCACCGGGCTGATGGAAAATTCGCCGTGAACATCTTCCATCCGTTTACGCATGTTCCGCAACCCATTTCTCGATCGGGCCCGCTCGGAATCCAAATCCACGGCCCCGCGACCATTATCGGCGATTTCCAGGGTGAACCGGTTCGGGGCCAGTTGCAGCCGGATGCGGGCTTCGGTGGCCTGCGCGTGCTTGACGACGTTGTTAACAGCTTCCTTGAACGCGAGAAACACGTTATGGCGCACCTCCGGTGGGATGGTCATATCTGGGAGTTGCGCCGGAACCTCCAGCCGATGACGCAATCCCGCAAGCGCGAGATAGTCCTGCGCATATTTGCAGGCGTAAGTAATCAAACTCTCCAGGGTATCGTTGGCGGGATTGGCGGCCCAGACGATTTCATCCAAGGCGCGGGTGGTGTCCCGGGCGGTCAACGAGATTTGCCGCGCGTGGGCCTCAATTTCCTCAGGCATGTCCTTGTCGCTTTCCGCCAGTTCGCCCAGCAGGGCGACCTGGGTTAGATTCGCGCCCAACTGGTCGTGGAGGTCTCGGGCAATTCGAGAACGTTCCTTTTCGAGTGCCTCCTGCTGCCGCATCTGCTCCAATTGCCGTTGCAGTTTCTGTGTGGCCACATAATAGACCACCCCCGCGATAGTCACTAGGAGGCCCAGAATAACGGCGCTACGAAACCACCACGTTTGCCAGAACAGGGGTAGCACCACCACCGCCAGCGAAGTGCCTTCTTCATTCCACACGCCGTCCTCATTGCAGGCGGCCACGCGGAAAAGGTACTCCTTGGGCGGTAGTTTGGTGTAGCGCGCGAAGCGGACGTTGCCCGCATCCGTCCAGGCGGTTTCGTGGCCTTCCATCCGGTACTTGAACCGCGCCCGATCCGCCGCCGCGAGATTCAGACTGGTGTAATGAATCTCGATGACCTCCTTGCCGGCGGGAATGGTAACGACCTGGAGCGGCTTGCCTCGAAAGCCGTTGGTGTTGCACTTCTGACCGTCGGCCAGAACGGATTCCAATACCACCGGCGGCGCAAATGGGTTGGGTCTCAGCCGGGATGGCTCCACCGAAACCACACCTTTGATGGTGGGGAACCAAAGTCGCCCATTCTCAGTGCGGCACGCCGCCGGCTGCGCGCCGTGCGTACATTCGCTGTCGGGCAAACCATCCGCCTTCTTGTACGTTCGCACTGAAATCGTGTTGGTTACGCCATGCGCGAAATCATTCAGGGACTGCTTGGAGACGCGCATCAAGCCGGCGTTCGATCCCATCCACAGGAAGCCCTGTTCGTCCTCAATCAAGTAGCCGATACTGTGGCTGACCAGGCCCTCGCTCCGCGTGTAGCGGGTCCAGGAGTTGGTGTGAAACCGCGCCAGCCCACCGCTGGTGCCAATCCACAAAACGTCCTCAGCATCCACCAGCAAGGAAGAAACGTTCTTGCTCGGCAAACCAATCTCCTCTTTGCCGAACACGAAGATCTGCTCATCGCGCAAACGATTCAACCCACCGCCCTCCGTGCCAATCCACAGGTTCCCCTCCGCATCCTCGGCAATGGCCCGCACCACCTCTGAGGACAGCCCCTGGCGCAGGGTGTAGCCCTTCCAACTCTGTCCATCCCAACGCCACAGACCGGTTTGCGTACCGACCCACAACTGTCCGGCGCGATCTTGGAAGATCGCCGAAACTGCCCAGCCCCGTCCGCCCATTCCCTGGGGTTGTTGAAAACGCCCGTCCTGCATTTGCAGCAAGCCAATCCCAAAGACGCCGGTCCACAACGTTTGATCGCGATCCCGGAACACGCTGCCCAGGTACAGACTCGTCAATCCTTGTTCCACGCCCAACTGGCGCTGGACTCCGTCTTTCCAGTGCCGGACCCCGCCGCCGAACGTGCCCAGAAACAATCCACCTTCACCATCGTCGCACAACGTCTTCACATTGACGTCGCGGGTGTCTTCAATCAACTCGAAGGCCGTTCGCTTGACCCGATTCAATCCCCCGCCGTCCGTGCCCACCCACAAGCTGCCTTCCCGATCGAGACACAGCGAGAGCACGGTGTTGTGCGACAAAGCGGAAACGCGTTGCGCCTGGCCATCGTTGTCATACCAAAAAACGCCGCTGCCGCGGGTGCCAACAATCAAGTTGCCCCGACTGTCCTCACACGCTGCGGCCACCGGAACGCCAGCCCAAGGGTATGGCCCAAAATCGCGCTCCCGGACTTTGCCCCGCCACTTCTCCACCCGCCCGCCCGCCAGCCGCCAATAGCCGCCGCGTTGACTGTTTAGCAGGAAATCCACCTTGAGGGGGAGAACGTCCGGCGGCGGCAGGTTGGGCGATTCCATCGAAGTCACAAAAGGGACTACCCGTAGTTCCGTATCGGTGCCGATTTGCAGGGCGCCGGTGTCGTCCGCCATCACCAGACGGGTGTTGCTCCAAACGTTCGCGCCCACGGCCCAGACGTCGCCACGATCCTCGCGATAACGGCACAATTGTCCGTCGCTGGTGTAGAGCCAGACGGCGCCATCGGATGTTTCCGTGGCGGAGACGAGTCTGCCTCGGGGAGTGTCCGCCCAGATTTTCAGGGAATGAACCTGGCCGCCGGGTTTGATCAAGACCACCCCGGCGTTTTCGGTGCCAACGCACAGGTTGCCGTGGCTGTCTTCAAATAGGCAAGCGATTGCGCTACTATTCAGGCCCGGTAACGCACTCTCGTCGTACACGTCGAAACGGATGCCATCAAATCGCACCAATCCATACTGCGTGCCAAGCCAGAGATAGCCGTCGCGTGTTTGGATCATTGCGATGACCGCTCCGCCGGGCAGGCCTTCATCCTTGCCCCAATAATCCACCACGAACGCTGCGCCCGCGCCGAAGCGTGCGCCCGCATCCGCGGCCGGCGCGCAGGAGCCGCCGTAAAGCAACAACCCTGCGATCGTGGCGATTAAACCGCTCTTCGGCATGACAGAGTTTTCAGGCGGCGGGCGGAGGATGTAAAGCGCATACCTGATCGGGTTCTTCGCTGTTTTCGGTGGGGTCTCAACATTGCGGGTATCGGAGTTTTCCGGCGACGAAGTCGAGCATGGAGATCAGGTGTGTGGTGGAGCGGTAGCCGCGGGCCTTGCGTTTGGTTGCACTGAAGACGCTGTTGAGTCCCTCCATGAACGCATGGGGCACGCCCCATTGCCCGTGCGCCAAGATACCCGCCAGAGGGTTCTCCACCATCGCGGCCACTTTCACCATGGCGCGCAACAGGTTCTTAAAAGACCGTCCCGCTTCCCCGCTCAAAACGGATTTCAATTACTTCCCAGTTCAAACCCAGTCCCAGCAATTCATGCAATAGTCTTTCAGGCGTCATGCCGCCAGACTATCCGGCCGACTCCACCGCAACCAGCGAGCAAAGGATCTCTATGCAATTCACAGCCATCCCGTAGCGGGATGAAGAACTGAGTTGGCGCGGGAGGAGTTTACCTGCCACAAGACAGGGATAAAAACAATCATTCTCCTTGTGATCCACAAACTGGCCTGCTTTTGGACTGCTCCCGACAGAAAAAACGAATCCACTTGCGCCGTATTCCCGCTTTTTCTACAAACCCCGGCATGTCGGTAATTCGCCAGTCAGCCCGTCCGCCTCACGCGTCTGTTTTTGATCTGCCAGGTTTTCTGGAATCCAGGACCGCCGCCGTCAATGCCGCGCTGGATCGTTTCCTGCCGCCCGCCAGCGCCAAGCCGGCCACCATCCACCGCGCCATGCGTTACTCCTTGTTTGCCGGCGGCAAACGGATGCGACCCGCCCTGTGCCTGGCTGCCGCCGCCGCTTGTGGCGGACGTGAGGCAGAGGCGATGCCGCTCGCCTGTGCCGTTGAGTGCATCCACACCTACTCGCTGATTCACGACGATCTGCCCGCAATGGATAATGATGATTTTCGGCGCGGCAAGCCGACGAATCACAAGGTCTTTGGCGAAGGCATTGCCGTGCTGGCAGGCGACGCCTTGTTGACGCAGGCGTTTGAGATTGCCGCGCAGGCCAGGGGCTGGCCGCGTTACTCGCATCGCGACCTCATTCGCGAAATCGCCTGGGCCAGCGGGTCGTTGCAACTCATCGCCGGGCAGGTCGCCGATCTGGAAGGCGAAGGCAGAAGAACCTCCGCCGCCCAGCTTCGTTACATTCACGAGCGCAAGACTTCCGCGTTGTTGTGCTGCTCCGTGCGCCTGGGTGGCATGAGCGCCAATTGCCCGCCCGCCCAACTCAAGGCGCTTACCGAATTCGGCTACCACGTCGGACTCGCGTTTCAGGTGATTGACGACATTCTCGATGTGACGCAGACGAGCGAGCAGCTCGGCAAAACCGCCGGCAAGGATACGCAGGCGCAAAAGGCCACCTACCCGTCAATCATTGGCCTGAAGCGTTCGCGCCGAATTGCGGAGGAATTAACCGGCAAAGCCTTCGCCGCGTTGAAGCCCTTCAAAGGACAGGCCGCGGCGCTGGCGGCGCTGGCGGAGTTTTTGTTGAAGCGGGATCGGTAATCAGGATTCAGCAGACTCAGTCCGTGCCGACGAGAACATTTCTGACCCGTCTGACGATATATGTGTCCTCGCGAAGAACATGGACTGGCTATCGGACAGTTGGACCAGGACGGTAGGCGCTACACCCCTTCCCCAAACAGATTGGCCAGCCGTGCCGCGAGTTTGCGCCGGGCGACGGAATAGGAAAAGTACTTCACGCCAAGCTGGAAGTTGGTTTCCGCCCACTCGGCGCGCATTTTCTCATCGGTCAACACTTGGTGGGTCTGGTCCACCACTTCCCTTGTTACCAGTTGCGACATCTCGATGGTCTTGAATCCCAGCGGGTCAATGTCGCGCGCGTAAACCGCGTAGGTGTTCACAACCACGGGTTTGCCGAAATAGATCGCTTCAAGGAATGCATTGCCAAACCCCTCGTAATGGCTTGGGTAGGTGACCAGATCCGCGTGCGGATACACATCAAACAGCGTGTACACCTTCTGCCCGGCGGCGTTAATGCCGCGTTCCTCCCCCACGCGGTCAGCAATGAACCGCACGTCAATCTTCGCATCGTCAATGCGATCGCGCAGCATCTGGAGATAGGCGTTGCCCTCGTCGCCCGCCGGATGCGAGATGACCAGCTTCGCGCGCGGGTCGTGGAGGCGGCGCACAAGTTCGATGGCGTGCTCGATGCCTTTGCGCGCCACGACACGGGTGGGTTGCAGAATGAAAATATCGTCCTCGCGCAGGCCGATTTCGCGACGCAGGTCCGCGTTGTAATCATCAATGCCCGGGGGCGGCGTTTCAAAATCCAGCACGTTGGGAATCACAACCGAGGGCAGGCCGAAGCGGCGGGCCAGTTCCTTTTGCGCCATGGAGTTGATGACCACGTGCTCGATGCGCGGCAGAGAGGGCGGGAAGGCGGCCTGCAGATAATCGTTCACGCCGTTGAGCGTGAAGCGCTCGCGTTCCCAGGCAAAATCGTGATGGTGCGCAATGGTGGCCAGGCCGGATTCCGCGATGACTTCGGTCATCGCCAGACCGAGCGGCACGTGCATGGGAATGGCGAGGATGTTCTGCGGGATGAGCACCTCGATCTGAAACTTCTCAATGAACCGATAAAGCTCATCCTTAAGCTGATCCTTCTGCGTCTGGATGCGGGTGGTAATGGCGCGCGGGCGGGTAGTGGTGACGAACAATTCATTTTGCACGGCGGCCACTTCGGGATGGTTGAAATAAGCGAGCGGCGCGGGATAGCTGATGTCTTCCGGCGTATCCAACAAACCGCCCATCCAAAAATAACGATGCCCCATGGTGGCCAGAATCTGCGCCCATTTGTCGGCCTCCAGCGTGACGCCGTCCGTGCCGTGAAACCGCGTGGAAATGAAGCCAATGCGCTTGGGCGCGCCAGTGGTGAGAATACACGTGCTCATATCAAAGACCGGAGGACTCCAGTTTGCGCCGGGGGGATTTCTGATCGCGCGAGGTTGTTCTGTTTCCTTGTGCGGCACTGCGGCTTCCGGTGCGGCGCTTGGCGCGGGGCATACCCTTCTCCACCATGGCGCCGACGGCGGCACCAGCCACCGCCCCGACCGGGCCGCCCACCACGGCGCCGATCACGGCCCCCGCCGCCACATTGCCGAGGCGTTCCGCGGGTGGTGTTCCGATTCGGGGCTGGCTTCGTTTTCTGCGCTTCATCCCATTCAGTTAACGCTTCAGCACGCTCAGGTCAAACCGGACTATTACGCGAACCGGCCAACGAACCGGGTTTGCTTCGTTGCCGGCTGCAGTACCGCTTTGCCAGCCAACCAAAGCACCAAATTCCCAGGATGTCCGCTGTCAAATCCACGAGGTCGAAGGAGCGCGAGCGCAGAAACAGTTGGGAAAACTCCTCCAGAGTCGCCACGAACATGACCATCGCGCTGCCCTTCAGGATTGAGATTCGCCAGCGCCGGATTTCGGCGGTTCGCAGGACAAGATTCACGAGGAAGGAGAGCATGCCGAACAATAAGAAATGGCCAAGCTTGTCCCCGGCGGGGACGCGATTGGCCAGGCGGAAGAACTGGCTGCCGTGCCCGCTGTCCGCCCAGGCCACCAGTCCGACCATGAAAAGAACAAAGGCACACAAAACGATTTTGACGCGGCGAATCTTCATTCAAGTTTCGGTAGTTGACCCTGAAATCACTCTGGCTGTTCAGATTTATTGCGCGGCACCTTCCTCATCGCCGCGGGGTCCAGTCGTTCAATCCCTTCTCATCGGTGATGGAATTGGCGGCCAAATGCAGTTGCTCCAGGGCTTCCCCGATCAGATGCAACGAACCGGCCACGACCACAAACGGGTCGGTGCCGGTCTGTAGAAACGCTTCGGCGAGTGACGCGCAAGTGCCGGTGTTGACCTCGGGATTGGTGCGTCGGCAGGCCGCGCACAACAGCGCCGGGTCCGCGCTACGCTCGCTGCCCACCGGTACGCACACAATCCGACCGGCCAGCGGTGCCAGCAGTTCGCACATCACCTCCCAATCCTTGTCCTGCATGATGCCCAGGATGAACGTCGCCCGGCTGTTGGGAAAATGCTCCTCCAAGGCGGCCCGCAATGAGGTGGCGCCTGCCGGATTATGCGCCCCGTCTAGTAGAACCCGCCGTCCGCCCGGCAATTCCGCCAGTTGCAGCCGGCCCGGCCAATTCACCCCGGTCAATCCCGCGCGCTGTTGCCCCGCGGTCACCGGCAATCGCGACTGTAACACCTGCACCGTCGCCAGCGCCACCGCGGCGTTCATGCGCTGATGCCAACCCGGCAACGGCAGCGGCAGCGCGTCCAGCGGCGGATGCTGCGTGTGTGTCGGCGCCACCAGCGTAAGCGGACTGCCCCGTTGAATCGCGGTTTCCTGAATCACCGCCAAGGCCTGCGGTTCTTCCGCGCCGGTGATGACCGGCACGCCCGGCTTGATGATGCCCGCCTTCTCGGTGGCAATGCTGGCCAGTGTGGCGCCCAGCCACTTCTGGTGATCGTATTGCACGTTCGTAATCACGCTCGCCAGCGGAGTGACGATGTTCGTGGCATCCAATCGGCCCCCCAGCCCGGTTTCCCAGATCACCAGATCGCAGCGCCGCGCGGCGAAATGACCCAAAGCCATGACCGTGACTGCCTCGAAGAAGGTCGGATGATGATCAGCCGCAAACTCCTTCAGCCAGTGCTGCAACTCGGCAACCCGCTGCACCACGTCGCTTTCGCCGATCAACTCGCGATTTACCTGGATACGTTCGCGGAACGACACCAGATGCGGCGACGTAAACAAGCCCACCCGCAACCCCGCCGTCCGATAAATGCTCTCCAACATCGCGCAAGTCGAACCTTTGCCATTGGTGCCCGCGACGTGAATGAAACGAAGCCGGTTCTGCGGATCGCCGGCCAGCGCGGCGAGCTTGAGCGTATTCTCCAACCCAAACTTCGCGCCGAACCAGCGCAGACCGTAGAGGAATTGGATGGTTTCAGCGTAGGTCATTGCGGCTACACAATGGGTGAAGCCGCTTCACCGGACAACTCCTTGATTTCCTCCGCCAGCTTGTCCGCCTGCTGTTGCAATTCCTCGCTTTCCTTTTCCAGCAGTTGCTTCCGTTCCGCTGCCAGTTCATCCAGCAGCCCGGGCTTCTTTTCACTCAACTGGCAAAGCTCGTAGTCGGGACTTTCCCGCAGGCGATTCAGCGCTTCGAGCACCGCGATGATTTCCAGTTGCAACGTCTCATGCAGCCGCCGCAACTGCGCCAGTTCCGCCGCGTCGCTGAAATCCAGCGTCGCCCAGCCTTGCCGCAGGATGTAGCCGTGCGGGTCTTCCGCGATCTCCCGCAACGTCTGGATGTCGCCCGCGTCCTTCGCCCGGTTGATGGCGGCGGTCAGCTTGTGATACGTCTCCAGTTTTTCCGGCTCATGCGCGAAACGGTCGGGGTGATACAACTTCACCAGCTTCTTCCAGAGCCGCGACAGTTCCGCCTCCTCCTCGACGGTGAGTTGTTTTTTCTCCGCCACCGCTGCCGCCGTCTCCTCGTAATCCTTGTCCGTTTGCGCTTTGGCCTGCTCGTAATGGGTCTCCGCCTGTTTCGCCTCCTCCTCGCCGCCGCGCACCAGCGAATCCAGAAACTTCCGCCGGTAATCCACGATCAGCCGCAGCCGGTCGCGCTGCTGATAATGCTCGCGCAACAGCCGGAACAACACCGCCTGCATCACATCCACGCGCGATTTCTCCTTCGTGAAACAGGCTTCCAACTCCGCCAATCGCGCCCGCGCGCCCGCCACCAACTGCCGCAATTGCTCCAACTCCGGATTCAGGTAAATCACCAGCCCGACGTGACCGGCTGGCGCTGCGGCGTCGCGTTTGGATTCGCGCTCCATTTCCGGCGCGGCAAACACCGTCGTGTCCGGCTGCACGGCGGCCATTTCCAGTTGCCGCAAATACCAGCGACCCATCTTCGCGTTGCGGGCGTTGGCAGATTTGGCCAGCCAGTCCAGCCAGCCACGCAACTCCGCGTCCTTGCGCGCCTCCTGAATCAACCGCCCCTTGTGCTTCCCGAAAGCGATGCGCGACGGAAACCATTCTTCCGCCGCAAATGCGACCAGCTTTTCCCACGTATCCAGGCCGCGATGTTCAGCGATAGGTCGAAGCACCTGCGCCATCAGGTCCGCGACCGTCTGCACATCACCCAACGCCGTGTGCGCGCCGCGCTCGGGCAGGCGATAATACTGCCGCAGCGTTTGCAGCTTGCAGTTGCCGGCGGGCACGGGATCAAGCAGCCGTTGCGCGAGCCGCAGCGCGCAAAACCCGCGACTGCCAATCGCGCCGATGGCGGACAGACCAAGCCGTTTCCACTCGGGCACTAACACTTGATCCAAGTCGTATTCGAGATTGAAGGAAACCAGTGGCAGTTGGCCGGAGTATTCGGCGAATTCACGATAGACTTGATGGGGCGGTTCCCCGTCGCGTTCAAGAATCTCGCGGGTATAGCCGTGGACGCGGGATGCCTCTGCCGGAATGTCCGCGTTTTGGTTTAGCAATTTGCGGAACGGAGCGCCGACAGATGTCCAGCCAAGCATCCGTTGTGCGGCCAGTTCGACAACGAAAACGGGACTGGCGAAGCCGGTGGTTTCGGTGTCCAAGAGAATCCAATGACTAGCGTTCATGCGCTTACAGGGTTGTCGAATCTGAGCTTTGCGCGGATGAACTCGCTCAATTGTTGCGGATGCACCGGTTTACTCCAAAACGTCACATCCAAGTCCGGGCCGACGCATCGTCTGGCCTTCGCCTCGTTTGTGGGTAGATTCCCGGAAATAATCAGAATCGGATACCTTGCTCTGGTCTGCGCGAGCCATTGAAGCATTTCGTAACCATCCAACGCAGGCCGGACCAAATCTGAAATCAAAAGATCAGGAGGGCTTCGCAGCAACTCCGCAATTGCGGCTTCGCCAGTTTGAAAAGTCGCCACTGAAATATCCTTGAGAACTTCCCGAAAGATCGCCTCGATAATTTGCAATAGTTCAGTGTCGTCATCCACCACGACGATTCGGGGCAGCTTGGGCACAGTTTGTTTCGGACCTTGGAGAAGGATGGTCCGCACTGCGGAATGAAATGCTGGAAAATCCAACTTGAGCCAAGAAAACAGCGCACGCGCGCCGACCTGTGTTGCCTGCATTGATTCCGCATCCTCTTTACCCGTGTCACTGATTATGATGACGGGAATTTTGTGAACCGCTTGCAGGAAGTATGCAACTTCAAGGCCGGCCCAAACAATATATCCATTCTCGGCAATTAGACTTTCCACGCGATGCAAGATTTCGCGTCCGTTGCCAAACTTGTGTTCGGCGGGCGGGGAGCGATGAAATTGAACCAAGGCTAAATCGAAACAGTTCTGGCTCAAAGCCGTGGTGAGATCATTCATCCGCTGGCAGGCGACAAAGTGTGTCTTCAGTTGGTCGTCGGCTAAAGTAACTGCAAGCGGGAAAAACTCACTGAACTCCGGGCCTCCTGCGGTCAACACATGAACATCCAGTTTGGACGTTGGTCCATCTTTCACCAAAGCCAAAGTGTCCGCAACCATGCCGGAGAGAATGCGCTCTTGGCCAGGGGCAATCTTCTGCAATGCCCCCGGCGGTCGGGGCACCAATGCGAATTCATCCGGCTCGTTCATCGGGAGGCAATTCTTTTCCGATTCGTGTGTTGGTTTGAATTCACGGAAGCGTTGTTCCCCTTCTTGTATCTGGGCAGGCGTCATCGTGGATAAAAGGGAGGTCAACATTTTCGCCGGCTTTTGGAAATCCTGCGCGTCAGCAAGTTTGAACCATTTGTAAGCCTCAATGGTGTCTCGTGGGACGCCAACGCCCTTTTGAGAAAAAAGCCCCATAGCGAATTGATCTCCCGCGTCGCCCCGCTCCGCCCCTTTCCGCATCCACTTAACAACCTGAGACTTTTCTTCCCGCCCATACCATTTCCACTCTTCATCGCCGTCGAGCGGAACGATGCGGCCAGATTGAATGCCTACAATCAGTTTATTTTGTGCGTCGGCACAGTCTTGTTCTGCTGCCATGCGATACCAGTTCGCCGCCTCAACAATATCTTGCGGCACATCGTGTCGAAACTCGTAGCAAACCCCCAAGTTGGTTTGTGCGTCGGCACACCCACGCTCGGCCTCCTTGCGATACCATTTGACTGCCTCAGCGCCGTCGCGCGGGGCACCATGGTCAAACTTGAATCTGTAATAGAAGCCCATTTCCTGCACTTTGGAGGACTGCTCCGGTAGCCCTAAATTCAGCCCGCTGGAACTTAACTGCTCGCATGTCAGCCCATACGGCCGAGATTCATTTTTGGGCCTGCATGAAGCCGGGGCATACCCCTGTTCGGCTGCCATTTGATACCATCGGTTCGCTTCGCCGAAGTCATGGGGAGTACCCTTGCCGTCCCTAAAGCAGATGGCCAAATTGTTTTGAGCCTTTGCGAAGCCGCCGATTGCTGATTTCCGATACCATTCCACCGCTTGAACTTTGTCCGGCTTAACGCCGTCTCCATCCTCAAAGCACAGGGCCACATGAAACTGAGCTTCGGGGTGTCCAGCAGCAGCCGCCTTTGAAAACAACGTAAATGCTTCTCCATAGTTTCTGGAAACCCCATAACCAAAGTAAGAGTTTTTACCTTGCACAAGCCATGTTTCCACCAAGGCTGGAGCCGCCAGCGCGAGCATATCGGCAACCATACCGGAGAGAATGCGTTGCGCGCCCGGTTCCGCTTTTTGAAGCGTGCCCGGCGGTCTTGGTACCAAGGCGAAATTGTCCGGTTCGTTCATGTCTTTTCAAAACGACGCGGGATCAAACTCCACGCGCCCTCTCAGTGCTTTATAGCCTTCCACTTTGCGCATGACATCCGCTTCCGCTTCTTTCTTGTGCTTGAGGACAATTTTTAAGGACGCCGGAACTTTACTGAGGAGTTCTTCGACCATATATCGGCTGTCATTCTGATCAAATGAATAGCCGATCACCTTAACCTCTGTTGCCTCTGCCACGAGGTCTCCCGCGTAATTCCAAACGGCGTCAATATATGGAGCCCAGTGGTAGCCAGCCGACTTTTTGCTCTCCTGGTAGAATTTTCGTGAAGATTGCCTTTCATGCGGGAAGGCAAGGAGTGGTTTCCATGCGAGTTCATCCGGAGCATTCGTGGCCAACGCTTCAATGTCCTGCAAAGTTACCCGAGTGTTGGGTGATGTCGCCCGATAGAGGCGCTCTGGCGCACTGGATTGCTCCTTCCTCACCCACCAACCCAATGAACCGTGCAACTTGAGAAAGTTGAAACGGCCAGCGGCAGGCTTGACGGCATCGAAAACCCCGTTTTTCCCACGATTGAATCCGGAGTTCAGGACGTTGGTTGAATAAAGACCGAACTGGCCCGGATCGTGGTGGTTGAAGTGATTCAAGAAGGCAATCTCAAACAGGCGATCATAATTAAAACTCAAAACGTGACAGTCGGCCTCGCTGAATACGTCTTCCAGTGAATTCGCTCTGCCGCCAAAAAGTGAAATGATAAAATTGTCATATTTGTCGAGCCCAGTTCGTGGGATGTTCTCTTCCAGTGCATGAAACAATGCCACGGTGGCAATCTTTGCCTCCAGAACCTGTTTTTTTTGCAGGTCTTTCCCTCGCGGAATCCTCTGAATCAGACTTCCATCGCCGTTGCTCTCTCCAAGAATTCAATTCCTCATCGGTGTGCCTTGCGAGTTGGTCGAGGGTTTTCAAGTTGGGCAGCCCCTCCAACAAGGCGATTGTGTTGCCTACACTTTCCCTGATGGCTTGGCAGTCGTTTGGAATCTCGGGGTGGAATTGCCGGAGTGCCGTTTTGAAACCTGCTCCAAGTGGATAGCCACACTCGGCAGAACAGCCCGCGCCGAGGATGAAAATGCGGCTTGTTTTCTTTACGCTCATGCAGAGGATTATTCAGCCTGAATGGGTCATTGAAAAGCTCGAAGCGTTGTTTGCGGGCTTGCCTTGTTCCGATCCGCCTTCAAGCCGCCGCCGGTGTTCCCGCTGGTTTCAAAGGTCGAAGGCAGAAGACGGAAGGCAGATGGGGAAGTCTGGAGTCCAAAGGCTAAAGTCACTGGTCGGAAGTCGGGAACTGGTCGCGCTTCGACTGCGGCGACTACTGAATCTCCGTCAAATCGAACTCCAGACCCGCCAGTACCAGCGAGGTTAGTTTTCCTTTTTCTTCGGCAGCGCAGTGAAGCTCATAGCGACCGTCCTTGAGCGTG
>JAANMU010001557.1_pt1 | contig 20342 bp, 16 predicted proteins | sample 7279701 | NCBI WGS metagenome assembly JAANMU01 (sample SAMN14094539, study PRJNA606508) | bioreactor metagenome | isolation source: A lab-scale SPAN reactor treating ammonium-rich wastewater day 57 | place: Ireland: Galway | collected 2017-03-13 | reverse complement strand
GCGCTCGCCGCCGACGAGGCGGCGCGCGGCTACGCGCTGCTGTGCTGCTCGCACGCGCTCTCCGATCTGGCGGTCGAGTGCCGTGTGGTGGAGGCCGCCAAACGCGGGCACCATGCCCTTGCGGGGGAAGATCATCTTGCGTTGGTCACCCGCGCCGCTGAGTACCATGCCGTAGATGCCGGGGTGGGAGTCGTCGGTGTACTTCTTCACGAGGCTGTCAAAGTCTTCGCCTTTAGAGATTCTTTCCCAGAGCGCTGCCGCTTCCTTTTCGGCGGCGTCCTTGCTGCGCGTGGCGTTGGTGCCGGCGCCCTTGAAGGAAATGAGGAGGTGCTGGACTTCGATTTGCGGGTCTTTGTGTTCGGGGCGTGCGGCGATTTCAGCGATGTGGGCGCGGAACTTTTCCATCTGTCTCTTTCGGTAGGAGGCTCACCTGAGCCGTTTGATGATGTGCCAGCCGTATTGGCTGTTCTTGGCATGATAGGCGGCTACGCCCACTTCGCCAACCTTCAGGCGCCAGCCGACATTTCCAAAGGCGGGGACCATGTTGGTCCGCAGGTACAGCCCCTGCCCCTGGTCTGCGTCCGCGGGGTTGAGCGTCATCGCGTAGATGCCGGGGTGGGAATCGTCGGTGTGCTCCTTCACCAGCTTGTCGAAATCCGCGCCGCCCAGAAGCTGCTCCCACAGTTGCGCCGCCAACTTCTCGGCCTCGGTCTTGGAGCGTCGCGCGGCTGTGCCCGCCCCGGCGAACGAAATCAGGAGGTGCTGAACCTCGATTTGCCTGGCGCTGTCTTCGCTGCGGCCGGCGAGTTCCTTGGCGGCGGAACGCAGCGCGGTCACCTGGGGGTCATTGCTGGGTGTTTCGGGATCTTCGACGCTGGGGCCAAGCCTGGTGCTGTCGCCACTTTCCGGCTTGTCTGCGGACAGATTGGCATAGACTTGCTTGTTGCTTTGAATGCCGCCGCTGGGGCAGCCTGCCGGCAACAGTGCCAACGCCAACAGTGCAGCGCTCACATAGTAATTTTTCACTTGGAGTTTCCGTTCTCTGAGGGGGACGGCTTCGTGTAACCGCCGGAGGGTGTCATGGCCTTAAGCCAGCCCTTGCGCCAGAAGAAATAGACCTCGGCCATAACGATCAACAGCATGAGGGCCAGCGCAAATGGGTAGCCCCAGGCCCACTTCAACTCGGGCATGTTCAGGGCCGAAGACTCCGGATCGAAGTTCATGCCGTAGACGCCCGCTACCCACCCCAATGGAATGAATACCGTAGCGATGATCGTCAGTACCTTCATTATTTCGTTCATCCGGTTGCTGAGGCTTGAGAGGTACACGTCAATCAGGCTTGATGAAGTCTCGCGGTAGGTCTCGAGCAGATCGATGATCTGGATCGTGTGATCGTAGGTGTCCCGCAGGTGCAGCCGCGTTTCCTCCGCGAAGAGGGGCAGGGGGTCGCGGTAGAGCGTGTGGACGGCCTCGCGCAGGGGCCACAACGCCCTCCGCAACGTGAGCAAATCGCGTTTGGCCTCGTGAATCCGTCCGATCAGGCCGCGTTCCGGGTTCTCGACGACGGAGTCCTCGAGCTCTTCGATGATCTCGCCAAAGCGCTCCAGCACCGGGAAGTAGTGGTCAACCACGGCATCGACCAGCAGGTACGCGAGAAAGTCCGGGCCGCTCTGGCGCACCCGACCACGGGCCTTGCGGATCTGGTCCCGCACCGGATCAAAGCAGTCGCCGCTGCGCTCCTGGAATGAGAGCACAAAGCGCGGCCCCACAAACATCGAGAGCTGGTCGCCGCCGACTCTCTGGTGGTCCAGCTCAACCATGCGGCCGACGATGAACACCTGATCGCCGTAGGTTTCCACCTTGGCGCGCTGGTGAACGTTGACCACGTCCTCCATGGCCAGTTTGTGCAGATGGAACATTTCGCCCAGTTGGGAGATGACGTGGGCGTCACCCAGCCCGTCCACGTTGACCCATACCACGGGCCACTGGTCGCAGTACGCTTTGAGGTCCTGGACCTGCTCTATGCGCCCTTCTTCGAAGCGATCCGGGCCAAAGGCCATCAGTGTGAGTACCGACCTCGGAGCCTCGGGATCGACGGCAACTGTCCCCGGGGCGGCGCCAGGCGCCGTGCGACGGCGGAACTCAGTCTCTCTGGCGCGCCTGCGCTTCTTGCTCATGCCCGATCACCTTGCGGCAATTTACACTTTCGCGGAGAGGTTGCCACGCGGCTCAAGTTTCGTGCGACTTCGATGCCAGAGGGTCTTGGCCCTTGGGTGAGGTTGTGAAGCTCACTTCGGCATCGGGGGCCGGCTCGTCCGGCTGGGCAGGCAGGGCCGGCGCAGAGGTGCTTCTCCGACGCAGTATGTCCAGGGCCGCCTTGGCTTTCTGGGGATTGGCCGCGAGTTCAGCGGCCACTAACTTCAGGAATTGCTCGTTTGCAGGTCGTCCGGCAGGCACAAAGTGAACTTCAGGGTGCCACTCAATGCCAACGGCAATGTCCAGCAGTGCCAGAGCCGCCAGAATGGCTGTAGGGCCGATGGCACCCCAATAACCGAATTGCAGGTACACGAGGGGGCCCAGCAGGGCGCCCGCGAAGAACGAGGCGAAGATAATGGTGAGCAGTTTGACGCGCTTGGCTTCGGGGTCGCGGCCGATAGACGCGAAGCTGGTCAGTCCTGCCCACAGGCCCTTTCCCCGTGCCTGATCACGAGCCAGAAAGGCCAGGCGGGCGGTCTCAATGCCCAAGTCTGTGACGATGCCCGTCATGTGCGTAGTGCGCACGACCGCCCCCGAGAGCCGCGTCACCATGGCGTTCTGGAGACCCATGGAAATGACGACAACGGCCATGAGAGGAAGATTCTCACGGTGCCATGCGTCCGGCGTAAGTGCGCAAAGCAGGGCAAACCCTCCCAAGAGCAATGCCTCTGTAAGCAAGGTGAAGGCATACTTGGGTCGGTTCAGGCGCCGTGACACTTCAATCTGGACTGATGCCAAAGCAGCGCCAAAGAAGAAGGCCGCAATCAGCATGAGGTAAGTCAGCGCGCTGGAATATTGGCCAAGGGCGAGATCGTCGCCGGCGCGGGCAACTGTGCCCGTGATGTGCGAAAGATAGGAGCCAACGACGAAGAAGCCGGCGGCGTTGACGGCGCCTGCAATGCCAGGCAGGACCATGGCCAGCGTCGTCAACTCGACGAGCATCAGGCGGCGCTTCATGGCCGTCGTCTCGGAGGGCATGGTCAACGACCTCCGGCGCCCGCGGCGAACAAGCCAAAGACATCTGTGGAATCGGCAACCATTGCGTTGGCGAAAGGACCACCCCGTTGCCTCAAGAATGAGGGCAGGGTTCCTTGCGCCGCCTTCCGGCAGGAGAAGCACTGGTAGGGGTGTTTCAGACCGGCGGTAGACAACCGACGGACACCCGCCACTTCTCATGAAGAAGAATACGTGTTAGCGCGGGTAGGCCGCAAGGGCCTCGACTGGTAGCGAGACTTTAGTCCCGAAGCTGGCGCAGCAGGTTCAAGCGGTAGGCGTTCTCAATGGCAAGGGCGGCCATCGCTGCCTGATAAGAACTGCCGTAAAAGGAGGCGTAGTAGCCCGTAAGCTCAAAGGTACCGGCGCGAGGACCGTCTTTGATCTGGTGTTTGATCAGGGTTTGTGAAAACGCCTGCTCCCATACCCCGAGCTTGCCATCGTCGGGACTGGCCAGCGTGTGGGCGAGGTTTCCAAAGAACAGGTACCGCATGTCGCAGGCTGCGTCATCCCGACCGGCGCGATGAACCAGCTCGGGGCGCTCGCGTTCCATGCGGGCAAGAAGCTGGCGCCGGCGCATCTCGTACGTTCCCTCGTGCGGGAAGTAAGTCAGGGCCAAGGCTGCCGCGCTGGGAATCAGGTCTCCGTTGAGCGCATCCATCTGGTCTGCCAGGAGTTCTTTGCGGGTGGTCTCTGCGTCAAACCAGCGCAGCAACTCATCGAGGCGGCTCTGGGGAGCGTCCACATCCGGCACGCGCACCACGCGGGCTGTTTCGAGCGTGATATACGACCACACACTGGTCATCAGTGAGGGGCCCTGGCCGCGACGATAGGGAAACGCGCCGCGATCCTCTGTGGCGCGCGATTCCGCCAGCCAGCGGCAGCCTTGCCGGATGGGGCGGCGCAGGTCGTTGCGGCCCGTCAGGGCAAATTCCTCAATCAGGGCCAGCAGCGCGATGCTGTGGCAAAGCACGACATCGTTTTCATCCGGGCCGATCTGGCCATCGGGCTGCTGCTGGAGCAGGAGCCAGTCAATGGCGCGCTTCACGTTCAACTCAAACCCGAGCTCGCTGGCACGCGAACTGTGACCGTCGCCCAGGAAGGCCAGAGCCGCGCTCGCCGTCAATTCGACCTCGCGGATCAAACGCAGGTTGCTGTCCTGGGGAATCAGCGCGGGGTCAACGCCTTCGATGATCCAGCGGCCGTCATGGCGCTGATAGCGTTGCAGATATTGCAGAGAACGTGACAGTGCGTCGTACAGTTCCGTCGAGCCCAGGTAGCCGATCTTTTTCTGGCGGCTCTCACCGCGCAGGCGGAACATGGCGAAGTCAGACCGCGCGGCATCGGCGCGCGACGGCAGCACAGATTCGCGGGGCAACTCCGGCCGCGGCCCTTCCACTTCCTGAGGCGGCACTTCGTAGGGTGAAGGGCCATCACCCTCACCGCCGCTGTCCGGCGCTTCTTCCGAGCCGCCCATGCCAGGGCTGGGGTCATTCTCTCCGGCGCGGCTTACCACGGCACGTTCGCCGGAAAATCCGGGGTCGCCGTTGAGTTCCGGGCCGGAATTCATGACGGGAGCGGGAGCATGGTCGAACGAAAGGTTCTCCAGCGTCAGGCCCGAGCCGGTGACCACCTGCTGGCTGGTGACGAACAGCGCCAGCACGATGGCGAGGATGTGGGCCGCGCCCGTAACACCCAGAGATTTGCTTCGCTTGACCGCGGCCCACAGGCTGCGGCCGGTGTTGATCGTAAGGGAAGCCAGTTCGCGCGTCGGTCGGGCGCGCAGGGGGCGGCGCGCCGCGCTGGCGATGGCGTTGAACAGGCGGCGCCGGAAGCGGTCCGAAGGCTCAATGAGCGGCAGCGACACCCTGGGCGCCGCCGGCTCGACGGCGGCTTCGTAGAAGGCGACCTTCAGGCGGCGGACAAAGGCCTCACGCACGGTGATCAAGGGCAGCGAACCCACCAGTGCGCGCACCCCGAACTCGACACGCAACTGGGCCAGGAAAGCGGCCCTTGCGCCCATAGCAGGAAGGCTTGACACGACGGCCCGCACGCTGAACTCGCCGCGCAGCGCGGCAATCCACGTGACCGAAGGCGAAAGCAGCGGCAGGCGAGCCACCCAGCCGCGCACCTGGAACCCCCGGCGCAGCGAAGCGGCAAACTCGGGCGTCACCGCCAGAGAGGGAATGAGCGCCGACCAGCCTCGCGCCGCATATTCACGGCGCAGCGCGGCCACGAACTCAGGACGGGGCTGCACCAGCGGAAGCTCAGCCGTGGGTGAAACCTGCGGCGGCATGACGCTAGCGGCGTTCGGGGCTGGCAGAGAGCGAATGACGCTGAAGGTACGGGTCAGCCGTTCGAACTGGGCGAAGAGATCCGGCTCGGCTTCGAGGCGGCGACGAATCAGCGCGGTCTGCTGGGAATCCAGCTCTCCGCGGATGAAGTCAACCAATAGTCCGAAGTCCGACATGGCGCGCTGCGTAGGAATGGTCCAAGGGGAGACCCAAATCCCGGCCGGAATCAGTCCGGTTACTGAATAGAAACGGCCAGATAGGCAAAGGGTTCGAGGAATCGGGCCAAAATCGAGGTCCAGACAGTCAACATAAGCGTCGCTATGTTCATGGTTTATGCGCTGCTCGCAGGGGCCGTGGTTCTTGCATCTTGGGGCAGGCTTGCGCCCATGGTGCCGAGCATGCGATTTGAGAGATTTCCGGGTTGAACCCGTAGTGAGGTACGGTTGTACGCTTCAGGGGATGACTGCCGCGCTCAACATCGTTGCTGCTCTGCTCCTCACGGTCCTACCCGCGCTCAAGCCCTGTGACTGTCGGGGCTTCACCTTCTTCTGCGCGTGTGCCCTTCCGGTGGCGCAGGCAGGTGAAACGCCCGGTCCCAAGGCCGAGAGTTCCCACTGTTGTTGCGCCAAGGCCATGTCCGATTCGGCGGAGCAGGACTCCAAGAAAACACGGCAGCCCCTGGTTCCTCGCAAGCACGGCGAGTGCATGAAGTTCGCCATGGCTGAAGCCGGTCAGGCGTTGTTTGACGCGCCCCTTGCCGCACCCGCTGCTCCGATGTTTTTTCTGTTGTGGCCCGAAGTTCTGCGGCCCATGGCGGTGAATCAGGCCCGACGCCGCGACAGCTTTGAGCGTCCCCCGCCCATGGGGCTCGTTGTCGCGCAGGTCCACTGTATTCGCATCTAGACGCACCTCTGGAACGGTCGAGGCCGATGTGCTATCGCGCACAGGCTTCGTCTTGTATGTCTTTGTCCAGAGGAGCTCCCATGAAACCTTTCGTCTCACTGGTCGCCTGCGTTGCGTCCCTGGCATTGGCGGGCTGCACCGCCGAGGCACGCCTGGCCCGGCACGAGTTTGAGTCCGTGCCGGTTCCCGTGGCGCGTTCCCTGAGCGAAGCCAGCCAGGGCCGCGTCGGCGCGGTCCCGCGTCCCGCAGCTCTGAAGTCGCTCACGCTGGACGAGCTGCTTCGCCTGACCGAATTGCGCAGCCCTGGATTGGCCGCGGCCTACCATCGCTGGCGCGCGGCTGTGGCGGAGATTGGCACGGCGGTCGAGATTCCCGAGGCCATGCTGGAGTACTTTGAGAACATCGAAGACCGGCGCTCCAACATCATGCTCGACGGCGGAAAGCGCGGCGTGATGTTCACGCAGGAAATCACCAACCCCGGCAAACTCGTGGCCCGCGAGAAGATGCTCTCGGCTGAAGCCCAGGTCATGGCCCAGGACTTTGATGCCCTTCGCCGCCAGGCCCGGCTGCGCGCCACAGCGGCCTACTACGAGCTGCAGTCGCTCGATGCGCGGGTGGAAATCACGGGGCGAGTCGCGCAGATGGCGGCCGATGTGGAAGAGGCCATGGAACCGATGCTCGCTTCGGGCATGGCCACGCAGGCCGACTTGCTGCGCATGCAGGTGGAGCGCGCCGAGATGGAGAGCGAGTTGGCGGGCCTGAAACTGCGCCGCCCGGCGCTTGTAAGGCAGCTCGCTTCGGCCAGCGGTGTTGAACTTGCGACCGATGTGAAGTTGGAGCCGCTGCTTGGGGCTGTCAGGCTGACACGTGTGCCCGAGCGCGCCAGGCTGTACGTGGCCATCGAAGAGAATCCCATGCTGCGCATGGAGCACGCCCGTGCCGCCGTGGCGCAGGCCAGGCAGGTCGAAGCCAACTGGATGTGGGTGCCGGACTTTCTTGTTGGCGCCAGCTGGATGGACATGGGTACGCCTATGGGTGAGGGCGGCACCTGGAGCGCCGTCAGTGTGCGCGCAGGCATCTCGATTCCGTGGCAGTTTCATGTCAGCAAGGCACGCTCTGATGCAGCGGCTGCCAACGAACTGGCGGCGCGCCTGGTCGTAGAGCAGCGAAAACTCGACCTGCTGGCGGAACTGGATTTCGCGCTATATGAGCTTTCGGACGCCGAGCGCATGCACAAGCTTCTGAGCGACGAAGTGCTGCCTAAGGCGCGCATGGCTCTTGAACTGGTGCGCGCGGATTTCTCAACGGGCAAGGCGCGCCTGTCGGACGTCCTGGGTGCCCAGCGCACCCTGCTGGCGGGCGAAGTTTCAAGCATTCGCGCCCGCACAGACGTGCTCAAGGCGCGCGCCATGCTTCTGTCCTTGACCGGCATGAACCTCAACGGCGAGGGAGACTGACCATGAAGTACGTACTTGCGTTTGCAACTTCCTTTGCGGCCGTGCTGCTGGTCGCCGCCATCTTGCGGGCAGCCGTGCTGTCGCGAGATAGCGCGCCGGCGTACCTGCCGCAGAACAGTCAATCTTCTGCGCATCAGCACGAGGCTCCGGCGAACCGGCCAGCGCCAAAGCCCGAAAATCATGCCCAGCATACGCCACCGCTGGAGAAGCCTGCTGAGGTGGCGGCGCTGGGCAATGAGAGCGACCCCGTCAGCGGCGCGAAGCTGGAAGGCACGCCCGTTCTGCTTGAACACAAACATTGGCGAATCGGCTTTGCCTCCGAGGATACGCGCAAGAGGTTCGAGAAGAACCCCATGCGCTACTACGCCAAGCTTTCGCTCGAGCCCACGACGGACGGTCGCCTGCTGCAAGTGGACGGCTCGAAGTACGAGAGGGCGCTCGCCGCTGACTGCCCGATCATGGGCGGTGAAATCGACCCCGAGGGCGAAGTCTTCATCCTGCACCGCGGCTTCAAGATCCACTTTTGCTGCTGGAGCGGCTGTGCCGACGAGTTTCTTGCCAACGCCGCCAAACACTACGCCCATTACGGCTTGATTGAGCGCGACGGAAAACTGGTGCGCAAGTAGGGAGAACGCCATGAGTAACGAGCAGAAACCCGTCCTGTCCTTTTTCCAGCGCCGCGCTTTCCTGCTTTCCGCCCTGGGGGGTGGGCTGGCCGGGCTGGTCGGCGCCATCGCCTTGCCCGAGGGCTGGCTCATTGCGGCGCCGGCGGGCAAGGCCGGCGATGGCGGCACCACTAGCGGCAAGTCAGAAGCCTTCTACGCCTGTCCAATGTTCTGTACACGACTGGACAAGCCCGGCACTTGTCCGGTGTGCGGCATGGACCTCGAGCGCTTTGTGGACACCGGCGCGATGCTGGAACTGACAGAGCGGGAGCGCATGGCCATGGGCGTGAAGTCCGCGCCCGTGCAGCGCCTGCAACTGGCACGCGAGATCCGCACGCTTGGTCAGTTCGAGCCCGATGAGTCCCTCGACCGCGTGGTTTCGGCGTGGGTCGCGGGGCGTATTGACCGCCTTTATGCCGACTTTACGGGTGTCACGGTCTCCGAGGGCGACCACCTGTTCGATCTTTATTCGCCCGAGCTCTATGTCGCGCACCGGGAACTCAAGGTGGCACAGCAGTCTCTGGCCAACAAGACACCAGGGGCTGACCGCCTCGTGGAGCTGTCGCGCGAGAAGCTGCGGCGTCTGGGGCTTTCGGCTGCGCAATTGACGGAACTCGAGGCGCGAGAGGCCACGACGGCGACTTTCACGGTGCCCTCGCCGGCTTCGGGCGTCGTGCTCGAGAAGATGGCGCGGGAGGGCCAGTACGTCGAGATGGGAATGCCCATCTACCGCATTACGGATCTCTCGCGCCTGTGGTTGATGCTGAACGTGCATGAACGCGACCTGCCGTTTGTATCTCTCGGGCAGCGGGTCGATGTTGAGGTGTCGGGCCTGCGCGGGCATCACTTCGAGGGTGCCGTCAGCTTTATTGATCCCGTGCTGGATACCATGACGCGCACGGCACGGGTGCGCGTCGAAGTGCCCAACGTGCAGGGGTTGCTCAAGCCAGGTCTATTTGGCGCGGCCACGCTGTTTGCAGAACTGGCTTCTGATGGGACTCTGGCCACGCCGAGCCTGCCGGGTGAGTACGCCTGCCCCATGCACCCCCTGCAGCGCGCCGAAGCTCCCGGACGCTGCCGCATCTGCGGAATGGAACTCAAGAAGCGCGTACCGGCCAAGGGCAAGGCAGCCGGAAAAGTGCTTGCCGTGCCGCGCGAGGCGGTGTTGAGCACCGGCAAACGAACGCTCGTTTACGTGGAATGGTGGGCCGAGCGCGAACCCGACGGCAGCATCCGACACGACCATGCGGGCAACGCCAGGAGGCTCGCCCAGCCGCAATACCAGGGCTTCGAGGTTCATCTGGGGCCCCTGTGCAGCGCCTTTCACCGCAAGGAGGACGGCACGCTGCACAAGCTGGGGGACTACTACCCGGTGATCGAAGGTCTGCCCACGGGCGTGCGCATCGTGACCCACGGGCAATTCCTCATCGACAGCCAGCAGGAACTCAGCGGCAAACCCTCCCTGTTCAGGCCGCAAGGCGGCTCAACGGACGGCGGGCACTCGGGACACTGATCATGATCTCGCGCCTCATCAACGCGTGCCTCGACATGAAACTCATGGTCCTGTTGGCCACGGGGCTGGTGGTCGTGCTGGGCTTCAAGGCGCTGCTTGAAAACCCCAAGGATGCCATTCCCGATATTTCCCAGAATCAGGTCATCATCTCGGCCGAGTGGATGGGCCGAAGCCCGCAGGATGTCGAAGATCAGGTGACCTACCCGATTTCCGTGGCGATGCAGGCGCTGCCGCGCGTGGAAGACGTGCGCACGATGACCGGATTTGGCATGTCGCGCGTGTACGTGATTTTCGAAGATAGCGTCGATATTTACTGGGCGCGCTCACGCGTGCTCGAACGCCTGGCCGTGGTGCAGGGCCAGTTGCCGCAGGGCGTGACACCCGCGCTGGGACCCGACGCCACGGCGCTGGGCCAGGTGTTCATGTACACCGTCGACGGCCCCTACGATCTCGCCACGCTGCGCAGCGTGCAGGATTACACGCTGCGCTACTCCTTGCAGCAGGTGGATGGCGTGGCGGAGGTGGCCAGCATCGGCGGTTTCGTGCGCGAGTACCAGGTGGAAATCGACCCCGAGCGCCTGCGCGCCCACGACGTGATGCTGGAGGAAGTGGTCCTGGCGCTCGAGAACTCGAATCTCGATGTCGGCGCCAAGGCCATTGAAAGTGGCGGCAGCGAGTTCCTTGTGCGCGGCATCGGCTTCATCAAACGCCTCGATGACATCGAACAACTGGTCATCAAGACGCAGAGCCACGTGCCCGTCCGCCTTTCAGATGTGGCCAGAGTGCAGTTTGGTCCCGAGTTCCGGCGTGGCGCATTGGCCGACAGCCACCACGAGCGCGTGGGCGGCATCGTCACGATCCGCTACGGCGCCAACCCGCTCGACACTATCGATCGTGTGAAGAAAGAGATCACTCGCATCGAGCCCACGTTGCCGTCGGGAGTCAAGGTCAACGCGTTTTATGACCGTACCGAGCTGATCAACGAGACGCTGGACACACTGCGCGACACGCTGCTGGAAGAAATCATTGTTACGGCGCTGATCATCCTCATCTTTCTGCTTCACCTGCGCAGCGCCCTGATCGTGGCGGCAAGTTTCCCGCTGGCCATTCTGCTCGGCTTCATCGGCATGCAGGTCTTCGGCGTTTCCAGCAACATCATGAGCCTGGGCGGCATCGCCATTGCCATTGGCGACATCGCTGACATGTCCATCATCATGGTGGAGACCATCTACGTGGCCATCCTGGCTGACGGCGGCAAGTCACCGCGACTACAGGTCATCAAGAATGCCTCGGGCGAAGTGGGCGGTGCCATCGTTACGAGCGTGGCCACCACGGTCATCAGTTTCATTCCGATCTTTGCGCTCTCAGGCCAGAGCTACAAGATGTTCGCGCCGATGGCCTGGACAAAGTCGCTCACGCTCAGCGCCTCGCTGTTCCTCGCCATCTGTCTGACGCCTGTGCTTTGTTACCTGTTTCTCGGCGGCCGTCGCGTCGAGAAGACCCCGGCGCAACGCCGCTTTGGTGAGGTCTTGCGCTGGGTTGCCGCCCTAGGCATTGCCGGACTGCTGGCCTGGATTACCGTGCGCAGCGAGCGGTTTGTGGAGGGCTGGCTGGGCCTGAACGCTGCTTTCGTAGCGGTGCCCGTTTTTGTGTTCGGGGCGCTCGCGGTGCTCAAGATCTGGTCGGAGCCCTTGACGCCCATCGACGGCAACCCCGTGGCCCGCGGCCTTGTGGCGGCCTATCGCCCGATGTTGCGGTTCTTCCTTGAGCACCGGCGCGTGCTGCGCGTCGCCAGCTTCGCGATCATCCTGCTGGGCAGCATGGCGGCCTTCGGTGCTTCGTTCGTACTCCTGCCTGTCAAGGCCGGCATCGAAAGCATGGGCGGCGATGCCTCGCGCGTGCGGCCGATCACTGCGCTCGAAGATCACTACCCGGGGTTTGGCCAGGAGTTCATGCCGCCGCTCGACGAGGGCTCGCTGCTGTTCATGCCCTCGCTGTTGAGCCAGGCCTCGCTTTCCGAGACCCTGCGGGTGATGGAGTGGCAGAACGAGCAGATGCTGACCGTGCCGGAGGTGGCGCAGGTCATGGGCAAATTGGGTCGCGCTGAAACCGCCCTGGACCCGGCGCCCATCGGCATGATCGAGACAGTTGTCCTGCTCAAGCCGCGCGACCAGTGGCGGCCGGGGATGGACCGCAAAGCACTGGTGGCGGAGCTGCGCAAAGCCACCCACCTGCCCGGTGCTGCGCCCAGCTGGCTGCAGCCCATCCAGACGCGCATCGTCATGCTTTCCAGCGGCATTCGTTCGCAGATCGGGCTCGAACTGCTGGGCAATGACGCCGGCGAGCTGGCCGAGTTGGCGCTGAAGCTGGAGCCTGTCATCAAGAGCGTGCCCGGCGCTTCCGACGTTGTTGCCATGCGCACGGGCGGCAAGCCCTACGTCGAGTTCAGGCTGAACCGCGAGCGCATGCAGCATTACGGTGTCAGCGTGATGATGGTGCAGGAAACGATCGAGGTGGCGCTGGGCGGCCGGCGTGTGACCACGACCGTGGAGGGTCGCGAGCGCTATCCCGTGCGCATTCGCTACGAGCGGGAACTGCGCGACAAGCTCGAAGACCTCCAAAGAGTGCTCGTAGCCGCGCCCAGCGGCGCCCAGGTTCCAATCACCGACCTGGCGGACATAGAGTATGTCGTCGGTCCTTCGGAGATTCGCGGCGCCAACGGCAAGGTTGCGGGATACGTAACGTTCAATACCGCGGGCATTGACGAGACTCGCCTGATAGCCGCGGTGGAGCGGCGTGTGAACGAGGCCATCGAAAGCAAGGAGGTTCAGTGGCCCAAGGGCACGACCTTCAACTGGGTGGGCCAGTACCAGGAGCAGCAGAAGACCAATGCGCGCCTGGCTTTCATCATCCCCATCGCCCTGGCGATCATCCTGTTCATCATTTACCTGCACTTCCGGAAGTGGAGCTGGACGCTGATCGTCTTTACGGGCCTGCCGCTCAATCTCGCGGGCGGCGCGCTCATGATCCGCTACTGGCCCTTCATTCAGAGTGTGCTCAGCGGCGAGCCCCAGGGCCCGGCCATCTACATCACCGTCGCCGTGGTGGTGGGCTTCATGGTGCTGGCGGGCGTGGTGCTCAACGACGGCGTGGTGGTGGGCACCTACATCGATCAGCTGGTCGAGGAGCGCAAGCCGCGTACCGTGGGAGAAATCCGTGACCTCGTGGTGGAGGCCGGAGCGCGCCGCATCCGCCCCGCCTTCATGACCACCCTGACGAGCATCATTGGCGTGATGCCGATCCTGTGGGCTACGGGACGCGGCAGCGACGTGATGCAACCCATGGCCCTGCCGATCTTCGGCGGCATGCTCGTAGACGTGATCTCGCTGTTCATGGTGCCCGCGATGATGAGCTGGTGGCTCGAACGCAAGCTGCTGAATGAGTTGGCGCGACGCTCGCCGTAGCCGTTGGGTCAAAGCCGCTGCAGGCGGGATTGGCGGGAGTGCATGGGAATCGAACCCACCAGAGACTTGCGCCTCTCACCGGTTTTGAAGACCAGGGCGTCCACCAGGAACGCATCCACTCCCGCGAAGAGTTATAGCGACTTTCAGTGGATAATCACGTACTGGAACGGGCCTTGAGCCTGCGCCGGATGGCCCAGAGGCTGCGCAGAAACGCGAGGCCAAAACGCAAGACCCGGGCCTTGGACTTCCCCTGGCCCCGCGGCGCATAATGGATGCCCACTTCCTTCACGCGCGCGCCCTTCAGCGCGGCATGGGCCAACAACTCGGGCTGCACGTTGAAGAATCGGGCTTGGGGGCTTGCGTCTGCGAAAAGGCCGCGCCGGTAGAGCCTGAACCCCGAGCTAACGTCGCGCGCGGGCAACGAGGCCAGAGTCGAAAACAGCCAGGCGAGCCTTCGTGAGAGCCACAGCCGAAAGCCGCGAACGTCGCTTCCGCCGCCCGTCACGAAACGCGAGCCCACGACCAGGTCGGCCTCCTCGCGGGCCTGCCAGAGTCTAAGTGCGTCCTGGGGCCGATGGCTGCCGTCTGCATCGAGCACCATGACCCACTCGCTGTCCGCTTCGCGCAGTCCCCGCGTCAGCGCCACGCCGTAGGGGGAGGGGTCCACAACAACCGTGGCCCCCGCCTGCTCAGCCTCGCGCGCCGTGGAATCACTGCTGGCGTCCATGACGACAAAGACCGGCTGGGCGGACTGAAGCTCCCGCTTGAGGCCGGCAATGAGCGGCCCGACGTTGCCCGCCTCGTTTTTGGTCAAAAGCAAAATGGTCAAACGGTCGTTCACGACCTGGCCGCGATGATTGCCTGGGCAAGCTCGGTTTCCTGGCCCGGCAGCAGTGTGCGGGGGTCAAAGAGCAGCGTATCGTTTTCGATGCGGCAGAACACGCTGGGCGTGGCCAGGCGCAGGGCCCTGGCCGCATCATCGGCGGACTTGCGCAGGCGCCGCACGGCAATCACGGTCGTCGGCAGGTATTCGCCGGGCGTGCTGCCTCCGCCGATCTGGCTGGAACTGGCGGCCGTTGACGCGTCAATACCTGCGGCCTTGAGCCTGGCACAGATGTCTTCCGCCGTGCGCCGGACATCGAGGGGGTCGCGCGCAATCGCCCGCAGAGTGGGCACGGCCTCAAACACGCGGTCTTCGTCGAGATAGAGCTTCAGCGTGCTTTCCAGCAGCGCCAGTGTGATCTTGTCGCAGCGCAGCATCCGGAACAGCGCGTTCTTCTTGACGCGCTCGATGATCTCCGGGCGGCCCACGATCATCCCGGCCTGGGGACCACCAAATAGCTTGTCGCCTGAAATGCAGATCACATCGACATCGGACTTCAACAGTTCCGGAACGCTGGGCTCGCGCGCGATGCCGTAGCGAGAGAGATCCACCAAGGAGCCCGAGCCCAGGTCAAAGAATACCGGCACCTCGTGTCGCTTGCCCAGCGCCACCAGTTCCTCCAGCACCGGCTCCTCTGTGAAGCCCACAATTGCGTAGTTGCTGGTATGTACCTTGAGCAAAAGCGCCGTGTTGGGCGTGATGGCCGAGGCGTAGTCGCGCAGGTGCGTCTTGTTGGTGCATCCCACTTCGATCAGCCGGCAGCCCGCCTTGCGCATGACGTCAGGCATGCGATAACTGCCGCCGATTTCCACCATGTGCGCGCGCGAACAGATCACCTCGCGCCCGTCCGCCAGGGCGTTGAGAATGAGCATCGTCGCGGCGGCGTTGTTGTTGACCACCGTCGCGGCCTGGGCTCCGGTGACGCGACAGATCAACTCACTTACCAGCAGGTCTCGATCGCTGCGCTTTCCGCTTTCACGGTCCAGTTCCAGCAGGGAGTAACCGCTGGCTTCGCGCACGGCCTGTTCGACGGCTTTGGGCGCAAGGGGGGCGCGTCCCAGGGACGTGTGCAGCACCACGCCTGTGGCGTTGATGACACGGCACTGCCTTGGCGCAAACAGCTTCTCCATGGCCGCGCGCACGGAGGCAGCAATCGCCGGGACCCGGAGTTCGTCAGGAGAGGCCGTAACGTCTCCGCGCAAGCGCTGGCGCAGGTCGTCCAAGGTGGCGCGAACCTGCTCGGTTACCGGCTTGCGGCCGTAACGTGCCACGAGTTCTTCAAACTCCAGTGAAGAAAGAAGCGCATCCACCTTCGGCAAGTCGCGCAGTGAAGGGCTTTTGGTCGATTTCTGGTTCACAGACGGATTGTACATGGAGTTGCGTCTCACGTCATGGCTGCCGGCGGAAGTATGCTTTGCTGCGTGAGCCGACAATCCACCAGCGAAGATGCCTCATGGCTGGCAAGCGCCCTGCGGTTTGCCCGCAGTCTGGCTGTTGGCGGTGCCGCAACGCTTTGCGATTGGGCGACGCTTGCCTTGCTGGTCGAGTTGGGGCACTGGCGCGAGACTTCGGCCAATGTGCCGGCCCTGCTGGTGGGGGCGGCAGCCCAGTTCTTTGGCTGCCGCCATCTGGTGTTCGCTGCCGCGCGCGGCAACCTCAAGCGGCAGCTCGCCGGGTTTGCCGCCGTGGAGGCCGCTACGCTGGCGCTCAATGGCTTGGCGTTTCATCTGCTGGTAACGCTGACTCCTGCGCCTTACTGGATGGCACGCCCCGCGGGAACCTTCATGGTGTTTGCCGCATTCAGCTACCCGCTGTGGAAGCTCGTGTTTCGCGGTTCGCTCAAGACATTGTCGGTGGAAAACCAAACAGCCGGCCCCTGAGGGCCGGCCGTCTGGTTTGAGGTGAGGCTAGGCCTTAAGCAGCTCTTCGATCTCGTAAAAGAGCTCGGTTCCCTTCCACTCGCGCTGCATGGCCTTGAGCTTCTTGACATTCTCGGCCTTGGACTTGTCGCCCACTTCCTTGATCTTGGCGCGACCATCTTCAAGCAGCTCGTTGTAGAGGCGAGCCGTTTGCTCCTGTGCGTCGAGACCGACCAGCTCTTCCTTGAAGTTCTTGAGCACAAGCTTGAGGGCCTCGCGGCTGTCCTTCTTGCCCCAGAACTCCTTGGCCTTGTCCAGATTGCGCTGGAGGCGAGTGTTGGCGTCCTCGACCTTCTTGGGAACTTCGGCGAAGAAGCCCTCGAGGTCCCTGGCGCCGGGTTTCTTGCCGGCTACCCGGAAGAACTCGTTACCGTTCTGATCCGCCACCACAAACGTGGGATACTGCGTCACATTGTAGTCGCGGCTGGGGTTGTCGCCGGAAAGCTTCTTGAGGGGCACGGGGCTCTGCTCGGCGTAGGGCAGGGGCGTGCGGTCAGAGGTGTAGGCAACACGCACGAACACTGCTTTGTTGTCAGAAAGGTCCTTCAGATCCTTGCCATAGAAGTAGCCGTCGTACTCGTACTCCTTCCCTTCGCCCGGGAAGTAGATGAGGATTGGCTTTTTCTCGTTAGCAGCCTTCTCCAGCGTTTTGGAGGTCGCCGACTGCCAGGTTACGATGCCGTCGGGCTTGAGCCCGCCGCCGCCACCGCCTGCTGCGCCTCCCGGAGCCACGGGCCCGGCAGGACCTCGCGCACCACCCGCGGCGGCACCGCCGCCGCTGGGACCGCATCAGCCCGCCGAGGCCGCCTGGGCCATGACGCCGAGCATGGCGAACGTGACCGCCGCCAGCATCAGCCTTGATTGCAATGCGAACATGGGGAACTCCGTTCGTTCAAATGGAAGAACGGGGAGGCTTAGCCTCCCCGTTTTCGGTCCGATTTACTTTCCGGCGCTGGCCTTCAGGGCCTCGTCGATATTCTTCTCGACTTCGGTGCCCTTGAAGGTGGCCTTCATGGCCTTCAGCTTCTTCACCGCGTCGGCAGAGCCGTCCGCGGCCAGAGTGCTGATCTCACCGCGCGTGGACTCGACGATCTCGTGGTAAACGCGGATCGTCTCGTTCTGGGCGTCAAGACCCACCACACCGTCCTTGAAGTTGGTGCGGATCGCCTTCATCGCCTTGGCGGCATCCTTCGACTCCCAGGCCTTCTTGGCCTCGTCCAGGTTCTTCTGGAGCTTCTTCTGGGTGTCTTCGACTTTCGTCGACACCTTGTTGAAGTAGTCCTCAAGTTCCTTGGCCAAAGGCTTCTTGCCCGAGAGGCGGAACACTTCGTTTCCGTAGCTGTCCGCGATGATGAACGTGGGATACGACTTCACGTTGTAATCGCGGGTCGGATTGTCCGAGAGAATCTTGCTGGTCGGAACAATCGAGTCAGCGCAGGGAGCGGCCTCACGGTCCGTCGTGTACGGAACACGGACAAACTGGGCGAGACGACCGTCGAGGTCCTTGTAATCCTTACCCGCGAGGTAGGAGTCCCCCTGCTGATCTTCGGACTCACCGGGGAAGAAGATGAGCAATGCCTGCTTGCCCGCCGCGGCATTTTCAAGTACGTCACTGCCGGGATTCTTCCAGTTTGGAGCCTCAACTGCCGCAGGAGCGCCGCCAACGACCTTGCGCTTGACCTGGGGCTTGTCAACACGATGCGCGCCACCGCCACCATTGGGCGCAGCTGCACCTCCACCGGCGGACCCGCCGCCGCTTGGACCGCATCACCCGGCGCTCAACGCCTGGGACGTCACGCCGAGCATCGCGAAACTGGCAATCGCGAGCGCGGCAACCTTCGTGAAGCTCCTCATGTTTCCTCCGTTCGATCCGCCCAGACCGAAATAGTAATGTGCTGACAACTCAAGGATACATCAGCAAATAGCGGTCCCGAAATGAATTCAGATTATGGATGCATCTTGGGTTTCCCCTACAAACGGAACTGTCTAGGAAAGGTTCTGCAGAAAATTGGGTCATCCCCAACTCTAAGCGTAAAGTGTTGTAGAAGCCAAGTTTACAGACGAAGTCCCGTGGGCGATCTAAACGGGCGCCCAAGTGCTGGGCCCTTTGAGGGGTGATTGGGTGGGTGAATACTTAGTTGCCATTGGTTACAAAGTGCCTTGAATGCATACTTTGCATCCAATTGCCTGACAGGTCACCGAAGGCAGGGGACCAAAAAAAGAAGGGCGGCTAAGGCCGCCCTTCCTGGCTACCGCAAAGACTACAGGCCTACTTCGAGGTGTTCGAAGGACCCGCGAGCGCCTCGTCAACTTCCTTCTCGGCTTCCGTGCCGCGCAGCACGGCCTTCAATGCCTTGAGACCCTTCATGTCGTTGGCCTCGCGCAGGCGTTTGATCTCGGCACGGGCGTCTTCAAGGATTTCGTTGTAAAGGCGGACGGTGGGCTCCACCGGAGTCAGCCCCACGTAGCCTTCCTTGAACACGCGCAGCACACTCTTCAGGGCGTTGGCGCGGTCCTTCTGCCCCCAGGCTTTGTTCGCCGCGTCCAAGTGCTTCTGCAGCTTCTTGCTCGCGTCCTCGGCCTTGCCCGCTACCTGTTCGAAGAGCGCCTCAAGCTCCTTGGCTTGCGGCTTCTTGGACTGGATGCGGAAGTATTCGTTGCCGAACTTGTCCGCCACAACGAACGTAGGATAGGACCGTACGTCATAGTCGCGCGTCGGGTTGTCGCTGAGCAAACGGCTCACCGGTACCGGGGAATCTGTGGACGGTGCCTTCTCTTTGTCGCTGGTGTAGGGCACCTTGACGAAGATGGCCTTGGCGTCGACGAGGTCTTTGATGGACGGCTCGTTCATGTAGCCTGCCGAGTTCTGCTCTTCCGACTCGCCAGCGAAGAAAATCAGGATCGGTTTATCGCCGGCCTGGGCGCTCTCCAGCACCGTGGCGTCGGGCTTCTTCCAATCAATAGGTGTGACAGGCGCGGCCGGAGTCACGCGCTTGACTTGGGGACGGTCCACACGGGACGCGCCATTGCCCTTTCATCAGCCAGCCTTGAGGGGCGGCAGGAACGCCGTCAGCGCCACTGCGCCAACGACTGCCGCGGTAAACATCGAGATTCTCATGCGTTCTCTCCGGTAGGTTTTGGGCCCAGCCCAAACAGCCAGAGTCTACACCAACCTTCAATTAGTTCAAAGAGAAACAGTCCGGCAACCCATCGATGCCTTGGCGTTCGCGCAAACGCACGGCGTAGCTTATCGCAGCAGCGATAGGGCCCTTGAATTTAGAAAGCTCACCCTTTATAAACTCGCTCACCAAGGCCCTGTTGATTCACGGCCCATTGTCAACTACGGAGAGAGAACATGCCTTTCGAACAGCCGCCGCTGCCCTACGCCAAGGATGCCCTCGTGCCGCACCTGAGCGTGGAGCACTTTGATTTCCACTATGGCAAGCACCACAAGGCCTACCTCGACAAGCTGAACGAATTGACGGCAGGCAAGCCCGAGGGCAGCAAAAGCCTCGAAGAGCTGATCAAGACCACGGAGGGGCCGCTGTTCAATCAGGCGGCACAAGTGTGGAACCACACGTTTTACTGGAACTGCATGAAGAAGGGCGGCGGCGGGGCGCCCTCCGGCAAGCTGGCCGATGCCATCAAGCGCGACTTCGGCAGCTTTGACGATTTCAAGAAGAAGTTCCACGAAGCCGGCATGACTCAGTTTGGCAGTGGCTGGGCCTGGTTGGTGTTGAAAAATGGCAAGCTCGAGGTCGCCAAGTCGGCCAATGCGGAGTGCCCGCTGAAGCAGGGCGCTACGCCGATCCTGACCTGCGATGTGTGGGAGCACGCCTACTACATTGATTATCGCAACGCTCGCGCCAAGTTCCTGGATACGTTTCTGGCGAGCCTGGTGAACTGGGAATTTGCTGCGCAGAACTATGACAAGGCCGGCGGCAAGTAGAACCTTGTCCCGACAAGAGCACGCGGGGCGGTCTTCCGACCGCCCC
>JAANMU010001555.1_pt1 | contig 20355 bp, 20 predicted proteins | sample 7279701 | NCBI WGS metagenome assembly JAANMU01 (sample SAMN14094539, study PRJNA606508) | bioreactor metagenome | isolation source: A lab-scale SPAN reactor treating ammonium-rich wastewater day 57 | place: Ireland: Galway | collected 2017-03-13 | reverse complement strand
CAAAATCGGTTCGGGTCCGCGGTCCAACGGTTGGGCGAATCCCGCGACCAGAACCACCATGCGCACAGGCGTGCGAAGCGTTTCAAGCGCTCCGAGGATCAGGGGACAACCCGACGAATGTCCCACCATCCGCGTCGAAGAATTAAATGTTCCGTTCGTTAGGATAAAAGGCAACTGGACGCTTAGCGAAGGTGTGTTTGCGTCGGGCAGTTGGGGTGTCCAGACCGCGTATCCTTTTTTCGAAAGAAACCGGCGGATGCTTGGGATCCAAAACGAGTTCGGAGAACCGGACGATCCATGGAGCAAAATCGCGTTTTTTGCTTTGGGCATGCGTCCGATTTTCCCGTTTCTTCAGTTTTTGAGTTCGAATTTTTTCATTCGTTTTTGGATCAAAAAGTAGTGCTTGGACTTGCACACGCCGCACTCGGCGACAAAACAGCCTTTCTTGTTCTGCTTTTTGACTTTCGCGGTGAACTGGTATTTTCCGCCGTAGCCCTTCTTTTTCTCGACGTTTTTCCGGTTGCCCTCGGCGAGCGCGCGGCCCTTTCCGGCCTTGAACGTTTTGAGCTTGTGGTCGGTGTGCTTGTTGCACTTTTTGCAATAGTCCTTGATGCTTTTGGGAAGTTCCATTCAATCACCTGAGTATACGCTTTCATGGGGGTAAAAAGGTATAAAAAGCAAGCGAAGTTAGGCACCACGACGGTTCGTGGACTCGTTCTCCATTGCGCATTCCCCGCGTCGAGTTTCTTTTTGACCGACCCATTTTGGCTCGCTTGTTTGCGCAAAAACCCCGTGATTGGCGCTTCCCTTTTTGGCCTTTCTGGCCCCACGCGTTTCCCCGAAGCAACCTATTTAAACCAAAGGAACGTTTTCTAGCCCATGTGGGAACACTTGCTCAAGGGGCTGACCGTGGTTTTGTCCCGCCCTATGACGTGGATCGGGTACGCTTTTTTCTCGATTTTGGGCTTTTTGCCACTCGCGTACTTTTCGAGCACGTTCATTGACGCCGCCGTGGACCTGTTGTTTTCAAACATCGCGGGCCTTGCGGTCTTGCACTGGCCCGCGTTCCTTTGGACGTCTTTTGCGGGCGCCCTTGTCGCATTTGTTTTGTCCGTTGCATGGTTTTTGTTTTTGCAGATCGTGGCCGCCTACTGGGTGGCCTCGTACGTGAGCGAAATTCATGCGCGCCAAACGGCCGATGCGGCCACGGTGCTGGCCCGCGTTTTGGGCGCCGTGCCGGGCCTTGTCCTTGCCAGTTTGGGCCTGTTGTTTGGGGTTTTTGGAGCCCTTGTTTTTGGCTGGCTCGTTGTCGCGTTCATCGATTTTCCCCTGCTTTGGGTTCTGTTGCTGGCGCTTGGCCTGTTCTTGGGCCTGTTTTTGGCGATCAAGTACGGGTTTGTGGTTCCCGCGCTTGTGGTGGAGCGAGCGCATCTCAACGAGGCCCTCAAGTCGAGTTATCGTTTTTCCAACCGCCGCTTTTGGTCCGTGGCCGCGTTCATGATCCTGCTATGGTTCCTCTCGCAAGTCGTCATCGGGCTGTTTTCGACGGCGTCCCTCTCGCTCGACGATTCGCTGGGTGAAGCGATCTGGCTTTTGGGCATCGCGCTTGCGGGCAGTTGGATCGCGGCAAGCCAGAGTTTTTTGTTTTTCGAGGAACCCGAACACGGTGCGGATGCAAAAAAAACGCACGGATCGCCCGCTCGCCATCGTCTTGCGCACAAAGAGGCTTCCGCTTGAAACCCGATCGTTTTTTTGGTTTTTTTGCGTTGAATTGTTTCGTTGACCCAACGCCCAAACGATCGTTCGCGAAACCCGTTCATGCGTCGATTTTCCAATCGTTCCGATAACCCGTTGCGGGGTCGCTGTCTCCCATGATCCGAATCGTCAAACTCTCCCTCAAAAACTTCAAGTCGTTCAAGAAAGCCGACATCCCGTTTGCCCACGGTTTTACGGTTATCGCGGGCAGCAACGGCAGCGGCAAATCCAACATTCTTGATGCGCTCATGTTCAGCCTTGGGATCACGAGCCTCAAAGCCCTGCGGGCCTCTCGCCTGACCGATCTTGTCAATGCAACCGCCGAGGAAAACTACGCCAAAGTCGATCTTGAGATCGAGCACAAGGACCAGTCGCTCGTGGTATCCCGCATGGTCGACCGGACGGGAAAGGGCGTGTACCGCCTCAACGACGACCGCAAAACCCTCAACGAAATCTCCTCGCTTCTAAACGAACTCGGCATTTCGGCGAACGGACACAACATTGTCGTGCAAGGAGACATCACCCGCGTCATCAACATGGGGCCCGAAGAACGACGGGGAATCGTCGACGAGGCCGCCGGCATCCGCGAGTTTGATGAAAAAAAAGCCGAGGCCCTCAAAGAACTCGGCCGCGTCGATGAAAAAATCCGCGACGTGCGCATTGTACTCAACGAGCGCGAAGCCTATCTCAAAGAACTCGAAGCCGAACGGCAGGCCGCGCTCGAGCACGAAGCCCTCGAAGACGAGCGCACGCGCACGCGCGCCACGCTCCTGTTTCTGGCCCTCGAGTCCGCCAAACAGAAACTCCAGGCGCTCTCCGAAAAGCGCGCCGAAAAACAGGGTCAAAAAAACGCGCTTTTATCCGAACAAGAACAGGCCAAGGCCCGCATCGCGTCCCTCAAAGGCGAACTCGCCGAACTCCATGCAAACCTTTTGAGCCACAGCGAAAAAATGTTCTCCCAATTCGGCTCCAAACTCGAGGCCCAACGGGGCGAACTCCGCCTCGCGGACGAGCGCCTCCGAACGATCGCCGAATCCATCGCGCGAAACGAGGCCGAACAGTCGGCCGCCGAACGCGAACGCGGAACGCTCCAAACCCAGCTCAAGGAGCGCGAAGCCGAAATGAAAACCGGCACCATGGATCTTCCCCGACTGATCGCCGAAACCGACCAACTGACTGCCGAAAAAAAAGGATTTGAAAAACACGCCCAAACCGAAGAATCGCGCCTCGACGAACTTGCCAAAGAACGCGAAACCCTAGAAATCCAATTGCGCACGCTGTCCGAACAAAAATGGGCGCACGCAAGCAAGATCGAGGAACTCGAACGCGCGTACGCGCGCGCTTTGTCGGAACGCAAATCCATCGAAAAAGACCGCGTCCTTGTCGTTGAACGACGCGATTTTGCCAAAGCCGCTTTTGAGCGCATCGCCCAAATCACGACCGAATTTCGTTCGCCCGAAAAAGCACTCGAAGAAGCGCAAACTCGCCACGCCAAGGCCCTCCAAGCCCACGAGGAAGCCGTTGCCCGCATCGAAAGCCACCGCCAATTCCTGTCCCAACTCAAAAAAGCCGACAGTGCGTGCCCCGTCTGCGACAAAAAACTCGAAGCAAAAACCAAAGCCGAAATTGAAAAGGAAAAACAATCCCACTTGGACCAACTCGAAGAGCGCAAAAAAACCGCCGCAACCCACCTGCAAAAAACGTATTCGGACATCGCCCGCGTTTCGGGACTCAAAACCGAGTTTGACCGCCTGTCCCCGGTCGCCGAAACCCTGACCGACTGGAACGAACGCCTCAACCGCCTGAACGCCCAATGGGATGAAAACGATCCCGCGCTCTTCCGGGCTCAAACCGACGATCTCAAGAAAAAAACCCTCGCGCTTGAAACCGACTGGAACAAAAAAGCGTCCGCACGCGACGCCCTAATCGCCCAAATCAAAGCCGCCCAATCGGGCACAAGTCTTTCTCGCATGAATGCCATCACCAACCGACTGCTGGAACTCCAAACCCGCCGCGCACAACTCGAAAACCGACTCGCCGACTGGAAAGACCGTGGCCAATCCTCGATTTTGACCCAGCTTGCCCAAATCGAAGAACGCATCGCGGCCCGCGAAAACGAAATCGCCCGATGGAAAAAAGACGCTTCGGCCCTCGAGAAAAAACGCGCCGAATCCGCCAACGTTGTTTCAGGACTTGAGCACGACATGAAAAACGCGGAACGCGAACGCGGTGACCTCGAAAAAAAACGCGAACAAACCGAAAACGAATCCACCAAAGCCTCTGAAAAACTCGAAGCGATCAACCAGCGCCTGTACCGCCTCGACCGCGAGGAAAACGAACTCGCCGTCGAAACCGGCAAAACCGAAGTCCACCAATCCGACGTCGCAAGCGAATTCGAACCCTTGGCAAACTCGCCCCGCATCGAAAACGCATCCGAACCCGACCTGCAAAAACGCCTGCCCCAAATCGAAAAACGCCTCTCGGAACTCGGAGCCATCAACCAGCGCGCCATCGAAAGCTACAACACGCTGAAAAACGAAATGGACGACATTTCCCAAAAACTCCAAAAACTCGAAGAAGAACGCCTTGCCGTTCTCGACATGGCCGAACAAATCGAAGTCCGCCGCCGCGAAGTCTTCCTCGCCTGCTTCGAAAAAGTCCAAGGGCACTTTCGCCGCCTGTTCCAGACCCTCTTCACCGGTCAAGGCGAACTCCGCCTCACCAACCCCGCGGACCCGCTATCGAGCGGTCTCTTAATCGAAGCCCGCCACAAGGGCGACCGCGTGGTCCCCATGGAATCCATGAGCGGCGGCGAAAAAACCCTGACCGCGCTCGCGTTCCTCTTTGCCATCCAACTCTACAACCCCGCGCCCTTCTACGTCTTCGACGAAGCCGACGCCGCCCTCGACAAAGAAAACTCCGGAAAACTCGCTCGCCTCATCAAAGACATCAGCACCCAAAGCCAGTTCATCGCAATCACGCACAACGACAACCTCATCAACGAAGCCGACCAAATCATCGGCGTCGCCCTCGACAAAACCAAAAGCTCGGTATTGACGCTGCGCGTTCCAAGAAAACGCACGGGAGAAACAACGCCCTAGCGCTTCGGCTGGTTTGTCCGCCGGATTTCCTCTCGCGCAAGTTCGACCATATTCATTTTTTTTGCCCGCGAACGAACCACAATCGACGCGTCCACTCCCGCGCCCGCCATCTGCCGCTCGATGCGCTGTGCCCGTTTTGCCGCGACAATCCTTCGTCTTGCATCCGCACTCAACCGGCGGACGGTTTTGCTTGGACGCATGGCAAAAAATCCACTGCGTTTCGACGGCATAGGACTCCGCCCCTAATGCGAATCGGGCTCCAGCATGCCCCGCGACTTGAGCTCTTGTCGCGCCCGAATGATCTTCTGGTCGATCTTGCGGCCCATCACTAAAACCAAAAGCACGAGACCCGTCGCGAACGCGGCCAAGAGCCACTCGTTCACGCCCACCGCCAAACCAATGGCCGCGCTCACCCACAAGTCGGCCGCCGTCGTAAGCCCCTTGATGCCGTCCTGGTTGTGAATGATCGAGCCCGCCCCCAAAAAGCCAATGCCCGTCACGATCCCCGCGGCAATGCGCGTCGGATCGACCACATTCACAAAATCCGTGCCCAAGCCCACACTAATGATCGTAAAAAGCGTGGCCCCCATCGTCACCAGAATGTGCGTGCGCAATCCCGCGGGGCGCTCATTCAACTCGCGCTCGATGCCGATCAACGCCCCCAGCACCGCCGCCAGCAGAATCTGCAAATACGGGGCCAATTCAAACGAGATCAACGGAAGCATGGGCGATCGCACGATCCTCGACAACTAACGCCGCACGGTTTTTCGACCGCTCGGCGGTTTTGTCGCTGAATCCTTTGCTTTTACGTTGCTTTTATTTGTTTTGGCCGCTTTTTCCGCGGACGCCAAAGGCTCGGGTTCCACGACGGGCGCCAATTGCCCTTCCGACGACCCCTCCGGCGCCTCAATGCTCCGCTGCGCGGGTTGAACCAGCTCGCCCATGCGCTCGCTCGCTTGATCGATCGCCGCACGAACCCCCGCCTCAAAATCGTCGGTCGAAATCGCGCCCATCTTGTACTCGCGGCGCAGGGCCCGCCAATGCGCCTCCATGGACTTCGACTGCTGGCTCACGCTCTCCATCAAAAGAATCAGTTTCGAGACCCTGTTCTTTTCGACGATCAACGCCTGTTTCTTGGCCTCGTACTGCGTGTACAAGTCCATGTACTCGATCTTTCCGATCTGATTGTTCGCAAGCGACTTACTCAACTCGCTCTGCAACTTGCTGTACTGATCGATCTTTCGCTCGATCGGAAAACGTTCGACATTCTCGCCGCGACGATGCGTGAGCATCCACATCGCATACACCAAAAGCGCAAGACACAACACGAACAACCCGCCCGCAATGTAAAACCACAAGTCGGCATACGCGTTGCTGGAACTTGTCGGCGCAATCGGGGAAACAATGGGCACGACCTTCGTCGGAGGCAGTTCCGCGGCGTCAATCGCCGAACGGGTCGCGATCTCGGCCTGATACGCGGACAAATAAAGAAGAATCAACGCGCTTTGGTACGTCGACTGGGCGGCCACAACCTGTCCCTTGTCAAACTGGTTTTCGGCCGTCAAACGATAAAACGCCGCATGATCAAAATACAGGGCCGGCCACACCAGCGGCGGATCGCTTTTCCGCACGGTTTCACCCGTCGTCCTCGAAAGCGCCACCACCTCGTCGGCCATCTGGTTCACATCCAAGAGTTCCCTCTTTTGAGCCGCCTCCGAAAGCGCCAAGGCAAACGCCGCATTGTACGCGGCCGCCAGCGGAAACTGGGACTCGCGCGCGATGACCGCCGCGTCCAGCTTTTCCTCGACCCCGTCCCGTTGATCGTCCGGAACTTCGTCCAACTGCGTCCGCGCCCTCAAAATAAACTCATCGGCCAACGCCCCCGCCTTTTCGCCGGGCACAAAACCGCTTTTGCCGGGATTTTTGTCAATCGCCAACTGCGCAAAATCTTTGGACGCCGAAAGCCACGCCTGCGCATACTCAAAATCCGTCAGTAAGCCGATTTGGTCCGCCACGCTTCCCGCCGGCGTGGCATCCATCCGATTTCGAATCGAATGCAGTTTTTCCTCGGCCCAACTCAAGCGCTGCTGGGCGCCCACCCACCACTCGAACGAATCGCGCGGAACGGGATTGATCAACTGCGACTTCTGCTTGCCAATCTCCAGTTCTAGAATCTCAAGCTTCTGCCGAAACACCACATTGTTCCACTCCGCCAACCCCGGAGTACGCACCAGATCGCGCACCAAAAGCGTGTTCACCTGCGCCAAAAACGCGTTGTTGGCCGCCGTGAACAAAAAATTGCGGTCCAATTGGGGCTTGGACTCCGCAAGCAAGCGATCCGTCGCATTGAGCGCAATCAACATGGCGTCCACCAGCGCGGGATCGCTCACGCTCGACTTTCCCAAATCGTCGCGCGCCCGCGACGCCTCCACCTCGGCATTCTTTATGAACCGCTCCGTGAACTCTTTCATCGGCTCCAATTGAGGACGCAAGGGCAAGCCCGATGGAACAAACAACGGCTCAAGCGGACTCACCTCGGCCGGAACAATCTCGTCAATGGGCGTGAACGCCAACTTTTCCGCTTGCGAAAGAGAATCAATCTCGACAATCTTCAGACCCCACTCGCGGGGCCCGTACTCAATCAAATTAATGGGTTGCACGCCGTTCGGCAATCGCACGATCTGGCGCGCTTCGCCCTTTGGAATCATAAACAACTTCATGCCCACCCGCGCGGCCTCTTTCGACTTCTCAAACACGCCCCCCACTTCGCCAATTTGCCCGTCCTCCGACAGCGTGCCCGTCAAACCCACGCCCAAAGGCAACGGCTTGTTTTCAAGACTCGAAACAAGCAGAAGACCCATCGCCGAACCCGCGCTTGGCCCATCCACGGTACTTGCCGTCGAATTGATGTCAAAAAAATAGTCGTACTGCAACGTCTTATTCGAAAACTTGGCGGCCGCGCGCAACGCCTCCTTGGCACTCTCCTGCGTCGCCGTACCCACCAGCGGCTCCACGCTCGTCCACACTTTGCCCGTACCCGGAACCAGCTTGAGCGTCAACTGCGCGGTAATCGCTCCCCCGCCGTCTGAAATCGCAAAAATGCGCAACGACTGCTCGCTCACCACCGCCAACGCGGGCGCCGACAATACCAAAACACACGCCAAAAAAAACAGTGCCCGCGCCATTCCAAATCGCATGGCAAACATGACCCGCCAATCGTTTATAAGCCTTGGCCAAATGCGCCCCCAAAAAACCGCTCTCGTGCAACCCGACGCGTCTCGCCCCAAAGGTTTAACTCTCCCCGCGCCATCCAACTATGCTGAATTCAACCATGCGCGAAACCGAAATAAAAATCCTCGACATCGACAAGCCCCGCCTTGTGCGCCGACTGCACGCGCTTGGCGCCCGCAAAGTATTTGACGGCGAACTTCACGCGCTGTTTTTCGACGCCAAAAGCGGCGCCGTGCGCAAAAAAAAAGCCGTGCTTCGCCTGCGCAAAGAAGGCCCGCACGCGTTTTTGGCGTTCAAGCTTTTTGTCTCGGACAAAAACGCCAAAGTGCGCGACGAATACGAGACCCCCGTATCCGACTTTGCGCGCGCCCGAAAAGCGCTGCCCGCCCTCGGCTTTCACCAGACACTCGAAATGAAAAAACACCGCACGAGCTATGCGCTGGACCGCGTCCGCGTCGACATCGACCGCTACAAGGGCGATCACGCCGTTGTCCCCGAATTTCTCGAAATCGAAGGACCCAGCCTTCGCGAAATCCACGCGTTCGCCAAAAAACTCGGCTACACCAAAAAAGACTGCAAAGCCTGGGGCACCAGCAACCTCATCCGCCACTACTCCAAAAACAAAAAGAAAAAATAGGCCCTACTTCGCATACGGGACGAATTGCCGGCTCTTGACCTGCAGGATTTGGAAATCCGCTTGGATGTCCCCGAATTCATCGAACGTGATCACGCCCGCGGCGCCGGGATAGTCCCTGGTCGACGCGAGTTTTTGGCGCACGCACTCGGTGTCCATCGGATCGTCGCACGCGCGCATGGCCCGCACGATCACGTTGAGCCCGTCAAACGCACGCGCGTCGTACGCGGTGGGCGTTCGCGCGTATTTTTCGGCATACGCCCGCACGAGTTCCTGCGTGGCCTCGTCTGGCGAATCCGGATCGAACTTGCCCACCGTCACAAGCAGGCCCTCGGCCGAATCGCCGGCCACCTCAAAAAACTCCGCGCCGCTTTGAATTGCATTCGATGCAATGAATTGCGGCGACAGGCCCAAGTCGTTTGCCTGCTGCAGGATGATCGCGCCCTCTTGCGGGTAGACCGCAAGAAAAACAACCGAGGCCCCCGAATTCTTTATCTTGGTCAATTCGGACTTGGCGTCCAAGGTGCCGGCCGCCACGCTTTCCTCGGAGAGTACGCGACCTCCCAGTTCCTCGAATTTTTCGCGAAAAGCCGTCTTGTTGGCTAGTCCGTAATCGTTTTGGACAAACAAAATGGAGACCTCGCGCGCGCCCAGCCGATTAAACACTAGACCCGCGGAAAACGCACCCTCGGCGCTCCCGCTTGGAAACGTGCGAAACGTAAAATCGCCCGGCGTCGAATACGCGGGACTTGAAGTCGCAATCCCCATTTGAATCACGCGATCGTCATTGACCAGATTTGTCAGTGCAATGCCGACACCCGAACCCCACGAGAGCACGGCCGGCATCGGGCCCCGAGTTTTCAAGCTTTGATAGGCAAGCGTAGCCTGCGCCACATCGCCCCTTTTCGAATCCTCAAACACAATCTCCAATGGGACGCCGTGAATTCCCCCGTCCGCATTGATTTGATCGCGCGCCAATTCCAACGCATCGCGGTTCCACCCGCCCTGGTCCGCCCCATTTCCCGTCAGCGGTAAAATAGCGCCCACCATAATCTTTTTCGCAGACGACGCAACAGGCTCCGTACACCCGGACAAAACAAGAACGCACGCCATCGCGACGACGGTCAAAGGATGAAATCGCACAAATACGCCCCCGCCAAGGAGAATAAAAAAGCGTATGAAAAATAGAAAGAAAATCCAAGGTCGTGCGACCCTGGACTGTTTTTGTTGAAGAAAACTCGTTTTTCCCCAGGCTTTTACCCATTCTCAAGCATCGCAATGCAAAGAGAATGGGAAAAAAGGCCGTTAACCGAATAGTCCGGCCAGTCCGGCGGCGGCTTCTTCTTCGGTTTTTGCGGCTTCTTCGACCTTGGGCTTGGCTTTGGCCTCGCCACCGGCAGCGGGGGCTGCGGCGGGCGCTGCGGCCACCGCCATCGTCGAAGCCTTTTGGATGGCCTCGTCGATGTTGATGTCCTTCAAAGCGGCCGTGAGGGCCTTGATCTTGGCCGAATCAACCGAAACGCCGCTCGCCTTGACGACGGCGGTCAGGTTTTCCTCGGAAACCTCTTTTTTGGCCGAATGCAAAAGCATCGCGGCATAGATATACTCCATGACCTCACCTCGAGTAAACGTTATTGTACTCCTGTTTGCTGGTTAATTGCCTCGGCCACGCGTTGGGCCTTGGCCAAAATGTCACCCGCGGTCTCGCTCGTGACATAATTGCTCTCCATGGACACCGTTTTGGCTTCGCGCACGGCCTTGCCGATCAGCACGGGCAACGTGTCCTTCGTCGGATACGCCAACCCCAGCGCCAGATGGAACGACTCCCTCTGGGCCCTGATCAGGTCGGCAAACACGGCGTCCGAATCGATGTCCAAAACAACGGGCGTGAAAATCTCGCCTTTCTCGAATGCCGCCACCAGATTCAAACCCACTTTGATGGGCTTGATGTCCAGTTTGGCAAGCGCTCCGGCCACGGGCTTCGTGATCGCGGCGCCCTTTTTGGCAACGACCGAATCGTCGGTAATCTGAATCGTCGGACCCTGAATCTTGACCTTGAGTCCGGCGTTCTTTAGATCGGAAAGCGCCGGTCCCGGGGGCAAACCCGTGTCGCGCGCGGTCACCACAATGTCCTCGGGCGCGATCTGGCCCTCTTTGGCAAGCATGGACCCCTTGTTCTTCTTCAAAAACGAAAACAACTCGAACGGGTTCATCTTCGTGAAAATCACGGCCACGTTCTTGCTGATGTGCGGCTGCAACGGTTCGAGTTCCTTGCGGGATTCCTTGAGCGCCTTCTGAATGATGCGCACTTTGCTCACGCGCACGACCGCCATGCCCGACAACTTCTTGCGCAATCGATTAAACAACGGCGCCGGAAAGTTCTCAAGACTCGCAATCGCGACAATCGGATACTCTTTGGCGAGTTTCGACAACTGTTCGAGCTGCGTACCCTTCCATTTTTTCGTGTGGCGGGTCATTTAGGCTCCCTCCACTTTGAAAACCGGTCCCATGGTCTTCTTGATAAACACGCTTTTGATGTTGTAACTCTTGCTCGGCAGTTTTTCGGACACCGCGTTCACAATGACCGCCACGTTCTCCGCAATCTTGGCCGGCTCCATCTTCTCGTTGCCGATCACCAATTGCACCATCGGAGGCGCCTTCGCGCGCTTGTTGCTGACCCGCACAAAATTCGTACTGCCCTCAAGCGCACCGCGAAGGCTCCGCTCGTCGGACTGCACGGGCTTCGGCATCTTGCCCCGAGGCGCCAACTGCTGGCCCAGCACGCGGCCCACGGTCAGCATGACCGGACCCTCGGCCAACAGGGTGTCAAACTCGCTCATGATCTGAGCCACGGCCTTTTTGTCAAGCTTTTCGATCTCGGCTTCCATGATAATGCGGTCAACCAACGGCTTCGCGATATTGGCAAAACCATCGGTGCGCGCAAACAAAAGCGACTTGCCCTTGGCCGAACCCGACGAATGCGGCACATTGACCTTGAGATCAATCTGGTTCTCGACCTTCTTGAAATCAATGCCCTTGAACGTCAGAATCAGTTCGACCGCCTGCGTAAACTTGCGCGGCGGCGAGTCCTTCGCCATGGCTTCGACGGCTACAAGTGCGACTTTGGAATCCAAGGAAAAAAACCTCCCACTAAAAGTGGTGAAGCAAACCCGATTGGCGGGTTTGCATATGGCAGGCCGAGCCCACCATACGGCAAATGAATACAAAAACCTCCTGCCAAATATTTATAAATCTAGGCGACAAGGTCTTCGCATGCCCGAACCCATCTGGCCCGTCTTTGAAGGCTCCGCAGAAGACCGGTTTCGCCAAGTCGTCCGATGGATCAACGGGCATTTTACAGCCAGCGCTCCCAACGTGTTTCTGGCGGCGCGCGCGGGAATGCGCACCCCGCAAAGCGTGGTGCAAACCCGAAAACTCAACACCGGAACGGGATGCGTCGACATGGCAACGATCGCCGCCATTGCGCTTGAAAAGAACAAAATTCGAACACAGGTGGCCCTGTACCGCGTGTTGGTGGATCAAAAACCCGCCAGTCCGCATTTCATGGTGCTGGCGGATCTTGACGGAAAACATTTTACCCTTGACCCCCTGGGCAAAACGGTGGGCGTTCTCAAAGGATGGCCCATCGGCCGGTTTTTGGCCAAACGCGCGAGCCGAAGGCACAAGATCCCCGTCTGGTTTCAATTTATTTCATCGCAACCGATTCCCGCGCACGCGGAAAAAAAACCAGCGTTACTCGTGACGGGATTTACCAATTGGCTCAGTGTCCTTCGCAACGTCCGCCCGCACTGGCGAAGCGTGCTCACGCACCAATCCCTCCTGCTCAAACAGGAAATCCACAGCGCCCGATTGCGCAAGCGACAGGAAAAAGCCCGGCAACGCGCGCGCGCTACAAAAAAATAAGAAAAAAAAACTCACTCGAGTTTTTTGAAATAATCGTCGTGCTTGCCGGCCTTGATCTCGGCCAAAAACTCTTTCGCGCGCTTGCCCTCGATCGTGATGCCCTGCGAGTCGGCCGTGCCGATGACCTCGCACATGGCGCTCTTCATCGAACTCGAACCCATTTTCTCGATCTTCATCTCGGCCACTTTTTTGACCTGATCGAGCGAAAGATTGCCTTTTTTTTCAAGTTTCGCGTTCGCGGCCGCCTTCTCCACGCCCGCTTCCTTCAAAACAAGCGCGCTCGTCGGAGGCGAACCCACTTCGATTTCGAAACTCTTGGTTCCCGAATCGATGCTGATCTTGACGGGCACTTTCATTCCCGAAAAAGCCTTGGTCTTCTCGTTGATCTTGGCAACGACCTGAACGATGTTCACGCCCATAGGACCCAACGCGGGTCCAAGCGGCGCACCGGCGGACGCTTTGCCGCCTTCCACAAGCACATTGAGTTCTGGCATAAACATTCCTTTCCTTTGTGTAAACCTTATTCCTGAATCACGCGCAACTGTTCGGCCTTCATCGTGACCGGAATCTTGACCGCGGCCTCCAGCAACTCGACCGTGACCTCTTCCTTGGTCTCGTTCACGCGCAAAATCCGCGCCTTCTCGCCCTTAAACGGGCCCGAAACCAGTTCCACTTTCATGCCTTCCTTGAGCGCCTGCATCAAAGGCTTGGCCTCCAAAAGCGAACCCATTTCCTTGATGTCGATCGCGCCCTTGACGATGCCGTGCCCTTTCACATGCGGAATCCCCGCAAGCGCATGCCGCGCATTGAGTTCGTCCTGCGCCTCGACCAAAATATATCCCTTCAAATTCGGAAACACGGCCACCGAGTACACGGGCAACTGCTCCGCCTTGACCTTGTTCGTCAGTACGTCGACGACCAAGGACTCCTGGCCCACCGTGGTTCGAACAGGAAAAATCATTCAAAAGACCTCAAAAGAAGTACAATTACCTCAATTAGGCAATCCTTAAAAACCGCTTGCTCGGGCCCGCGGTCCCGTGCCTCTAGCGCCCGAGGCCCGTCAAGGCAAACAGCCACTGGACCCCAAACCCGATCAGGCCAATAATGATGATGCCGATCGCGATGATCTTGAGCATGGTCTTGAACGTCTCGTTGTCGGGTTTGTGCGCAATCGTAAGCACGCGCCGACTCGAAGCCACAAACCGGTTCAGCGCCTCGACCGGACCCGTCTTTTCCTCTGAATCGTTTTCCATGCCCTTAGACCCCTACGTAAATTTGATTCCCAAATCCATGCTCGTGGGCTTACTGGGCGTGCCGTTGCCCGGCTCCAAAAAAGGGAAAATTCCGCCCGCAATCACGACCATGGCCTGAATGTGATTGCGCGGGGCCTCGTGATCAATCATCGCGCCCCAAATGATGTGCGCCGACGGCGAAATCTTGGTCGCCACAGTCTCCACAATCAATTCGGCCTCCCGAAGCGTCATGTCCATGCCGCCCGACACGTTCACCAGCGCCCGATCCGCGGCCGCAATGTCCACATCCAAAAGCGGACTCGTCAATGCATTCTCAATCGCTTCCAGTGCGCGCGTCTCCGAACTCGTCTCGCTCGTGCTCTCGCCAAGACCGATCATGGCCGCGCCGCCGTTACTCAGAATCGTGCGAAGATCCGCATAATCCAAATTGATGAGCCCCGGCTTTGTCACCAGTTCCGCGATTCCCTTGACCGCGTTTGTCAAAACCTCGTCGGCCACCTTGAACGCGGCATTGATCGGCAAATCGGGCGCGATCTCCAAAATCTTGTCGTTCGGAATCACAATGATCGTATCCGTGTGCTTGCGAATCGCATCCAGACCCAGCATCGCGTTTTCCATGCGCTTTCGGCCCTCGGCCGTGAACGGCAGGGTCACGACCGCAAGCGTCAGCGCCTTCATGCTTTTTCCAACCTCGGCGACCACGGGCGCACTACCGGTTCCCGTGCCCCCGCCCATGCCACAGGTAATAAACAACAAATCGGTGCCCGCCAGCATTTCCTTGAGTTCGTCCATGCTCTCCTTGGCCGCGGCCTCGCCGACCGACGGATCCGAACCCGCGCCCAGACCGCGCGTCAACTGCTTGCCGATCAGAATCTTCTTGTCCGCATTGGTCTCAATGAGATCCTGCGCATCCGTATTGATCGCGCACGTCTCCGCGCCCACGATGCCGACCTCGGTCATACGGTCAATCGTATTGCAACCGCCGCCCCCGCAACCCACCACGCGAATGCGCGCCTGCGTCTCCTCGATCACCTTGAGAATGTCCTCGTCCTGCTTGCTCATCACCCGCGGCTTGGGCGGCGCATGCACGACCTGGTTGCCCGCCAAATACGGCGACGGCATGCTTGATTGCGCGCGGCCAATGGCCTTCTTGACAACTCCATCCATGGTTCAAAACCTCAAAAAAACTCCAAAAACCAAAACGGTTCTCACAAACAATTGGACGCCCCACAACTATAAAAGGCTTCGTAAAAGCCCTTTGATCGTACCCCCTCCCCCCGGCCCCCGCCACAGGATCCTGTTTTTTTCATCGCAACAAAAACCCCTTCATGCCCCAAGACCCATCGAACCGCCGCCCGATTTTTGTCCACCGGTTTTGATGCGACCCACCTCTTTTTATTTTTCTAGCCGTTACAACTGACCACGATTCCAATGGACACGTATTCGCAAAACCTCAAAGTGCGCCATTTTCCCATCGAAACCGGCGTTCTGGTCGCCGTATTGCACGAAATCGACGCCAAAGAACTCGGCGTCTGGTTCAACGAACGCATTCGCGTGCACGCCATGGCCAGCGGAAAAGAAATCACCTGCGTCGTCGACATCACCAACTCCATGGTGAGCGAAAACGAGATCGGCCTTTTTGTGGACACCCAAAAAGCCCTCCAGTCCAAAGACGGCGAACCGGTGCGCGTGCAGGCTTGTGAAAAACCCAAAAGCGTCGAATTCATCCGCAAAAAAATGAACAACGAAACGCTCTCGGCCGACGAAATCAAAACGATCATCCACGACATCACCGAAAACAACCTCTCCGACATCGAAGCCAGCGCGTTTGTCTCCGCCGTATACATGCGCGGCCTCGACCTCTCCGAATCCGTTGCGCTCACCAAGGCGCTGGTCTCCCACGGTCGCACGCTGACCCTGCGCAAGTCCCCCGTCGTCGACAAACACTCTGTCGGCGGAACCAACGGCCGCGCGACCATGATCTGCATTCCCATTCTTGCCTCCGCCGGACTCTATGTCCCAAAAACCAGTTCGCGCTCCATCACCAGCGCCGCGGGCACCGCCGACTGCATGGAAGTCCTCGCCAACGTCAAACTCTCGCTCGAACAAATACGAGAAATCACCGAGCGCGTGGGCGGCGTGATCGCGTGGGGCGGCGCCGTCGACCTCGCGCCCGCCGACGACAAAATCATCAAGATCGAACACCCGCTCAAACTCGACCCCGAAGGACAGGTCATCGCAAGCGTCATGGCCAAAAAAGCAAGCGTCGGCGCCAAATTCGTGGTCATCGACATTCCCGTCGGCCCCACCGTCAAAGTCAAATCCCGCGAACAGGCCGAACGCATGGCCACCAAGTTCATTGCCGTCGGAAAAGAACTCGGCATGAAAGTCGAAGTCGTTCTGACAAACGGACTTGAACCCAGCGGACGCTATTTTGGTCCCGCGCTCGAATCCAAGGGCGCGCTCGAGATTCTTGAGAACAAATACTTCGACAACCTCGCCCAAAAATCATGCGAAATGGCCGGCGCCATGTTCGAACTCGTCGAACGCGCGCCCAAAGGCCACGGCACCGACCTCGCCAAACAGATTTTGCGCTCGGGCGCCGCACTCGCCAAATTCAAGGAAATCATGAAAGCACAGGGCGGCACCATCATGGAAAGCACCCAGATCACCCCCGCGCCCCACACGCGCGTCTTCAAGGCCGAAGACGAGGGCCAAATCGAAGTCTTCAACATGAGCCACCTCACCCAAATGGCCCGTCTTGCCGGCGCCCCCGGCGACAAAAAAGCCGGTCTTGTGCTCCACGTCGCGCCCCACGACCGCGTCACCCCCGGCCAAACGCTTTTTGAAATCCACGCCGAAAACCCCCGAAAACTCGAACTCGCCGTCGCTTTTGCCAACGAAAACCCCGCGTTCAAACTCGAAAAAATCATTCTCGAAAAATTCACATAGGCACGAGATTAGTGTCCAAACGCGCTACTTTTCTTGCACGGCATCAAACAGCCCCAAATACTCGCCGGCCTCGATCAAATCCACTTTTTCGTCCGATAGCCCCGAACGCTCGATCGCGCGCAAAAACGCTTTTTCCCGCAGTTTCAAATCCTTTTCCAGAAACGGAAACGCGAGTTTTCCCGAATTCGCCAGATTCTTGTTCGAAAAACGAAACAAGTGCTTGAGAAACAAAACAAAATCCCGCGGCCGGTTGATGGGACCGTAACGGTTCTTTTTCACAAACGACCAAACCACAGAATCCGACTTTGGAACCGGAAAAAACGCGGACTTCGGAACCTTTTGGACCGCCGACGACACGCCCTGACAATGCGCCAAAACCGACAGCGGACCGTACGCCGGAAACCCCGGAAACGCAATCAGCTTTTCAGCAAACTCCGCCTGCCACACAAGCACCATGCGCGAAACCGAAAACTCGGTCAACAAGCGCAGCATGATCTCGCTTGCAATGTAATAGGGCGGAAACGCGACGACCGCATCGAACGACCCCTCCGGAAACTCCAAAAAATCCGCGTGCACGAGCGACAGGCCCGCACGCACCGTTTCCGCCGACAATCCCTCAAAGAGAACATCCGACTTTTCAACAGCGGTCACCAACGCTTTTTTTTCCAATAGTTCCCGCGTCAAAAAACCCGTGCCCGGACCGATCTCAAGAACGCGCTCCCCCTTTTTGACCTTGGCAGCCTTCATCACCGCCGCGATCACGGCCTCGTTCACGCAAAAATTCTGTCCCAAGCGGACGTCCGGCTTAAAACGGCCCTGAACCATTTGGTCCTGCAGTTCCACAAAAAGCTTTTTGCGGTCCATCACGCTTTGCATGACCGAGGCACCCCCAAAGGGAATTTAAGCAAATGGCCCAAACGGTTCGTGCATGAGCGTATTTTTACGAAACGGCACCCTCATCACGCCCGACAAAGCCACCCTGCCCGTCCACCACATCGAATTCAGCTACGGGTTCGGCGTATACGAAAACACGCGCGTGCAACAACGCGTGCCCTTTTTTCCAATCGAACACGCCGAACGCCTACTCGAATCCGCCCGCATCGTCGGCATCACGCACCCGTTCACCACCGACGAACTCCTCGAATGGATGAACGAAATCGTCGAACGCGAAACCGCCGACGCCTACAACATCAAAACCCTCTTGATCGGCGGCGCAACTCCCGCCGAAGCCCAACTGTTCATGTTCTCGCTCAACCCCTACTTTCCCAAACCCAAAGACTACCGCGACGGCGTACCGGTCATCACCGTCGTATCCGAACGATTTTTACCAAATGCCAAAAGCCTCAACATGCTCGAAAGCTACCTCGCGTTCCGCAAAGCCAAAGCCGCCAACGCCTACGACGCGCTCTTTGTCGACCGCGAAGGAAACGCGATCGAAGGCACGCGCACCAACCTTTTTGGCCTCAAAAACAAAACCATCTACGGCCCGCCCGGCGAACGCATCCTCGACGGCGTCACGCGCCGTCACGTGCTCGACATCGCCCGCCAAAACGGATTCGACTACACGGAACGACTGTTCCGCATTTCCGAACTGCTGAAAATGGACGCCGCCTTTTTGACGGGCACGGGCGCGGACATCATGCCCATCGCAAGCATCGACCAAAAACGATTCAGCCCACCCGTTCCGCCCGCGCTCGCTGAACTCATGCGTGCCTTCAACGCGTTTCTCGACGAATACCGCGCCCGCCACACCCAACCCTGACTCGCCCCATTTTGCGAACGCGTCGCGCGATCCGGCCCCCAGTCTTTTATTGTGGAACGCGGTATTGGCGTGAATGATCGCGGAATTCGGACTCGAAATCGTCCTACTCATCGGCGGTTTTCTTGTTCTCATGAAAAGCGCCCAGTCCGCGATCCGACGCATCATTCGCATCGCCCAACACTACGGCATGCCCGAATTCGCGGTGAGCTTTCTTGCCGTCGGCGTGATCTCCATTCTGCCCGAACTGGCCATCGCCATCAACTCGGCCTTCGCCAACGAGCCCGCGTTCGGCCTCGGCCTCGTATTCGGATCAAACGTGGCCGACCTCACGCTCGTCATCGGCCTCGTCGCCCTCTTCAGCCAATCGATCCGGCTCTCAAAACACGTGCTGTCCGAAATGCGCTGGCTCTTCTTGTTCCTGCTTCTTCCGGTCCTGCTACTCGCCGACGGCGAACTTGGAACCTTCGACGGCGCCCTATTGGTCCTCGCGTTTTTCTGGTACGCCTACCGCGTGCTCAAGGACAACCCGCGGGGTCACATCAACCGCGTGCCCAAACCCAATCCGGCCCTTTGGGCGGACGCGCTCGTACTACTTCTTGCCGTGGTCCTACTCCTCGTATCGGGAAACGTGATCACCAACTCCGCCCTACTGCTAAGTTCGCACGCGGGCCTGCCCGTGTTCTTCATCGGCATCCTCGTCGCCATCGGAACGTGCCTGCCCGAACTCACGGTCGCACTCAACGCAAGCGAACGCAAACACTCCGAACTCGGTTTCGGCGACATCATGGGCAACGTGTTTGCGGACTCCACGCTCACCATCGGCATCCTTGCGCTCATCCACCCGATCCGCCCGCGCTTTCATGCCCTCACCATGCTCAGCGGCCTCTTCATGACGCTCGCCCTACTGGTCCTCGTCTGGCTCTTCTTTGGAAAAAAACAATTAGGTAAACGCGAAGGCGTCTACCTCGTCCTACTCTACCTCGCCTACCTCCTCGGCAACCTCGTCCTAGAGCGCGCCCTATGGATCGGCTAAAACCCTTACTCCACAATCAGTTTACCGCGAAACATGCGCATTCCGCAGTGAAAATCGAATTCTCCAGGCGCAAGAGGCGTGAAAGTCGCGGTCTTGGTTTGACCATTAAGCGAAAGCATGTCCACCTTGAACGCCGGAATCAACAGTTCCGACCCGCAACCCGCACCGGGTTCCGCCTTGAACGAAAACTCGACGGGCTGATTCGCCTTCACGCGCACGACCGGCGAATCGTACGTTCCGGTCGCCAAAGCGCGCACAAGCACTTTTTGAACCACACCGGAATTTGTAGGGACGCCCCCCGACGAATCGGGCACCGGCGGTTTTGCACCGGTCTGATTCGCAAGCACAAAAAACGCAAGCAACAAAACGATCAACGCGATCCCGCCCATCCACAAAAAAGAAACGGGCGACGAAGCGTCCCGCGTTTTCTTATTTGCACCGACTTTTTTCGACGTGCCCATTTTTTCACCCTCTACGGAGTAAACCCCGCCAGAACCGACCGCGGACCAAACAGCATCACCAAAAGCAACGCCCAAAACACAATCAAATTCACAATCCCGAACCCCAATGCCTCCGCATGCACCCATCGGACCTTCGGCTTGAGACCGTGCAATTGTTTTTCCCGAAACACCATAAACACAAGCCCCGCCAAAATACCGACCATCCCGACCAAAACAATCGGAACAAACCACGCCAGATTGTCAAACAGC
>JAANMU010001552.1_pt1 | contig 20419 bp, 7 predicted proteins | sample 7279701 | NCBI WGS metagenome assembly JAANMU01 (sample SAMN14094539, study PRJNA606508) | bioreactor metagenome | isolation source: A lab-scale SPAN reactor treating ammonium-rich wastewater day 57 | place: Ireland: Galway | collected 2017-03-13 | reverse complement strand
GGGGGTCAGTGACTGTCTACCTGGAAAATGTCACTGTCGAATCCGCCCTTCAGGCGATTCTGGCATCGCAGGGGTATGGTTTCCTTTTTGATGGCAACATTGTCCGGGTGGTCGATGCCTCCAAGCTCGGGGAAGACCGTGTCGAAACGATCACGGAAACATTCCTGCTGAATTACCTTCCAGCAGATACAGTCGCAACAAACCTCCGCAAGGTTTTTTCGGGAGCGCAAGCCGGTTCATCCCTCTCCCAGATCGAGGCCAATGTCGAGGCCAATGCCATCATTGTGGTGGACATCCCGCGCCGTGTGGAAGAAATCCGCAGGCTCCTCCAGACTCTCGACCAGCGATTCCAGCAGGTCGAAATCGAAGGGCGGTTTGTCGAAATATCCTACAACCAGGACCAGGAAATCGGTGTTGACTGGAAATACTTCCAGGATCCCGCCAATACCCTGGATGTGAACCTGGCACCGGGTGCCCTCAATGCCAGCAATGTGGCCGGGCAGTTCAAATTCGCCATCATTAACGGCCGTGACAACCTGACCGGTTTCCTGCAGGCACTCGAGACCAACAATGATATCCGCATCCTGGCCGATCCGAAAATTCTCGCCCTCGAAAACAAGGAAGCCACCATTGAACTGGTGGATGAAATCCCATTCATCGAGGCCAATGTCAGCCAGGGTGTCGTGACCGAATCAGTCCAGTTCCAGCAGACCGGCATCCGCCTGGTGGTCACTCCGCAGATTGCCGAAGAGCCGGATGGCACCTTTGTCCGCATGAAGCTGGAGCTGGAGCAGCGCATTCCCGGACCGAATGTGGTCCTGCAGAACTCGGTCGCCTTCCCGATCGATTCGCGCCATGCCATGTCTGAACTGATCGTCCCGGATGATTCTACAGTCATTATCGGTGGGCTGCGCAGCAATGACATCAAATACACCTATGACAAAATTCCGATCCTGGGCAATATCCCCCTTCTCGGCAATGCCTTCCGCCGCCGTGCCAAAACCGATGATCAGAAAGAGCTGCTCCTGTTCGTAACCCCACGGGTGATCTATGACCACCCGCCACTCGATTGCAAGGAGCAGGAACTCCACGACAAGATCGACCATGTCGCCGATTCTCTCGAAACCCAGAGCGAGTGGCGCGAAACCGCTGAAGCCCCATTCGAGCTTTTCGAAAAGGATGTGCTGTACTCCGGAGTGGAGAACAACCAGGGCCTTTACAACAATGTCCTGCGCGAAAAAGCACGCATCGAGAATGTAAAGCCCTACAAGGTCTCCAAACCCAAAGGCAAACGCAAAGTGGTTGTTACCAATGAGAATGGAGTCCTGCACAAAGAGGTCATCGAAGAAGAAGCTCCGCTCGAGGAAGGAGAGGAAACCGCGCCTGCAACCGGCGAAGTCCGTTCTTTCAAAGCCATCGAGAAACTGGCCCGTCCGGGAGAGGGGCGTCCAGTCGATGAATTTCTGTCCCAGCCGGAACCGGAGCAGCAGTTGATGCCGATTCCCGAAGAAGGCTTTCCCTTAATGATGCCACCCCAGGGAGGCATGGTTCCGTTGGAAGCCCCGGAACCACAGCAGGCTCCAAGTGGTGGCTCACCCAGCTGGCTGCGGAAAGGGGCACGTGATTCTTCAGATGCAGGAATGAAGCGGCATGACCTTCCACCCACCCTGGAGGAAGGAGTGGCTTCCGTGGAAACCGCTCATGCTCCCCATCTGTCGAATCCCACAAATCCCAATTCGGAGGCTGTTCCGGCTGAAATTGACAGCCCTCTGGACGAACTGGATCTGACATTCGAGCAAACTGGAACTTTGTCTCTGGTGGATGAAATTCCATTCGGACCAATCTCTGAGGAGCTGAAGGTGGAGAAAGCCATGGCCTCTCATTCATATCCAGAATCCCTCCCGGCTGAGGACCCCTGGGGGATGGGGCTTCCACCCCTGAGATCAGAACCTGCTCCCCTGGTTGACAACGGCCAGGCCCGGCAGGCTCAACTTCTCTCCGAAGCAGAAGCCGCAGCCCGTCAAAAAATCAAGCACCAGGCCGATTCCACTTTACTACCCAAAAATGAGGCCGGTCAGATAAAATCGAAGCCCATCGAAGGCGTTGGCCTGCCGACTCCACCCGCTGCCCCACCGGAAGAACCACCCGCACCTGCCTCTCAGGGATTTTTGAAGACCATCGAGCTGCACCCGCCAGTCGTATCCCGGAAAACCATGGAATCAGATCCAAAATCTTTGCCGGTTCCGGAATTATCCGCTGCACAGATGGAGGCGGAACGGCTGTTTCAGATGTGTTCCGGTGCTATATCACAGACAAACGATAAAAACAACTTAGTTGATGAAGCCAATATTATTGCGTATAATGACCCTCAAACAAATTCTGCCCAGGTACCAGCACCTCAGATACAGAACCAACCTCGATCCTGGTGGAGGAGAATCATTCCGCAGCACTGAGTGAGAAGTCCATGGAACTAGTTGACCTGTTAAAAATTATGCTCGACCGGAAGGCCTCCGACCTGCATCTTGCGGTTGGGAGGCCTCCTGTTATCCGGGTCGATGGGGAGCTGGTGGATACCAATTATCCACAGCTGTCACCGGAAGAGGTTCGCAGATTGGTCTACAGCATTCTGACAGACACCCAGAAAGCGCGTTTCGAGCGTGAAAAGGAGCTCGATTTTTCGCTCTCGGTGAAAAATCTGTCGCGTTTTCGTGTCAATGTTCACAGCCAGCGTGGGACTGTGGCCATGGCGATACGAGCCATTCCATTTGAAATCCGTTCGGTTGAAGAGCTGCGCCTGCCGGCGGTCACACGGGATATCTGCACCAAGACTCACGGGCTGGCCCTGGTCACCGGACCCACAGGAAGCGGAAAATCGACTTCGCTGGCTGCAATGATCGATCTGATCAACCGGACCCGCCAGTGCCACATCATCACCATCGAGGATCCCATCGAGTATCTGCATGAGCACAAGCTGGCCCTGGTCGAGCAGCGCGAGCTCGAGTCCGATACGCATTCATTTTCCTCGGCGCTGAAGTATGCCATGCGCCAGGATCCGGATGTGATCCTGGTGGGTGAGATGCGGGATCTCGAGACCATTCAGTCAGCCATCACGGCAGCTGAAACAGGCCACCTGGTCTTTGCGACACTTCATACCAACGATGCTTCACAGACAGTCGATCGAATGATCGATGTTTTTCCTCCCCATCAGCAGCAGCAGATCCGCATCCAGCTGGCTGCGGTGCTTGAAGCGGTCTTCTCGCAGCATCTGCTGCCATTGACGACAGGCAAAGGGCGTGTGGCCGCAATTGAAGTCCTGATCGGAACTCCCGCCATTCAGGCGCTGATCCGTGAAGGCAAGACCCAGCAGATCCTGCCCATGATGGAAGCCGGCCAGAAATACGGCATGCAGACCATGACCCGCGCTCTGCTGGATCTCTATCTGAAAAGAATGATCACCTATGAGACAGCGGTACGGCGTGCCCCGAACCGGGATGATTTCGCCCGCCTGGTCGAGCAGGCCCAGAAGGCCCGCCAGGCTTAACTCCGGAGTGCTGGATGCCGCCCGAGCTCGAGGAAAGGGTCATGGACTACACAAAGAAGAAGCTGTCCGCAAAGCGGTTCAAGCATGTTGAACGGGTTGTGGCGACCATCGAGGAAATTGCGGCTGCCCGGCAGCTGCCGGTGGCCGACTGCAGGATGATCGGATGGCTGCATGATTGCGCCAAGGAAGAGCCGCGAAATGTGTTCCTGAGCCTGGTGCACCGCGGATTGATCTATGTGGACAGGGAGACCATGGAACAGCCGAGCCTCTGGCATGGATTTCATGCCGCCCATATCGGACGCAAGGTGTTTGGCATCGACAACCAGGCCCTGCTCGAGGCGGTGAGTTACCACCCGACAGGCGCACCCGGCCTTTCGGCCGAAGGGCTGGCTTTGTTTGTCGCCGATTACGCAGAACCGGGGCGCCCGATGGCATGGACTCGCGAAATTCGGGAGCAGGCCTGCCAGAATCTGGTCGCAGCGGCAAAGAGGGTCTGCCAGGAAAAGATTTATTATGTGCTTAAGAAAGGGAAGAAGCTGCACTCGCGCAGCATCGATTTCCTGAAATCGCTCAGCGCTGAAGGAGAAACTCTTCCCGATTTTTCCGGGGGTCATGGGAAAAGCGGCATTTCCGATGATCCCGGTGAAGGGACAGGCCGTGAAAGATAGAAAGATGCAGCAGGCGGAGGCCTCCAGGGAACGCAAGATAGATCCGATCGACCTTGCTGTCGCCCTGGCGGCAGTCCTGGATCGAAAAAAGGCGGACCATATCGAGGTTCTCGATCTGCGCAGCATCACGATCCTCGCGGATTATTTCGTCCTTGCCTCGGGGTTTGCGCGCATTCAGATCCAGGCGCTGTGTGATGCGGCGCTCGAGGAAGGCCGGCTGATAAAAAAGAAGTGCCGTTCGGTTGAAGGATATGAAGATTCCGGTTGGATCCTGATGGATTATGGTGATGTCATTGTTCACCTTCTGACTGAGGAGTCCAGGGATTACTACCGGTTGGAACGATTGTGGGGAGATGCCCCGCGGGTGGATTGGCAGACCTCGCCCTTGCCGGTTCATTCAGAAGAAGGCTCGAAATAGGCCTTACCGGATTTCAGGTGATGGCGCGGTGCGCCTGGCGATGGAGATGGAGGGACAGGTTTGTCCCTCGCGACGAGATACAGAGCGGAGAGATGGCGATCATGAAACCGACAAGGATCCTGAAACGCACAACAGCCCCGGCAAGCCTGGCTTGGGGGAGATCAGCGGTCCTTCTGCTGATCCTGGGGTATTTTGCGCCCGCGGCCATGGCGGACTATGGTTCGCTGAACGGGCGCAGCATGGTCGTCGATGGCCAGGGAATCACCGCCACCAGCCGTGTGACCGAAGTGGTCCGCTTCGATATCTCCGAAACCAACACCGACGACATGCAAACCCCGATTTTCGATGATGATGGCGGTCTCGAGATCCGTCGTGTCCAGATCAGCTTTTCGGATTTGCGTGGTTCGATCAATTCGTTAAATATTGGAAATAAGGTTGCGTTTGTCTCGCTTTACAGGATCAGCCAGGATATCGACAACCCACTTTTTGATTTCGATGAGGATTTCAAGATTGAACAGAATATTCTTTTAGCTCGCAAGCGTGTCGCTGGCCCGCTGTTATCGCTGGAAGTTCCTTGCGAGGAACTGGCCGAGAGAATTACTTCAATCACTCAACCCTGTGTCGTAGACATTCCTTCCGCAGAGCTCTGCGAACGCACCATCTGCAAGGATCCGGATACGGGCGCCTGTATTGCCCGTGGTGGAGATGGGTTTGTCCAGAATCAGAAGGCGATCTTCATGGTCTCAGTCGAGACCGATGCTGCGATAGTCAACAATGACCAGTTCTCCGTCATCGTGACCATCGATTCAAATGCTATTGCCCATCAGAATGGTTCCGGCAATCCTTATAAAAAGCGCGTGTTCAGTTCCCGGATTCTGACTGTCGTCGACTCAGCCGGGGATTTGATGCCTTTTCCCGATACGATCCTCGGGGTGGGGGATGACCGCTTCTTTCCCTATGAACCACACAACTACACAGACCTTTTCAGCCAGCATCCGGATGCCCTCAACATTCTCGAAGACATGGAAGTTCCACAGGTGCTTCCTTCCGAAAGCAGCCGCACCGCTGTGCTGGGCATCGAACTGGCAGGAGTTCACTCCCACCTGAAGTATGTCGTTCTCAATTTCACCTCCACCCGGGATGGCCGAAACAATGACCGTGACTACTGGGCCGATGATCCTGCCGGGATTCCAGGTGTGTATGATCCGTTTATCGATGAACTTTTCAGGCGGGAGGGTTCTTCCGTGCCTCCCGATGTCGATCGACTGGTGCGCCTCTCCAGCGATATTCCGGTTTATGAGGGTGCGACACCCGGTTATCAGACCACAATTTTCGGAGTGGATGACGATGGGGATGGCTTGACCGATGAGGAACTGCCGAATGGAAATGTGCTGACCCCAGGCGAAGGTGGATGCGTGATCGCGGATGATGACTGCGATGGCCTCATCGATGAAGATATTTCATGGCCGATGATCCACCCCCTGGTGGATGAAGACAATCAGGATTACTGGGCCTGGTTCGATGAAAATGGCAATGGAGTTTATGACCCGGCGGTTGATGAGCTCTATTTCGATGCCAATGGAAATGGTGTTTTTGACCCGACGACAGGTGTCCCCCAGGTCAGTGAAACACCTGAAAGGGTTTATGCCGGAGCCGATAAGAAGTGGTCGCTGCAGCCGCTGCAGCCCTACGACTCTTTCAGCCGGCGAGGAGCTGATAACTACCCGGCAGGAGCGCCGGATGGCATTATGGATACCTTTGCTTTCCACCTGGATGAGGATGGCGATGGCGAGGATGGCAGCCCCCTGTCACCCAACATCTTTGCTCTCGTTCCGAATCTGGCTTCTCCCCTGCCGCCCGATAATCCGTTCGTCCGGAACCCCTATTTTTACGCCTGGCCGGATGCTGATGGCTTGCGTGATGAAAATCTGAATGGAATGATCGACCCTTCAGAAATGTCGTCGTTCATCGGTGTGAAAATGGCCGATGGAATCGATAACGATGGGGATGGCGAACCTGGCAGCCCGGTCGATGGGCTTGGCAGAAAGCTGGCTGATGGCATCGATAACAATGGCAATGGTGAAGCCGAAAGCCCGCGGGATGCGCTCGGGCGCGCTATCGCCGATGGAATCGACAACGATGAAGATGGTCAGATCGATGAGGGCATTGACGAGGGCATCGATGAGGGCATTAATGAAGACCTCGGCGACAATGCCTTCAATGCCCTGACCACACGCCGCAATTCTTTCATCACCTATGATAATTTTTATGGCGACATCGATTCGGTGATCCTCTATCAGGATAACGGAGACGGGATTTTTGATCCCAAGGTGGACACTCCGATTTCCAGATCCGACCCGGAGCAGAAAGACTGGCAGTGGATCCGTACCGCTCCACCGGTTATGTCAATGGTGGTCCGTGTCGATCCCAGCCTCAATCAGGGACGAGGCCCGCTGATACCCCGTACTGATGATGCCACTTTTGACTTTTTTGTCGCAGTGACCATCGATGGTGATGACCGGGGCGATTTCTTCAAACCGGGGGCGCGTGAACCGAATAGTGGCAATGATGAGTCCGGAATCCTTCTTCTGGATTATGAAGGCGCCCGTCCGGGGGATGATTTCAATATCTCCATCGCCCGTGGAAACAGCCCCTATTTTCCATTTAATGCAAATGTCTTTGGGATTCCGGTGACAAGCGGCATCGGCCTGGATGCGGGTTACCCGAATGCTTCCAAGCTGACGAAGCCAATTGAAGCCAAGATGTTTATTGACGACATCATCGGCTATGTCCCGGATACGATTCAGGGTGATAATTCGGTCGGATTCCAGGTCGACCGTCCAGAGCTTCCGCCAATTGGTGATGATAACGACATTTTTGTGGGAAATCCTTACCTGGATGCATCTTCCAGTCCGGTGGGCGTCATCGGCATCAATGTCGCAGACAACCCACTGCAGGATATCGATAAACAGGACTACATCGACAGCATCACAGTCCGTATCGAAGGGCTGGAGCATGACCTTGTGGCTGTGGATGTGCCTTTCGAGGGCACCTTCAATATCAATGAGAACAGCGGTGTAGTCAGCCTGCCTGATCTCATGCCACTTGCGGATGATTCCACGGGTGGAATCGGGATTTATCGCGACAATCCGGATGCGGGCATTCCCGGCGGCTTTGACAGCATGGATATTCCTGTCGAATTGCGCAATGACTTTCTGCAGTATAAACGCATTGGAACCAACCTGGTTGAAGTCACTCTGAAGCCGACCGATGGCCTGGCTCTCCCGCCGGAAGATTTTTCAATTGATAATTTGGGATATGACTACTTTGTCGTCGTTCGGACCAGTGACGGAATTGATTACCGCGATGCTTTCCGAATTTCGATATCGGATGGCGGTGTCCGCTTCCGGAGTGGCGTCAATGTCCAGAACAGCGGGGCATCCACCGATTCCATAGTCGCCAATGTCCCGGTCATCCATCAGAATCTGGCGCTTCAGAATCCTGAGCCGATCCCTGCGAATATCCCCTCTGCAGAAAGTGGCGTGGCTGCTGTCGGCTTCAATATCTACGACAGATCGCTGGCTGACAGCGGAAAGCCGACCAACCTGGAATATATTCTGGTCAACTTCTCCAATGTCGGCGGAGATACCCAGTTCACACTTGAAGACCTGGCTCCGATTGGAACCGGGCCAAATAACACCATTCTCAAAACCGATGGTGTGGCACTCTACCGTGACACGCTGCGGACCCAGGATCCGAATGCCAAACCAGGCGTCTTCGATGTGACCGACCAGCTGGTCAAGGCTGTCCCGCTGATCGGCAATGTGGATGGCTTTCCGAATTCGGTCTATCTCTTTCTCGACCCGTTCGGAGATGATCCGAATGGAGATTACCAGGATGAGGGGGCATCGAATCCTCAGACCGCTGCCGGTGATGATGTGATCGGTGAACGCATCCCGCCCAATGATGATGGGCCTTATCAGGGGCTGGATTATTTTGTCGTGATCCGTACCGATTCCGACATCTCGAATGGTGATGACTTTATCGTGCAGGTACGTCCACTCGTTAAAAATAATGTAGTCGAATGGCCGATGCGATTCCTGCCGGATGAATCACAACCAACAACCCATGCCCTTTCAGCGGATGCCAATAATGGTGTTCCGATGGATGTGCCCTTCTACCATGAAGTCAATGGTGTTTTCCGCCAGGACTTTTCCTTCGAAGCCATCGATTCGAATGTCTTTCAGGCAGCATCTCAAACGGATACCGTATTTTCTGACCTGACATTGATCAACGACACGATCGAGACGGAAGATTCCAAAGCCATGGTCGGCATCAACATCAACGACCAGGGGAGTCCCCATAAAACCATATCAAAGATATCTTTTGAAATCCTTTCGCCGCTGGTTGCCGGACCCAATGTTCCAAGTGCGACTGTTGCGGATTTCAATCCCTTTTCCCCCACACCAAATTCAGGGTTCGCCTTGTATCGTGACAACGACAGCGCCGGAATTCAGGGTGTTTATGATCCAGCAGATACATTCGTCCCCCTCAGCCCGACCGGTTCGAAGGCGGTCCAGTCAGGCGACAATATTGTGGTTGATATTACATTCTCGCCAGGTGTGGCTGTCCCCGATGATGACAATGGCCCCAATAAAGGCCCCGACTTCTTTATTGTAGTCAGGACCAGCAACCACATCTCATTCCGCGATCAGTTCAGCCTTTCCATCAAAGAGAATGGCCTGACTTTCGAATCCGGCCCCTCCACGGGAAATGCTCAAATCAATACTCACCTGGTTACCACCAATGTTCCGGTCTTCGCGACCGATACCACCGGCTTCTTTGGCGCATCATTCGACCGCAACGATGGGCCGGAAGATGTCATTGGCCTGAACTTCCTGACCGCGACACGCCTGAACCCGAGCTCTTCCAATGAGAGCCTCGTGTCGCTTGTCGTGCAGCTGAACAAGGTCGGCAATTCCGCATTCACGAACAGCGACATTGCTCCGCTGTCAAATTCTCCTGCCAGTGGCATTGCCCTGTACTTGGATAATGGCTCTGTCAACGGCCGCTTTGATCCCAATGATGCAATCATTCCGCTGGCTGGCGTTCCTTTCTACACTGGGCAGAATGAGGTATTTCTACGGACTGCATCACCCGTGCCTCTGCCGCCTCGTGATGCTTTTGTTCCCGGAACCGACTTCGGCCCGGATATCTTCATTGTTCTGCGCACCAGTGGATCGATCAGCCAGGATTCGGTTTTCACAGTCGGTGTCCGAAATATCCGTTACCAGTCATCACTCTCCAACCTGAGATTTACAACCGGGCCAATCGATGGGGGCGATGTCAACGAATCCCCCTTCCTTGAGATCGTCACACCTGTGCTTGGCAATACCAGCAATGGCATTTTTTCTGTGCAGTGGGAAGATTTCGATCCTGACAGCAGTGCAACACTCGATCTGTTCTATGTCGCCGATTCCGCTTACCTGGCCAATGGACAGTCCTTCGATGGCCTGGTGCGCAATGACCTGCTCATGAGCGATGGGACTACTGCTGCGGTCGGAATTATGGAAGACCCCGATGGACCCGCAGATTCATTCTCCTGGGATGTGACTCATGTTAATACTTCCCTGTTCGATCCACCTGATCCTCGCATCGCCGAACTTCGCGTGGGAGGTGTGATCACCGATGGTGTCGCAGACTTTACCGATGCAAGCCCATCATTTCTGACAGTGACCAATGCGACTCCCTCTTTGAGGTTCAAGCCGATTTCCGGCCAGGGAATTATTGCCGGCAATCCACCCAGTGTCCTTGAAGGCGTTCCCTTCAATGTCTCCTTTACAGCTGGCGACCCCGAAGGGCGAGGCATAGTGGATGTCTTTCTGGTGGATACTTCAGCCCTGGCTTCTCTGAATTCACCACAGGCCGCCGCTGTCTTTTCAAGAGGAATCGAACAGGCCAAAGCCCAGGATATCCTGAACCTTTCTCCTGGAAATATTTATTGGCTCAATGCCGACCGTGTTTTGACTGCGACTCAATCGACGACAGTATCCTTGACTGTCAGACCAGATCTCTCAAATACAATGGTCAGCGGGCTGCCCCGCACCTTTGCGGCGCTTGCACATGTCCGGGACATCGTCGGGGGCTCGCGTGAACTCGATGATGGCGCAGCACCAATCGCATCAAAGGTTCTGATTCAGATAACTCCGAATTCACCGCCTACAATTGCTTTCACAGGATCACTCGCGGGTGGTGCGACAGCCCTCGAGGTCGATGGAGACAATCGGTTCTCGATTTCCTGGATCGATTCCGAACCTGATCCCGGCTCAAATGCCCGGATCCGCCTCGAATATGCCCAAGGCTCGATTGCCAACCCAACTGCGACTGTTATGGGATTTCCTCCCAGCTCACCTTCCGGATCACCAATCCCGGCAGTCAATATTTCCCAGACCGGCCCTGATACTTACACATGGGATACGACCGGCCTGCTGCCTGGGCTGTATGCGGTCCAGGGAGTCATTACAGACGAAATTCACCGCGCCACTACACTGGCATCCGTGTTCCTGAACCGCCCTTCAAGTTTCACTTTTGTGGAACCGGACAGCGACATCAGCCAGTTTCTGGGTGAAACCCTCGAAATTCGCTGGAATGACCAGGGACAATCGCAGCCGGATGATGATGAGACTGTCCAGTTCTTTTTGAGAAACACCACCACTCTGGTTGAGGTTCCATTGAGTGGCACGATCCGATTGAGTGAATCTCCCAACCTGCTGCAGGTGGTGACTGAGGGAATCAATGGCCTCGTTCCCGGAACGTACAACCTGTTTGCCTCGATCCGGCCTCCTGCGGCTACCAATCCCATCGGATACTCACGCCAGGTGCTGGCCCGAAATGGCGACAACACGCTGGTGAAAATCTCCCTGACTGAGAATGATCCCCCATTCCTGGAATTATCGCCTTTGTCGCTGACTGATGTTGCAGCTGCAAACCCTTCCATTCCGGACTCTGTACTCAATGGAGTTGTTGCCGAAGGCGGCGCTGTCATTCCGGTGGTGTGGGATGATTTCGATGATCCTCCACTTACAGCGACAGTCAAACTGTACTATGCAACGAATACAGCCAATTCCGCGGACCGGAAAGAACTGGAAGGAGTTTATCCCCCCTATTTTGTAACTCCTTCATCACCTTTGATTTCGCTGGCCACAGATAATGGCCCTGGGCCATTCCCGGGCCGTGGGGCTTTCATGGTCGGTGCCGCTTCCGACGTATTCTTCTGGAATATTTCTGACGCCCAATCCATTCCGCGCAATGAGTATTCCATAATCGCTGTGGTGGATGATGGAATCAATCCGCCATTGGTCCGCAATTCGCCCAACCGGATAAAAATCGACCGCAGACCCACTGTTCAATTCGTTTCAGTCTCCCCGGCGTCGATCACACGCGGAGATAATGTGACTCTTTCCTGGCAGGATGCAGATCCCGACAGCAATGCCACTCTGCGCCTGTATTTCCAAATCGATGAAAATCTCGATGGAATACCCGATGGCCCGCGCATTCCCATCAATGCGGATGGCTCCCTGACCGAGGATCCCGACGGCCCATCCGGCGACACCTGCGTTTTCGATACGGGATCACTTAGCAACTTCCCATCAGGATCTTTTGGACTGATCTTTACCATCGACATTCGTGATGAAGTCAATTCGGACTCAGATACTTTCCCGCCTGTCGGTCCGGGGTCGGTTGTAGTCAATCCCAACGATCCTCCATCGATGGACCTGATTCGTCCGGATATGGCGGACCAGATGAATGATGTGACTGGAACAGTCCATGTTTATCCGGATCACCTGGCACGCACAGGCGTCAACCCGCCCTTATTCCCGATCACCTGGACAAATGGTGGTGATGATAATGCCGGAACGACATTCGCCCTTTTTTACGATACAAACCGATTTGGTGGCGATGGCACCCCCATCAATCAGGTGGATCCGATCACCTTGACCAATTCATCGTCCATCCCTCTCTCAGCCAATGGTGTCTTTCACTGGGATGTCAGCCGTTACCCCGACATTCAACCTGGCGACTACTACATTTATGCGGTGCTCAACGATGGAGTGAATCCACCGGCCGTCGTTTACAGTTCAGCATCGATCCGGATTAACCAGCCCGCTCAATTTGAGTTCCTCGATCCTGATGGTGTCAACGACTCAGTATTCCGTGGTGAAGCCTACACCATTGCCTGGACCGATGATGATCCGGATTCCAATGCCTTTATCAACCTGTTCCTCGATAATGACAATGATCTGACCAATGGCTTTGGAACCAATGTTGCAGACCTCAATGCCATGGATCTCGGTCTTGGCATTCCGGAGGATGATGAAACCGATCGGCTTGCAGTCGAAACAAATCGGCTCCCTGCCGGCAACTACACAATTGTCGCACGGATCGATGATGGCGTTAACATTCCATTGCTGTTTCAGTCAGCCTTTCCTCTTACCATTATGGATACCTCGAATGTTCCGAGCATCCAGATCACCCAGCCGGCCGGCGGCTCACCATCGGATCCCTTTGTTGTCTCCACTCCGACATTCATGATCAAATGGACCGACAGCGACATTCCGGATCGCCTGATTGACCAGTCATTCATCCGCTTTTACTGGGATACAGACTTCTATGGGAATAACGGTACGATTGTGAGCGGCACCGATATCGCATTCGATGGCAGTGTCATCGATGGAATGCGGATTCCAGTCGAGCTCAAAGTCAGTGATCCGAACTTCCCTGAGGCACTCAAAGACCAGGATCAGTTTGAAGTCCCGGTCGATCAATTCCCTGTTGGCAAGGTAATATACCTGTATGCGGTGATTACAAATACCGGCGCAATCCAGTTCGACCAACTGGGACGATTGATACAAGGGCAGCCCAGTTCCGAGTTTTACTCATCCAATGCGTTCATTATCAATTCTGCCCCATCGTTCCGATGGATCGTTCCTGCGGATCGTCCTGAGCCTGAATTCCATCCGGTCAATCCGCGCGGAAATCCGCTCGCTGTGACATTCGAAGCCAGAGACCCTGACAGTATCGCAAAGATCGATCTGTTCCTCGACAAAGATACCGATTCATCAGACGGTCTCATTCCGGTTGAACAGCCTGGACAGAATATACTTGAGATGAACGGAATTTCATCGATTGAACTGAATCTGGCGGATGAAGTTTCCTCCGCCTCAGTTCCGCAGGTTTACCGCCTGCTGGCCAGAATCACCGATGGTGTGACTGCAACCGAGGTCTATTCCGGGACATTCACTGTCGTCCAGAACCAGGCCCCTGTCCTTTCAATACTCAATCCGGCAACCGATGTCGTTGTTCCTCAAAAAGGAACTTACGACATCATCTGGCTGGATGACGATCCTGACAGCAATGCACGAGAGATGGTCTTCCTCGATTTCGATGACCAGGGCGACAGCGGCACAATTGTTCCGGGGACCTACACCACAACCTTCAAAGTCAATCTGACTGGTGATGATATCCCTGAAGACGAAGACAACCTTCCTGTCAATGGCCCCGATCGCGATAAATTTGTCTGGGATCTCTCCAGGACAAGCCCCGGCATTTACTACATCGGACTGAAAGCCTTCGATGGCGCCAATACAACAGTCGTCCACAGCCCGGGTCGTGTGATTGTCAACACGCCACCAACTTTCACCTGGGTGAACCCGCCCGCGCAGGGAGCGACTGTCATTCAGGGGAACAGCTTCAATCTGGCCTGGAACGACCAGGATGACGACGCTGCGACCACCATCACCCTTTACCTGGACCGGGATGCGGTCCAATTCAACGGCAACGAAATCCCAGTCCCGCAGGGGAATGTCCTTCTTCAGGACAACGCCAACAACCTGTCATTCAATGCTGGTTTTATCAATATCCCCCAGGGACAGAATCAGATTGTCGTTACACCATTTGCGGTTCTCAACGATGGAGTCAATCCCCAGGTTGTCGTTCGCTCCGCTGGTTCGATAACCATCAAACGGAACACACCTCCCCGGATTGAAGTTGTTGAACCGGTTAGGGAAACTGTCCTCTTCGACAACACCTTTACTCTTGTATGGAATGATTCGGATCCGGATTCATCGGCAAGTATCGATTTCTTCCTGGATACCGATGGAAAGAATGCCGATGGCACACCGATCGGGTCTGCCCAGGATATATCAGAAGACGATGAGGCGGATCGTCTGCCAATCGATTTCTCCCAGACTCCTCCAGGCCGTTACTGGATCTATGCGGTGATCGATGATCGCTACAACCGCCCATACATCGATTACGCTCCGGCCCCGATCAACATCCTTTCCGGCACCGAGTCGGTGGAATTCGGGGTATTCATGCTGAGTTCGTTCGGCGACATATTTTCTCTCGGAAAGGTAAACAATGGCTTTGGAGGCATCCAGTCTGCGCCAACCCCTGATTACCGGAACATTGTCGTCAGCAATGATGGCCGCACACTGATCCGTCTGCGCAAGGACGGAAAGATCGATCAGTATGGCCAGCAGAAAGTGGTCCTCACTCCCCTGCCCCAGCCCATGGGCGAATACATCGACATCGAATTTACCCCGGGTGAAAGAGGCCTGTGGGTGCTGGACAGCTATGGCAGTCTGGCGGTTATTGGCGATGCGACACCTTTCCTCCAGGGGATGGGTGCCATGGGGATGTTCGGTCTGCCTATCGCACGTGATTTCGAACCAACCCAGGATGGCCGGGGCGGCTACATCCTTGATGGAATGGGCGGCGTCCATGCAGTTGGCAATGCCATCGGCTTCAATGAGTTCCCCTTCTTCGGATTCGATATTGCCAGAGACATCGAATTGGACAGAGATATCGAAATGGACAGCCTCGGAGCCTATGTGCTGGATGGATTCGGAACGATCTATCCGCTTGGACGGTCTGAATCCCTTTCACCAGGAGTTGAATTCGACACCGATATAGCCCGTGATATGATCCTGTTCGAAAAAGGCGGCTTCTATATCCTCGATGGCATGGGTGGAGTCACTGCTACAGGTAATGATGCGCTCATCCCTCCCTCCAACCAGCCTGCGCCGGATCCTTATTTCCCGGGTCTCGATATCATCGAAGACTTCGCTCTGGCTGGCCGGGTCGAGCTGACTGATGAAGCGCTCACCGCCCTGTCTGTCGTCAGGCGCTTCGAGGTCGCATTCCGCAACGAGGATCTCCTTTCACTCATCCCCACGCTGGCGGAAGGCTACAATGATGGCCTCCACCAGTCACGCACCCAGCTGATCCGCGGTGTGTATGACAACAATGGCCAGAAGATCCATCCGGGCATCTTCGATGAGTGGGCGCGCACTGTCGATCCGCTGGGAGGCCCTCTCGCTGGTTTTTCACTCAGCGGCCCTCTGGTGACATTCAATGCCGAGGGGACAGCCGCCTTCGTGCAGATGACTGCGACACGCGCCGGATATCGCAGCGCCACGGCGGAGCTCGAAATAACTGTTCCCATCAGCCCTCCACTGCTGATTGACTTCACCGCAGATGAAAGAGACTTTATTTCCCCATCACTACAGATCTACCAGCCAGTGCCGACAACTGTATGGATGGAAGATCCGGGCGACCATCGGGGCATTCTTCTCTACATTGACAAAGCCTTTGCCAATGAGTTCGGGGAATTTCCTGGCGGACTCGAATATACGGATGAGTTCCGGTATGAGTTTAAAAAGCAGGGGACTGAATCCTTTATGGCTCCCCTTCCCGGGAATGCTGCATTTCGGTTTGTCTTCGCTACGGCGATCGACAATCTCAATGGAATCTTCCCGCTCGATCCGCGCCCGGTGCGGATCAAGTATCTGGACTACAGCCAGCTGGAGGAAATATCCCTGACCTTTACTGTCGTGCGGGAAGGTCCACGGGACTGGAAGATCAGCAAAATCGAGGCGATCACAGATCTGATTCCTGAATAAGGTGGCCAAACCGAGCATGATCGGTTTTTGAAGCAGTAAGCACCCCTGGGAGTGGATGCACTCCCAGGGGTCGTTTGTTTGTGGATGGAAAAAGGATTTCGGGCCAAGTCGAATTGTTAAAAAGACCCTAAATGCTCTAAACTCTTAAAAAAAATTAAATATAAAGGTTCTCAATAAAAATGTCAGTTCCAGAATTCACGTGCTTTCTTAGACCACTCCTGGATTTTGCTGCAGATGGGAAAGAGCATTCTCTCAAGGAAGCACGCGAATACATCGCTCAAGTTCTCAAACTGACGGAAGAGGATCTAAGCGAACTTTTACCCAGTAAAAATCAAACACGGTTTGAAAATCGCATTACTTGGGCAAAGACTTATTTTGTCCAGGCGAAGGTGCTCGAAACACCACACAGGGGTTATTTCCGAATCACTGAAAGAGGAATTGCTCTCCATAAAAAAGGTCATGAAAAAATTGACATACAGATCTTGAGTCAATATCCGGAATTTGTTGAATTCCAAAAAGGAAAACAATTAAAGGAGATCACGGTTGACTCTGTTGCCGAAACGCCCGAAGAAATATTACAGAAAGCTTACGAAAGTATTCGAACCAACCTGGCTGTCGAAATCCTGGAGCGAATTAAAGCAAACTCTGCAACTTTTTTTGAAAGGCTTGTAATTGATCTGATGATCAGTTTGGGATATGGAGGTTCACGAGCCGATGCTGGGAAGTTGCTTGGTAAGAGCGGTGATGAAGGCATTGATGGAATCATCAAAGAAGATCGATTAGGGCTTGATGTCATTTACCTCCAGGCCAAGAAATGGGAAGCGACAGTTGGGAGACCGGAAGTTCAAAAATTTGTAGGTGCTCTTCATGGGAAGAAGGCAAAAAAAGGAGTGTTTATTACCACCGGAAAATTTTCAGAAGATGCTCAGAAGTATGCTGAAAGTATCGAACCCAAAGTCATCCTGATTGATGGTTACTATCTTGTTCAGTTGATGATCGACCATAACCTGGCTACAACGACAACAACAACTTATTCACTTAAAAGGGTCGATTCAGATTATTTTTTGGAGGAATAAGAATCAGTAAACGGCGATTCTATTCGTCAAACCACATTTTTTTATCCAAAACCTCCTCCCTCTTCCGTGTTGCTTTTCCATGAGAGCCTGATTAAATTAGGAATATGGTGCGAATTTTTATTCTCGACAATTACGACTCTTTCACTTTCAACCTGGTCCAGTACCTGGGCGAACTTGGCGCGCAGCTCGAAGTTGCACGCAATGACCGCATCACTGTCGATGAAATCCGTGCCCTTCAACCCGATGGGATCGTGATTTCACCCGGCCCCTGCACCCCCAATGAAGCCGGCATTTCTCTTGACCTGATCGGCCAGCTGGGCAGCCAGTTCCCGATTCTCGGGGTCTGCCTCGGGCATCAGTGCATCGGGCAGTGTTTTGGCGGAAGCGTGGTTCGTGCCGATGAAATCATGCATGGCAAAGTCTCCGAGATCACCCATGATGATTCGGACCTGTTCAAGGGAGTTGAAAACCCCTTTACCGCGACCCGTTACCATTCCCTGGTGGTGAACCGTGAAGGACTCCCCGAGTGCCTCGAGGTGAATGCCTGGACCAGAGATGGAACCATCATGGGGCTGAGGCATCTCGAATATCCGATATATGGAGTTCAGTTCCATCCGGAATCCATTCTGACCACAGTGGGGAAAAAGATACTTTCCAATTTTCTTGAAAAAACCGGTGCTGCCTGCCGCACCTGATTTTTCCAGATGGCAGCCGGTCCGCCTGCCCCAGAGGCGATCGACAGCGACATGCCCGAACCTGCCAGCGAGTTTTTTACTGACCTCTGGAAAACTTCGATCTCCCCCCAGCTCCGGCTTGAGCCTGATGTAGACATCCATCCAGTCGAGCATCGCTTGTCCTCCGAGGTCTTCCAGGCTGAGAGCGGCGGAAGATCCCTGATCCTGCGCTGGTATCCTGCCGAAGAACCCTCCCGGCTGAAGAGTTATCTTGAAGCCAGTGATGTTTTTTCGGATCTGGGGCTGCGGATTCCGGAAAGAATCGGCGAAGGCAGCACCCCGCAGGGAACCTGGATTCTGGAAAAAAAAGTGGAAGGCAAATCGTTCCGCGATCTTTCCGGAAACCTCGAGGCACACTCACAGGCCGCGAAGGCGCTTGCGCTCCTGCACAGCCATGAATCCCGCCGCTATGGAAAGGCCGGGGCCTGGAAGGGGCGTTATCTTTCGGTGCGCTGGAAACAGCGATTTCATGAACGCTGGCTGAAGATTCGAAATCTGTTCCCTGAGCTGGTGGATGCCGAAGCCGAAACCGCACACTGGTTCCAGGACTGGTGCGATGCCTTTGCTCCCTCCCGCTACCAGCTGCTCCATGGCGACTATCATCCGGGAAACCTGATTCTGGGCCAGGATGGCCAGGTTGTATTTCTGGATTTCCGTTCACCTCGATATGGATTCGGCCTGGTCGAGATGGTCGAGGCCGCACACTCTTTCTGTGGTGAAGAACCGGGAGACTGGCATTCCTTTGTGCCGGTCTATCTGGAGCATCGGGATAAAAACACACGGGATCTCGATGCTCATTTCGCAACCTCGATCCATGCCGTTTTCCACCTGCGCCAGGCCGACCGATTCTCCGATCTTGCAGTCGGGCGCAAGGGAACCCGGCAGGATCATCGACGCTGGGTAAGCAATGCCCTCGATTCCTGGCAACGGTTCTGTGATCTGGCGGGGATAGTTTCGCCGCTGATTGAAGGCAGCAGTGAAACCGCCTTTCCCTGCCGGGTGAAATCCTCTCCAGGTCCTATGAACTCAGCCGGCGCAGTGAAATCCTGATCTCGGTTCCGGCACACCTGCGGAAAAAACCCTCATGCCGATTCTGGACTACCAGATTCCCTCCCCACTTTTTCAGCCATTTATGAGCCAGCCGCAACCCAAGGCCTTTCCCTCCGGGTTTTTCCGAGGAGGCGAGAGGCTTTCCCTGAAGCCCTGGCCCATTGTCCTGGAAAGTGATCAGCACCTGGCCTGCATCCACGGACACACAAAAATCGATTTGCCCTCCACCCGGGAGCGCCTCGATCGAGTTTCTGAGAAGATTGTCGAGGATCTTCTCGAAATGTTCGGGAATCCCCTGCGCCCTGAAGAGATTATCTTCAGCCGGGTAGGATTCTGTGAGGGTGATCTGGCGTGTTTCGAGCAGGGCTTCACGGCGTTTCCAGAAATCCCGGCAGAACGCGACGACATCATCCATCTCATGCACCAGGTAGCGCTCGGGATGAAGGTGGCGTGACAAGACATCCTGAGTCCGATGGACTTCCTCGATCATATCCTGGACCAGCTCTTTCCCATCTTCACTGAGCGGCTCCTGCTTCCGGAGGATTTCCGCGCAGCTCTGGATGATCGAAAGCGGATTGCGGACCTCATGCGCAAGGGTGGAAGTGAGGGATTCCAGTTCCATGGACTCCTCCGCTTCGCGCAGGGACCTCTCCAGTCTCTGTGTCCTCGAGATTCCCCTTATCAGCAGCACCAGGAACAGCAGTGAAGCGGCTGCGAGCGGGATGGTAGTCAGCCAGAAACGCCTTTGAGTCTCGAACATCTGGGAGAAAGCCGTGTCTTCTCCGGTTCCCTGGTTGGCCTCTCCAACCAGAACCCAATGGGTGCTGATCGATCCGCTGGCGGTGGAAACCGGGACAAAGACCCGCATCCCGTACTTTCCGCCTTTGTGCCAGGCAGGCCCGCACACCGCATAGCCCTGAAGGGCCTGGTTGAACTCGGCCAGGTCTTCCTTGGCGATGGGGTTGTGGC
>JAANMU010001551.1_pt1 | contig 20435 bp, 21 predicted proteins | sample 7279701 | NCBI WGS metagenome assembly JAANMU01 (sample SAMN14094539, study PRJNA606508) | bioreactor metagenome | isolation source: A lab-scale SPAN reactor treating ammonium-rich wastewater day 57 | place: Ireland: Galway | collected 2017-03-13 | reverse complement strand
ATGCGTGAGATGAAGACGAGTAACGTGGTCATGATCGCCTGGTCGCTCGCTCTGTCTCCCCGGAAAACACGTCAGCGGGCAGGGGAAAGGTTCTGGAGGACGCCCCGCAACACCGCTTCCAGGCGCGGTGCGATCACCCGCCCGGCGTCGAGAACCTCCTCGTGGGTGGTTTCGGTCTGGGCGGCTGGGTCGTCAATTGCCACGTTGCTGATACCCGAGATGCCGAGCACCCGCATGCCGCCATGCCGGGCAACGGTCGCCTCCGTCACGGTGGACATGCCGACCGCCTGGCCACCGATCAGGCGCAGAAAGCGAATCTCGGTAGGCGTTTCGAATGATGGGCCTGCCAGCCCCACATAGACGCCCTGCTGCATGGGGATGCCCTGGTCATGCGCAACACCAGCGGCGATGCGCCGCAGCTCGGCGTCATACACCCGGCTCATGTCGGGGAAGCGCACGCCAAGCGTTTCGTCGTTCGGGCCGCGCAGCGGGTTCGTGCCGCCCATCCCGATCAGGTTGAGATGATCGGTGATCAGCATCAGGTCGCCAGCCTTGAAGGCGCTGTCTAACCCGCCTGCCGCGTTGGTCAGGATCACGATTTCGATACCCAGCAACTGCATGACGCGGATCGGCAGGGTAACCTGCGAGAGGGGGTATCCTTCATAGTAGTGCGCGCGCCCGCGCATCACGAGCACGGCCTGGCCTTCCAGGCCACCGATGTGGAGCTGCCCCTGGTGGCCCACTACGGTCGAGAGCGGCCAGTGGGGGATGTCACCATAGGGGATGACGTCTGCCTGCTCAACGGTTTCGGCAAAGCTGCCAAGCCCCGACCCCAGCACGATGCCCACGCGCGGTTGGTGCCGGGTGCGCTCCCTGATGACGGCAGCAGCCGCTTCAAATTCGCGTCGGGTGTAGAACTCCATTGAGCTGTGCCTCCTCAGACAGGATGAGAGCAGCCTGGCTCCCTGCCACGTAACGCGCCAGGGGCAGAACTGGCTGGAAGCGCGTTCAGGTAGCCAGAGCAGAGCGGCAGCCTAATTGACCAGCCAGGCACGGCGATTATACCCTGCTGACCGAACGCCTAACAAACGTCATGGGCCGAACATTACCGCATAGAGTGCGTTTGACTTGCCGCGAAGCGTTATGGTATGATCCACCCGTTCTGGGGAGAGCAGCTTTGTATCTTCTCAAAGCGGCCCCCGGTGACGCCTGCCTGGAAGGACTCCCGCGGCGAAAGGAACCGTTGGCTGATGGCAAAATCGCGCGCCGAGCAGATGGTGGAACGCCTGCGTGATTTCCAGCAGACTGAAGGCGTCGAGGCATCGGCAATCGTCAGCGTGGATGGCCTCAGCATGGCCTCTGCGCTTCCGAGCGACGTCGAGGAAGACCGTGTGTCGGCCATGTCGGCGGCGATGCTCTCGCTCGGCGAGCGAATTGCGGGCGAACTGAGACGCGGCAACCTGGAACAGGTATACATCCGGGGGGCAACCGGGCATGTGCTGGTGATGGCGGTGGGCGAAGAAGCCGTGCTTACCACACTGGCCCGCGAGGATGCTAAACTGGGGCTGGTGCTGTTGGATATGCGACGGACAGCCGAGGATCTGGCCAAGCTGTTATGAGGAACACAGCCAGATGAAAGTCGGGAGCCAAACAACCCGGACACGGCGATACGAACCGACGGGGAGGTAGCCGAGAGCTATAACCTCCCCGTCTCTCTTTATACCAGCACGAGATTCAAACGGTTAGTTCAGGGGAGATGGCACGCCAGATGACAAAGTATATTTTTTGCACGGGTGGGGTCGTTAGCTCCGTGGGCAAAGGGGTGACAGCCGCCGCGATTGGCCGCATCTTGAAGGCGCGGGGCATCAGCGTCACGCTCCAGAAGCTCGACCCTTACATCAATGTAGACCCTGGCACGATGTCCCCCTACCAGCACGGCGAGGTCTTTGTCACCACTGACGGGGCAGAGACCGACCTCGACCTCGGCCACTACGAGCGGTTCGTGGATATCGACCTGACCCGTGCCAGCAACTTCACTACCGGGCAGGTTTACAACGCCGTCATCGCTAAAGAACGGCGGGGAGACTATCTGGGCGCGACCATCCAGACTATCCCGCACATCACAAACGAGATCAAACACCGCATCGTGCAGGTCGGCGAGCTGACCGAAGCCGACGTGGTGATTGTCGAGATCGGCGGCACGGTTGGCGACATCGAGAGCCAGCCCTTCCTCGAAGCGATCCGCCAGATGCGTACCGACGTGGGCCGTGAGAATACGCTCTACATCCACGTTACCTATCTGCCTCACATCGGCGCGACAGGCGAGCTAAAGACCAAGCCGACCCAGCACAGCGTCCGCGAGCTGCGTGGGCTAGGTATCCAGCCGCACGTGATCGTCGCGCGTTCTGATTTCCCGGTTCCCAGGGACCTGATCGACAAGATCGCACTCTTCTGCGATGTTGACCCGCGTGGCGTGGTTCCCGTGATCACAACCCCCTACCTGTACGAAGTGCCACTGCTCATCGAAGACTCCGGGCTGGGCGATTACCTGGTCGAGGCGCTCTCGCTTGAGGCCAGGCCGGTTGACCTCTCGGACTGGCGCGAATTCGTGGAACGGGTCAAGACGCCCAAGCCCTCGCTGAGGATCGGGCTGGTGGGTAAGTACACCGCCCTGCACGATGCCTACATGAGCGTGCGTGAGGCGCTCTACCACGCCGGGGTTGTGAACGGCTACACCGTCGATATCGAGTGGCTCTACTCAGGCGATCTGGAGAAGGGCAAAGGCTGGGCTGAACTGGAGAGCGTCGACGGCATCGTCGTGCCGGGGGGCTTCGGCTACCGGGGGGTAGAGGGCAAGGTGCTGGCTGCCCGCTGGGCGCGCGAGAACCAGGTCCCGTACCTGGGACTGTGTCTGGGTATGCAGGTGATGTGCATTGAGTTCGGGCGGAACGTCATGCATTGGGAGGATGCCAACAGCACCGAGTTCGACAACGCGACCCAGCACCCGGTCATCGACCTGATGCCCGACCAGCGGTCGCTAACCGACATGGGCGGCACGATGCGCCTGGGGCATTATCCGTGTATTCTCAAATCCGGAACCGTCGCCGGGGATGCGTACGCTGCCCTGGAAGTGAACGAGCGCCACCGCCATCGCTTCGAGCTTAACAACGCCTTCCGCGAGAGACTGGAGGCAGCCGGCCTGCGTTTCAGCGGCGTCTCGCCTGACAACCGCCTGGTGGAGATCGCCGAGGTGGCCGGGCATCCTTTCATGGTCGGCAGCCAGTTTCACCCGGAGTTCCAGAGCCGCCCCAACGCGCCACACCCATTGTTCAACGCGTTCATCCAGGCTGCTGTCGCACACCGCGCACACCGCCTCACTGTCGAGGAGCCTCACGCGGTGGCCCGGCCACAGGAGGAACAGGGTTGACGCTCCGCATCAGCGCGGCTGTACTCCAAGGCCCCGACGGCAAGATTCTGCTGCTCAAGCGGGCGATGAGCCACACCACCAACCCGGGAAAATGGTGCTTCGTGACCGGCATTATCGAGCCGGGCGAGTCGCCGCGTGATACCGCTATCCGCGAGGTACGCGAGGAGCTGGGCATCGACGCCACGCCGGAACGCACGGGGGAGACGGTGGTCGTCCACACCAACTGGGGGCCAACTCTCCACGTGTTCCCTTTTCTGTTCCCGGTGGGCGATGTCACCATCCGCCTGGAGCGCGAGCACGACGATTGCGCCTGGATTGAGCCAGAAGAGGTGTATGGCTATGACTGCGTGCAGCAGCTCGACGAAGACCTGATGGCCCTGGGGCTGCTCCCTGCGCCCCGCTAGGCCAGCGCCCCCGGGTCTTTGCGGAAATCGACGAAGCGGTAGCCGATACCGCGTTCAGTGAGGATGTACCTGGGGTTGGCCGGGTCCTGCTCGATCTTCTCGCGCAGATAGTTAACATACAACCGGACGTAGTGAGTCTCATCGCGGTACTCGTAGCCCCACACCTTGGCCAGCAGTTGCTCGTGCGGCACCGTCCAGCCTGCGTTCTCGATCAGGTGATAGAGCAGGCGGTACTCGGTTGGGCGGAGCTTGATGCGTTCCCCGTCAACGATCACCTCGCGCCGGTTGAAGTCCACACTCAGCCGGTCGTCGATGGCCATGATCGCCTCGCCCGGCTCGGTGACGGTCTGGGTGCGCCGGAGCACGGCCTTAACCCGGCTGACGAGCTCCCGCGCGCCAAATGGCTTGGTCACATAGTCGTCAGCGCCCAGCTCAAGGCCGTGCACCTTGTCCTCCTCCTCACCTTTGGCCGTCAGCATGATGACCGGCACGGTTGAGAACTCGCGCAGCATCTTGAGCACCTCGAAGCCGTCGAGTTGGGGCATCATGATATCGAGGATGATCAGGTCGGGGATATGCTTTCGCACCTGATCGAGCGCCTGAACGCCGTTAGCGGCTTCCAGAACCTGGAAACTTTCCAATTCCAGATTCATGCGGATGAAGTCAATCATGCGCTGCTCATCGTCAACGACGAGGATGCGCATGCCTGCAAAGTCTGGTTCAGCGTTTTTGGGATGCATGGGCTTCATTCACGCACAAAGGTCAAAACTTCTTCTTCCTGCTCTTGGGGCAGGATTTGGATAAAGTTGACGCGCCACCAGGGAAAGATCACCTGGTTCACCTCACGCAGGATGTACGGCACATCCTTCCCATCACGGCGCTGCGGATTCATCCCCATCACAAACTGGTCTGTGACCTTGGGCAGCTCATCGACATCGAGGATAACCGGGTCATCATTGGCCAGATGCACCTGAATACGATAGGACATGTTCTCACCTCGCTACCTGAAATGGCAGGAGCAACCTCCCTGGCTGTCTCTCCCGTGGGTGTGCTGCCGGGTTGCCTGGGCTATTTGAAGTAAATGTGCATCACCAGCTTGCCAAGCCGAATCTCATCGCCATCCCGCAGCAGGCGCGGTTGGTGAGCCGCCAGGCGCTGCCCGTTCAAATAGGTGCCGTTGGCGCTATCCAGGTCGACGATAGACAATACATCCTCACCCCGACGCAGCGCCGCATGCAGACGAGACACGCCCTTGTCGAGCGCGCCCAACGCTGTCAGGTCAAGGTCGGGAGCGATGCCGCTAGCCGAGTCCCGGCGACCGATCAGGAACTCCTCGCCAGCCATAATCGTGAGCGGCTCCGGCGCATCACGGATGTGGAGGATGACCTGGCTGCGCTCCTGGAAAGTCGCCGTCCCCCAACCGGACTTGACGCTCAGATCGCCTGCGTTGTCATCCAACTCGCGGGTCGGAATCTCGTCTTTGTTGCTCCACAAGCTGAGGCTACACTCCGCACAGACCAGCGATCCTTCCATATTGTCGTGGTGGCAATATGGGCATTTAATCATCCTAATTCTCCCACAGCGGTAAAAGACCCCGGGTTCCGTATTTCAACTGCTTGGAGCCCTCGCCAGACAGTTGGTGAGTGTAGACCACGCGCTGCGCTTCGTGAAGGGCTGCCTTGCCCAGCTCTTCTTCCCCGCTCTCGAACAGGCGCGTAGCCAGGTATTCTAGCCGGCGCGTTGCCTCCCCGATATCCCCTTCGTCGAGGGCCTCACGGGCGCGGTCCTGGAGCCGGTACAACGCCATCCAGCTCAGAGCATCCAGCAGCTCGGGTGACGGGTCCTCCGCAGGTGGCCGGGGTGTAACCTCGACGGAGATGGACTTGCTCAGCCGCTCAACCCGGTGGGCCGCCCCCAGAATCTCACCGCTGAGATCGATACGGGCAACCGTAAGCTGGCCCTCGTGAGCTTCCCCGGTCAGGACGTGTAACTGGAGCACGACCTTGCTCCCCTCCACGCCGTCGATTGTACCAAGGGGGATAGGCTGGGACTCAGTTTCGAGCGACATGGCATGGGGTGACATTCGCATGGCCGACTCGATGTGAACGCCGGGCACCGGTGCAATAATGAGCTGGGCACGTTCGGCGTAAGCCGCTGCCAGGCTGCGAATGCGGCCATGCAGAAAGCGGCTGACTGCATCAGCTGAGCCAATGTAGGTAGACGATCCGCCAGTTCGCGCGGCGAGGCTGTCCAGAAAGCGGTCGTTCCAGTCCTCACCGATGCCCATGCCACTGATGCCGACGCCCCGTTCGTGCGCCTCGCCTGCCAGTTGCAGGCACTTCTCCTCGTCGCCGTAGGTGCGCCCATCGGTGATCAGGACGATGTGGTTCACAACCTCATTGCGGCGGTTGCGCTCGATCTGGGCTAGCCCGGCCTGCAGCCCAGAGAAGATGGCCGTTGCCCCATCCGCCCGCACAGCACTGACCAGCGTTTTCATACTGCGCGGGTCATCCGGGCGCTGCGCGGGGATCAGCACTTCGGCAGCGTCGCTGAACGTGACGACCGAGAGGATATCGCTGGGGCCACACTCGTCGATAATGCGGTGAACCGCCAGCTTGACGTTTTGCAGGCGGCTGCCTTTCATGGACGTGCTGCGATCTACCACCAGGCACAGGTTGAGCGGCGCACTGCTGTCCGCACTCAACTCCAGCAGAGGGTGAATCTTGAGCAGCAGGTAGAGCACCTGCGGATCGTCAAGCGGCTTGAGGTGATGGCGGCTCAGGAGCGCCTGAAGCAGCAGGCTGGGGGCGCTGGCCGAGCGATCCCGCCACAACAGATCGTAATCCATGCGGCGCTGGGGGTCAGACAGCACCTCATAGGCCTTATTGATGTCCCTGAATAGAACAGCCGCCCCGGATGACTTGTTCACATCTGGGTGGAAGCTGCGAGCCGCCTCGCGGTATGCCTCGCGGAGGGTTTGCTCGTCCGCTGTTGGTGCCGCTCCCAGAATCGCGTAGTAATCCAGGAACTCAGCCGGTGCGTTCATGTTCCCAGGCCTGCCAGTCCGGCGCTAGTCGGGCATCTGTACCAGGATCGCGGTGATATTGTCCGGGCCGCCTTTTGCGTTGGCCTCCGCGACCATACGGTCGCACGCATCCTGAGGGTCAGAACACTCCTCAAGGCAGTGGGCGATCCGCTCGTCGCCGATGACTCCCCACAACCCATCGCTGCAGAGCAGCAGCCGGGAAGAAGGCAACAGGCGACGCGTTGCTGCATCAATCTCCAGGGCCTCGCTCTGGCCAACTGCCCGGTAGAGCACATTGCGTTGGGGGTGGACCTCGGCCTCCTCTGAGGTCAACTGCCCAAGCTCCTGCAGGCGGCGAACCAACGAGTGGTCGCGGGTTACCAGTTCGAGGTTGCCATCCGTGAACAGATACGTCCGGCTGTCACCGACATGGGCGATGTAGGCCAGATCGCCGCGCACGACAACGCAGGTGGCAGTCGTGCCACCATTCGGCACCCGCTCCTGGACGGCCTGGTTGGCAGCCAGCATCGCTTCATTCAGGACTTCGGCAATGGTCTTCTGCTCGGAGGTGCGCTCCCGGTTCTCCAGATGGGGCGCGACGATCTCCTGTAGCACATGCTTAGCCAGCGTTTGAACGGTGATCGCGCTGGCCAGCTCGCCGTCGTGGTGCCCTCCCATGCCATCCGCGACGGCGAAGAACCCGATGGGCGGAGGGCCACCGGCCATCTCGGAGCTGGCGAGGAGGACAAAACAGGCATCCTGGTTGTTGTCCCGCGCCTGCCCAATATCGCTTGCCTGCCCAAACTTGATACGTTGCGCGGAGCTGCTGAACGGCCTGGGCGACGGCAGGGGACGCGTCTTGAGCGGTTCGGCGGAGGGTTCAGCCGGCTCAACCTCCTCCTCTACCTGTTCCGGCGGCGCTTCGGCGGATACAGAGGGGTCTTCAGCCTCCTGTTCTTCAGCGGGTGCAGGCCCAAACAAACGGCGGAACAGGTTCATGTTCTGTTATCTCCTGGAGAGCACGTCTACGCCTGGAGGGCATAGACGTGGCGGTCATCTGAGCCAACGTACACAATGTCTTCCGCTACACGCGGAGACGAGATGATTGGCCCATCGCTCTGAAAGCGCCACAGGAGCTCGCCGGTGTTGGCGTGCAGGCTGTAGAGCGCGCCATCCACTGCGCCAATATACAAGGCGTCCTGGTGGACACAGGGAGAAGAAGTCACGGCCTTGCCGATCTCATACCGCCATATCTCACGCCCGCCAAGCGCATCCAGCGCATAAACATAGCCGTCTGCCGAGCCAAAAAACACCAGCTTCTCGCTGAGGGCGGGAGAGGATACCACCGGCCCCTGTGTCCGGAACCGCCAGATTGGATATCCCTGGTCGATGTCCAGAGCGTAGAAGTACCAGTCGTCTGACCCGATGAAGACCAGGTTCTCATGGACGAGCGCGCTAGCCATCACCCGCCGCCTGGTCTCGAAGCGCCAGCGCAGGTCGCCGGAAACGTTCAGGCAGATGAACTCACCAAGGTCTGTGCCGAAGAATACCCGTTCCTCAGCCACGCGCGGCGAGGAGCGGATAGGCGACATGCTGTTGAACGACCACACCTCGCGGGCGCTCGTTTGCCCTGGCCGGAGCGCGTACAGGTTGCCATCGTCGGAGCCGAAGAATACCAGCCCTGCCGCTGCTACCGGAGTTGTGAAGACTTTGCCTTGCGTCTTGAACATCCACTTGCGGGTGCCGGTGCGCGCGTCGACGGCGTGCAGAGCGCAGTCAGATGATCCTATGAATACAATCCCGCCGTTGTAAGCCGGGCTGGAGCCAACCCCACCCTCGGTCGCAAATTTCCAGATGAGGCTGCCCTCTTTCGCGTCGAGCGCCCACAGGTTGTTGTCGTATGATCCAGCGTAGACCGTCCCATCGTGAATGAGCGGGGTGGAGCGGACGGCATCCTCTACCTGGAAGGCCCAGATCGGGAGGATTGCATCGCTGGCAATCACCACGTCTGGCATCTGCACCGGGGGCTGCTCACCGGGCGCTGGCGCTGCCGGGGCGGGAGCGTTGTCGCCCGGAGCCGGGGTCGCCGCGACGGCTGATGCCGACGGGTCGCCGCCAAGCGCCTCCAGCGACTGCCTCATGGCGGCGGCACTGGCATAACGCTCTTCAGGGTTGTAGCTCAGGGCACGCATCACCACTTCTGCCAGCGCGCTTGGTACGTTGGGGTTTAACTCCTCGATAGGCCGCTTATGGAACGAGAAGGGAGGCTCCAGGCGGGGGTCACGGCGCGTCAGCAGGTGGTGGAGCGTCGCGCCCAGCGCGTACAGATCGGCTGACGGGGAAGCTAGCCCTTTGTACTGCTCCGGCGCAGCGTATCCATCCGTGCCGATCATCGTGCCCGGCTGGCCCAACTGAAAGGTCTTGGCGATGCCGAAGTCTATCAGCCGCACGCGCCGGTGGTGGTCGATCATCACGTTGCTTGGCTTCATGTCACGGAAGACAATCGGCTCCGGCTCGTGGTTGTGCAGGTAGTTCAGCACGTCGCAGACCTCGATTGCCCACTGGCGGATCTGCTCGATGGGCAGGAAGCTCTCCGTGCTGTTGAGAATGCCCTCCAGGTCTTTGCCCTGGATGAACTCCATGACCAGGTAAGCGCGGTCGCCAAAGCTGAAGAAGTCGTGTATCTGGGGGATGGCGGGGTGGCTCAACGTAGCCAGAATCTCGGCTTCGCGCTCAAAGTTCTTCATCGTCGTCTCGCGCAGTTGCTGATCCTGGGCGAGGTTGATCATCTCTTTGACGGCGACCAGCTTCGGGACGTTCAGGAAATGCAGGTCGCGTCCCTGGTAGACTGCCCCCATACCGCCCATGCCGATGATGCCCAGGATGCGGTAGCGGCTCTGAAGAACCTGGCCGGGCTGCAAAGCCCCATCTGGTATGGTAAGAGGACCTGGTTCGGGTTCTATGTGCTTGGTATCGTTCGGGTCCGGCATTTTTCCGTCACCCCAGAATAACCGGGTCGTACCGATCGTGCGCGCCCGAAAGGTATAATTGCTGTGCCCGACCAAGCGCCAACCGGCAGCTTGTGCGTACTGATCGCGGGGACATGTAGGGCGGCCTGCGAGCTTGTCTCATTATAGGCACTCCACCATAATCCTGCAAAGGATATGGCGCTAGCGCAATGGGGACAGTCACCACTATAGCGATGGACGAAGCAGCAAGCCTGTACGTGCACATCCCATTCTGCCGGGCGCGCTGTACGTATTGCGCGTTCAACACTTACGCGGGCCTCGACGCGCTGATCGGGCCATACCTCGACGCCCTACAGTGTGAGATGGCGCAGGTGGGGCAGGCGGCCCCGCATCCGCGCGCCCACTCGCTATACCTGGGCGGTGGGACGCCCTCGCTCCTGACTCCCACCCAGGTTGCCGGGGTGGTGGCTGCCGCGCAGACGCACCTGGGGCTGGCAGAGGGTGTGGAGATCACGCTGGAAGCCAATCCCGGCGATCTGAGCGCCGACCGGCTGGCGGGCTTCCGCGCGGCGGGAGTCAACCGCCTGAGTCTTGGGGTGCAGAGCGCCCACGCGGACGAACTGCGGATGTTCGGGCGCAGGCACAGCTTAGCCGAGGCAGGTGAGGCGTTCAGACGCGCGCGCGCGGCAGGCTTCAGCAACATCAGCATCGACCTGATCTACGGCGCGCCGAATCAGACGCGCCTCAGGTGGCGCGAGTCGCTCGACGCTCTGCTGAGCTGGGGACCCGATCACGTCTCACTCTACAGCCTGACGCTTGAGCCGGGGACGCCTCTTGCCAGGCGAGTCGAACGCGGAACGCTCCCGGCCCCCGACCCCGACCTGGCCGCCGACATGTACGACGATGCCCGCGCGAGGCTCAGCCGCGAAGGGCTGGCACAGTACGAAATCTCGAACTGGGCGCGCCCAGGCTGCGAGAGCCAGCACAACCGCCAGTATTGGCTGAACCGGCCCTTTCTCGGTATGGGAGCGGGGGCGCACGGCAGCGCTGCCGGGGTACGTACCTGGAACGTCAACCCAGTGCACGAGTATATCGCCCGCGTCATGGCAGGCGAAGCGCAAGCCTTCCCGCTCTCCCCGGCATTCGAGGGCTACGAGGTCATCGATCTCCCATTGGAGATGAGCGAGACGGTTATCCTGGGGCTGCGGCTGGTGCACGAAGGGGTCAGCAAGAGCGGCTTTGCCCGGCGCTTTGGGCGGTCATTGGATGAGGTGTTCGGCCCGGCGCTGGAAGCCCTGGTGCAGGCGGGGTTGCTGGCGATCAACGGTGACCAGGTGCGCCTCACCGAGCGGGCATACCTGGTCAGCAACCAGGTGTTCGTGCGCCTGCTGCCGGAAGAAGCTTAGCGGTCACGGTGCAGCAGGTTCTCGACGAGCTCAAGCAAAGCCTCTGCCGCTTCCCCCTGCGGGGATGCCGCCCGCAAGTGCGCCAGTGTCTCGTCTGAGTAGCGCCGGGCCAGCCCCTGGGCATGCTGGCGCGCCCCGACCTCGTCCAGCAGCGCGATAGCCTGCCCAACCGCTGCATCGTCGAAAGGGTCGGGGCGGGCGTACAATTCGCGGAGCGCGGCGCTATGCGCCAGCCCGTAGAGCACTGGCAGCGATTTCTTCCGCTGGTGGATGTCCACCGCCGCTTTCTTGCCCGTCACCGACGGGTCCCCCCAGATGTCAAGAATGTCGTCGAGCGCCTGGAAGGCCATGCCCAGGTTGTAGCCAAAAGCCCGGTAATGGGCCTGCGCTGCTTCATCCGTCCCTGCAGCCAGCGCACCCAGATGGGCGCTCCCGGCGATCAGCGCCGCCGTCTTGCCCCCGATCATGTCGAGGTAGGCCTCTACGCTCACGCCGTCGTGCAGCTCAAACGACATGTCCAGGTGCTGGCCGCGCGTCAGTTCCAGGCAGGTCTCGCCGAGAATGGATAACATCCGGACGCTGGTTTCATGCTCCGCGGCGGGCGGCGAGAGGCGGGGAACGGCCAGGTAGGCCAACGTAAACAGCGCATCACCGGCGTTGATCGCCTGGGCTTCACCCCAGATTGCCCACACGGTGGGGCGGCTGCGACGCAGCGGGCTGCAATCCTGCACGTCGTCGTGCAGCAGCGAGAAGTTATGGATCAGTTCGACCCCTGCCGCCGCGGGCCGGGCGAGATCGCAGCGGCCACCTGCCGCCTCGCATACCAGCAGACAGAGTACCGGCCGGATGCGCTTGCCGCCGCCAGACTCGACCGGCTGGCCCGTCTCATCTACCCAGCCCATGTGGTAGTGCAGCATGCGGTAGAACAAAGGCGGCGAGCCAGCAGGTGGGGCAAGCGCTTCGCGCAGGTCAGCCTCGATGAGCGGCAGAAAGCGGCTGAAGGTCTGGGAGAGGAGGCTCATGCGATGTCTCCCGATGGCTGACCGGCACGCAGAAGGGGCATGCTGCGCAGGGCGGCCAGGTCACGTGAGCCGCTGCACAGCATAGCGATGCGCAGCTGGGTGACCACCACCCGGATTATCTCGTCCAGCGCCTCTTCGGAGTCAGCAGCAGCGCGCAGGAACGGCCCGGCCATCCCACACAGCGATGCTCCCAACGCGAGGCACTTGGCTGCCTCGATCCCATCCCGCAGGCCGCCGCTGGCAAAGACGGGCAGACCCGGCGCGCCCTGCTGCGCCATCTGGAGCGACTCGGCAGTGGGGATGCCCCAATCGGCAAACGAGCGGGCGACCCTGGCGTGAAAGGCCGTCGGCGCGCGGTGGTACTCAACCTCGCTCCAGGATGTGCCGCCAGCCCCGGCCACGTCGAGCGCCGCTACCCCGGCGTCGGCAAGCTGGCGGGCAGCCTGCTCCGACAACCCCCAGCCAACCTCTTTGGCGATGACCGGGACGGGGAGCGCGCGGCACACCTGCTCGATCCGGCCCAGCAGCCCGGCCCAGCGCGTATCGCCCTCCGGTTGCACAGCTTCCTGAAGCACGTTGAGATGCAGGTGCAGCGCATCGGCTTCGACCATCGCCACCGCCCGCTGGCACTCATCCACGCCATACCCGTAATTAAGCTGCACGGCTCCCAGGTTGGCAAACAGCAGAATATCTGGCGCAGCAGGGCGCACCTGGAAGGTCGGCGCAAGCGCGGGCTGCTCAAGAGCCGCTCGCTGCGACCCTAACCCCATCGCGATGCCGTGCTTCTGGGCGGCGACGGCCAGCCGCAGGTTGATCACCCTGGCCTGCTCGGTCCCACCTGTCATTGAGGAGATCAGCAGCGGGGCAGCCAACTCGCGCCCGAAGAGGCTCAGGCGCATGTCGATCTCGGCCAGGTCAAGCTCTGGCAAGGCCTGGTGGATAAACCGGTAGCGCTCCAGCCCGGTTGTCAAGCGCGGAAACTGGACGTTCTCCTCCAGGTTAATGCGGATGTGATCCGCTTTGCGCTGGCCGATGTCCGGTGGCTGCTCACCCTGGGGGCGCGTAACTTCTGCCATGAGGCGGTGTTCCTTTGGTTGAATAGCGCTCATCATACCTGCGCTGGCAAATGCCTGTCAAGCCGGGCGCGGGTGGATTATTTGACGAACTGGCCAGTCATGATAAACTACTCACTCAGACTTAGCGAGAACCCTACCTAGGAGGCGACAAAATGGCGAGTACGGAGGATCGTATCCGAGAGATCATCGTCGAGCTGCTCGGCGTGGACTCGGCGAAGGTTGTCCCTGAGGCACGATTCCGGGAAGATCTAGAAGCCGACTCGCTGGACCTGGTTGAGCTTATCATGGAATTCGAGCAGGAATTCGGTGGCGAGATCTCTGACGAAGAGGCACAGAAGATCGAGACGGTCGGCCAGGCCATCGAGTACATTGATACCCAGATGAAGCGCTCGGCCTGAGCCAGGCGTCCTCGCAACATCATCGTCCTGCTTGCAACCGGGTCAGTTATCTGACCCGTTCTGCATTCTGGGGGCCGGGCGCACCCTGATCACTCGCTTGCGCAGGCGCAGCCGGGCGAGCCAGCCCGATCCCCTGTATCACGCTCGCCGCAGCCAGCCCGACGACGAAAGCCAGGACTCCCCAGCCAGGCAAAACCGGCGACGCATAGTGCGCCTCGAACGGGTGGCGCAGCGCGAGGAACGTTCCCGCGCCCAGCGCGGCGGCAGCAACGCCCAGACCGGCCAGCAGTGCGCGGCGCATCTGCCATGCAAGCCGGTCGGTGAGCAGGCTCGCGGCTACCCCGATCCACAGAAAGCTGGCTATCACGAAGCGCCTGCCGTATTCATCCGAGTTCCAGAGCTGGAGCACGAAAGGGTAGGGCGGCAGCAGAACCAGCCCCGGAAGCAGCGCTGCAAGCCGCACGCCCCAGCGCAGCCAGTGATTGTGGAGCATCCCGGCCCCGACGGCCAGTGCGACCCCGGCCAGCGCCACTGCCAGCCGCAGCAGGTCGGGCACGTGGCCCAGCGACCCGAAGCGCACGTCATTCAGGATGCCCGCCCACTGGGCCAGGTCGATGGCGTTCTGCGTCAGGCTGGCCGTCCTGTGCGGAATCCATGCCCCCCAGATGCCAAGCCAGGCCAGGCCGAGGGCGGCCAGGGCAGCGCCATCGGCCCGCGAGCGCTCACGCACCATCGCCAGCCTCGCCGTGCAGCCTGGCGAACAGGCCATCGATCTCCATATCTTCACCCTGCTGGCTGATGAAAAACTGTTCGATAAACTCGCTACGCCGCATCCGCAGCGCCATCGGCGCGACCGCGCGCAGGTCGTCCACCGTCGCTTCCTCGCGCGCGTCGATAGCGGCGTAGGCGCGCGCCGCCTCAAACATGGTGAATTCGGCGCGGTGCGAGTGGATGCTCAACTCCTGCACGAGCCGTAAGCCGAGCGCCTGTGCGTCAGGCGCGAGCGCAACTGTGGGAAGCAGGCTGCGGGCAGCAGACACATCCTCGCTCGCCAGGTGCGTCTCCTCCTCGAATGTGCGGATGAAGGCGCGCGGGTTGGCGTAGTAAGCACGGATGCGGTCGTAGACCAGGATACGCTGGGCGGGGTCGGCCAGCCCGTTGACCGTCACTCGCAGGCCAAAACGATCCATGATCTGGGGGCGGAGATGGCCCTCTTCAGGGTTCATCGAGCCGACCAGGACAAAGCGCGAACGGTAGGTGGCGCGCATCGGGCCACGCCGGACGGTGTACTGGCCCTGGGCGGCGGCGTCGAGAATGGCATCGACGATCTCGTCACCGAGCAGGTTAACCTCGTCGATGTAGAGCATGTTGCGGTCAGCGTGGGAGAGGATGCCCCGGTCAAGCCGGACACGGTTCTGCTGGATGGCTACGCGCTCGTTGATGCCGCCGATCACATCGTCCAGACGGGCGTTGAGGGGCAGTTCGATAAGCTGGACGCTGGCCAGCCGGGTGATGCTCTCACCCCGTTCCAGCTTGGCCGCGCACTCGGCACACACGCCATCCGGCCCTTCGCTTTCGTAATCCTCTGGCATGCAACCGTACATGCAAACGCTCTGGGGAACCAGGGGAAGCAGATCGCTCAGGCCACGCGCAGCAGTCGTCTTGCCTGTGCCACGCGGCCCAACGAGCAGCACTCCCCCCACGTTGGGGTTGACGACCGCCAACAGCAACGCCGTCCGCATCTCGAGTTGCCCGACAAGCGCCATAAAGGGGTAAGGCAAATGCTCCGCCAGCCCCAACTCCTCGCCGGGGATCTTGAGCACCTGCTTGGCCGAGCGGCCCTCCAGCAGCCGCAGCAGCATCGACGAGCGCGGCTGGCCGTCACCCGCCAGCAGGTGAGCGGGGATGTCTACCTGGTCGTCGGGGGTCTCGCCTGTTGCCTCGATTTCGTTTTCCATCTATACACACCCTGACGGCGGCGCGCAGTGCCCGCGCCTGCCCTGTTCCTTCAACCCGCGCCGATTATACCCAAGCGCACCCTGCCAACCATTACGGCAACCGCTCACACGCCCGGCCGTCGCTGTCCCCATCCAGATGATGCACGTCCTCACCAGTTTCCTGCCAGCAGTACCCGTAGCAGGCCTGGGCCTCAGCCTGCGATGCAAAGTCTTTACAATCATAAACGTTGGCGCTGCAATTGCAGACCGGGACGGGCGTGCTGGTCAGGGTTGGCGTGGGAGTCGGGCTGGGGCCTTGTGTCGGCGTGATAGTGGGGGAGGGGGTAGCGGTGGGGGAGGGGGTGGGGGTCGCCGTTGGAGTGGAGGTTTTGCTGGGTGTGGGTATGTCCGCCGGGCTGGTGTGGGTCGCTGCCGGGCTGCCGGCTTGCCGTAACACCTCGCCCTGGCAGGCAGCCAGCGCGAGCACCACCAGGCTGATGAGCAGGATTGGGCCAGGCAGTCGCACGGTTCGTCCTCCTGGGGATTTGTGCTGCTGTCAGCGTGCCAAAGCGGGCACACCTCAATCCATGTCTGGACGCCTTTCGGAGAGCTTCTTGAAGATATCCGGCTCCTCCTCCAGCACGTCGATCACAGAATAAGGCAGCCCGGTGAAAGACGGCGGCAGCGGCGCGCGACCTGGCAGTTCGGGCTTTGCTGGCCTGGGAGGAATATCAGTCCGCAGCTCGCGTTGGCTTACCGTCCGCTTGCGCAGGATGCGCGAATCCTTGCTGAGCGTGCCGATCCACTCACCATCTGTTGTGTATACATGGCCCCCCGGCTCGACCCACCCGACCCAGAAGCCACCCATATCCCAGAGGTGCCCGTCTACCAGTGTGGCAACCCAGTCGCCATCGGTGTTCCAGATGAATCGCCCCTCGAATTTGATCCTGGTCATGTCACCCTCCGGTCAGCGATCTCCACCGTCCCATGATACCACGGCACGGATTGAAAGATAAATTGCGCCCGTGGTAGAATCGCGCACAAAATGTGGCAACCAGGGGAGGTCCGGGCATGACACGCGAAGAAGCACTGGCCATCGTCAAAGAGTTCGTCAAGGGCGAGAACTTGCTCAAGCACATGCTGGCCGTTGAGGCGGCGATGCGCGCTTACGCTCGCAAGCTTGGCGAGGACGAGGAAGACTGGGGGCGCGTCGGCTTGCTGCACGACTTTGATTGGGAGATTCACCCCACCCTCGACGAACACCCGATGAAGGGTGTGCCCATCCTGCGCGAGCGCGGCGTGCCGGAAGAGGATATCCGCACCATCTTGAGCCATGCCGAGCACTCAGGCGTGCAGCGAGAGACACTGCGCGACAAGGCGCTTTTCGCCGTCGATGAGCTGACTGGCCTGGTCATGGCAGCGGCGCTGGTCCGCCCCAGCAAAGACATCCGTGATGTGCGTGTCAAGTCAATCAAGAACAAATGGAAAGACCGGGCCTTTGCCGCTGGAGTGGCGCGCGAGGACGTTGAGCAGGGGTGCCAGGAACTGGGCGTAGACCTGTGGGACGAGCACGTGCCGCTGGTGCTCGAAGCCATGCAGGGCATCGCCGCCGAGCTTGGCCTGGATGGCCGGCTGGCAGCTGGCCAGTAGACAGCCTTTTGAGAAAACCACCGGGGTAACGGTATACTGCCTGACTGAGCCGGGCAGCTTGCCACACAGCCGGTGCGGGTGAGATTATGGGATCCAAGATTCAACTCGACAGGTCGTCTTTTGGCCGCCGCCAGCTGTTAGTCGTGATCGGCGCGGCGCTGGTGTTACTGGCCGCCATCGCGGCGCTCATCCTGGCGCTGGCAGGGGGCCGGGACGAGCGGGGAACCGCCGAAGTTACCCCGACCGGCGTCGTGGCAGAGTCGCCTACGCTGCCACCCTCATTCACACCATCGCCTGAAGGGCCACCTACCGAGACACCCACACCGGAGGCAACTGCCACGCTTGAGCCATACCAGTACACCGTCCAACCAGGCGATACGCTGTACTACATCATCCAGGTTTTTGGCTACCGCGACCTCCAGATCGTGCCGGAGGTAATCGCTCTGAACAATATGGCTAACGAGAACGACCTCCGGGCCGACCAGGTATTGCTGATCCCCCGGCAGACACCTACCCCCGCCCCGACGTCCACCGAAGGCCCGACTCCTACGCCAACCGCCACGGCAGGCCCCGGCACGCCGACCAGCGACCCCAACACCCAGCCGGATTACACTGGTTGCAGCCTTGACAACCGCTGCATCTCACCTGACGGGCAGTTCTGGCTGCACGAAGTGGTCGAAGGCGACACGCCCGCGGGGCTGGCCTTCGGCTATGATACGACGGTCTCTGACATCCTGCTGGACAACGGCCTGAGCGAGGCTTCGTTCATCCGCCCCGGCCAGGTCCTTCAGATCCGCATCAAGGTGACGCTCACGCCCACACTGACCCCCACCGGCGGCCCTGACTCGACTGCCACGCCTACGCCAGTACTCAGCCCACCCTCCCTCCTTGCACCTGCCAACGGCGCGACTATCGCCGCGGGTGAGACGGCTGCGCTCCAGTGGGCCGCCGTGCAGCCGCTGCCAACCGGCGCTTATTACCTCGTCCAGCTTCGCGACCGGGAAACAGACGAGACTTTCCGCGCCACGACGCGCAGCAACGTCTACCGCCTGCCCGATGATCTGCGGCCCGGCACAGGACGCTCGGTTGTTTACGAATGGCAGATCGTCATCGTCGAGGGGGGCAGCACCGACTCAGCCGTGATCAGCGAGCAGGGTGAGCCGTGGGCCTTCACCTGGGGACGCTGACAGCCTGGTTTAGAACAAGCGGCGGCACAACCTCAGACCGCGCCCAGGCGGCCAAACTCCTTGGCAAGCACCTGGGCAGAGAGATGCAGCATCGTCGGGCGACCATGCGGGCACGTCTGCGGTGACTGGCAGCGCTCAAGCTGCCGCACAAGCGCCTCCATTTCGCTGTAGCTGAGCACCTGCCCGGCCTTGATCGCTGCCTGCTTGCACACCCGCGCGATCAGCTTCTCCTCAGCTGTGGAGCCGGTCGGCATCTCGCCGCACTCGATCTCGCCCAGTGCAGCCAGCAGCGCACCGACCGGGTCGCCGCCTGAAACCAGCGCAGGCACAGCTCGCACACGCACCGCGCTGCGCCCGAACAGCTCAATGCCAAACCCGACTGCACTCAGCGCATCCAGGCTCTCTTCGGCCAGCGCCGCCTGCTCCGGTGGCAGTTCCACGACGACCGGCTCCAGCAGTTCCTGTGAGGCCATTGCCTCCCCGGCACCCTCTGCCTTGAATTGCTCGTACAGCACGCGCTCATGCGCGGCGTGCTGGTCGATCAGGTAGAGGCCGCCCGGCCCTTCGGCGACCACGTAGATCGCGCCAACCTGCCCAACCACGCGCAGCATCGGCAGGCTGCGCGGCTGTGACTGGGGCGTGGAGGGCGCGTCCTCGTCGCCCGGCGGCTGCTGGTAAGCGCGCTGCCCTGGGCTTTCTGTGTCCAGGTCAATATCCAGCTGCTGCATGCGGTCGCGGGTCACCTGAGTGAGACGCTCGCGGCGCGCCGCCCACTCTGGCGATCCCCAGACTGCTTCAGCATGGATGGCAGGCGGAGGCGCCTGCTCAACCAGCGTGCGGCGCACCACGCGCTGCACCGCACCGAAGACAGCGTCCGGCTGGCGGAAGCGGACTTCCGCTTTGGTCGGGTGGACGTTCACATCTACTTCGTGGGGCGGCACATCGAGCAGCAGCACGGCAACCGGGAAACGGCCCACCATCAACATCGTGTGGTAGGCCTGCACGACGGCGTAGGTCAGGCTCGCGTCCTGAATCCAGCGACCGTTTACAAAGAGCGTGATGTGCGTGCGGTTGGCGCGGTTCAGGGCGGGCAGGCCCACGTAGCCGCTGACCTGCACCTGGTGCAGGTCGGGCCGCGAAGGATCATCGGCCACCGCCTCAACCGCGACCATCTGTGAAGCGGTCTCCAGACCATAGACCTCGCTCAACACCTCATGCAGATCGCCGCTTCCGGTCGTGCTGAGAATCGTCTGCCTGCCATGCGAGAGCGCGAACCGGACGGATGGGTAGGCCATCGCGTAGCGGCTCACCAGCGCGCCGATGTGGCCGCGCTCGGTACTCTCCTTCTTGAGGAACTTGAGGCGCGCCGGGACGTTGTAGAACAGGTTCTCGACGGTAATCAGCGTCCCCTGCGGCGCGCCGATGCCATCCCGCCCCGTGAGCACCCCGCCCTCAAGATAAAGGCGCGTGCCCATCGGCTCACCCGCTGCCCGCGTCACCAGCATGAGGCGGCTGACCGAAGCAATCGAGGCGAGCGCCTCGCCGCGAAAGCCCAGGGTGGTGATGTGGCTCAGGTCTTCGACGCTGCTCAGCTTGCTGGTCGCGTAACGGTGGAAGGCCAGCTCGGCTTCGTCAGCCGGGATGCCCGCGCCATCGTCTGAGACGCGGATCAGCCGCCTCCCGCCCTCCTCGATCTCGATAGCAATGTGCCGCGCGCCTGCATCCAGCGCGTTCTCGATCAGCTCTTTGATGACCGAGGCCGGGCGCTCGACCACCTCGCCTGCCGCGATCTGGTTGGCCACCTCCGGCGGCAAAACGCGGATAGCCATCCCGTCTCCACTCCTCACATCACGCCAGAAAGAATCGCAGACCGGCGTTGGCAACGCCGGTCTGCGATTCTACCCGATCCGTTTGCGGCTGGCCTACTCGCCAAC
>JAANMU010001539.1_pt1 | contig 20540 bp, 16 predicted proteins | sample 7279701 | NCBI WGS metagenome assembly JAANMU01 (sample SAMN14094539, study PRJNA606508) | bioreactor metagenome | isolation source: A lab-scale SPAN reactor treating ammonium-rich wastewater day 57 | place: Ireland: Galway | collected 2017-03-13 | reverse complement strand
ATTCCCAGAAATATTGGGAGATAAAAAGCCTTGAAAAGATTGCGCCCCTTAAAACCGTTGAAGACATCTATTACCACGTTGCCAAGACGCTTGACTACTCGTACGAGAGGGTGAATGCCGACAGTATCAGGTTGGGGGCAGAAAAAATCCTTCAGACTCCGAACATAGCCGTCTGTATGGAATTTACTGACCTTTTTGTTGGGATAGCCCGAGAGAAGGGCATTTATGCTCGTGAAATCGAGGGCTATGGATCCTCTTCCGACCCCCAACTTCGACCGCTCTCCCTGTCGTCTGACGTTCTTCACGCTTGGCCGGAATTCTATGACGAAAAAGCCGGCTTATGGAGACCGGTTGATCCGACCTGGGAAAACACGTCAGGAATAGACTATTTCGGTTCTTTCGATTTGAACCATATCGTGTTTGCGATCCACGGCAAGAGTTCAGAGTATCCGCTTCCCGCCGGCATGTACAAAGTGGAAAACTCAAAGGATATTGAGGTGACCGCGGTAACGTCACGCCCCAAGGAGCAAGAGGAAATAGGCGTTGCCGATATTACGATTGCAACGAGAATTTCAGGTAATAAAAGCCATAAAGGTGAATTTTCTATTAAGAATTCAGGAAACGTATATGCCTGGAATATTCCGGTCGAAATAGTTGCAAAAGGGTTGAATGTTTCCAATTCAAAGACAGATATCGTTTCATTGGCACCTGGTGAAAAAAAGGAAATATCTTTTGATTACCAAGCACTTGAGGACGAAAAATCACAAGACATGAATCTAAAGGTCATGATTCGGGACCATGAACTGTTTAACAGGAAGATAACCATAGCCACAATCGGGACCGACTTCATAATTATAGTTGCCGGTGGATTAACAGCATTAATTGCCCTGGTTTTTGTCGTCAGGAAATTCAGATAATGGTCACCAAAAGCGAATTGAAACATCTTCCCTCCACGTTCGGTGTTTACCTTTTTAAGAAAGGTAAGGAAATCATTTACGTAGGTAAATCCATCAACATTAAAGCCAGAGTATATTCCCATCTGGAAAATGCTAGGCTGGACAAGAAAGAGTTCCTCATTGTCTCAAACGCCGACAAAGTCGAATCTATTGAAACCGAAAACGAGTTTAAGGCTCTTATCTTGGAATCTTTTCTTATCCAGGAGCATACCCCAAAATACAACGTTAGGTGGCGGGACGATAAAAGCTATTTATACGTTAAAATAACGGTCAGTGAAGAATTTCCCAAAGTCCTGGTAAGCCGCAAGGAATCTGATCGAAAATCTCATTATTTTGGGCCTTTTTCCTCAAGTACAGAAGTCAGAAATCTGATTGCCGACATCAGGCGAATCGTTCCCTTCTGTACCCAACAAAGAATCGGAAAGCGGAGATGCTTTTATTCTAAGATTCAACTCTGCGATCCCTGTCCGGGTTCAATTGTCGGGTTAAAAGACAAAAAAGATTATGAATCTAAGAAAAGGGAGTATAGAAGCAATATTGCGAGAGTAAAACGGATATTGCGAGGTTCGGTCAACGGTTTGTTGGCCGATCTTTATCGTGATTTGAAAAAGTTGACCCGCGAAGAGAATTACGAAGAAGCAATCAGAACAAGGAATAAGATCTTCAGAATGGAAAGGTTAATCCATTATCCGTTAACCTCGCACGAGAATGCGCTTAAAAATGACGCGGATTCCAGAAAGTTCCTCTTCGATATACTCTTACCATTTTTCCCAAGCTTAAAGAAATTAGAAAGAATCGAGGCTTATGATATCAGCAATCTCGGTGAAAAGAACCAGACTGCGTCGATGGTGGTTGCGCTTAACGGTCGAATCGACAAAAGCCAATACCGCCGTTTCCGGATAAAGACGCCGGGACTTAAAAGCGATTTTGATAGGTTGAGGGAGGTCGTAACTCGCCGGATGAATCAGAAATGGTCGACCCCAGACCTCATTGTCGTTGACGGCGGCGAACCGCAGGTCACGGCCGTTCTTGAATTTCTAAACTCGTTGAAGCGCGCGATCCCGCTTATAGGAATTGCCAAAAATCCCGACAGGTTGGTTATAGGGGTTGACGGGCTAAAAACCATCAGGCCGGCAATCGATAATCCCGGATTCAGCCTTATAAGGCTCATTCGTGATGAGTCACACCGTTTTGCACGCAAATATCACCTTCAGCTAAGGGAGCGGGATTTTTTGCTATAATTGATCAATGAAAAAGATATTCAGGATGTTGGTTTTTTCCGCAGCAGCCCTTTATTTGACATCTCTATGGAATCAGGGTTTTTCAATTCAAGCAGACTGGCTTGTATATTTTAAGGCGGCCTTGATAAGTGCGGTTATCTATTATTTGATTAGGCCAATCACCAAACTGGTGCTTTTGCCTTTAAATATCATTACCATGGGATTGGTGTCGGTAGCCGTTTATTGCCTTGTTTTCTATTTCGTAACTAGCTTTTTTTCGCTCATCGCAATTGAGGGTTGGGTTTTCCAAAGTATAGAAGTTTCGCAGACCGCCAATATTTTCATTTCAGCACTGTCGGTCTCGACAATTATTAATTCTTTAGAACATATTTTATGAAGAGTACCTTACTGATCGTTAACATAATTTTTTCGGTGGTTATCGTTGTATTGATTCTCGTCCAGGGCAAGGGCGCCGGACTCGGAAGTGCCTGGGGAGGTGGGGGAGAAATGTATTCAACCCGCCGGGGAGTCGAAAAGGTCATCCTTTGGTTGACTTCGATTGCGATTGCGGTTTTTCTCATAGTCTCCCTGGTGAACCTTTTTGTTAAATGAATAATAAATTTTTTCGTTACTACTATTGGTTGATCCTGGAGTTTTTCAAAAAACACGGACGCCTGATGGTCGTTAGTTTTTTCATAAGCTTTGTCGGCATAATCGGATTCCTTTCGGTATCCCCCTTTATTAAGACGGCTCTGACCCCGGAAGAAGTAATTGGACTCATTGGTAATTATACCGTCGAGAGTCCGCCGGAGGAAATCGTCAATAGAATTTCAAACGGTCTGGTGACGGTTACCGATAAGGGTGAGATAATTCCGGTCATTGCCAATTCCTGGGAGATTAAGGAAAGCGGTCGGGAGTACCGCTTCCACCTCAAGGATAATCTGGTATGGAGCAATAACAAAAAATTTTCTGCCAGCGATATCTCGTATCAGTTCAAAGACGTTGAGGTTATTCCGGTTGACGATAAGACCGTTGACTTCTCTATAAAAACGGCCCTGGCTATATTTCCGACATACCTCAACAGGCCACTCATCAAATATCCAATGCTCGGAGTTGCCGGGTTTTATAAAACGGGAAAAATAAAAACCCAATACGGATACCTCAAGGAAGTCTATCTCATACCCAACACAAAGAACCTAACCCCGATAAGGTATAAGTTTTACAATAACGAATCTCAACTTGTGAATGCGTATAAAAAGGGTGAGGTCAACAAGATAACTCTAACTAAAAAATCGGTCGCCGATACTTTATTGACTTGGAAAAATTCAACTGTCGAAAAGGCCGTCGATCACTCCAGGCTTCTGACGCTTTTTTTCAATTCGGAGAACCCAAACCTTACCAATAAGAACGTCAAAGACGCAATTGCCTTGGCGTTTGATTACCAAGAGCTTTCCGAGTTTGGTGAGATTGCCAAGGGACCGATTCAGCCGACTTCCTGGGCATATAACCCAAACCTTAAAAGCCCGAACTACGACATCTCAAACGCCGAAAAGATTATAAAAAATGAGATACCCGCAAGCCAATCGGCCTCCTTGAACTTCGTTACTTCATATGACTATTACGACGTTGCCGAACAGTTGTCGGAAAAGCTTGAAACGGTCGGACTCGCCAATGAATTGAATTTTTCGAGTTTCGGAGGCTCGGCTCCTTTTGATTTGTTTCTTGCCTATTGGAATGTTCCTAAAGATCCGGACCAGTATTATTTTTGGCACTCCACCCAGTCCGTCAAAAGCGGGGGAGGCAACATCGGCGAGTATAAAAACGTTAGGATCGACAGTCTTCTGGAACAGGGAAGGGGTACGATAAATCTTGAAGAGCGTGAGAAATCATATTTTGACTTTCAAAAAAACATCCAGGACGACCCTCCAGCGGTTTTCCTTTACTATCCTTACGTATATACCATTAAAAGGAAGTAAAAGTTCGGGCAAAAATGATATAATTTATGGGTCTTGATAGTACGACATGTCGGGGTGGCGGAATTGGCAGACGCGCTAGCTTGAGGGGCTAGTTCCCATCAAAAGGAGTGGAGGTTCAAGTCCTCTCCCCGACACACAACCTCAAAGCTCTTCAAATAATACCCATAATCCGCTACAATGAAATCATTAGTAGTTTCTATATATATGTCCTATGTTCAGCTTAAAAAATAGAAACGCGTTAGTGACGGGTGGATCTAGGGGAATCGGTCGGGGGATAGTCCTCGCTTTAGCCGAAGCCGGTGCCAACGTCGCCATTAACTACCATTCGAAAAAGGAAGAAGCGGAAAAACTAGCCTTAGAAATTCAGGCTTTAGGCGTTAAGGGTATTGCGGTTGCCGGTGATGTCTCCAGCAAAGATGAAGTGGCCTCAATGTTCGGTCAAGTAAAAGAGCAGTTTGGGGAACTTAATATTCTTGTGAATAACGCTGGAGTTGTTACAATGGGGACAATCGATAAATTAACCGAAGAGGATTGGGACCGAGTTGTTGACACAAACCTTAAGGGACACTTTTTATGCATAAAGGAAGCTTTAAAGATTATGCCCAAAGGCGGTAAAATCGTTAGCATTTCTTCAATCGCCTCAGGAGGCGTCGGCGTCGGTTTCGGCAATATCGCCCACTACGCCGCCTCAAAAGGTGGAGTCGTTGGAATGGTCGAAGATCTGGCAATTGAGCTTGGACCCAGAGGTATTAATATCAACGCAATAGGTCCAGGAGTCATCGAGACCGATATGACTCAAGGCATGTTGTCTGATGAGAAAACAAAAGCGGGTATGTTGTCGAGGATTCCCAAGGGGAGAGTCGGCAAAGCCCTTGATATAGGATATGCGACGGTGTTTTTGGCATCCGATGAGGCCGATTACATAACCGGCGTCACATTATACGTTGACGGTGGCTGGTTATCTCAATGATATGACCTTAACGGAACTGTCTTATTACGTGCGGCGAGCTATGCCATTTGTAGTCCTTTTCGGGCTGGTTTTTTTGATCATTTTTTATTCTTTTAAGCTATATTTCATATACCTTGAAGCTAACCGAACCGATGCGACCTTTACAAAAATCACATTCGGGAGGATCGAGTCGCCGATACTTACGGAGGCAACTTCATCGGCAGGTTTTGATTTCACCCTTGATACAATCGAAGGCGTGCCCGTAACGGCAACGGCTGCGGCGACTGTTTATTTCATGCCAGAAATCCCAACAAGATTCGGATATCGGGAAAAAATCTACCTTATGGCCAAGACCTTCGGTTATGATACCGAAGTTGTCAAGCACAAGCTCGATGGCAAGATAGCCACTTTCGAGGACAATGGAACGAAGTTGTCTATCGATATAGGCAACTTTAACTTTAAGTACGTAAACAACGTCATTGAAACCGACTCGCTTATGACGGGATCCATTACCCTATCAAAGACGAATATTATCAACAAGGCGGTAGATTTCTTAAAATCCACCGGTCGCTATCCCGACGAGCTGTCACGAGGCACCACCAACCTGATTTATCTCAAATATGACCCGGCACACGGAGATTTTGTCAATGTTCAAAGAGCTTCAGAGGCCTCAGCCGTAGAAGTAGATTTTTACAGACCGACGGTTGGGGACATAGCAGTCACGACTCCAAAATTTTTTAACAGCCACAACTACGTCATCATGAATTTTGATAAGGGGGAACCAAATATAATCCGTGCCCAGATGGCATTTTTTGACAAGTCAGAAGAGCAGACAGGCGTTTACCCATTGAGAACCGGTGAAGAGGCCTGGATGAAGCTTAAAGCTGGTCAGGGTAAGATAGTGGCCGGACGGGCGGGGACAAAATCGGTAACGATAAAAAAAATGTTTACCGCCTATCTTGATCCCGATGCCTACCAAACATACTTCCAGCCGGTATATGTCTTTCTGGGTGACGACGACTTTGTCGCTTACGTAACCGCAATCAAAGACGAATATCTTCTTGACCAATAACCTCAGGGATATAGAGTGAAGGAGGGGATTATGGGTTTATGTAGTCGATATTTTCTTCAATCCATGTAACGATGTTTCTCGTGTCCTGAAAACGATCAAGGCTTTTGAGGATAACGATCAGGAATTGGTGCCCGTTTTTCTTGTAGAAAGAAATAAGGTTTTCCCCGGCTTCTTCGGTGTATCCGGTCTTTAAACCCCCGATTCCTGCGATCTCCCCCAAGAGCCGATTGACATTCGAGAGACGGTGAAAGTATTTGAAATCCGTGTCCGATATGGTTATTTCCTTGGTTGAAACAATTTTAGCCAAATACTTGTCCTTGAGAAGTTCGCGGGCCGCCAGAGCCAAGTCAAAGGGCGAGGAATATTGGTTTCCGTTATCCAAACCCGCCGGATTTGAGAAATGGCTGTCTTTCATATCCAGACTTTCCGCCTTTTTGTTCATCAAGTTGATGAATTCTTCAAACCCGTAATGATCCGCCAAGGCGTATGCGGCGTCGTTTCCAGAATGGACGAGAATCCCGTAAAGAAGATTTTCAACGGTAATATTTTCGCCTTCGACAAGACCCATTGTCTGCCCTTCACTCATAACCTTATTAACAACAATTACCTGGTCAGGGTCGTAAGCATCAAGGGCGACCATGGCGGTTATCATTTTGGTGGTTGAGGCTGGGAGCAGTCGCTCATTTTTATTTCTCTGAAGAACCGGCGTAAAGGAAGGCAGGTCAACAACATAAACCCCTGCGGCCGTGGTTTCGGGAAAATAAAGGGCGTTTTTGAGATAGGGAATCGGGTTTATTTTCGGCTCGACTTTTTTTTCCTTTTCTTCAAACGCAGGGCGGTTATAGGCGAAAATATGGAAGTAATAAGAGTCACCCGGATAAAAAAGAAACAGCAAGGCAAAGAATGTGAGAAAAAAATAGAATCTGGTTTTCATTTAGAGAAATTTGCTAACGTCGGGTTGACTAGCTTTAAAAAATCCTTGTAACGCATCTCGACAGATACGGTGTGAGATCCGGCGTTGAATGACATTTTTTCGTTTTCCTCAAACTTTTTGTCAACGTAAAGAGGAATGTTGAAGAGGTTTCCAAATGGCGGGACAGCTCCGATTCCGACTTTCGTAATTTGCTTAACCTCATCCGGGGTCGCCATGCGAAGGTCCTTGACCCCAAGCGTCTCCTTAAGGAGTTTAGTATCGGCTTTAAGGTGGGCGGGAAGGACGACCATAATGGGTTTCTTCTCGGCGACCATTACAAGCGCCTTGGCTCCTTCTTCAAGCTTAGTTCCTCGGGCATCGGACGCTTCCTGGGAAGTCATTACTTCCCTGTGGTCGATTCTTCTATATTCAACTTTATTTTGTTCGAGCATTTTAACAATTCGCTCCAAAACCGTTAATTTGTCTTCGTTTGCAGACTGCGTAGATCGAAGCTTTATCCCAAGTTCGGTAAGCTTTTCGTCCTTTACAATCGATGGGGCTTTCATGACCGAAGTCCTACCGCCCGATGTCATCGGGTAGGCAATTACTTCCCTCAATGACGGTTCACCGGTTATACAGGTTAAGAGGCGGTCCAATCCCGGGGCAATTCCTCCATGAGGAGGAGCACCGTAAGACAAGGCTTCGATCATATGTCCGAACTTCAGGTTTATTTCTTCTTGACTCAACCCCATTATTTCAAATACCGACTTCAATCCTTCCGGGGTGTGGTTCCTGATACTGCCTCCTCCGACCTCATAACCGTTACAAACAAGATCGTATTGGCTCGTTAGGATTTTATCAATATTCTTTTTCTCCAAAAGGTCTCCCATAAATTTGGGAAGGGGGGCGGAGAAAGGATTATGGGTGAATGTCCACCCGCCGGTGTCCGTTTTCTCAAAAAAAGGAAAGTCAATAACCCAGGCGAAAGCCTGGATATTTTTTTTCTTTTCTTCGGGAGTTCGCATATCGAATTTGTCGGCCCCGAATTTCTTTACGGCCTCATCATACGTGAATACCGGAAAGGGAGTTTCCTTTATGGGTATATTAAGTTTTTCGTAAACGGCAATGATCATTGCTTCTACAAGATTCATAACATCTTCCCTCTCAACAAAGCTCATTTCAAGGTCAAGTTGTGTGAACTCTCCGTAAGCCCGGTCGGCTCTCGGGTCTTCGTCTCTGAAGCATCTGGCGATCTGGAAATATTTTTCGACCCCGCCGACCATGAGAAGTTGTTTATACTGTTGTGGCGACTGGGGAAGGGCATAAAACTTTCCAGGCTGTAGACGGGAGGGGACAATGAAGTCTCGAGCTCCCTCGGGAGTTGTTTCCGAAAGTATGGGTGTCTCAATCTCAAGAAACCCCTGACCAAAAAGGTGTTGCCGTATTAGTTCGATGAACTTGCTTCTTAAAGCCAGGTTCTTGTACATTCTTGGTCTCCTGATATCAAGGTAGCGGTATTTAAGCCTTACTTCTTCGTCGATCTCCCGGCCATCGGTTGTTACTGGTAAGGGGAGAGCCTTTGTCTTATTAAGAATTTTCATTTCCTTGGCTTCGACCTCGATTGATCCGGTTTTGATCTTCGAATTGACTAGCTTCTCCGGTCTTTCCTTTATCTCACCTTTTATCCAGACGACGTCTTCTTCGGATAAATCCTTAAAATCTTCTCCTCCCACAACCTGGACGGTTCCGGTTCTGTCACGAAGGTCGACAAAAACAATTTTTTTATGATCGCGTTTGGAGTCTATCCAACCGAAAAGCTCGACAACTTCTCCGACTTTTTCAACCAGATTTTCTACAAATAGTGTTTTCATAATGGATTTTCTTATGATACAATCTTTTGTTCCTATTAACAAGGAATAATGTTTTCTTACATATTATAGGATTTGAATATGTATAATATTACTGAACTAATATGAAAAACAATTTTGTCAGGATTATGAAACTATACACCCGATGCGAGCGGTGGTAATTTGTTTTTTATAAATAATTACCCCGCCGGAAGGCGGGTTTTTTTGAAATATGGGAGCAGAAGCAATATCAGTGCAGATGTTTGACGGTCACATCAATCGACGGGAAATTGACATCACGACAAAATTTTTTGGACCTAAGGCAAAGAATGTGCTTTTTGGCATGCATAGGCCTGACAGTGGTTTCAAATGGACAAAAAAATTGGAGTCGGAGCTAAATAATAATTTTTTTAAAGTATTGAGAAAAGAGTTTAAATTAAAGCCCGGCCAGGAAATAGAATTCTACAGGCGTCAGTTAAAACAAGCCAACAAAATTGTAGGTTATTTAGTCAACGAATTGAGGCTTCCCGAAGAGATGGTCGCATTAAGAAACGAGGTTACGCTTTATTCCGATAGTCCAGCTCTAAGACTCAAAAAGATCGCTGACGTTGATGGGGTCGATAAAACTTTAAGATACGAAATAGCCAGACAGATGTTCCTTGCCTTAGCAGTTGCACCACTGGATGCGAGAGCCGTAGAGGATAAACTGGCAACCAGATTGACAAACCTCCAGGATTTTTTGGACGATAATTTGTTTGTGGGTAAGACCGGTGAGACTGTTAGACGAGATATATACGCTGAGCATGATAATAGAACTAATGCCGTAAATCGGTACGATATCGGCTATCCAATCAAAAGTGAAATGGGTAGTCACATAAAAAAACATGGATTAAAAGTTAGAGAAACCACAGCCGGACTTGAAGTTTTGACTCAAGCTCGTCACAAAGGAGAAACAATCGCCCTCATTAAAGCTTTGGAAAAAGCCCTAGACAGAGGAGGCGAAGTTAACGTTTTGGGATCTGTTCAGGATTCTATCGGAATTCAGATGACAGTTATTGGAGACGACAAGGATAGAGATCGGTTTATCATGCATTTTGATTCTTTAATCAAAACATACGATCAATATGAATCTACAGAAGATGACTCATTACCTGATGCAGATAGAGGTCAAAATGGCGGCGTTTTTAAAGCAAGAAAAAAGTACCACCTGAAAGGTTTATCGGTACCAGTTGAGGTCATGTTTTTCTCGCTTCCTGAATATCTAGATTATAGCTATGAAGTAGGCGACGGTTATAGCGGGCGAGCTCACAAGTTATATGAACTGAGACGCACAATTCGTGCCGCAAGTAGGCTTTTCCCAAAAGAGATCTATGGAGAAGATTTTAACATTGATAGTATGGTTAGGGAAAGAATGCTTATGGTATCGGACGAATTGAGGTTTATGAATAGCTGGAGCTGATTAGCTTTCCCCTCAACCTGGGTCTTCCTCCCCACCGGTCAATTTCCGGACTATAAACCACCTCTACTTCTTCGCCCCGTGACAACTTCTTAAATAGATCGGCTTTATTAAAAGCTATAAGTTCGAGACCGTCAACGAATATTTTAAGATGGGTTGAAGTCTTTCCAAAGAGAGAGGCGCCAGTAATTTTTCCAGTGCTGACAAATAACGGTCGGGGATTGCCGATTCCGAAAGGTTCCAGTTTCTCGAGCGATTCAACCAACTTCAAGTTGACCATGGAAACCGGAATTTTGACATCCGCAATTACCGTTCTTTCTAAGTCCTTTACTTTAATTTGGGATTCGGCTTTTTTTTCAACTGCACTGATAAAATCTTTTAATTTTGACTTTTCGACAGTGAATCCGGCGGCCGCAGCATGTCCTCCGACGTCAACCAAATGTTCTTTTAGCGTCTTCAGAAAATCGGTCATATGAAAGTTGATTATAGATCTGGCCGAACCCTTATAGAATCCGTCGTTTCTGGTCATGATGATGACCGGACGGTAGTACTTTTCAACAAGTTTAGATGCGATAAGGCCGATTATTCCCTCGTTCCAGGTATCTGAAGAAAGGATAATTATTTTTTTTAGTTCTTTCGGGATAAGTTCTAACGCTTCCTTAACGGACTTTTCGACAAGTGCCTGTCTTTCGACGTTTACCGAGCCTACCATTTTGGCAAGCTCATAGGCTTTGGCTTCTGACTTGGTGCATAACAGCCTAAGAGCGTCAATCGCATGTCTTAGCCGTCCTATGGCATTAATTCGGGGCGCGATCATGAATCCTATCTCGTAAGGGGTGATAGGCTTATTTTCTATTCCAGCTTGTTTTAGAATTTGTCTTACACCGTGTCTCTTGACTTTTGAAAACGCCATAAGACCGTGCTTGACAACCGATCGCGAAGGTCCCGTCAATGGGACAAGATCAGCAACCGTTCCAATTGCTGCAAGAGCCAGATAGTCGTATAGAAAATTATGGTCAAGAGCGTTTTTGTTTTCAGCTTTATCTTTGAACGAAATAAACACTTCCTTGGAAAAGAAATACGAGACTCCGGATCCGGAAAGAGCCGGAATATGGAAGACTGCTTCCGCCTTGTCGGGTATCTTTTCACCTTTAAGGTGGTGATCGGTAACGATAACCTTAATACCTTTCGATGCGGCGTAGGCGACCTCCTTAACCTTGGTTATGCCGTGGTCGACGCTTATAACAAGCGCCGGATCGAATTGCTTGATTATGTTATCGATTCCTTTTATTGAGAACCCGTAGCCTTCGGTTTTGCGGTCCGGCACGTACGGCATTGCCTTAAATCCGAGTAAATTTAATGTCTCCCAAAGGATCGCTCCTCCGGTTATCCCGTCGGCGTCGTAGTCGGTATAGACGACAATCATCTTGCCTTTATCCTTGATTTCCTTCAGTATCTTGATAACCTTTTTGAAACCAACTTTGTATTTCTTATCAAAGTCAAAAATGGATATATCAAGAGGGGATGGCGGGCTAAGGAAATTTTCAATGTCTGTTATTTTCCGGCTTTTTAAGATTAATCCGATAAGCGAATCGGCGTCGATCTTATCTTCAGGCTTTATCTCATGTTTAAACTGTATTTTCATGCGTCAATCATTCTAACATTTTTTCCTTGGGGTCATGGAGAAGATTGGTGGTAGTTAGTTTTTCTCCCAATGAAGCAAAGTTTTTGGTGACTTGGGACGACTGGTTGTAGGCGTTGGCGATGTGTTTATTTAGGACCGATAGGTTTTCTTCCGTTCTCTGGTAATCTTTTTTTATGGCATTAAGAAGAGTCAGGACCTGCTTGGCTTTTTCTTCAATCTTCTGACCCTCGAAAGATATGAGGATGGCTTTTATGTATGCATAAAAACTCATTGGAGACACGGGTAACACCATCCTTGATCCGGCGTAATCAAATATCTCATCGGTGTTAATTATTTCGTAATAGATATTTTCAGACGGGATATACATAAGGGCATAATCGACGGTTTTTTCGTCGGGCAGTATGTATTTTCGAGCGATGTCACCAATATGTTTTTTGACGTCTGATACAAAAAGCTTCTTGAAGACTTCCTTTTCTTTTGGGTCGCTAACTTTTGTATATTTTTTGAAGTTTTCAAACGGGAACTTGGAGTCGATTGGAATCAAGCCCTGTGAAGTTTTAATGACGGCGTCTACCTTTTCCCCATTCCTGAACTGATGTTGGAGAGAGTAGGAATCCTTGGGAAAATATTGTTTTAAGAGGTCTTTCAGAATCTGTTCTCCGATGTTCCCGCGGATTTTCGGAGAAGCTAGAAATTCCTGGAGCTCCTTCATTGACCGACCGATTTCCGAGAATTCTCCGATATTTTTTTGCACATCGGCGATGACTTGGGCGGCTCGATCCAGACGGGCATTAAACACCGTCATTTGATCAGTCATCCTCTTATCCGTATTGATGCTATTGGATTTAAGCCAGTCGACAAGCTCTTCTGATACTTTGGACTTCTCCTCGAGCTTATTTAACCAAATTCTTAATATGATCAAAACGATTACTAGTAGTAAAGCGGAGACGGCAATAAATACGATTGGATTCACAAATTCATTATATCAGACCGCCGTTTTTGAAGATTTTTGGCTTGAGCCAATCTGAAGGGCTTTTTTGTTCGAATCCCGGGTCCGTCGGTTGTTTTTCCTTTTCCACGTTCTCAATCGGTGTCGGCTCTCCTTCGCTTGACGGCAAATGGGTAACAACCGGAGGGTTGGGTTTAGCGACTGTAGGCGGTTTTGTGGCCTCAGGTTTTTTAATAAGCTTCTTTACTGCTCCCATTCTCAAAAGGGTGGCAATATGCTCAAAGGTTTCGGCCGAAACGGAGTAGGACGTAAAGTTATTGGTGGCGGCGGCAATGCCCGAATAAAGGTTAGTGGCCATGTCGCGGTCTATTTCAATTTTTAGTTCCTGAAGAACGGACAGGACAAGTTCGGAAATTGAAGATGAGGTCTTGTTGATATAGTTTACGGTGCCGAAGAAAGCATTGGTTAAATGACGGTCGATGTTGATGATATCCCGTCCGGTGTAATGATTCTGGTTGTCGGTGTAAATAGCCCCTAAGTTATTGAGGGTTGGTGAATCGATTACAATTATGAAATCGACCGTGCCTCCTGTGTATGAATAAGAAACCTGAGCCGGGTCAAGTTTGGGAAACCCGGTCCTTGGCGTAATAATAAGGTTAAAAGCTGACCCTTGGATATTATAGTCGACTTTGTCGATGGAACCGTCAGAATAAGGAAATGAAACCATTAATGAGTCTCCTCCGGTTGCAAACTGGTTTTTGATTTTATCGGCGCCCATGACGTCTGACTGGGGAATGCTTGAGGAAGCTAGAGTGACGTTTTTACCCATTTTGGTAAGCCCAAAATACAAGGAACACGCGGAAGCGACGGCGTCGACCGTGGAATTAGGGGGAATGACGATAATTCCAGAACTACCCTTATTGATGATTTCATGAACCCGGCTTAAGACATTCTGGTTATTGTTCATAATTCTATAGGATAGATTTTACCATATCTCCTATAGTAATGTCAAGTGGAGGAGAGAAGACCATACCTGACTCCTGATCTTTCTTGACCTCGTTTACTTCCCTAGCTCTGATTTTCAGGGAAACGAGCTTGGTCTTACCGAAGAGTTTGTTATTTCGATGGACCTCAAGAGAGTCATTTAGGTTGATTTTACCCTTAGTTACCTTTACACCATAGATGGTTTCTCCTTCGATTATGAAGGTAGCCAAAACCTTGGCTTCTCCCTTAAGATTCTTTTCCTTTTCCTCCTTTTCGTTCATCAGATCGGCGACTTCGTTAAGTTCATCTAATAGTTCGTATATTATATTATAGGTTTTAATAATTACCTTTTCTTGCTTGGCCAGGCTGTTCGCCTCAGAAGAGGTGATTACCCCGAAACCGATAACGATCGATTTGGTTGTTTTGGCCAAGAAAATGTCGGATTTGTTGATTTCTCCTATGGCGATCAAAATTATTTTAACATTGGTGTTTTTATCAAGAGCTTGTTTAATGGCTTCGTAGCTTCCCAAGTTGTCTGTTTTTATGACAAGAGAAAGCTTTTTCTCGATCTTGGGTGTTGCCAAAAGCGAGTCCATATCGATGGTTTTAGTAACGCTATCTGCAACCTCCTCCTTTTGAACCTCGGTTTGGCTGCTAGTCACGACTGAGCCGACCGTAGGCATATCCTGGAACCCGCTCATTTCAAAGGGTGTTGAAGGGTAAACTGCCTGTACTTGATGCCCCAAGTCGTCAAAAAGCGATCGGACTTTTATTTTTTGACTTTGTTCAAATAGTTCGTCGCCCACCTTTATTACGCCGTCCTTGATTATGAGGGACGGAGTGATACCTCTTTTGTCCTTTTTGGTTTCGATTATATAAGCTTTGGGAGGATTTGTCTCGTCATAGGTAAGGTTGAGATCTGAGGCTAAAAGAAGGATAGTTTCCAAAAGTTCTTTGACGCCTTTTCCGGTCTTGGCCGATATTAAGGAAACAGGTACATTACCACCTTTCCCTTCAACAAGAACTTCGTGCTTGATCAAATCGATCTTGACCTTTTCAGGATTGGCTTCCGGGAGGTCAGTCTTGTTGATAGCAACGACATAAGGAATATTGGCGGCCTTTATATGGGAGATGGACTCGATGGTCTGTGGCATTAAGGAGTCTTTGCCGTCAACCAGGAGAATAGCGATATCGGCAACGTTGGCTCCTCGGGCCCTGATTTTAGAAAATGCTTCGTGTCCTGGAGTATCGATAAAGGTAATCTTTCCCGTCTTGTAGTCTTTCATACCGGTGTCGATCTCGTAAGCGCCGATTTTTTGGGTGATGCCGCCGTGCTCCCGATCGGTAATATTGCTTTTCCTTATATTGTCCAATAGAGTAGTTTTACCGTGGTCGACGTGACCTAAAATAGCCACAATGGGCGGACGTGCTTTTGCCATATCTCAATTATATTACTAAATTGCTAAAAGGGGATTGATTAAGCTTTGGTTTCTTCTTCTTTATTTTCCTCTTCTTTGGTTTCGGGAGATTCGTCAGCCTTTTTCTCAACAGGGGTCTCAACCGGAGTTTCAGCTTCGGAAGACTCTTCTTTCGTTTCTGCGGCTACTTCAGTCTTTACTTCGGCCGTTTCGTTCTTTAGCTGAATTATGTCGATTTCAAAATCCGTCAAACGGGATGCGAGATTGACGTTTATTCCTCCGCGGCCAATTGCCAAGGGTGCTTCTTTCTCATCAACGGTCACTTTAGCCTTACGGTTTTTACTGTCGATCTCAACCTCGGTTATTTTTGCCGGGGATAATGAAGCCATTAAAAAGAGTTTTTCATCAGGGTTCCACTGGATAATGTCGATTTTTTCCTTTCCTCCAAGCTCATCAGTGACAGTCTGAACTCTAACGCCTTTTTGACCGACACAGGCTCCGACCGGGTCGACACCTGATTGGGTAGAGTATACGGCGATTTTAGCCCTTTCTCCGGCCTCTCTGACAGTCTTTTTGATCTCGACGGTTCCATTGCTTATTTCGGGCACTTCCCGTTTAAAAAGTTCCTCAATAAGCTTCGAATCGGATCTTGAAACGATAATTCGTGGGTTACCAAACTTGTCTTGGGAGATTTCTTTCAAATATACGATAAGGCTATCGTTTACCGAGTAACGCTCATCCTTCATCTGTTCCTCACGAGGTAAAACAGCCTCAGCTTTGCCGATGTCTAAATAAGCGTTGTAACCGTCATATCTGATAACCCGGCCCTTGATCAATGCTCCAATTTGAGATTGATAATGTGCGGCAACGGTTTTTTTCTCGGCCTCTCTTATCTTCTGGAGAATAACCTGTTTGGCAGTCTGAGCTGCGATTCTACCAAAGCCTGGGGGTGTAATGTCTTTGCCATCTTTGAGGATTTTGGTCTCGCCGGTATCGCGGCTGACTTTAGCTTCAAACTCTTCGGTTTCCGACTCGGGATACTCTCTTTTGTAGGCGGCAATAATTGCGGCCTCGATCGATGTTAGAACATCGTCCGGGGATATGCCCCTTTCGGTCGCCACTTGATTCAATGCCAGAGAAAATTCTGTTTTTATGATTGTCATAGAGTAATTTTACCACAAATTTTACTTTTTAGCTTCAGGAGCGTCGGCTTTTTCTGCCGGCTTAGCTTCTCCTTTTTCAGGAGTAGAAGCTGTCTCGTCCTCCGCTTCACCTTCGGCTTTCTCGGTGGTTACCTCCGGGGCTGTCGAGACAGTATCTGGAGTAACGCTTTCTTCCTTGTGGGCTACAACCGAGATGACGACCTTGTCGGCCTCGTCTTTCAACTCGTATTTAGTTGATTTCGCAAGATCGGACACCTTGATCTCGTCTCCAAGTTCTTTTAGGACTGAGATATCAACCTCAATCGCTGTTGGAATATCATTTGGCAAGGCTTCAAGGGATAGGACATCCGACTGGATAAGAAGAACTCCTCCCTTAACGTTAACTGCTTCCGAGGCTCCAACGGCTTTCACCGGAACGTCGGTCAATACTTTCTTTGTGAGGTCAATCTTCCTAAAGTCTACATGGAGTATATGATCGGTTACAGGGTGTTTTTGAAGAAATTTTATAAGCGTGGGAATTTCTTTTTTGTCCAAGTCCAAAGTGACAACTCCGGTCTCATGGGCGACGCGGTAGACTTTTAAGAAGTCCTTCATGTTGACGGTGATTGAGGCGGACTTGAAGTCCGGTCCGAAAATATTTGCCGGAAGCATTTCTTCGCGTCTCAATTTTTTTAATTTCTTGCCGAAAACTTCCCTTTTGGAAACCTGAAGTGTTAATTTTTTCATAATTATTGTTTCATCAACTCAATTAAAAATATTTTATCGGTTGATAAATTGGTATTATAGATGATTTCACGACCTTTGACAACTGGAGAAAAATTCTGGTTGAGTACATAAATGTTATTGCCAGTCGTAAACTCCAAGACAAAGTCCGAATTTGGGGCGCCGATTTGTTTTTGGACAACAAACTGGTAAATCTGACGTTCGTTTACAACTTTTTGGTTTAACGAGTAGCTTATCTTGATCTCGGCCGTTTCGGTAGGCTCTATTTCGAAAAAGAATCCGACGGTTTTGTATTTATCGTCTTTTTGATCCACCTCATCGACCTTTACTCCGTTTTTGGTAACTTCCTTAACGGTTGCGTCACGCGGCAGAAGCACTTGAAAATAATTCCGGAAAAGACCGGTCGGAAAAACAAGGGCGGGGGAGTTGTTTTTGTACTGGATTGATAACAAGTGACTGATCTGGCCCTCGTTATCGATGTTGGTTTTTAGATATAAGCTCCGGTTGATAAAATAGTTTGCCTTATTGGACCCGACGTTAGCATCATATGGGAAAAGGTAATCGATTATACAGTCCTGGGAAAGAGTGCACTTCGGCTCAATCACCCGTCCCGACCAGAAGGAAGAGTCGAAAAGCGCCTGAATAGACGGGTCCTTTAAATAAATCGTCAACTGCTTTTCGTCAAGGGACCGCTTTATCTCTCGGGCTAGCGCTTTTGGGGAAACTCTGTCGAGATTGATCAATAGTTGGTTCATAAGGCCTGAAAGGAAGTTTCTTTTCTGGGTTGAGCCGGGAAAGAAATCTTTCTCAACGTGTAGTTGGGTTTTTAGGTAGAAGTTTTTGGAATTTATATTTTCGTCGTAATCGGGGACGTAAAGATCTCCAAAAGCCGCCAGGACATTCTCAATGGCCGATGTTGTAATAAGAATGGCTCCTTCAAAGTCTTTAAAATCCATTTCATTTTCAAGAAAAAAAAGTGCTTCTTGGTGATTTTCAAGGAAGTCAGGAGAAAAGTTTGAATCCCTTAAAAACCAATGGGGGACACCGAGATATTTAGACAACGGCATGGGTGGGTCAATGTGAATAGTTAATTGTCCGTCGGCATCGTATACGTCGTATACCTCGACTTTCTGGATTTCATAATTGCCAACCTTAAGAATCCCAAACGAGCCGATAAATCCGCCACCTGGCCTCAATTCCCGGTTGTTGGCAAAATATATCAGGTATTTTTTTTCCGTTGGGGAAAATAGCTGGGTTTCCAAATAACTTATCACCTTCTCCGATTTGCCGATAAGATCGGTGGCTTCGATCATTCCGGTTTTTGCCTTATTGATTAGCGGAATTCCGGAGGGGATTTTTTGATTCAAAACGGAGAGGTTGTCGTTGATTATTGCCAAGCTGTTTTTTATTTTTTTAAGCCTCAAAATTAAGTCGGCCTTCTCTTCTGGCGATTTGTTTTTTGCAAATATCATCGTCTGCACCTCGTGAGCGCCCCCGATAAGAGAGGAGGCTTCCTTTATAACAGTCAATCCTTTGGAACTAACGTCAAAAATGTTGTCTGGAAATGAGGCGACTCCAAAAAGTAGCCAGGTCGGTCGGGCATAACCGTAAAGAGTTTTTGAAATGTTCAGATAGGAACTCCCAAGATCAACGTGTTTGTTCGCTTTTTCGAACGACTCTTTTCTGAGCCCTTCGAAGGATAAGGACGCGTGGAATATCGAAAGACCTAGTGGCGGAATGAATGACAGATGGTAAAAAAGCACAAATACAAGAAACAGAATCACCATGGTTTTGGTTGTCAGGTATTTGCTCAAGTTCATTTTTATTCCGTTCCTTGGGGATTGGGGTTTGATGAAGTGACGGGTGTTTATGAAAAGATGATCCTCGGTGGTTTTTGAGAAGGAAAACCACAGCACTTTATCAAGATCTTGATCGGTTAGTGTCTCCGATGCGACCGACACCGTTTTTACGTACTGGGACTTACTTTTGACCCATTTAATATCCTTCTTTTGATTCAACATGATGTAGATGATTTTCTTTTGCGGGTATTTCTTTATGTGTTCGGGCAAAAACGACTCATTTATGAAGAAGCAATAATCAAAGCGGTCGAGCGATTCAATGCGGCGGGAAGAGAAGAAATACTCGACAGAAGATTCCTTAAGCCTTGTCTTAAGATCGTCGATGAAATCATAGTTTTTTTTGGAGACGATTAAAGCTTTCTATTTCTCATCAACTATTTCGGTCGTAAAGGACATAATACATATTGTATAATTTTAGGGTGACAAAAGAGGCTTTAATTATTCCCTATCACAATCTCAAACAATCGACAAAATTATTTGAAGGTAAAAATACTGTTCTTGTAGGAGGATGTTTTGACCTGCTACATTACGGTCACGTTCAGTTCCTTAAGTCGGCAGCTATGACAGGCGACTTCATGATAATCGCTTTGGAAAGTGACGAATTTATAAAAAGAAATAAAAGAAAAGCACCGATCCATAACCAAAAGGAGAGGGCTGAAATACTTGCCACTCTGAAAATGGTCGACTTAGTAGTCTTATTGCCTTTCTTTGAAAACGAAAAGGAATACTATAACTTAGTCGGGGCAATTAGACCCGGAACGATCGCCGTAACCGAAGGCGACCGATTTTTGGAAGAAAAGCGAGCCCAAGCAGAAATGGTCGGTTCCGAAGTCAAGGTAGTTACCCGATTACTAAAAGAATTTTCAACAAGAAAAATTATTTCGGAATTTTAACTTACATGAGATTATTTTTAGCAATAGAATTGCCGGAGAAAATAAAACAGCAACTTGATGTCCAACTTGTGGATGTCAGAAAAAAATATCCTGAATTCAATTGGGTTACAGCCGATAATTTCCACATAACGGTTTATTTCTTTGGAGAAACGATCAACATTGATCCGATCAAAAAAAAGATAAAAGACCTACTTTTTGACAGAGAGGGTTTCTATCTCTATTCGACAAGTATTGATGTTTTCGTCCACCAGAAACTCCTGATGTATCTTAATTTTAGACGTGAAAAGAAACTTGAGACTTTGGCGAATCTGATAAAAGACAACTTCAACGGACCGTACTCCGAACAAAAATACATACCGCATCTGACAATCGGTCGTGGGAGAAAATCTTCGAAACAACAGTATTTTGCGTTGAAGAAAAAGATGGAGAAAGTTGATGTAGATATTTCGTTTAATGTAACCAAGTTGGTTTTGTTTGAGAGTATTCTTACAGGGAAGAAGCCGTATTACAAGAAGCT